>TARA_R110002095_G_scaffold105964_7_pt1 | contig 163989 bp, 126 predicted proteins | sample TARA_R110002095 | Tara Oceans TARA_R110002095 (sample SAMEA4397255) | marine metagenome | biome: Polar Biome; feature: [SRF] surface water layer (ENVO:00010504); material: water (ENVO:00002006), including particulate matter (ENVO:01000060) such as... | depth 5 m | reverse complement strand
GGGCTGGATTATCCGGGGCAGGGGAGAGAAATTTTTCATCGCCCGGAGTCGTTGAGACGAAATTGCTCAAATTCGCATCGCCCCGTTTGCCTTTATTTTTGAACAGATCCAACTCATCTGCGGGCACAGGCTTTGGTGCGGTGCGCGAAGAATAGTTTTCCTGAGCCGTTACTATTTTGGCCCAGACTTTGGGATCATTCTGTTGTTCCACTTTCGCTGCTGCGTCTTCGATGGTGGCGAACAGATTGCGGGAAACCTGAATCGCTTCACTACCCGGTCCGGGCATGGCGGTGATCACGATCCCCGAATTCACAATGAAAAAGGTGTTGTTGGTCAATTTCAAATTGCTGAGGTCATACCCCAATGACTCAAAGCGAATACCAGTTGCTGATTCCGAAAAGATTGACTCTTTGATGTGCGTATCTCTGACGCTTGAGGAAAACCGCAGGCCAACCTGCATCGCATTCAGACAACGCACATTGGACATCACGATGCCACTATTTGTTTCCCCGGTGAAATCCAGACCGACAGCCTGCGGGTTGCCCGCTTTGAGTTTTAGATTTTCCAGCAAGAGCGGCTCATTTCCCAACCCGGAAACACTTTTCGTCAAAACCCCCGTCGACTGAAAATCATTCACTTTCAAATTTTTTAATTGCGTTCCCACCAGATAATCGGCCAGTTCAATCGCGACTTTTTTCCCCTGGGCTTTGATCAGAAAACCATCGATCGTCAGTCCTTCCATCCCCTTCAACTGAATCACCGGTTCCGGTCCCTCGGGAGCCAAGATGACTGGTTTTCCACTTTCCGCGACAATCGTGATTCCTTTGGGGTAGCTCAGAGTCGAATTATCGATCTGAATCCGTTCCTTGAGTTCCTGACCGGAGACCACCTTGATGGTGTAATGTTTGCTGTCGACTCCAAAGGTTTTGCTGAAGACAATCTGAATGTCTTTCAGTACTGCGGCGATCGTTTTGTAATCTTCTTCGGGACCAACTTTGATTTCCTCGGGCAGTGTCTCTGGTGTAGGAGTCTTTTTCTCTGTCTCTTCGGGCTGGGCGACTTGTGTCTCCTCTGGTTTTTCTTCTTCTCCCGATAGCGCGAACATCACCACGCCTGCAATCAGCAACAGACCAATCCCGCCGCCAATTACTGCGGGAAAAAACCATTTCTGACTTGTAAGTGAGAGTTCTGCCGGTGCCGCCTCTTCAACGAGTTCCGCTTCGATTTCCTCTGGTTCCGCTTCCAGTATCGCCGAGTCGGAAGGCAGTGCTTCCACAACTGGAGCCGCTTTTTTCACGGGACGTTGAGCCGGCTTGGCAACTGTTTTCGCAACTGTTTTCGCAACTGGTTTGGGAACCGGTTTTTTGACAGGCTTGGCGACGGGTTTCGCTGTCGGTTTTGCTGTCGGTTTTGCTGTCGGAGCAGCCGATTTCGGATCCAGTTTCTGTTGTGTCTCTGCCGCCCCTGCGATCCGCGTCGAAGCGGTACTGATTTTGCCCTCTTTGATTACCGAGGAATCATGTATATCCGAAGAAGGACTGGCTACTGGCTGCTCCGGTGAACTGCGCGGCTTCTGTTTGACTTCACCAGAACCGGGTCCTTTTTGAATTCCCGATTCTTCTTTCAAATTGGAGAGAAAGGCTGCCAGTTCCGGATTTTTTTTCTGTTGTTTCTGAACTCCGGACCCTGCTTGGGATAAATCAACACCAGATCCCAGACCACTACTCAGATTGTTTTGTCGCCACTCTTCATCCGTATTATTCTGCAACCATTCATAGAGAGCATCTGCGAGTTCGTCAGCCGTCTGATAGCGTTCTTCGCGATCTTTGGCCATCATCTTCTCCAGGATCTGAACCAGATCCTCGGGAGTATCAGGGCGGTCATTCGTAATCGGCGGCGGCTCTTTGGTCTGATGCGCCATCAAACGCTGCGCCAGTGTGCCTTCGGTGAAGGGGGGATGTCCCGTCAGCATAAAATAGACGGTGCACCCCAGGCTGTAAATGTCAGCGCGGGAATCGACCATGTGACTGTCAATCGCCTGTTCGGGCGCAAGATAATCTGCCGTCCCCAATACTTTTTCGTCATGTGCAATCGTCAGCGATTTATCTTCGCCTTCGTTAAAAAAACGGGCCAGACCCAAATCGAGGATCTTGACAACCCCTTTCGAATCAACCAGCAAATTGCCCGGCTTCACGTCGCGGTGCACTATGTCTGCTTCATGGGCGTGGGCTAATCCCTTGGCTGCCTGCCGGGTATAATTGACGGCATCACGAAAATCGAGTGCGCCGTTCTTCGTCACGATCTCCTGCAAATCCTGCCCGTCCACATATTCCATCACGAGAAAATGAATCTCGGCTTCATTTTCCATTTCATGGTCAACATCGTAGGCACGCACGATATTCGGATGATCCAACGACGCCACAGCCTGTGCTTCGCGATGAAAGCGCGCCAGATAAGAGGCATCGTTTACACGTTTGGAAGGCAGCACTTTAATGGCACAGCGGCGACGCATCAGCACATGTTCCGCCAGATAGACCGAACTCATGCCCCCTTTGCCCACCAGGTCCAGTAAACGGTATTTCCCCAGGAAAAACCCTTTATGCTTGCCCTGCAGTAGCTTATTTGCCTGCCACCGCGTCAGCAGAGTACGCTGAATCAGCTCGTCAGCGATCTCAGCCGGTTCCCGTTCTCCCAGCTTGATTCCCTGGTCCTGATATTCGGAGAGGAGTTTTTTCAGCTGATCGACCGAAACCAGACCGCTTTGTTTTACCAGGTTTAAAAACCCCTCGGCCGTTAGTTTTCCTGCCATTCTCTACCAATTCGCTCAACGTGTCCTGCGATGAATCTCAATACTCAGCAAGGTAATAGTAACACTCTAGCATCCGTTTTAATGACTGACCAGTATTGGTTTATGGAATCTCCCGAATCCCGGATAATGCAGAACCGGAGCGCACAAGCCATTTCCCCGGCGACTTCACCAAGGACATTATGAACACTATCAAAGCCCGCCTGTTTCAGACGCACCGCGTCGATCTGAATTGATAAAACGACGAGATAAAACCACGAAGAGATTTAAAAACAGGGCAATTGACTATAATATTCTGAGAAGAAATTCGATGATTATTATAGAGAGCGAAACGGCGGGCAGGATACTCCGTACAAAGTCAGTGAGAAGGGATGCGACAGGGGAAAATCATATGAGCACAATCGCACACACAGAAGAACTTCCAAAAGGGCTCCCTTTTTTGGGGAACACTATGCTATTTCTAGGCTTAGGAATCTTAGCCCTCTCCCTGACAGGAACCGAATGGCTGCCGTTTAACATGCCCCGCTCCTGGTATCAGAGCCCCTCCATCTGGAAATTACTGGCACTTTGCCTGTCATGCGGCGGAGTTGCCGTCCTGAAACAGGTTTCCAGTACAGAAATGAAACACGCTGAACGCAACCGCGGTACCCAGCAAAACGAAGACTGGATTCCTGAAGAGCAGGGCCAGCGATTTGAAACGCTCACCGTTTACACCAAAGAAAACTGCCCCCTCTGTGAAGAGGCTGCAGAAATTCTGGAAGATTACGCTGCATACCTCCCCACGGCAGAATTTATCGATATTTACAGCGACCCGGCACTCGTCAAGCAGTTTGGCACATGTGTCCCTGTTGTCTCTTTTGATGGCAAGATCCGCTTTCGGGGACGGATCAACGAAGTCTTGCTGCGTCGTTTGATCGTAGCGTCTCCGGTGATAGTGTCTCCGGTGATTCAGGGGACAAAGTCAGGTTGTGGCTGCAACAAACAGAGCTGTGGCTGTAAACGACCGACTTCGCAGACCGAATCAACCGGATGTGGCAGCAATTGCCGTTGTGCCTGAGGCTGGTTTTTATAGAAAACACCCAGAAAACGAGCAGCAGCCTGTAAAAAACGGTAGAGCGGTTATTGTGATTCCCCGGAAAATGAGATAAATTACCTTCAGAGTGCGTGAATTTCTATTTCACGCCAGCTGAACGGGCCAGCTTCCAAATCTATCTTACACTACAGGCAAACGATTATGTCGTCTGAAATCTCTTTGAAGAATTCAAAAATACTTATCGCTGATGACAACCATCAGAACTGCGAACTGCTGGATGCCTACCTGTTGGATGAAGGCTATGAAACATTCATGGCCTACGATGGCAAAGAAACGCTGGATAAAGTCGCCGAGATCGAACCAGATCTGATCCTGCTGGACATTATGATGCCCAAACTCAGTGGCTACGAAGTTTGTACGCAACTGAAACAAAACGAGGAAACGAAAGATATCCCCATTCTCATCATCACTGCCTTGAATGAAATGGGAGACATTGAAAAATCCGTACAGGCTGGCTGTGACGACTTTTTAACCAAGCCCGTCAATCGCATTGAACTCACGACCCGTGTCCGTTCTCTTTTGCGTGTCAGACATCTGACGAACGAACGGGATCGACTGCTGGCTTATCTTGCGGAAGTGGAAGGCACGACCAAATCGACTTCCAGTGAAGCATAATTCATATATGCAAACCGCTTTCAACCAGGAAAGACGTCTTGCACCGCATAGAGATCAACATTCTGGTCATTCCCGGTTCAGACCGTGAATGAGCCTCCCTATTTCTTTTTCGATAGACACAAACGCTCTATCGATCTTTTTGATTAGAAAACTCTTATGAGTGATTCAAGCCCGCTCGAGGCTGACGCGACCATTATCTCCGAAACGACTACCGATACGACTTCCGAAACGAAACCCCTGCCACGTGTCACACTCAAGCCACGTCGTGCACTCCCGTTCTTTGGACGCCATCCCTGGGTATTTGCTGGTGCGATTTCCAGAATCGAAGGATCTCCCGAACCAGGCACAGAAGTCATTCTGCAATCTGACAAAGGAGAATTCATCGCCCGGGGCTTGTTTAACGCGAACAGCAATATCCGCGTCCGTCTCTACTCTTGGGATGAAACCCAGGAATTCGACGATGCCTTCTGGCTCAATCGACTGGAGCAGGCGGTGGCACTGCGGGAATCCGTCGGGCTGCTGGATTCCTTTGAAACGACCGGCTGCCGCCTGGTATTCAGCGAAGCCGATCAACTCTCTGGCCTGACGATTGACCGCTATGGAGCATGGTTCCTGGTTCAATTCTCAAGCCTGGCACTCTCTATGAAACAGGATCTGGTAATTCGTTTTCTCAAAGAACGTTTTCCGGCAAAAGGGATCTGGCTGCGAACAGAGAAGGGGATGCGCGATGCGGAAGGGCTCGAAATCTCCGATCAACTTCTCGATGGTGAAGCACCGCCGGAACATTTCTTTCTCGAAGAAAACAACATCCGCTACGGCATGAGTATGGTCACCGGACAGAAAACCGGATTTTACCTCGACCAGCGCGACAATCGTCTCGCTGTGGCCCGCTATGTCAAAAATCATCGCCTGCTGGAAATGTATTGTTACACCGGTGCCTTCGCACTCAACGCGGTCATACATGGCCAGGCCCAATCCGTTGTCGCCTATGATTCCTCGCAGTCAGCCATCGAACAGGCGAAAGCCAATGCAGAACTGAACGGCATCGGCAATCGAATTCAATTCGAAACTGGTAAAGCCTATGCGGTTCTGGAAAAACTCAAAGCAGACGGAGAACAATTCGATTCGATCATCCTGGACCCGCCGAAAATGGCCCGTCATCGCAGTGGTGTGAAACAGGCGTTGAAAGGCTACTTCAGTCTGAATCGTCTGGCGTTTGACGTCTTAAAACCCGGCGGAATCCTGGTAACCTGCAGTTGCTCCGGACTGATCAGCCAGCAGGATTTCCAGCAGATGCTGGCTTCGGTTTCGCAACACACCGGGCGTCACTTACAGATTCTGGAACAACGAGGACAACCAGCAGACCACCCCGTTTCTCCCAGTTGCCCTGAGAATCATTACTTGAAATGTTTTATCTGCCGGGTTTTATAATCATCGAATTTGAGTAACCTTGTCTGCGATAACCTTGTCTGCGATAACCTTGTCTGCGAAAAGACCTGTCTGATCCGAATCCTGAAAATGAATGACCATGTCGCGTAAGTCGAAAAAAAAACAACGCCTGAAAAAACTGATTCCTGCACCCGAACAATTGCTGCTGGATTTCCTGACTCCGGAATGGAGCGCCACGCGCACCCTCTGCTTTCAGTCGAACCTGCATCAACTGACCACGGCACTGCTGCAACGCAACAGAGCAGGCACCCGCGTTGACTGTTTCAGTTTTGACAAAACCGTTATCAGCCGCATTCAACACAAGTGCAGTCTCGTCCAGGAAGAACTATCTCTTTCTACGGAATGGAGCACCATCTGTGGCAGCGAATTTCCGGAAGATGATTATGACGCCGTCATGCTACCGCTGGCGCAACAGTTATCCGAGGAGTATATTCGTGATTTAACACTCTCCGCAGTACAAAGCCTGCAAACGGGAGGCACGCTGACGATCGCCTCGTCGCGCACAAAAGATTATGAATATCATAAATTCCTGAAGACTTTGTTTCCCAAAGTCACGCGCCTCGTCTCGGATGCCGGTATCATCTACCAGACAAAGAAACCACAGGACTTACCCGAGAAAAAAAGTCTGCTCGATGAACTTGTGGCCCGTGAAGGCGATACCCTGTTACATGCTTACACTCTGCCCGGCGTCTTCAGCCACCGTCGCCCGAACCAGAGTGCGCGTGCCTTGACGAATCTGATGGAATTGTCAGAGGAATCCACAATTCTCAACATCGATTGCGGTTCCGGAATCGTTGCTTTCATCGCAGCCACACGTTGCCCGTCTGCCACCGTGCATGCCATTGACAGCAATGCCCGCGCCGTCAAATGTACGGAGCAGGGGATTGCCAAAAACCAACTCACCAACGTCCGCGTGGAATTATGTGAAGAAGGCCAAGGCATCGAACCCGAAAGCTATGATTACATTCTCACCAATAAGTCCTATTTCAACAGCGAAGAGCAAGGCGAAGTTTTTCTACAGAAATGTCTGCGCGCCTTAAAACCAGGAGGGCTGTTACAGTTCTCGACCAAACAATATCAATGGTACGCTCATCGACTGCTCGATCTCTTCACCGATGTCGCCATTGATGGTGCCGTCCACCACTTCACACTCAGTGCCAGAAAACCACCGGAAGAGCAGCCTCCCGCTTAGTCACGGCTTTCAAAACAGAATTCATTGATACGATACTGAGCAACTGACTACACCTCACTCTCTTCAAACCGACTCACCGTACGCGCACAAGAGTTTGCCCACCGAAATGATTTTCCGGCATTCGCTCATTTTTTCTGATCTTTTTCCAAGAGATTCTCGTTGACAACGAAGAACTAATGTGAAAATATCATTTAAGCAACTGAGATTAACGAATTCGGCACAGTTTGAACGACCAGTGCGAACGACCAAGGCGAGTTACCAGTGCCGGGAACAGATTGATCTTTTCAGAAGGAGGCTGTTATGTCATTATTCCTGTCGATTGCTGTCCTTGCTTCCACACCACAGGCTACCCAAAGGAATGATCAGCCCATTCAGGCTGTAACCCCACAAATGAATGCAAATTTTACGACCTTCGACCAGTTGGCCGATACGCTTTCTACCCGCGTCCAGACCGGAACATTGCTCTTCAGTAAAGGTGACTGCCTCGCCGTCCGGATCTTCACGCAAAGCGCCTACACCCACGTCGCCATGATCGTCATGCGAAATGGGGAACCAGTGGTTTATGACAGCATGAACGGAACAGGAGTCCGCTGCCTGACACTCAAGAATTACTTGAATACACAGCGTCCTGCCACGATCCATGTCTTTCAACCCCAGGCAGCATTCAATCAGAGAATGACAGCTCAGTACGAACGTTTTCTGGATAAAAAACTGGGGACTCCCTATTCCATCAAACATCATCTGACGGGAAATCGCGCTCAGGGAGTGCACTGTGCAGAATATGCCGTTGATGCTTTAGCAGCCTGCAATCTGATGAAAGCCAATGCCCCGTCAAAAGTTTCACCCGCTTCGCTGGTCACAGGAATTGTCCAGTCCGAGCGTTATATCCCTTCGATCACGTTTGCCCTCGAACGGCCACCACGGGCCGTAGAGAAACCGAGTGGCTGGTGCCATCAACTCTGGATTGACACCAAAAACTGCACCTCAACCTGCTGCATCAAACTCCGGGGCTGGGTTCTCTGTCAATAAGCATTCTAAAACATCGCCCGCAGTCACTTCCTGAGTTCTTCTGTGAAATCAGTGAAAGATCTGCAAACACTGCTTGAATCTGCGGAGCTGGTCAGCGAAAATCTGAATAAGAGATTTTTGCTCACGTGTGATACACTTCGTACATGAAAGCTTTGGTATGATGCAGCTCCTGGCTAAGACTTCAACAGCGCTCGTTTCTTCTGAAAATAATCGATACATCAGTTTCTCGATGTTGCTCGCAGTTCTACTGCTGATGACAACTCCTCTGCTGGCACAGCCAGCGGCCGACCAGCAGCAGACTGTATCGATTCAACGTGAAGCAATCACACTCAGGCATCCACGCGATTATTATGTGCCTCTCAACCTGAAACCCGTACGTGCACTCTTAATTGCGTCACCCATCGACGGAATTGTCCATGCGATTGATGTCAAACCTGGCGACAAATCAACAGCAAAAACCGTCTTAGTTCGCCTTGATTCCAGCATTCCCCAGGCGGAAGTGGCACGCGCAGAAGCAGCGCTGGAAGTAGCCACTCAAGAACATAAAACTTCGACAAACAAAGCGATTTCAAAAGCCAGACTCGATCTGGCACAAGCAGATCTGAAAATCGCCAATATCCGTCTAGAGCAAACCATTATCCGTGCCCCATATGAAGGGGAAATCTTCCGGGTTTTCGCTGCACCGGGTGCCTTTGTCAGAGCAGGGGACCCCCTGCTGGAACTGGGAGACACTTCAAAGCTGCAAGTTGAAATCCCCCTGACACGCGCGCAGGCCCAGAAAGGGGCCAAGATCAACCTGAGTGTCGAAGAACAGGCAGTTCAAGCCACCGTCGATCAGGTTCTTCCATTAGCCCCTCAATTTGAAAAACTCAGAGATCTGGCCAATTCCATCACATCGGCTGTGGTCATCCTGAACAATAACAGCAATCAGTTCAGGCCGGGGCAATCGGTGAGCGTCGCATTGATTCCGCGTTACCCCATTGCCGAAATCCCCACGATTTCGGTCACCAACACCCCCGAGGGGGAACGAAAAATTCAGATCGTTCGTGAAAATGTGATCAGAGACCTGAAACCGCAGATTCTAGGGCAAATCGGTCCGGAACGCCTGTTTGTGGCTGCTCCGTTCAGCAAGGACGATGAAATCATCGTTAGTACATCACAACCACTGGCAGATGGAGCACAGGTTCAACCCGTCCTGAAAGTGGGCAAAACAGAGACCACCCCGGGTCAGACACCGGGACGCACCCCAGCAAAACCACCTGGAAAAAAGGTCAGCTTTTAGAATCCATTGTTTCGTTAAGTCGCTTAGCTCGTTACACTGTAAGGTGCGAAGAAAGCATCCCTGTCTGATCAGATGATTTCTCCCGGTTCACTTCAGGTTCGAACAAGAACCCAGGACATGACAGATCATTGTATTCACTTACAATGAGTTCCGGCGGCACCACGTCGGATCACTCCAAAAGCAAGAGGTTGCGCAGTGGCTGAAACAGAAACAACAGATACAGCAGAAGATGAAAAAGTAGTTGATGAGTATCAACTCGCGAATCTGATCGCCGATGGTTCGACCACCCAGATTTGGGAGGTGCAAGAAGAGGGGGCCCCGACCAGTTTCGCCATGAAACGGCTGTTACCGGAACCCATGAAAAACCCGGAAATTGTCGCCACCATGAAACTGGAAGCCAAAGTGGCAGGTGCCATGGATCACCCGAATCTGATCTATCTGCATAAGTTTGTGAAATCCAAACAACACGTGTACTTGCTGATGGATTATTTCCGCGCCCCCAATCTGCGATCGCAACTCACTTTAGATCCGCTTAGTGTCCAGGCACGTTTGCGCAAACTGATTGAATCAACGGCGATGGCACTGGGACACATGCATGAAAAAGGCTGGGTCCACAAAGATATCAAACCGGAAAATATTCTGATCAGCAAAAGTTCCGAAGTCAAAGTCATTGACTTCGGTCTTGCCGTACCTGTCGCGAAAGGGCTCGGAAAGTTATTCGGGAAAGCAAAGTCCGTTCAGGGAACACGTTCTTACATTGCCCCCGAGACAATCAAAAAACTGGCACTGGGTCCCGGTGCTGACGTCTATAGCTTGGGAATCACCATCTTCGAAGTCCTCACAGGGAAAACTCCCTTCCATGGCGAAAACCCCAAGGAAGTTCTGCTGAAGCATATCGGAGAACGCCCTATCGCACCTTCCAGTATCAATCCGAATGTCACTCCGGAATGTGATGAATTTGTGCTGAAGATGCTGGCCAAGAAACCGGAAGGCCGATTCCAGTCGATGGAAGAAGTCGTCTCTTCACTCAGAAACCTGAAAATATTTAAAGCGGAAATCTCTGAAATCATCGCTCAGAATAAAGCGAAAGCAGACCAGGAAGAAAAAGAGTCGATGCAGGAAAAACGACTCGATAGCCGTGCGGATGCCCGCCTGTCAGAGTTGGTAAAAGAAGACCCGAAACTGGCTGCAGAATTAATTGCGCAGCGAAAAGCAAACAACAAGAAGAAACCGACTCCCAAGCCGGAACCACAAAAAGAAAAGAAACCCCAGCCACCACCACAACAACAACCGCCCCAGCCAATGCCCGGTGGATATCCACCGCAATATCAGCAACCAATGTATCCACCACAGCCAATGCCGCCGGGGCAACCCATGCCGGGACAGCCGATGATGTACCCGCCGCAGTATCAAGGCCAACCCATGCCGCCACAGGGAGCCTATCCGCCTCCCGGGTACCCACAACAGCCTTATCCACAACAGCCTTATCCACAACAGCCTTATCCACAACAACCCTATCCGCCGCAGCAACAACAGCCACCCCAACCACAACCGGGACAGCCCGCTGCGCCGCCTCCACAACAACAAGCACCACCGTCTGCACCGCAGCCGCAGGCACCGCAGGCACCGCAGGCACCGCAGGCACCACCACAGCCTCAACAACCAGCACCAGTGCAACAGCAACCGGCAGCACCACAGAGCGACGACAGCAAAGATAAATCTAAAAAGGACGAGGATCTTCCTTTCATGGATGAATTGCCTGATGTGATCTAAGAAGATAAAATCTTGCATTAATCGCTTGCATCTCTCAAAATGCCGAGCACCTTTACATAAACACTCTCATTTTTTTACGCGGTCTCACATATTATGTCAGTCATCAATCAGCTTCCTTTCGAACGTCCCATTTACGAACTGGAAGAACAGCTCAAAAAGATCGAGCAGGAACCGAACCCGACAGCCAACACCAAAGATGCGATTCGCAACATGCGTCTGGAAATCACACGTATGAAACGTGAGATTTTCGAAAACCTGGACGCCTGGGACACAGTCAAAGTCGCCCGGCACCCAGAGCGACCACAAACCCTGGATTACCTGGAACTGGTCTTTGATGAATTCGTGGAGCTGCATGGCGATAAAGCCATAGGCGATGACCGGGCCATCATCACCGGGCTTGCCAAACTCGACGGACAGAAAGTCATGTTCGTCGGCCAGCAAAAAGGACGCACACTCAAAGAACGGACCGAGTGTTTTTACGGCTGTTCCCATCCGGAAGGCTACCGCAAAGCCCTTTCCAAAATGAAAATGGCGGAGAAGTTTGGCATCCCCATCATCTGCCTGATCGATACGCCGGGCGCTTACCCGGGAATCAAATCGGAAGAACAAGGGATCTCCTACAACATTGCGATCAACCTCAGAGAAATGTCGCTGCTCAAAACTCCCATCGTCTGCGTTGTGATCGGCGAAGGGGGTTCCGGCGGTGCAATCGGAATTGGAATCGGCGACTCCATCTCCGTGCTGCAGTATGCTTACTATTCCGTGATCACGCCGGAAGGCTGTGCCGGCATCCTCTGGAAGGATGTCAAATTTGCGAACGAAGCCGCCAACGCATTGAAGTTCACCAGCGACAATTTGCTCAAACTCGGAATCATCGACGAAGTCGTCCCGGAACCACTGGGCGGCGCACACCGCGACCACCGCCAGATGGCAGCCGCTCTGAAGGCGTCACTCTCCGCCAATCTGAAACAGTTGACGAACATTCCACTGGATCAACTCGTCGATGAGCGCTACAAAAAGTTCCGCAAGATCGGCATGTTCCACGAGAATCTGGAAACCGAGTAAAACCGCAGCGGCTTCAGCAACACAATAAAAACACCCAACGAACGCCCGTTAGATTCCAGAAATGGACCACCAACGGGCGTTCGTTTTTTTACGGCTTGTGAAATAGATCATAATTTGTTCGGATCAATGACGCTTGGCAGGCATACCTGTCTGCTCCCTACCAAGTCCAGAATCCTGATCAGGATATCAAGTTCTGGACCCCAGGTTCTGAAACCGGTGAAGGGGGGGCAGGTCAGCTGCGTTGCGTGGTTTACAGAAGGAAATCAGCCAGCCACTAGGGACGGCGTTTGCCAGGAGGCATACCTAAAATAGGATCAAGATCATTGGAAGCGAAGACCTGATCCAGCATTCCGTGATCGTCGCCACATTCATCTACATCGTTTTCAACAGATCCATGCCGGTTCGGTCCTTGTGTGGGGCGGTGATTGTCTCGACGATGCGTCATTCGCTCCCCACCACGACGGCCCTGATGCATGTGATCGCGGCTGACGGTGTCAAGGATGTCGACATCGATATCCACTCCGTCAGCCACTTCGATGGTGTCATCCGCGTCCGTGCCCCGAACCACAATCCGCTCCATGCCGGTGAATTCCATCGACATGCCGGAGACATCAACAAAACCATCGTTCACGAAAATCGTGTCGCTTTGATCCGTACCGTTGACGATCAATGTGTCAGAACGCCCTTTTCCCGCTTCCACGATCAGACCACCGGGAAGGTCTGCAATGGTGATGCCCTCAATGGTGACGCGCAGAGACCCGTTGCCGGTACTTGACAGCATCAAACGTTCAACACTGTCAAGGGACTGACTGCCGATCACCTGCCGCGTTCTGTTGTCGACCACTTCCAGATTCCCGTCTGCCGCGCGAATGGTGACGTCGCTTGAACCGGTTTCCGCCAGGTCGAGCCGCATGATAGTCGGCGCAAAGAACACATTTTCCTGTAGCCCAGAGACATCCGAATTGCGTTCGATCACATCGGCCAGCGTTGTGCCGCCGATTTCAGCGAGTGCGTCACCGGAGAACACGTTCTCATACCAGAAGCGATCTCCATCACGCAGCCGCTCGAACTGATCAACGATGATGGCCGTGAACGTCTCACCCATGCTCGATCCCGGCAGATGCTCTTCGGCCAGACCACCAACCCACAGATCGATGTTGTCGACAGTGCCGTACAGCATTTCCAGTTTGGCAGCGACTTCCGGATCGGATGAAATATCGGAGAAGTTTTCCACAGCCGACAGTCCCAAGGCAACGCGTGTTGAGTTGTAGTCCGCCAGTCCATGGTCGCGACCACGCTGGATATTCAGCGACGCCAGATCGAAACCGCCGGCCCCTGGAGGACCAAACAGAAAGTTGCGAACGTCATCGACGATTTGGTTATCGATTTCCTGCGCCACGTTCACGGTAGCCCCGCGTAACAGGGAATCAATCCCATTTACTTCCAGTTCGCTCGGGTTGAAGAACGCATTCAGCAACGCGATATTGCCTTCGTCGGCGACATTCCCGTTCTCATCAAGCCTCAGCAGTTCGGACGACAGCATTGTGTGCCCGAAACGATAGGCGGCATTGGAAAATTCATTGGCGATACTGGGATCGACGGTGGAATCGTATCCAATGTATTCGCTGACGACACCCGGGCCGAACAGTGCCGGAAGGAATTCATTGAACGTAACTGCCTGTAACTCCCCAATCACAATCTGCCGTGCCTGTTGATACAGTTCTTCATCGGTCAGGTCCGGGTTTTCCGTCGCCAGTTCCGTAGCAATCCGATTGTGCTCGCGGACCCAGATTGTGTGCATCGAAGTCAATGCCACATTCTCGTTGGCTCGAATATCGCCCGCCAGAAAGAATCCGTCCTCTCCGTAAGGCAGCAGGTCACCTTCACTGGTTGCCAGCATCCCCCCTTCGAAGGTTCTCAACTGGTCGGCCAGCGCTTCATCCGAACCGTAGATGCCTGAACCATCGATAAACGCGGTAATCTGATTGATCTGCTGTCGAACTCCATCCTCGTCCACCTCGAAAGCAGATCGGTTTAGATTAATGACATCATCCCCGGAGCCGTCCGGATCGAAGAATACATCACCGGTCGGTACTTCAATCGGAAATGATTCCAGCGGATTACCGTATTCATCATGAGCGGATTCGGTCAGAGTGATGTCGTGATCGATGAACTGTCCCCAGACCCAGAAGAGGTCTGTCAGATAGCGGTCGTTGGTTTCTGCAGAATTCGCGTCAGCGATGACATTACTGATTTCGCGGGCACTCGGGCGGTCTTCGCCGGCAGGTGTCGACAGGCCGTCGCCGTAGTCTGCATCAGCTAGCCTCAGAAGTTGTGTATCGGTACTACCAAGTTCCGGGTTGTCGATGTTGTTGCCGATCCCGTCGATCGAGGCGTATTCGGTAACGGTGCCCAACTCCGTTATCAAAACGCTATCATCTGTTATGTCTGTAGCAAGGGAATTCATCACCGACAGCAGTTGACGATCTTCAAGGAATTCAACGGCTGAAATGTGAGATAATTTTTGGGCGGCCTTGCGTTGACGATTTGGTTTTCGAAATAGCATCATGAGTTCTCCTGACGTGCGAAGTCGCTTGCGCGCAGTTCTTTCGAACTGATCGACGGAAGCCACCAGACGCGTGGTTGATTTTTGTATTGACGAAGGCCCGCCCTACAAAAGAGTTGATCAACCGGACTACTCAAGACAGCGAGTAGCCCCTTTAGATAGAGTCTCTATTATGAAAACGAAAACGGATCGAAATGATCCACAGGATTCGACAAATATTTCATCAAATTAATCAAAGTGATCGGTGTACGTCAGGAGTGTCGTGCCATTCATGTCGAGCGTACGAACGTTAACCATGCACTCTCCACCTGTCTGTTCACCATATGTGGTTTTAACACCCGGAATTCAGCGAACAGCTTATTCAGGAATGGACCGAAGAGGGTGCCTACCGAGAAGCATGGCGGCGTTTGCTGGAACACTTTGATCGCCGGAAGCTCCTGGTCTGGTCGGAAGCATTCCGGCATCATTCCTCAGTAGCGGCCAAACAAAGTTCTTTCAGTCTCACTACGTAAGACGCCCGTTTGGATGCTATGCTAAGAGCAGACGATTCCCGGTCGAGAGTTCGACTGAGGACTGCGTCCTTGCTTCCATTCAGTAATGGTGAAAAGACGTCGTTGGTTCGCGGGAATGGAAACCGATCTCTCAGAGGCCCGTCAGCGATTAGAAATCGGAAGTTCGATGATTTACCTGCAAAAGCCAACAGAGGCTCCTGAAGACGTCATGATACGCAAACAAAACCATGAGTTCGTGCGTCGGGAAGCCCATCGACCAGGGATCAAATTTGTAGAATGGATGGCTGGAGAAGCGGCCAGATCAACAAGGGAAACAGACGGAAAAACGGGATCAAGAAAATTGCCGTTAATAGCCGGCCAAGCAGCTCTGATCGGGGCACTGAATCGCACGCGTCAACAGACGAATTTCCGCCACTGGTTTCCGCGTAGCCAGACCGATCTACCGTCGCCAATGACGGTGCCAATGAAGTCTCACACGGATCGCGTTGAACTGCGGCAGCAGAACAAAATCAACCGTGCCGTTGAGCAGACATCCGCGAGGGAGCAGAAGCCCCTTTTTCGAATACCGATTTTATTCCCGGTATTCAGAGCATGAGAGCACAGGCAACACAGCCATCCCCAATAAAGCACCCCACCACGAACGTCCGATAATGTCCGTTATGTTAAGTTCGTGGTGAATTTAAGCCTATTTTTATAGGGTTTGCAATTCCCCTTGTTTCTACGTCGCTGTGTCTGGCAACGTTTCTTATCGGCTTTACTTCAGCCACTCGCAATCGCTGGGAAACGTTTCTGTTTCCCCCTGAAAGCGGCTTGGCTTTGTCTTCTGTTTTTCTATCTTCTCTCCACGCTCTGCATCCGATCCTGCAACGCAGAACCGAGTGAATTCAGCGGAACTTTCTGCAGCTCTAACTGATGCAATACACGCACATCTAATGGTGTCGTCACATCGGTTTGGGGATCAGGGTCTCCCCCGGTTAAAAGCAGGTCCGCACGCCAGTCTTTTAAGACCAGCAGCACGACTTGATCGGGTATCCCAGACAGCTCTTCTTGAAATTCTTCGATTAAGTCTTTCTGTGCTTCAGGATAGTCAGAATAGACGGCTGCAATATTCTGCAACAGCTTCGTTCGCTCCACAGCAGTCTGCTGATCGCCATTCGCACCAAACAGAGAATTATTCGTGGGAGCAGTAACCTTGGGCTGGCCGTTTTTCCATTCATCAGTCACGCCCCTCAACACTCCGGGAATCCGGGTCTTCAACTGTTTCGCAAAAGTATTCCGATCTTCAGGAGCCGTCGCGTTGTAGGCTTCGATCACTTTGTCTTCCAACTCCCCCCGCAGATAGCTGGGGATGCTTTTAATAATCTCTTTCAGCAACGAATCCTGCTTTGTCGTTCGTACCCCTGAACCATCTCCCCCAGGTCGCTCAAAGAACGGATTGGGCAGATCATTCGTGCCAGGCGGAAACGGATTACCGCCCCCGTCATGATCATGGCCGTGGTCATCGTCAAACAGATCATCGTCATCATGATCATGAAGCGGCACACCGGGATGATCCAGATTCGCCAGACAGGAATCCAGTACTCCGTGCAGTTCCTTAGGCATCACCGGCGCCATTTCGTTTAATATGAGTGCAGCTGCATAGCCACTATGCGAACTTACCACCGCGGCACGAGCCGAGTCAGAAATGGTGATTAGAAAGAATGTCAGGAACAAGGAAAAGATCACACCTTTGAGCAATCCTAAAACGGCCCCCAGATGACGATCGAATTCCTGGAACTTTAATGAATCGATGGCCGACTTCAAACTTCGCGCCAAGGTAAACGATACAAACGAAAAGCCAATATAAATTACCAGCATCGCGATCCAGCGATTCAAAGGCGGCTTCACGTTGATCACAGGTGCCAGTTGTAAAGACAGAGACTCTGCAAAAGCAAAGCAGAGTACCAACGCAGCGATCGCAGCCAACTGCCAGACCACCCCTTTCGAGGCGCCCTTCCAGACTGCATAAAGAAGAATGGCAACAATCAGTAAATCAAACCACATTCTGACGTCCTGTCTAACTCTGGTCATCCATGAGAAAATTACGGGGTGGCCCCCCCCCTACCGACACTCCCCCGATTTTTTAGAAAATCAAGGGTAGGGGATTATAGAGAAAAATCGAGGTCAGCGCAAAGGCCAGATTTTTGTCCGGGAATTGAAGCGTCTGAAGAGATCCTGACTCGTTTCGACAAAAGCAAAGCAGGGTGCAACCGTAAATTATTTTTTCCCCGCATCGGAAAACGCGGAATCCCGATCGTATTGAAAGCATCGCATCAACAACCGGCTGAATAGATACATCACGACCACAGGCAGTAAGGCAAAGAGTACGAGAACAATACTGATCAGCACGAGCAAAAACAGAGTCTCCTCATCTAGATGATGATCCAGAAACCCCGGAATGCCACACAGAAAGATGACTGTCAGCATCCCTGCCATGATCACCAGAATTCTCTGAACCAGCAGCATGCGAATCCTCACTTATCAGAACTGAAGTCTTTAAAACTCTTTTTTACTGTCCAACAGCAGCGTGATCGGGCCGTCGTTGACGAGTTCCACATCCATATGCTGCTGAAAGCGGCCCGTGGCCACTTCAATGCCGTGACCTTTGACTTCCGCCACAAAACTCTGATACAGCACATCCGCCGCTTCAGGTCGAGCGGCATTCACAAAACTCGGGCGACGTCCTTTGCGACAATCTCCCAGCAACGTAAATTGACTCACCACCAGCATTTTGCCTTTAACATCAGACAAAGCCAGATTCATTTTGCCGTCCGCGTCTTCAAACACGCGCAAGCCAACCGCCTTTTGTGCCAGATAAATCACATCATCCTGCGTGTCGTCCTGGCCGACTCCCAGCAACACTAAAAAGCCCTGATCGATCTGACCGGTAATTTCTCCATTCACAGTCACACTCGCACGGGACACTCTTTGAACGACGGCTCTCAACTTAGCGCTCCTCGCAATCTCGAATCCCGCGTGAACAGGCAAACGGCTCAAGCGACAACTCGATCTCTTCTTCACAAATCAATTGCCGCATCAATTTCGCGGTGATCGGTGAAAGTTGTAACCCATCCCGATAATGGCCTGCCGCCATCAGTAAATTCTCATAACCGGCGACATGCCCCAGATACGGCAAGCCGTCAATTGACTTCGGACGCAGTCCCGCCCAGGCACGCTCGAACGTCGCTTTTTTCAAGCACGGCACAACGGATTCTGCAAACTGGATCAGACCACCTACGCCTTCCGCCGTATTCTGTTTATTGAACCCGACATTGCTCTCTGTCGATCCAATCAGGATTCTTCCATCACTCCGCGGAACCAGATACCGGCTGCCACACTCAATTACTTGATGGAACGGCAGGCGAGTCATCGACAGTAACACAATCTGCCCCTGAATCGGAACCAGATCGCAACCGATGCCCAGTTGAGAGAGTACCTCAGGCGACCAGGCTCCCCCTGCAATCACAGTGCGCCCTGCTCTGTGAATTTCTGTTGAAGTACGGACGCCTGTAACTCGGGCCCCCTTCTGTTCAAAACCGATGATCGGTGTGCCGGGATGGAATTGAACTCCCTGCTTCGCACAAGCCAGCAGCAGTGCTTTTAAATGTCGTGGATTGCGGACTTGGCTCATCTCGGGTAAATAAAAGGCAGACTGGATTTCCGGACTCAGAAACGGTGCCTGTTCCTGCAACAACCGAGGCTCATATTCTTCCAGGACAACGCCCGCCTGCCGCCATTCAGAGACATAGTCTTGCCAGCCTGGCATTTCCTCACTGAGTGCAACATGGAAGCCACCACAGTTGACAAATCCGTTATCAACGCCCGATTCTTCTTTCAAGCGATTCGACCATTCGGGCCACATCAGTCGACTGGCGGCACGAAGCTGAAGGCCGGGAGTCGCTGCCGCTTGAATATCCGCGGGGGGTAACATCCCTGCCCCTGCCCAAGATGCCTCTTGACCGAACTGCTGTCGATCAAACACGGCGACAGACAGCCCCTGATGTGCCAGTTCATAGGCGATCGACAGGCCAATCACGCCGCCACCAACAATATTTACATCCAACATAAGAATTACGCGCCCTGATCACACTCAAAAAAACAGAAAGCTCAAGGCTGTCGATTATAGCGGACTGCAATCAGAATCACAGGGCTGCCATCCTGCCTGTTGATCAAGAAATAATAGCCTGCCTTTAAGATTGGACATCAAACACACCGAGGTTATTTTTTCACTTTACCGGGCCGTAAGGTACGAGCATAAGCCGTCGCCAGTGCACGTAGATTTGTGCCGTACACTTTCTGTATCGCGGCCTGAGCAGTGGTCCCTGATTTCAGATCCTTCAACAACAGCGCCATTTTTGGTAAACCGCCGTTGTTAATCAAAAATTCGACCAGCGTAAACCCAACCGCTGTGGTCTCTGACGGTGAAAACGTACCTTCTGCCACCAGCTCTTCCGGTCGAGACACTTTCGGAGCGGCGTCCAGCGCCTGCTGCCTTAATGATTCAAAGTAACTTTGATCCGAAGCCCCATTCGCCGCCAGCAGGACTCCTAATCCACGAGAAGCCCACATGGGAACTTCCCCTGCTCCGCGTTGAATCGCAGCATTCGTCAGCCCGGCTGTCAAATTGGTCTGCAAACCGGGAGAATCAGCGGCCGCTACATCACCGACATCCTGCAGCACGAGATATGCATCCAGAAAAGTAGGCGTCACTTTGGAATGCCAGGTCGTCGCTGGATCGACACGACGATCTTCAATCGACTGATTGAATTCCGAATATCCAAACCGATCCTTGAAAACGTAAACGGCCAACTTCCCTTTCCAGAGCGGCTTCCGTGTTTCGTTAAACAGTTTTCGCAGCGCATCAGCCTGAGCTTGCGCCCAGCCACTGATCTGTTTGAGCCGATCGGTGCTCACATTACCGTAGAACATGAAATCATCCGTCTCAAGCAGTTCTGCCTTTTCATTATTGACGGCACGTTTCCAGGTTGGCTCAAGAGACTCACGCCGCAGATCGGCAAATTTTTCAGGAGATAACGTTGCCAACTCTGCCATCCGTTTTTCATCTTCTGTCGGCACCATGGCTCGCAGCGCCCCTTTGGCGTCCTTACCGTCAAACTTGGCCCCTTCTGCAATCCACGTTTCCAGAGCTTTCGCGTCTTTTCGTTTGAGTAATGCTTGCCCCTGCGGCATTTTAATCGGATCCTGCAATCCCACCAGATGCCACAGACGACTGTCATCAGGCTTGCCGGGAACAACCACCTCTCCCGTATCGCCTCCCCTGAGAATGTCTTCAAAGGTCACGACGGAAAATCCACTCGCCGGATTATTGCCACTATGACAACGCAAACAGAAATCGAGCATCCACGGCGCGACATCGTTCATAAAGGAAATTTTTTCATCACCGGTCGCCATGACAACCTTAACGGGGGCTTTCTTTTTCTTCGTCGATGCACCAATCGGATCGGTCTCTTTCTCTCCGTCAAACCGCGCCCCTTCCGCAATCCAGCGGCCAATCAATTGAAGTTGAGCCTGATCCAGAGCCGGGCCGTTTCGTGGCATCCGCTGATTAGCGGGTGCCACTAACTTTCGGGCGATCAGGCTATTATTCGGATTACCGGGAATGAGTAATCTGCCACTTCGTCCCCCCTGCCTCATGCCGGCAAAGGTATCCAGTTTTAAATTGGCACTCGCTCGCTGCGCGCCATGGCAGCTCACACATTTCTCATTCAAGATCGGCGCGATCTGAGTCTCAAAGCTGACTCCCTGATTTGCTGCCGCTTTATTTCCTCCGCCACCCATCATTTTTTCCAGCACTTTGCGGCGGAGCCCGATCAATTTTTTCGTGCTGACCAGCACCGGATCGGTTTCAGCCAGCATCGCATCCTGAGCCAGCTTGTCCAGTTTCCCTTCTTCGGTATCAGTCAGTTCTTTCGCTTCGTCATATTTTTTCTGTCGGATCAGGACTGCCACTTTCCCCAGATTCTTCTTTATCGAAGCCAATTCTTTCCTCTGTGCCGAGGTCAGCTTTGCAGCCTCAGCGGGAATCGCCATCACTCCCAGGCAGAACATCAGTGCCACGAGAATCCGCGTAACAAGAACTGACCGATATGACATAACTTCCCTCATTATTCTGTAGTTCAATATAGTGGCATTGGAATGTGCCCCCCCTGCCCTCTTGGAATTGGCAAGCGGAAGCGGTCGCTGTGGAATGACCAAGACCGTTTCAATCAGCGTGCTGTTCAGTTTTCTATTCTCTGATACCAGTATAATCAGCCCGCGAGTGAGAAAAAAGATCTCCCTTGAACTAAACCTCCACAATTCCAAGCGGATTCGCCTCTTTTTGCCGACCACTGACCAGAAACCAGAGATTTTTCGTCTGATGTTCCGAGACAACCCCGTCTCAGGTCGGCTATAATCAGGGCGAATTAAGAATTTTCACAATAACCTCTTACAGAACCATCACCTTAGAATATGTCTCTGACATCAGAATTATCACGGAAACAGGAACTTCTCCAGCAAATTCTGTCCCCCCTGGATCGGATCATCGTCGCATTTTCCGCTGGCGTTGATAGTACTGTCGTCGCAAAAGCCGCATTTCTGGCCCGTGGGGCACAGGCACTGGCGGTCACCGCTGTCAGCCCCAGCCTGGCTTCCGGCGAAAAAGAAGAAGCAATTCGGCTGGCAGAATTGATCGGCATCCCGCATCGCCTGATTTCTACCTCTGAGTTCGCCACCGACGCCTATCGGGCGAATGCCCCCAACCGCTGCTTTTTCTGCAAAACGGAACTATATCAGCTGCTCTCTCACTCCATCGCCCAAGAAGAATGGCAAAATGCCATACTGGTGAATGGCGCAAATCTGGATGACCGGGGAGATCACCGTCCTGGAATGCAGGCTGCTTCCAACTTTCAGGTTCGAAGCCCCCTGATTGAAGCCGGCTTCACCAAAGAAGATGTCAGAAATCTGGCGCGGCACTGGGAACTTCCGATCTGGAATAAACCGGCTCACCCCTGCCTTTCCAGTCGCATCGCCTATGGCGTGGAAGTCACCGAAGAACGCGTTCAAAAAATCGATCAGGCCGAAGCATTTCTACGTGACGAGTTCCAGATCAACGAACTCCGCGTCCGACTGGAACCCAATGAGCTGGCGCGGATTGAAGTTCCGCTCCCGCAAATTCAGCACCTGACCACCCCCACTGCGATCGAACAAATTACCCGGAAATTTCTGCAACTCGGTTTCCAAAACGTCACTCTCGATCTACAGGGCTTTCGTTCCGGGAGCATGAACAGTTTTCTTTCCCTCGACGATCTACAGATAGCCGCTCAAAATAAATAAGACTCCGCAGGAATTGCAATTCGCCTTCATCCGGAGCAGAATGAATCAAACACCACCATAATCAATGACAAGGAAATCAGCCGTGGATCCGCACAGTCCTTCCTATATCGACCTCCGCAGTGATACCAAAACCAAACCAACCCCGGAAATGCTGCAGGCGATGATGACCGCCGAACTGGGCGATGATATGAGCGGTGAAGACCCGACCGTGAATCGTCTTGAAGCCATGATTTGTGAAATGCTGGGGAAAGAAGCAGCTGTCTTTGCCTGTTCGGGGACGCAATCCAATCAGATGGGTCTCAGATCGCATTGTCTTCCGGGTGATGAACTGCTGATTCATGAGCTGGGGCACATTGCCATGTTTGAAGGAGGCGGACCAGCTATTTTGAGTGGCGTCAGCTGCCGTACCTTGACCGGCGAGAAAGGCATGTTGGATCTGGAAACACTCCACGGAAAGATTCGTGCCGATGATCAGCACCTGTGTCGCACTCGTCTATTATGTGTGGAAAACACGACTAACGCAGGCGGTGGTCACTATTATCCGCTCGAACAACTCACCGAAATTTGCGACTGGGCACATGAAAACGAATTAAAAACACACATGGACGGCGCCCGGATCTTTAATGCGACCGTCGCCGCCGGCTACTCGATCAAAGAAGCCTGTGCCCCGCTCGATACAATCTCAATCTGCTTTTCCAAAGGCCTGGGTTGCCCGATGGGATCGATTCTGGCAGGCTCGAAAGAAGAGATTGCCAAAGCACGCCGCTCGCGCAAAGTCTTTGGTGGCGCACTCAGACAGGCTGGGATTGTCGCCGCTGCCTGTATTTATGCGTTGGAAAATAATATTGAACGACTGCAGCAGGATCACGACAACGCTCGTTTCCTGGCCGAGCAACTTGAGCCGATCGAAGGCATCACCGCTAATCCCGCAGAAACAGAAACCAATCTGGTCTTCTTTGATATCCATCCCGAACTGGGCAACGCCATGCAACTGTCGAAAGCCCTGCATGAGGTCGGAGTCGGTATCGGCGCAATGGGACACACGCGGCTTCGCGCCTGTACTCATCTCGATGTCAGTCGCGAAAAGATCGAACAGGTTCCCGCAGCTATCCGTGAAGTGCTGAAAGCGGGCCTCGATCGATACCAGGGAATCGCCACTGGTCCTTATGCCCGCGGCTAACCGGTTTATCTTCACATAAAGCACGAGAGTTGAACCACTTAACAAAAAAAGTCACACTCGACCTTCAGTTCAGTGATTTCCCCCTCTCTGTAATCCGCAAAATCGTTACCAGCCAACGTGTCCTTGCGAGAACGGCAGTTTTCCTGTTCCGGAATTAAACTTTTTACAATCGCTGCGTCGATGGAATAAAGGTTCAGACTCCCCTCAACGAATGAGGCCGTAAAGACATAGGATCATGTCTTACTATTAAGCCCTATCTCGTTTTACATACCATTGAGCTGGAGGATGCGCAGGAAGCCATTCTACATTCAATATTGATGACAACCTGAAAAAAGGTGTTCTTTTGCTACATTACGTGGCAAATTTGCCTGAATTCAGTGAATTCAATGAAAGAATTGGCGATGACTGCAGACTACCAGTTGAATCGATCCCCTGTCTTACGATATCATGAGCCCCATACAGTAACTAATGGTCGGGAGAATTCTCACTCGACTGGTTCAGAATCAAGTGACAGGGGGAATGCCGCCATGGATGTTAACGGCGCAAGTTCTATTTCCGGACCACTGCCTATTAATAAGCAGGTCGGTCCGAGCAACACCAACACCAATAAGACGCCTGCATCGAAACCGATCTCTTCACCGCAAGATGAATTAGAGATCTCTTCCGCAGGGCGTATGATGGATGAAATGACGAACGACCCTGAAATGCGAGCGGAACGGTTAGCACAAATCAAGGCAGCCATTGATGATGGAACTTACGAGACCGATGAAAAGCTGGATGCAGCCTTAGGTCGCATGCTGGATCAATTTGACTCCGAGTAACCATCTCCATTGCTGTAGTAGAGAAGAAGAGGAAGAGATAAACAGTGCTCAATTTTGAAAGCCTGGAAATCGCTGTTTCTCCCACGGAGAAATTCAGAGAGTACCTGGCCACAAAGGGAATGAGATTAACTCAGGAACGAGAGTTAATCGTTGCTGAAGTTTTCTCTTCCCACGAACATTTTGACGCAGACCAGTTGGTTGACCGGATGGCCGCACAAAAAACCGGACGACGTGTCAGCCGTTCGACCGTTTATCGCACGCTGGGCTGGCTGGAAGATGCCGGCCTGCTGAGAAAAGTCGCCCGAACCAATGACCGGGATGTCTATGAGCACGACTACGGCTATCCGCAGCACGATCATTTTATCTGCAAAAGTTGTGGGGAACTGTTTGAATTCCAGAATGACGATATCGCGGAAATTCTGGAAAAGCTCGCGGAAAAAATTAATTTCCGCATGAATGAACATCGGCTCGAAGTATATGGGATCTGCGAGGAATGCTCGCGTCCTCCCCAGCGGCGTCACAAAAAACTGGATCTGATCTGAATCCCGGACTGCGTGCGTTCTCTTTAGTTCCCGGTTATTTCAGCGGCGTTTAACGGGAATCGCCCGATAAATTCGCAGCAATAGCAGCATCAGAATCAACGCCCCCAGCGCAATGCCGCCAAGCATGACCAGCCCCATCGCATCCCCGTATAATTTGCGGATCGAGAATACCGGAGACGCCCCGGAAACCGCCGCCGGCCACTCCGCCAGCCAGATCCATTTCCAGCCCATCAACACGATCAGCGTCGCGGCACAGAGATAGGGGCCGTATGGCAGATAGGTTTTTCCCGTCACGGCACGACTAATAAAACCGATCAATAATCCACATAAAGGAGCCAGTAACAAAATCGGCAATATTGGTTGCCAACCCAGAAAGCTGCCTACCATCGCCATCAGCGTCACATCACCCAGTCCTAACGCTTCTTGACCGAGCAGCACGGAAGAAACCAGCCGTAACCCCCAGGTCAGTCCTCCACCTGCGATCAGTCCTGACAGACTCCACGTCAAACCGTGCCAGTGTGAATGCACCTTGATCCAGTCTGGAATATAAGGCCCCGATAAACCAGGAATCGCCTGATTCCAGTCGACCCAGAAATGAATGATCTGCAGTTGTCCCGCAATCGTCGCTCCCACTACGCCGATGATCATGCCGGTCACCGTTATCTGGTCGGGAATCAGATATTCGCGAAAGTCAATACTCGTCGCCGCCACCAGCAATGTTAACAGAACATAGTGATACAGCAGCCGCCACTCGAACATTCCTTCGGGAGGAATCACCGAGGGTAAGTCCAGAGAGCGCTGCGACACGACCATGAAATAATAAAACGCAAACAATCCGCCCGTCGCGAACTCCAGCAGATACTCAGACCCGGGCAAAGGCTTGGAACATTCAGCGCAACGATTCTGAAAAGGAATCCAGCGCAAGACGGGAATCAGCTTCCAGCGCGAAACGCGCGCACCACATCCCTGACAGCGCGACAGAGGTTGAATGACCGGCTTAAGCGACATCCGCCTAACCCAGGCATTGACCCCCTGCCCCACAACTGCTCCCAGCAGAAATAAAATCGCGCAGGGGACCAAGAGTGCGAATTCTGTAGGCAGAACACTATTCAAGTGTTTAATCTGAAAGTAAACCATATCTTAAACAAACCTGAACAAAACCCGTTACGCTATGGGTGATTTTACAACGAAGCTTTGTTAAACTGACGCGTTAACTGGTTTGATCGTAAGATCCTGTTGGACGTGGTTTATGGTGAAGTCTGCTGCGTCCAACCGCAATTGCGGTTGGATGAAAAAATCAAATTAGATGAAACTGCTCTGAAACAGAATCATCTGAAATGGTTATTTCACAAACAGATTGCCCGATCAATTCAGAGAACCAAAGCGCTCGCTCACTCACTGCTTTGATAATTTTTTTCGCGCTCGGAAAGGCCCCTGGAATGAGGAGAGTCTACAGACAGATTACGTACTGTACAGTATTGACATGTTGTTTAAGTTTATTGGGTAATGGAGAGATCTTCGCTGACGAAGCATCTAATCCTCCCCCCTTACCCTCGGGTGCAGAAGCGCCTGCTCAATTAGAAGCTTCAGTCGCATTAAATGGCGCTGACATGGCTTGGATGATGGTCTCATCCGCTTTGGTTTTGATGATGACCGCCCCTGGTCTGGCATTGTTTTATGGCGGACTGGTTCGGAAAAAAAACATTCTGGGCGTCATGATGCAATGTGTTTTCCTAATGGGACTTATGTCTATCATCTGGGCACTCTGGGGCTATAGCCTGGCCTTTGGATCTGACATTCTTGGCGGTTTTGTGGGAGGTTTTGACCATGTCCTGTTAAAGGGGATCATCCCTACCTGGGAAAATGGTGCGGTTGTTGTGCCCGATAATGGGGCCATCCCGACCTCACTGTTCATGGTCTTCCAAATGATGTTTTTCATCATTACCCCTGCCCTGATTTGTGGGGCGTTCGCCGAACGGATGAAATTTAGTTCGATGGTCGTTTTCTCAATCCTCTGGGGAACCTTCGTCTATTGTCCTATTGCGCACTGGGTCTGGTCAGATACCGGATGGCTGTGTGAATGGAATGAAGGTGCTGCCTTCCCCGCCTTCGACTTCGCGGGCGGAACAGTCGTGCACATTAGTTCTGGATTCTCGGCTTTGGTCTGTGCCATTTTACTGGGAAAACGACTGGGATACGGTCAAGAACCTATGCCCCCCCACAATTTGACCTATACTTTTATCGGTGCCACCATGTTGTGGGTCGGCTGGTTCGGCTTCAACGCGGGTAGTGCCGGTGGTGCGAATGCCGCAGCCGTCAATGCATTTGTCGCCACACATCTGGCTGCAGCGGCTGGGGTTTTGGCCTGGGCTGTCGCTGAGTGGTATTATAATGGGAAACCAAGTATTTTGGGTGCCTGTTCGGGTGCTGTGGCAGGTCTGGTCTGTATTACGCCCGCCTGCGGTACCGTGACTCCCCTATCGGGAATTATTTTAGGCCTGATTGCAGGTTTTGCCTGCTATTTTGCCTGTACAACTTTAAAATCAAAATTTAAATACGATGATTCACTGGATGCCTTTGGCGTTCATGGTATCGGAGGAACCGTGGGGGCCATCCTCACAGGGGTCTTTGCGACCAGAGCCATCACAGGAGATGCAGAAGGGTCCGGTTTACTGGAAGGAAATTCGCAGCAGTTGATCAATCAGTTGGTCAGTGTCGGTGCGGCGATTGTGATTTCCGTGATCGGCACGATCATCATCCTGAAGTTGATCGATTTAACGATGGGCCTGCGGGTCAGTAAAGATGGTGAAATTCAGGGTCTTGACCTGAGTCAACATGGTGAAGAAGGATACATTTTCCTATAACAATCTTGAGTATTGAGAGCCAGCACATGGCTGGCTCTCTTGCTCATGATTAGGAAAGTGGCTCCAAAAGGCCTTTTAGGCCAATAGTTTTTATTGTTTTTGGGGAAATGAAATTGAGGTATCGAGATTTCTCTCCAAATACGATATAATGGTTAAGTGTGATAGTCGCTTGGGTTTCTGAAAGCGCTGGAAGAAAACCGAGCATTTTCCTGGGAGTATGATTCCGATGAAAAAAGTGGAAGCTGTCATCAGACATTTCAAGCTGGAAGAAGTTAAAGATGCTCTGACAGAAATTGGTGTTCAAGGTATGACGGTCTCAGAAGTCCGTGGTTTTGGACGTCAAAAAGGCCATAAGGAACAATACCGTGGTGCTGAATACACGGTTGATTTTCTTCCTAAAGCCAAGATGGAAGTAATCGTTCCCGATGATCAGGTCAAAAGCGTTGTTGATACGATTTTAGAATCAGCACGGACCGGACAGATCGGTGATGGGAAGATCTTTGTGATGCCAGTCGAAGACATTATTCGTATTCGAACCGGTGAATCAGGCGATACCGCCCTTTAACAGATGACTGTAAAGCGAGGGGCGTTTTATTGCCCCTTTTGCTTTACATCAATTCTGTCATAAGTCGAATTACGGTTTTTCGAAAGTAGTCTTAGATGAAAAAAATTCAGGCAATCATACGCCACTACAAACTGGAAGAAGTCAAAAACGCGATTTCGGAAATCGGTATCAGTGGTATGACTGTCAGTGAAGTACGGGGGTTTGGTCGTCAACGCGGCCACAAAGAAACCTACCGGGGCAACGAATATATCGTTGATTTTCTTCCCAAAGTGAAACTCGAAATTGTTGTCCAGGACGATATGGTCCCCCAAGTAGTGGAAACGATCACGCAGATTGCCCGGACCGGCCAGATTGGCGATGGGAAAATCTTTATTACAGATCTGGATGAAGTCATTCGAATCCGCACGGGCGAAACCGGAGCAGAAGCAGTCTGATTGACTGATTGCTTCACGTTACGAATTACTGTCATGACCCCGGGCCACAACTATTTTTTCTTTTTCGTTTCAGCCTGGAACCGATGATGTCACAGCCTTCTCCGCCCTGCTCTACACAACAATTTGTTGTCTACCGCACCAAGGTGGAGCAAGCCCGACAACGTGGGCAGGAATTATTGCGCAGTGGCGCCAATGGCTTGCAGATTGCCACCGCAATTGCCGAATCCATCGAACAGCTGATCCTGCAAATTATACACGACCAACTGCAACAGCTTCCTGAAGCACAGCAAAAATTACTGCTGCAGAAAAGTGCGATCGTTATGATCGGCGGTTCCGGACGTGGTTTAATGGCTCCTTATTCGGATGTCGATTTGCTGTTTCTCTATCGCAATCAAATTGTCAGTGAATTCTCGGAGTTTGTCGGTAACGTTGTTCGTAGCTGCTGGGATGCCGGCCTCAAACTGGGCCACAGTGTGAGAACCGTTGTGGACTCGGTTAAGATGGCGCGCACCGAACCCGAATTCGCCACCGCGATGATCGAAGCCCGTTCCATCTGGGGATCCGAACATCTTGCCGAACAACTGGTGCGGTCTTTTTACCGACATGTGGTATTATTCCGTAGACGCATCTTTTTCGAGCAATGTGTCACAGCCCGCTGGGAAGAGCGCAAGCAGCACGGCGGCGCCGTCATGCAACTGGAACCCGACATCAAACGTTCGCCGGGTGGTCTGCGTGACATTCACTTGTTGCGCTGGGTTGGTTTCGCCCGCTACGGGACGGCAAACCTTGATATGTTACGTCTGGATGGACGAATCAGCAGCCGAGATGTCAGAACGTTAAAAAATGCCCGGGATTACTTACTCAAAGTTCGGATCCAACTACATTATGAAGCGGGTCGACAACAGGACCTGTTTACCAAAGACACTCAGCTCTGGATGGCAGAACAACGCCAGATAACGGGGACAAACGGGCAACGCCCTGTGGAACTGCTGATGCAGGAATACTTCAGGCACAGCAAAGCCGTCGCGGAGATCACCGAACGCTTTATCAAAGCACATCGTCCCCAGCCGTTTTTGTCGCGGGTCTATAACTTTCTCATGACCCACCGTTCCGATTCGATTCTCAAAATTGTACCCGACCACCTCGATGTGGTTCCCAAGTACCGCAGCCAAGTCTGCAGCAGCCTCGAAGAAATTCTCAAACTATTCGATACCGCGTCACTGTATGGGATCTCGATCTCACCAGATCTGCAGGATAGTATCCGCGAATCAGCATTGCAGTTGCCCTCAGCACTGACCAACAGGTCCATCGACCTCTTTCGCGACATACTCGGACGCAGTACCAATCTGGGGCCAATTTTAAGAACCATGTTTGAAACAGGGGTTTTAAATCTACTGATCCCCTACATGAAGCATGCCTACTGTTTGTTGCAGTTCAATCAGTATCATAGCTACACCGTCGACGAACACACATTTCGCGCAATCGAAGCATCTGAGACCTTTACAGACGATGACTCTGCTCTGGGAAGTTCTTATCGACATATCGAAAAGAAAGACATCCTGAATCTGTCTATCCTGTTACACGATATCGGGAAAGGTTATGGAGAAGACCATAGCAAAGTTGGCGCCATGATTGCCGCCGAAACGGCGATCCGCATGGGCTTAAAAGAAGAAGATCAGAAATTACTGGTCTTTCTGGTATTTGAACATCTCACGATGGCCCATCTCGCCTTTCGCCGCGATATCTCGGATCCTGATATTCTGTTCGCGTTCAGCCAGAAAGTCGGCAGCCCCGAAAAATTACGCATGCTGTATGTGTTGACCGCCGCCGATATTACCGCCGTCGGCCCCGGCGTATTTACCGATTGGAAATCGGAACTGCTGGCAGATCTTTATGAACGCACCATGTTATTGCTCGGCGGAAAACATTCCCGCTATCATCGAGACCAGAGACTGGCCCGCGTCAAACAACGTGTGCGCAGTCATCTCAATCTTCCACAAGTCTCGGAGCATGAGGAAAGTACAGACACCTGGTTTACAGAACTGTTTAACTCTTTTTCGCCGCATTACCTGCTGGTGACACCCTCTAAGCGGATCGCAGCGGATATCAAAATCCTGCACGATCTTCCCGCCGATCAAATCGTTGTCGAAGGGGAATTTGAGCCAGAAACCAGCACCGTGAATTATCATGTAATTGCACCGGCAATGTACTCGCAATCCTGCTTCCACCGCATGGTCAGTGTCTTTACAGCAAAACGCATGGAGATCATCTCCGCACATATTACCACGAGCGTTTCCGGCGGTGTCGTCGACAGTTTCCATGTGATCGATAACAGTTATTCAAAAGAAATTCCCCGCAACCGCATCGATAAGATAGAAGAAGAAATCAGAAAAGCGGTGATTGGCGAGAGTGACGCCAAAACCATGTTTTTAAATAATCAGCGTTTCCAGGACTCAGCCAGCCTGAGTGGTGAGTTCGATCTGGGCCGCGTGGAAATTGATAATCAGTCTTCCAAACGCTGTACGATTATCGACGTCATTTCTCATGATCGAACGGGGCTCTTATACATCGTTTCACGCGCGATCAGCCGCATGGGATTGTCTGTCGTCATGGCGAAAATCTCAACACACCTGGATCAGGTTGTGGATGTGTTTTACGTGATTGACGAACATAACCGAAAAATAGAAGACAATGATCGCCTGCAGGAAATCAAACAGAAAATGGAAAATACGTTGCACAAGTTTGAGATGGAAGGCTACAAAAGATATCAACGCGACTGATACCATTCGGACCACAGACAATCGGCATTCACCAGACTCAACGATTAAGTGGGCACCACTTCTAGAAATGTGACTTCACCATCAACGTGTATCTGGCAATCAGAGGCAGCAGCTGGTATGAAAAGCGTCTTTCCCTGAAACAGTTCAAAGGTTTCTGTGCTACTGTCTAACTGCCCCGCTCCTTCCAGCACAACCAGGATCTGAGGCTGATTCAAAGATTTCAAAGGAAACGAATTCTTGGAATAATGGCGCCGGATCGTAAAATGCTCAGACTCCAGTAGATCTTCTACCTGATGCACACGCATGGACTGCTTCCGGGGCTGGAGTAGATCAACGGGACCTCGTTCAAAGTCGATGCAGTCAAAGGCGTTTGCGATATGTAATGGTCGCGGGTTGCCTGACTGATCCAGACGATTCCAATCGAACAAACGATACGTGACATCACTGGTTTGCTGGACTTCCGCTAGCAGCACTCCTTCACCGATCGCATGCAGTGTCCCCGAGGGAATGTAAACACAATCCCCTTTCTTGACAGGATAGCTGTGCAAACACTCTTCAACGATCCCCTGCTCTAGATGCTGTCGCAGCTCGGTTTCAGTAATGCCTGACTTCAACCCGGCATAAATACAACTTCCTGGAATGGCATCAAGGATCACCCAGGCTTCCGATTTTCCGGATCGGGCGGCATCAAAATCTGGCTGCTGAGAATCACCAGGATGGACCTGAAGCGAAAGACGGTCTGTCGCATCAATGAACTTGATTAACAGCGGAAACGTGGAATGATACTTTCCCGTCCCATACACGGCGTCTGGATTTTTCTGAATAAGTTGAGACAGAGTCCAGTCGGCGTACTCACCACTGGCGATCCGTGTCGGTGCCTGGGGATGATCCGACAGCTCCCAACTCTCACCATAATCTCGCTCAACTCCAATCATTTTATGAAGTTGCGTGCCCAGACGCTCCCCACCCCACCGAGTACGCTTTAATAGCGGCGTAAACTCTAGTGGCAACAAAGTGGCCGTTGATTGGACTTCTTGCAATGACATAATTTGGAGAAAGGCACTACGAGTAAAGAAGATAGAAGGATCAGTAAAGAAGGAATTCCCTATGATCCTAAACCACAAAACCTACTAAATGCAACTATAAACTCTCTGATTTGTGAGAACGGAACTCTCTACGTTTTTGGGAACCATTTCATGAAACAAATGTTCTTTAAAGGTTTCAATTGCCATAAACGGGAACTCCTGCTAATCTCTCCCGCCTTATAGACCTGAGCAACCAACGGAACCTTTTGTACAGATATTACAATAACCCGTCTTCTGGCTGCTCTCAAGAGATTTACCGCTGTTTCTCGATGAAAGGCTCATACGTGGCAGATTTGGTAACCCGTACTTTAGAAATCGAACTTTCCATTGGTGATACAATTCAGGTTGGTGATCAGTTTTTGACTGTGGTTGATATTGAGGGACCCCAAATCCTGTTTCAACTTGATTCAGGAGATCTATCAGGCCCCATTTCGCTCCAGGACTTGTTCCCTGGGCCACAACCCTGCCGCTAGTCAACATAAACCCACCCAGATCCGGGCGATTATTATCGATTGATTTGCAGCGAACTGAAACAGAGCAGGTCTCGTTCAGTTTGTGTCACTTCTAGAATTCCACTTGGTAACGCTTAGTCATCTCTCTACGGATGCCTGCTGTCTCGTCTTCGATATCTTTCCAACTGGTGAAGCGCACGCCAGTCGCTTTAGCCTGCTCTTCGGCACGATTCTGAATCTTCACACTTGCGTTCGCACGTTGGCCATAATAATTGTTATTAGAGTCATAGTTGTAACTGTAGTTTCCATAGACGTTCGAGTTACGCACCCCCGTGCGAGATCCCGCTGCCCTTTTCGCAAGTGCGATTCCTCGGAGTGTTTCTGCAATATCTGAGCCATAAGCGAGTAAGTCTTCATCCACGTTTAAGATCGGAAGCCTGTCGATTTTTCGCGCATAACGTTCTGTGTAAACGATGTGATTGTCGCGATTTGTTTTGAGATATTTCCGTAAGTCATCAATCAGGACAGTGACTGACTTAAAGTAAGTTAATGACGCTTTGGCAATCGCATCGGGACTGCCGGGACTAATGTCTTCCCCGTTTAGCTCACTGAATTTCGTCGTGGGAATTTCCAGAAGACTAAACACACGACGCATGCCGTCATTGGAAAGTGGACCTGAAAGGATTAATGAATTTCCGTTTGATTGATACTTCCATTTTTCCAGGTCATCCAAGTGAACTTCAAATTTGTCGAGTACCTCTAAAACCAGAGGCTTGCCATATCTTTCGAATTTCGCCGTTTCTGAATTAAAATCGATCCGAATTTGCCCTTCCGCTTTACTGCCGATCTTAACGGAAAAAGTCGCACCTTGGATCCCGCTGATGATTTCATTTAGTTCTTTAATTTTAGATGCGTTTCCCTTGAGAACACTCGATTGTTTAAGACCTTCCTCAAGCTTGTGAGGTTGTGTGATGTCCTTCAGGTCAATGCCCATTACGATTTGTGGTCCACCGGGACGAACGATTTTAGATGTCTGCAACAAATAGGGAGAGACAATAGAACTGGAATTTTTGCGCCCAAAGTCTGCCCAGCGCGAAACGACTTGCCGATCTGCCGGATGCATGATTCCCATAGATGAATTATTGAGTTTAACGAAATACGCATCACTGGGAGTCCAGGCCGCTTCCAAACCGTTAATCGTATCAACGTAACCGGCTTCTGAGCGGGCGATGGATCGCATGGAGATAGGCTCAATCAAACTCATCACGGCCAATTCCCAGTTTTGTCTAAGATGATCAGCCAGATTTAGTTGAGCCGCAATAATAATTTTGTCTGCTTCAGGTGGTACATAAATGGGCCGTTTCACATAGGCAGCTTCATGTTTCTTTTGCCAGCCTTCTTTTATCGCAAGTGGACTGGCATGCATTGCAGCAACATCAATCACAACCATCGAGTTAGCGTCGGCAGGAATACTTTTTAGCAAGTCATCAAACTGTGCCCACGCAGGAATCGTATTTAAAAAAGCGGCAAGAAAACATGCAACCACCACCGGCTGATTCACTCCAGATTTCCACTCTGAGTTAAAGCACACAATGGACAATACTCGCAGTAAGGCTTGATGAACTGTTTGCATGTTTCAACCTTTTTCTGGAACCCCGAATGTCGTTGCTACCACTTGAAGTATGATTCTCATCTGAATAAGTTTGATGCATATTCCGAATCAGAACCCCAGTATTGTAACATCGGGCATCAGCCTGCGTCTATTATTTCAGCAACTCTTCAGTATTGAATCGGCAATTGGTTAACGAGTTTCTGAGCTTAGAATCATTGTTGATCATGCCAGACCAGAACCAAGTTTCCATACTGGAGAGAGCCAGTGGAACAGACTCATCCGACTACACGCAACCTTACTTTCCCTCAAATTCCTGGGGATCTGCAGGAAAAAGACACCATGGGGGTATCTCAGGACGTTTTAGTTGATTCTGTTTTGCGCGCGTTATGAGCTCTTCAAAACGGAGGAGTTTTTTGACCCAGAGCATCGCCTGAGGATCTTCATAGATCTGAATCCAATCCGTCCGACGCTGCAAATATCCGCGCACTTCCAGAGAACTCGGCAGCAATAAGATTTCAGTGGGGTATTGATCAAGTAATGGTGTCGGGCCCTCAGAGCTCGCATCCAGCTTTTGAAAAGCCACAAACTCCTGCTCCAGCTTAGCCGAGTAAACAGTTCGATAACGCCCGTCAAACGCAACCCGCGATTCCGGAAACGTCTGCCAGATCACATATTGAGCCCAGCCATAGTCGGTTAAGATATTCCCGTTTAGTTTCTCATCTTGCATGACTGTCATTGTGGCAACGGGCATTCCGGGCGCCCTACTGTGTGTTTCGACACCAATCTGCCAGGGAGGAATCGATTCTCTCCAGAGATTCACAATCGTATGAATTCCCAGACCACAGACGGTGAACATGGTCAATCCGATTAACACAGAACGCAATTTGAAACGATGATCCCCGGTCCATTGCTGGTTCATGTAAGGAAACAGATTTCGAATTGCATCTGAGATCGGTCTGGGTAATAAAATGATGACAGCAATCGCAAGTAAAGCAACATGCCGGATATGACTCACAGCCTGATAAGCAACCACAACAACCAGAATCAGGTCGATCCACTCCCACTTTCGCGAACCGAAAAACGCCAGCCCGATCAGGAAAAACGGAACATAATACAGCAATGCCTGCTGCGCTTCCCAAAGTGGTTGCCACTCACGGACGATCTGCTTTGTTATCAAATGATCCCATAACATCTGATGCAGCTGAATCCCATAAGGATTGACCAGCGTTACTGCCCAGGCGAAACCCACGGCAACTGCCAGCCGCATCAAATCGCGACGTTGATAGCGTAATTGAATCACTCCCAGCCCCATCCAGAGCAATACCACTCCCTGCATCCCCACGCCAGCCAGAAAGCCGCCATGCGAGTTTGCCCAGAACAACATCACGGCAGGCAGATACCAGATGGCTTTGGACTGTGGTTGTTCAAGGAATTGTCTGAGTAATAAGAGTGTCAGTGCAAAACAGCCAAAAGTGGCCAGCTGCGGACGAACAAAAACCACAAACTGTGACAGGCAGAATGCTGTGTAGACCAGCAGTAACACAGACGCAGCCAGGCTTGCCTCGAATTTCCGCAACGCAATCCACGCGGGAATAAAAATCATCAGCAACCAGAAGTTACGCCAGATCCACAGACCGAGATTACCGAAGTTATTCCAGAGCCAGCCAAAAGACAATTCTGATAACCATTCGTGGTTGACCCAGACAGCACCAGGCTCGGTATAGCAGAACGGATCAGTTCGTTCGACCAGAACGCCCTGCTCGATTGCCCGGAGCCCATACAAAGTATGTCCCCAGAGGTCCGGATCTGCAATGGTCACCGTGCACATTAAAAACAGACACGCGCCCCAGATCATGGCTGTTGCAAAATACCATTCGCGCTGCCCCATGTTCCATTCAGTGGGAAGCTGCGCTGAATCAGATTCCTTCACAACGTTTCCTCAATGGTAAAGCTGATCGTTCCTGTTAACAGTTGCGCAAGTGCTTTGCTGAATCTCAATAAAAAAAGATCTGCACACAATGGTACAGATCTTTTATTTTCGATTCACTTTCACAATCTGCAAATTCAAAGCAGAGTTCACTTACTTGCTTTTCAGAATGTCTTCCAGGCTGGGAAGAGGAGTATGAATTGGCTCCAGGATGGGAAGTCCTTCTCCATTTGAGGGAGATTCTTCATACGAAGTCAAATCAATCTGTTCGTAGATTCGTAAGAACATTTTATGAGAATAAGGAGCCTTAGGATCACCGCCCAATGCGACAACCTCTCCTTTTTGCCTCAAAATATTCGAATAGTTGTATGGTCGGAAGTAATAATAACCATGATACACTGGTGTATAAGCATAGTGAGGATACATCTCCCCAGTCGTTCGGCAATCCAGCCAGGGCCGCTTCTTGAGCTGGCAACAACCATCACAATAGCTACTGCCACACATTCCACAAGCACCAACGCCACCACCTGTACCACACCCAGACTGACAAGACTCACCCGCCATACAGGAATGAGCTGCAGGGTAACTACATTCACATGATGCTAATGAGATTGTTGCGGGAGCACTGACTGTGTTTGCAGGAATGACCTCTCCGTCAAACTGCCATACACTTAAACCGATGAGCAATGCAAAACTCGCATTCATGAGATCACCTTTTATAATTTATGTTGTTTTTACAACTCTTCTAGTTAGGCATACTGGTGAATAACAATTGGAATACACTCTTGGAATACACTCTGAACCCAAAGCACAATGTCTCTCACCATAGATCGTTTTCGACCTGATAGTCATCAAAGGTAAAGTAGAAAACCGTAGAAATCACTAATATCTTAAAATTTGCATAAACTGGGAAACCCGGCAAAATTTATATTAACCTCCCGTATAGGTTTTTCCGATATGATTGATGCCACAGGAATTCTATGAACGATAGAACCCTATATATTTCTTGCTTTCTCGAAAAGAAAAAGCCGGAAGGCCAGACCCTGAATACTTGGAACAATTTTGAGACAGGTAAAGGGTCGCCCAGCACCATACAACATTGAGTCGCACCTGGGTTATAAAATTGAAACAGGTTCCATTAAACGTGGTTTAATGTGAATTTCGCCTATAAACAATTTACTAACTCCAATATCTCATTACTGACGTCCAAAGGATTGGGAGACAAGTATGTCTATAAACGCCTCATGGAAAAGACGCACAATGCTGGCTTTTGCCTGCGGTGTTGCTATCACAGCCACACCACTTGCTGCACAGGTACCACCAGCTCCTCCTGTTCCAGGAAAAATCACAGCAACAAAGTTTACCTCTGGAGCAGCAAGAACGAACAAGCCAGTTGTAAGCACCAAAACTAAAGAAAAAGTTCATCAACTCGTTGAGCGAATTTATGAATCTGAAGTTGAACTAAGCGTTCAACAACGGCATTCAAAAATTCTGAAAATGAAAATGGGCGTCTTCCGCGTCGCAATTGCTGATCCGGAGAAGATCGAAGTTGTCGCTTTCGGAGCACAAGAAGTTGAAGTGATCGGAAAAGAAACCGGCACGACAACAATGACTCTCTGGCTGGGTGAAGAAGCTAACCCCCAGATCTTGAGTGTGCAAGTAAAAGTCGAAGGTGATAACTCTATCGAAGATCTACGCCGTATGGAATATGGCGAGTTCCAGAGAATGATCAACGAGTTCTTCCCGAACAGCAAAATCCAGTTGATTCCCTTTGCAGATAAACTGATCGTTCGCGGTCAGGCACGCGATGAGCAGGAAGCAACTCAAATCATCTCAATTATTCGATCTCGCTCCGGATCAGGAAGCAGCATCGGAAACGGTAGTTCTGGAAGTGGCTCGTTATTCGCAGATGGCCAAGCCGCTGATCCCTTCCCTGAAGGAGCAAAACTGCCGGAAGCGACTGTTATCGACATGATGAAAGTACCTGGCGAAAAACAAGTCATGCTGAAAGTTCGCATTGCTCAAATCGACCGTTCAGCTGCCCGTTCTGCCAGCACAGACTTAATTGTCAACTCAGGTGAATTTGGATTCAGCCAAATTTTCACAGGAATCGCACAGCAGTTAGCCGGTGGTGGAACAGGGCTGGTAACAGCATCCTTAAACAGTAAACATGTAGACATGTTTATCTCGGCTCTCGCTCAGAATGGTTATGCGAAAATTCTTGCAGAACCAAACTTGGTGACCATCAGTGGCCGCTCCGCGAACTTTATCTCAGGTGGTGAGTTCGCAGTTCCCACCGTAGTGGGAGTTGGCGGTGCTCAGGCTGCAACCACAACATTCAAAGGTTTTGGTACTCAATTGACGTTCCTGCCAACCGTACTTGATAAAGATCGAATTCGATTACAAGTCACTCCCACCTTCAGTACCGTCAATCCAGCTCTCTCGGTCAACGGAATTCTGGGTGTGAATACGCAATCGGTCAGCACAACTGTTGATCTGCGAGAAGGACAAGTTCTGGCAATCGCCGGTCTGATTCAAGAACAACAGCGAGGAGATTTGAATCGGGTTCCCTTCATTGGTGATATTCCTCTGGTAGGCACCCTGTTCTCAAACAAGTCTGTTCAACGTGACGAAACCGAACTGATTATCCTGATTAGCCCAGAACTGGTTCATCCAATGGAACCGGAAGATGCTCCGACTGTATTGCCTGGAATGGAAGTAACCGAACCTGGCGATGTGGACTTCTTCTTCATGAATAATATTGAAGGCAAGCCGGATGTGCACCACAGAAGCACTGTCTGGTACATGCAGAAAAAACGGATTCACCAACAACAAAAAGATTATATTCATCAGACCAAATCTGATAAATACTATATCAATGGCGACTACGGTTTCTCTGACTAATACTAGTTATTATTTCTTTGCCAAATGATACTTATTAAAATTCCAATCACACTCAACTTAATGATGTGAGAGAAATACAAGGAAGTAAGCGATGTCTATACAACCCAAATTTGCAAGTTTGCCTGCTATTGCTCTGGCAGCAATACTGGTGAGTGGTTGCCAACATAAACAGCAACACGCTCAGATTCCCTATGACTCTGTAGCACCATTAGGAAGCATCAGTGATGACATTTGGCAAAAACAGGAAGAGAACGGGGAAGCCTCTGACTTCGTGATTGTCGAAAGCGAATTCGTTGGCGCTACCGCGAAACTGAATGCTGCTGGCGAAGATCATATTAAACAAATCGCCGCCCGCATGATTTCAACACCGTTTCCAGTTGTCGTCCAGCCCAGCTCGATGTCAGTCAAAGCATCGGATGAATACAAGTATCCGATTCACGGGAATGATGACCTCGACATGCACCGTCGAAACGTGATTGTCAAAATGCTGCAGGCAATGCAAGTTCAAGATGCTGACGAACGCGTCGTTGTCGCACCAGCCTTCACTCCTGGCTTCGAAGGATTTGAAGCGTATCGGACTTACACGAACGGATTCCGAAACCGCTCCAACGGTGGTGGTGGTGGTGGTTCATTCGGTGGGTTCGGTTCTGGATTTGGTGGCGGTATCGGCGGAGGTGGCGCTGGAATCTTCTAATCGAAGAAAGAGATCTTGCCAAGATTTTTTCATCCGGTGGGCGGGTTCTTTAGAATCCGTCCACTTTTCAATAACATCAAGATGCACATTCAGATTGATGCAATCTGTTGAAATATCTTACACAATACCAAATAACAGACTCAATGACTCTCTAAACTTTATAACTTAAATCGACCTGATTTAAAACCTATTCAATATCAGTCAGCACAACGCCAGGAACAGACTTATGAACAACAAAGGATTGTTTTGTTCAACTGTGATCCTTCTCATCACACTTTCATTTCAGGGATGCGCCACTGTTGGCAATCAGGTTTCCAAAGTGAAATCGGCCCTGCCCGGTCACAAGAAACCCCAAAACCTGCTTGCCTCTGGCAGAAATTATGAAAGTAAAAACGAATGGTTGGCGGCCCGGGAACAGTATGAAACCCATCTGAAAAAAGATCCCAAAAGTGTCAAGGCCTGCCACCGCCTGGGTATCGTTTGTTCGCGTTTAGGCGATTCTGTTGCTGCCACACGCTATTTCACACAAGCCCGGCAACTTGATCCAACCAATTCAGAAGTGCTGAATGATTTTGGGTATGCACTGTATCAACGTGGACAATATAATGCTGCTGAAAAAATATTTACAGCAGCGTTACAAAATGACGCCAAGAACAGTCGCATCATCAATAATCTTGCGTTAACAGTGGGTCACCAGGGACGGTTTAAAGAAAGCTTCTCACTCTTCCGCAACGTCATGCCTCCCGCGGAAGCACATGCCAATCTTGCTTATATTCATACACAAAGAGGAGAAGGGGAATTAGCACTTCAAGAATATGACTTGGCACTAACGGAAGACCCAGATCTGGAAACAGCCGGCTTAGCAGCTGCTGAACTGGCAGAAATGAAAATTCTGCTCCTTGCAAAACAGGCACAAAAAACAGAACAACAACTGGCAGCCGATCAGAGCGCCCCTCAAACAGAGACACTCAAACGTCAAAATACAGTCGCCAAAACTCCGATCATGACACAGCTTGAAACACAGACCACGCAGTTGGTCAGTGCAAAACAACCGGTGGAAATAACACGGAAACCATCTCTCAATGCAACCACGCCGATTGTCAGACAAAAGCTAATCTCTCAGGCTTCTCTGAAAAAAGAAGTCCAGTTCAAGCCAGTTGCGTCTCAACCCCCGGTTTCCAGACCTGTGATCAAGCCGATTTCCAAACCTGTGTTCGAGGTTGAAGAAGAGGCATTGGAAATCAATTCGTTCAAATCACTAGATGAACTCTCTGTAGAAGAAAAACCGGCGATCATCCGTATTTCAAACGAGAGCGAATCAGAAGAATTGCTGTTCCGTTCTTCTCAGGAGTTGTCTGAACAATAAACCGTAGGCTCGATTTGAGATTACACTAACTCTTTGTCTGATTCATACGTGCTTCAATCGCTTTTACGGTCGCAGCAGCTTGAAGCTGAAAACTTCTCTTATCGGTTGTCAGCTTGATTTCCTCAATTTTCTGCAGGGTTTTCTCAGTCCCAATCTCTTTGAGAACGCGAAACACACCGACCATAACGATAAAGTTTGACGGATCCAGTTGTTCCAGCACAGCATCTTCTGCCCCGCTGCCATATGCAATCAGTTGCTTGGATGCAAAATGTGCCTTATGCGGGTCTTGCATTAATTTTGCAATAGTGGCAATACCTTCGGGAGTCTGGTGTTTCAGGATGGCATCAATCAGATGATTCAGTCCCAGAACATTAATTTCTGGTAGCAACTTTATCATTGCAGGTACATCATCTTTCGTGGACCAGACCACCAACGCCTCGGAAGCATCAATCGTAATCGTGATGTCTTTGCTCTTTAAGAGCTGAATTAAGATTTGGGAGACTTCCCGGTTGTCCTGCTTTGGTTTTGCCTGGCTTAATTTTTTAAGTGCCGCCTTTCGCTTGAATATATTGCTCGTTGCCAGATCAGTTAAAATCTCCTTCAGATCGGCATCAATATTTTCCGGGACCTCAAATTTGGACGCTTCCTCACGTTTTTTCATTAGTGCCAGATGTTTCTTATGCAATTCGTCCTGATCCGCTCTTAACTTGGCCAACGCTTCTTCAGAGAGCTGCTTTGAAGAAATCGTGATCGGAATTTTGTGAACACTGGTTTCCGTTCGTCGGAACATCTTGTAATTCAATAACAGGCTTTTAACGCCCCCCTGTTTTTTGTTAAATTCGATCGTGCCTGTTCCTGACAGTTCGATTTCCGGTTCGCCATCCACGGTTGACACCGTGCGATAAGAATGAGTCACCGCGATCGTCACATCATCCCCTTTTTCGCCGGTGATCTTATATTTGGTTATCTGTTTTGCTCCCATCGTTTTTTCAACATTCGAATCTCGAAACGGCAGAGGAATTCGGTCCGTTGAAATAATCGAAACACTCGTTTTTTCACTTTCTGACCATTCGGAATCCCCATCCGGAGAAAGAGGAATCAGATTAATTTGCGAGAGCTGCCCAATCAGATAAGGTAACAGCGAAGAACCTTTCACGGTATCAATTTCGCCATAACGATTCAGCTCTAAGATATGAGGCTCAAAGGCGCCCCGCATACTATGCGTCAGACCGGCAAAGGGACTTCGGTGCTGATGGATGCGAATCGGAGGCATCAACAGATGGTGGTTTTTACTTTTTGTGACAGAATTCAATTTGCCGGTACACCGGACTGCAAAACTGTCTGCATCCGATTTGATCACTCGATACTGCGTCACACCAGTGAGGAGTTCAGAATGATTCTCCATTGTGACATCGATTTTTACTTGATACGCATACTGCTGTCCCTGCTCCCAGCCATACTTCAACTGCACGCGTTCTGCTGCAAAAACAGAAACGGGGATGGTCAACATCAGCAACGCCAAGAGCATTCCTGCCACAGACCGGTTTGCCTGTCGATGATTCTGAAAAGAGAAACAAGACCACGCACGCAATCGAATACCTGAATTCATAGAAAGACTCCCCGGAAACGCATTTTTATTTTGTAGAGGCGATCAATACGATCAGTCAACGAACTCACAGTAGTATAAGTACTCAAATGTGGATTGCATTAACTTTTTTTGACTTTTGAATTTTTGAAATCGCTTAACCTTTTAATAACCAATCAACGGCTGCATTTTTCCTGTTGGCCGATTCATGAAACATCTCTACTTTGTTTAAGAGACCAGCAGAATTATAAGTCGCCTGCACCAGTTTCGGGACTGCCGCCGAACTGCCCGCCATCCAGAGCGCAGCCGGCTCACACAGTGATAACAGTCCCGTCACATCACCGTATTTCACGGCACCGGGCCATAATCGAAGGTCTCGGATGTTTGTGATTTCGGCAAATCGGAAACCGCCGGTATCGACAGCCAGCCGACTGACCAGTTCAGGCGAATGCGCACAAGCGGCAGCCGCCCGGACTCCAGAAAAGCCAAACCCAGCCAGGCTGATCGACTGAGGGTTACTTTCATGATGCTTGGAAAAGGAAAGCACGTTTAAAATATCGTGCACCTGTTTTGAAAATACCGGGTGATTGTATCCCAATGTATAACCGGCGAATTCACGAGGATTCTTAACGATGGGCATTTCCGTCGGCGCAGGTTGCTGCTGATTAAAATCACCCTGGTACAACACATCAAGCCCGGCTACTGCCGTTCCAGAATCAATCAATCTCTGAATAGGAGCCGTCAGAGAGCCATCCTGATTCAGTAATCCTGCCTTACCTTGATCATCCAACCAAATTACGAGTTTTTGATTCCACTGATTTGGCAGCAAGAATAAAGTCGGAGTTGCTTCCCCATAACGTTTATTTTTAATCAATGAGTAATACTGGCGAAAGCCCTGCTTTTCTTCTTCTGAAATTTGCTCCGATTTCAGATCGTCTGCTTCGGGCAAAGGACGTCCCACCATGACATCGAAAGCGCCTCCGACAACACGCCGATATTCGGCAAGACTTTTCTGATCATGCGGAGTGAGCGCCTGAATCTGTTTGGCATTATTGCTAGCTAGAGTGTGCAAAATTTTGATCTCTGATTGCTCATCGCTCGGATGCCCTGGATACTTTTGATTCCAGACGGACAACTCTTCGCGCGTCAACGGCTCAAAATCGGCTTCAATAATCGGCGTTTTGATTCCCAGATTGAAATGTTGATTGAAAAATTCATACATCAGCGCACGGCTGACATAATTATAATTATGCGGAAAGGGATAATATTTCCCGACCACATTGTCAGGAACCCCCATCATATTGAAGTGCTGCTTGAGCTCAGGCAGTCCCTTGGTCTCGATCTCCTTCGTCCAATCATCGGCGGCAGTCATTCCCAAAGGACGAGGAGCCAGTAAGGCAGCAAACTCGATGTTCCCGGTATCAACCCGCAAGTAGGTCGCGTTTTCACACGTGCAGCCCCCCTGCATCGCCGTTGAAACCATTACCGCGGGAAACGCGGCAGTAATCCGATTATCAATGGCCGCCAGAATGAAAGTCTGTGTCCCACCACCACTGGCACCGGTAATCCCAATCCGCTTCGGATCGACTTCAGATAACGAACTCACCCAATCCAGCGCGCGTATCGAATTCAAAGTCTGTAAACCGAGCGCATTGATCAGATGCAATTCCGATTGCGCACTGAATAGTCCCCAGTTCTTCTCACTCGACATCTCTGGTCGCTGTTTCGCAAAACGGTGAATCAAATCGTAACTCAGACAGAATCCGTCTGCATAACCCAGCATGTCATAATGGAAGACCATGCATCCCATCCGAGCCAGCTGCACACAACGGGCCTGCAAGGGATACCGGCCTCCGAGTTCATACTTTTCGGCTCCTGCTTTGATATCTTCCTGAACGCGTTTTTCTCCACTATCGTAAAAACGGCCGTCCGCAAAGTGACCGTGTGGAGACAGAACCATCGGAAACGGTCCCGGCTTCCCTTTGGGCCGATATAAATTACCGGTGACATACAATCCGGGAGAACTTTCAAAGAAGACTTTCTCAACCGTGTAATCATCTCGGTCTACTTTACCGTGCACGGTTGCCTTAATTTCGGAGTTCTCTGGTTCCGGCCAGACACCAGCGGCCACCTTAATTTGTCGTCGAACATACTCCGCCCGTTTTTCCCACGCTTCCGGTGATGCGCTCGGCGTGAACGGGAAGTAGCCATTCAGATCTTTCAATTCGCCCAGTCGACGGTCACTGAATTCCGGAATCTGGTCAGCAGCGAAGACATTCCCAGCGCGAGACGCGCCATGGAAAACGCCTGCTGACAAAAATGCCAACCCAATATTTTGCAAAGCTGACCTGCGATCCATTGAGAATTGGTCATCATTCTGAAACATCGTTTCCCCGCTTTCTCGAAAGTTTCTCTATGACAGAAAATCTAGAACGCACCCCATTTAATAATCGCGTCTTTCACTCTGTGATACTCGCCCCGAATGGGCTTACAGACGCGACAGGAAACCGGGACACAGGCTAGCCGGAAATCCAAGCTGAATACGCTCTATCCAGTCTAACCAGAATCCCTTCACAGGTGCCAGTCCGAGCCCATTTTTTTCAATGCCGCGTACTGTTAATAATTCAAGAGAAAATAGAACAGGCCATCGCTGACAAACGATCTAAGCCCGCTTCTTCACCCAGACAGCGACTCCCAAAACGAGCAGCAAGCCGATTCCCGCCAACAGACTCCAGTACAGGGAAATCGACTCTGGCTGAGGTGCAGGTTGATAATGGGGGACATGCTGGCGTTCCCCTTTAGCCAGAGAATCAGGATGATTTGGAAAAGACGCCGCTTTAATAAACAGGTCTTTCCACAAGACCTGCACAGGAGTTTTGACATCGCTTTGTTGCGCCCCCAGACGCAGCAGGTCAACGTCGGCAGTTCCCAGTTCGACTTCTCGTAATTCACGGAAGGTGCCGTCGGGCCCATCCATGACAGAATACTTCAGCAGGCTTCCTTCGCGGACCAGTTTTAACTTTCCGGAATTCGTTTTGGCATCGAACAGTTTCACGTCATGCTTCCGTTTGGAATCCTCTGTCGTGGACAAGGTCGCGTTGAAAACATGCTTCTGTTTCGGACGCAGTAATCGTCCAATGCTGACCGCCGATTCTTTCTCATCATGCATTTTCAAGTACAGACCTGGCCCCATCCCGTAGCCTGCTTCAGGATTTTTCCAGGCAGGTACTTCATAAGAGGCGATGATTTCAAAATCACCCTGAATCTGAAAACGGAGACTGACTCCAACCGCAGTCAGCTTATATCCCGCCGGCAGGTTGAATAATAAACCATCGGACTGCGGTTCTAATAACCTGACTGTTCCCCTACCCAGAGGTACCAACAATTCATTGTCAAACTGCTCACCCAAAAAGCTGAAATAAATCTCGCGATCTGAGGACTCTGCTGCCAGCGGTAACACGAATCTTGTCGCCACCCATAGCACAAATGCCCAACGGAGTCCGGACTTCATTATCAGCTTCATAGCCCCACCCCCGCAGTCTGCTCTCCACCTGCAATGCTGCCTAAGGACCGCCAGACTTCCGCATTGATATTTTCATTGACAAACCGGACCGCACCATCTCCCAGCAACACATTGACACCATTCGTGTGCCAACTGGAGGGATTCAGAATCACACCATCCCAGGTAAAACCATTTTTGCAGTTAATCCGGTTAGGCGTCCTCACATGATTATATCGAGTCCAGTTCATATTACCTGCCAACCAGGTTTGCCCCGACTCAACATCATACTGATAAGCGCCCGCCGTCTGGGGCGTCAAACTGCCACAGGCATCTGAGAATTGGCTTTCCGTCCAAACCCCCTGCAGATTATAGAGATCCGACAAGGGATCAATCAGAGTATCATCCCAGGTCCCTTTAGAGTGTTCGCTGAACATGGCCGTATTGGAGAGACCATCTTTCACATCCCCCAGCCGAACGCTGCTGTTCTGGCCGAACATGCCGTTTCCTGCGCGGCCAGACCAGGAACTTCCATTACAGGAACGGTAGTTATTTGGTCCCCAGCGACTTTTCAGCCGATCCAGATTACTGGGACAGAGAAACACACTTAACCTTGTCTCTGCAGCCGGGCCGTTAATCACTTCATTGAACCGTTTTGCCAGTTCTTCCTGTTTATCATTGGCCGCATTCACAAAAGGATGAAAAGGAGCGACGTTAAAATTGAGTCGGTTGTAGACTACGGCTTGATCGAGGTACGGCAGCAGCATGGTATGAGCCGAATACCTCCGGTCATTGAGTGTCCCTAAGGAAGAAATGGGACCATCATAATCAGTACCAACACCAAACGGCAGAACGTGATGCGAGCCATGATAAGCATGAACTGCAAGACCAATCTGCTTCAGATGATTGGCACACTGCATTTTTCGGGCTGCTTCCCGCCCCCTTTGCACTGCAGGCACTAATAACGCCACCAGTAGTCCGATAAGCGTCAAAGTGACCAGCAATTCGATGAGAGTAAACCCGCGCTGCAAACAGGTCTTGGGGTTCATCTTTTCGCCCACCTTCTTTGAGTTCCCTCTTATTGGAGTGCCAAATCTAATTCTCTGATATTTCAGATCGCTTGTTTCTTCTCTAGAATTAAAATAAGCTATTATCTAGACATACATTAACCATACAAATTCTCTACATATCTCTGATTTTGTCTAATTTAATTATTAAATTCCCAATTTTCTGTGTTAAGAATGGTCTCTCACTATACAACCTACTAGTGAGACAAGCATATTGTGCAGGCTTTCAGAGATAAACGCGTATCTTGTAGAATGAGCCTCTCTCGATTTGTCAATTTTTTAAAGAGCGCTTTTAATATCAGGTAACTCACCTACAGTAGTGTGAGCAACCCTCAATGAACATTCTGCCAATTATTCAAAAAAACATCTTTTTTCTTATAACATAGATTATTAGCCATAAATATCAATATTTTAATAACTTACATCAATCAAACTAGACCATCATATTCACCGGGACTTGTAAATGGCAATTGGAATTCAATGTTTTTTGATTGTCATACTTGCCCTGTAGACGACAGTATACTAGAATAAAGGGCATATGCGATGCTCAGGATTTCCAGTGCTTATCACACATATGAAACACCCTCTTTTTTCCTGATACCGCATATTGTTTTTTAAATCCCAATTCGCGTTTGTTTTGGGTAATACGTTTATGGATTCCTGTATGTTTCAGGAATCAATGATTAGTTCACTCTACTTTAAGAAACGGGGTACTTTGTTATGGCAGGCACCAAAGCAAACCTTACACAACGACAACAAGAGATTTATGATTTCCTGAAAGACAAAATTATTAACCGGGGATATGGACCAACTGTCCGTGAAATCGGTGCGAATTTTGGTATCCGCTCTCCCAATGGCGTGATGTGCCACCTGAAGGCTCTGGAAAAGAAAGGGCTGATTACTCGTGAATCTCACATGTCACGGGCAATCCAACTCTGTGACCATTCACAGAAGCGAACACGTCTTCCATTAGCTGGACAGATTGCCGCTGGCAGTCCCGTTCTTGCAGTGCAGGATGATGAGCACATCGATTTCGGACCTTTGTTCGATCCAGATGACCAGTTCTGCTTGAAAGTCAAAGGTGTCTCCATGATCGAAGATCAGATCGCGGATGGAGACTATGTCGTTGTTCACAAGCAAAACACATGCAAAGAAGGCGATATTGTTGTCGCTTTAGTGGATGGCCAGGAAGCAACACTGAAACGCTACTACTCTGAAGGCGATCGAATTCGTCTTGAGCCAGCGAACTCCAGTATGCAACCAATTTATTCCAAAAACGTTGATATCCTTGGAGTTGTGACTGGGGTCATTCGAAAATACTAAAAGAAACCCACAATGTCACCTGCGATTTTTAAATAGCAGGTGACAGCCATTTGAAAAATGCGGTCATCAACTCAATGTGAGTGACCCGTCATTTTTCGAAGTGCTTTCAAAAAATGCTCTGGTATTTTGCCAGAGCATTTTTTTTGAATCCAAAGCTATCAAACTGCCTAGCCAGCGGCTCGGGTCTGATACTGATTCAACTTGTTATAGAGCGTCTTCAAAGCAATTCCCAACTCGGCCGCACATTTAGGTTTATCACCATCATGCTTGTCGAGCACATGATAAATCACTTCCATTTCAATATCCCGCAAGGTTTTACCTTCGGTTCCTTCCGTCCAGTTCACTGTTGCTGAGGAAGAAATCGGAATCGAAGATTGACGGGTTAAATTGGCCGGTAAATCTGCTGGCATGATCTGCGAACCATCCCACAGAATTATTGCGTGCTCTAACGCATTTGCTAATTCCCGAACATTCCCCTTCCAGTCATAAGACTGCAGAAGCTCAACCGTTTCCGGTGCGAGAATATCCTGGGGGATCGAATCTTTTTTCAGGTGCCGCTTCAATAACACACGGGAAATCTCGGGAATATCCCCTTTCCGATCCCGCAAAGCAGGAAGATTGATCTCAAATGTATTCACACGAAAATAGAGGTCTTCACGAAACGTGCCTTCATTAACCATGTCCTGCAAATCCCGGTTGGTAGCACAGACAATGCGAACGTCAACATGAAACGTTTCGCTGTCACCCACTCGCCGCACTTCACCCGATTCAAGAAAACGCAGCAGCTTGACCTGCATGGTTTTATCTAATTCACCTAGTTCGTCCAGAAAGAGCGTACCGCCATTGGCTATTTCAATCAGCCCCTTGCGAGGCGTATCTGCTCCAGTGAATGCACCTTTACGATGCCCGAACAGTTCGCTCTCAACCAGATTTTCAGGCAACGCACCACAGTTAACAGGTACAAAAGGCATCGAAGCACGCATGCTCAAATCATGCACACGTCGCGCAACAAGCTCCTTACCCGTTCCGGTTTCTCCCAGAATCAAAGCGGTAGAATCGGTCGGAGCAATTTTCTCGATGAGGTTTTTCACCCGCAACATGGGGGGCGTTTCACCAATAATCTGACAAGGACCTTCCACACTCTTCAGCCGCGATTCAAGTGCGTAATTTTTGTTCTGCAGGGAACGTTTATCCGCCACCTTCTGAAGAACCGTTGCGATATCAATCAGCTTGCAAGGCTTGGGCAGAAAGTCGTAAGCACCCCGGCGAATCGCCTGGATCGCTTCATCAATACTGCCATGACCAGTACTAATGATAACTTCTGTCTCTGGTGAAACCTTATTAATATGATCAACCACATCCCAGCCACTAAGTCCGGGCATCCGCAAATCCACAATCGCAGCGTCAAATGTGATCTTATCCAACGCAGTCAAAGCCGACTGACCATCTTCACAAATGGTAACATCATGTCCCATTCGTGGCAGCTCAATTCGCATCACTTCTCGAATGGCTGATTCGTCGTCGACAAACAAGACTCGTAATTTATTGACCGAATTACTCAAGTTGTGCTCCTTCTTCCCGCTTTGGCATCCTGCCAAAGAGAAAGCCATTTAACAAATTTCATAACCGAATGGTATTCAGGAAGGATAAGGGAAAGGTTCTGAAGAAAATCTGTTCGAATCTGTCGAACTCATCGTATTCTCCAGCATCAAAATTCAATTGCGTCGCCCCGGAACCGGGACTCTATCCAAGACCTTTCTCTGCACAATACGCGAAACGTAAGGAAGGGGGATCTTCGAGGCAATCTGCTGAACAGAGAACATCCATTTTCTCCTGCATCGTTAACTTTATGTGAATCATTCGTGGGGAGAGACAATTGATATCAGATTTTTAAAATCGTGGCAATCGGAGAATCGCAGCAAAGTCGGTTTCTAATAATTTTACTTAACTTTTTATGCAGCTTTGCTTTGCGCCTTTGCTTTTTTGGGCAGTTCCACAAAAATAGTACTCCCCTTCCCTGGCCCTTCACTCTCCACTTCGATCTCACCACCATGATCTTTAATGATCCGGTGAGTAATCGACATCCCCAAACCGGTGCCTGTGCCGTCAGCGCGTTGGGTAAAGAAAGGGTCAAATAACCCTTCCCTCACATCCTGAGTCATCCCGCATCCGTCATCTTTGAAAATCAGGGTCACCGAATCAACGTTTTCACGCACCTGGATTTCCAGATCCCCTCCCACTTCCATCGATTCCAGCGCGTTGGTCATGACATTTAGCACGACCTGCTTAATTTCGGCAGGATTACATTCAGCATAGCAAGGCTCCTTTGTTTCAACATGAATATTCCGCCCTTTGAGACGTTTGATCAGGCTAACCATTGAGCAAACTTCCTCAATCACGCCTGACAGGTCATTCATACTCCGCACGGAATTCTGTCCTCGTGAAAAATCAAGTAACTTTGATGTAATCTCCCTGCAACGCATTGCTTCTCGCTGAATTAAGCCAAGATATTGCTCAAACACCTGAACCTCAGACTCCTCGCAATGCGGCTTGAGATCCAGCATCCGCCCCTGCAGCGACTCGGATGCCATGGAAATCGCAGATAACGGGTTATTGATTTCATGCGCCACTCCCGCTGCCAGAACCCCGATTCCCGCCAGTCGTTCGGATCGAACCAGTTGCTTACTACGTTCGTCGACCTTGTGATTTAATTCGTCCCGCTTTTCCTTGAACCGCATCGTCATCTGGTTAAACGCTTCCGCCAACTCGGCCATCTCATCATTCGACTGAATCTTAAATTGATGATCAAAATGCCCCTGGGCCACGATCCGGGCCCCTTCATGTAAATCCTGAATCGGAGTGAGAACCGTTCGATGCCCGTACCAGATCAGACAACCAAAGGCGATAAACGCAACCAGACAAGTGATCCAGACCAGATTCGAGCGGGAACGGTAAACTTTCGATGCCCGGTCGAGTACTGCTTTGGTACTGGAGGGAACATCACGGATCTCCAGCATCAGCGTTTCCAGGCGTGCCACTTCCAGTATCATCAGCTCAGCCACCTTGTGACGCTCCTGGGGATTCGGATTCTCCAGATTTACCTGCATCAGCGACAGATTGTTCAGCGTTGACTGGCTTGCGCTATGCTCACTGAGTTGCGACTTCACAAACCCCTTCCAAGTCCCTAAAGCCGGGTCCGGCAACCGATCCACCTTTTGGAGAAACCCCTGGATTTCAGTATAAACTTCCTGAAGCCGCTCTTGAAACTTCTGCTGATAATGGGCGCTCGCCGCAGAATCGGGCCGCGCGTTCCGGATCTTCTGAAGGGGATCATTGAGAGCGGCCACCGAAACAATCACCCGATCGCGGTCAGGCAAATCATTCAGTGAATAATTAAAATCCTGGACAGTCGCATCATAAGACTGCAACCCGGAAACGGCTCCGTATGCCAGCAGAATCAACATGCAGAAGATGATTCCCAGCCCCAGACCTAATTTCCGCCTGATTGTTTGAGTAAAGAACACACCGACCTCCGTGTCACAAGTGCTTCAGAGTCACTGATATAAGAGCCAAATCATACAGGAAAGCGAACGGAAATCCAATGTTAAATTAGAAACTTCTACCAGGATCCGACAGGTCATCTAGCCTCAGCTCTGGCCTATTTTTTTTTGCGTCAATCTTCCGAGGAACCCGTTGGAGGCCCTTTTTTCCAACGGGCCTGATGGACCATCTCTTTTCGGTACGAATGCAAACCGGTCATCAAAATATCAATCGCCCGGGAAAAATCCCGAAACGCATTTAGATACTTTTTCTTCTCCAGCTCCTCTTTGGCTTCGTAGTAAATCTTATTATGAGCCGACCATTCGATGGTCCACTCTTCTTCCATCGCGGCCCGCTGCAACTCGGACTCCATCGTCGTCAGATACTGCAGGAAATCTGTGTTAAACTTCAGGCGTTCCGAACGGTAAGGCTTCCATTCGACCGTTTTATTGGTATCCAGGTACTCCTCACGGCTACTGGACTCGCGTTGTGCAAACACTTTTCGTACCAACAGCATCACCAAAAGAGACATGCCACCGAACGTCAGAAATTCCCCTCGGTCAAATTGGGTTAAGATCCACATTAGAATCCCAGTCGCGACCATGAGCGAAGCGCCCCAGACTCCCGCCAGCCATACCCATTCTCCATACCCCTTGTCGAGATCCAGTTCCGGCTCTCGTTCAGGAGGACGCTCTTGTGGAAGATTTCCATCAGGTAGTTCCCCGACTCGCACTACGACCACCGAGATATTATCTGAGCCGCCTCTCAAATTGGCCAGATTAATCATCAATCGACAGGCATCGCTGGGGTCGAGATACTTGGCGATCATTCCGATTTCTTCATCCTTCAGATGACTGGTCAATCCATCACTGCATAAGATATAGCAGTCACCTGCCATCACCGGGTAAGGACCCTCAATATCGACCTTCACAACTGGCTCAGGACCTAAAGAACGGGTAATCACATTCCGAGGTTCATTCAGATAAACCTCTTCGGGTCTCATGCGCCCCTGACGGATGAGCTCCCACTGCAAGCTGTGGTCAAATGTCAGTTGATCAATGCGGTTTTCACGTACCCGGTAGACACGACTGTCCCCGACATGACCAATCACAGCCCCTTCTGAACAAAGACATAGTGAGCTGCAGGTCGTCCCCATACGCAGAAATTCGCGATTGGCCATCCCCCGCTCATTAATCGCCTGATTGGCAACTTCGATCGCCGTCTTCAATGATTTCGCGACAGGCCCGGGTTTATTTTTAAAGAACGTATGTGGCACCGTCTCCGAGGCCATTTTACTTGCCAGTTCACCAACGGCGTGCCCCCCCATCCCATCGGCAACGAGGAAGAAGTGCCCATGATCCCGCCAACTTTCCTGGTCTTTACAAATGCGGACAGAGATGGAATCTTCATTATTCCTCCGCCGAAAGCCAACATCACTCTGCGATGCGAACTGAACGGGATGTTCCCAACGCATGGATTCCCCTTAAACAAGCCTGAAATTCGCGATTTCGATCACCTGATCGCTCTACATTGTATCTTGGTGAGAAACAGGATCAAACACCAGAGATCACTGCGAGAAAACTCGCTTTTGTTACTGAAACTTAGTGAATACAGGGAAATCCAGCTGCTCCGAAGCCCTTCGTTTCTGACTGTTATTTTGCTCAGTTTCTAAAGCTGGTAGAGTTTCAAACGACTCTTACGCATCCGGCATCGACTTTCCAGTCAAGTTATATACGTAAGCCATAATTTCCACGAACACTTCATATAATTCGAAGGGAATTTCCTGGCCCGTTTTCACATCCCGATACATCTGCCGCGCTAATGCTTTCCGTTCAACAATGGGAATGCCATGCTCGTTCGCAATCTTACGAATCTGAAACGCGATCTCACCTGCCCCTTTGGCTACGACAACTGGTGCGGGCATTGACTCCGGGTCGTATTTGATCGCAATCGAAATATGAGTTGGGTTGGTAATGACCACATCAGCAGATTCCACTTTTGAAAGTTCCTGGGACATCGCCAGCTTTCGATGCGCTTCGCGCCGTCTTTGACGAAGTAGCGGATCCCCTTCCATCGATTTCATTTCTTCGCGAATTTCCTGCTTGCTCATCATCAGATCTTTTTCATGCTTCCACTTCTGAAACGCAAAATCGATACATCCCAGCACAATCAATGCCAGTGCCAATAAAATCCCTAACTCGACTGTTGAATTGAAAATATCGCGCAGAATGGTCTCTGGAGATGCCCCCATCAATGCCAGAAAATTAGGAAAGACCAGATAACTGAACCAGGCGGCAATGAAAACCAGCAGGCTCAGTTTCCCGAGACTCACTGCCAGTTTCACGATACCACGGACTGAGATAATCCGCTTGGCCCCTTCAATGGGATTCAATCGTTCCCACTTAATTTGCAATACATCGGGAGAGATTAAAAAACCGACCTGGACAAGATTCAAGAGCACCGCCGAAATGAACAACATGACCATCATCATGACGGTTCCCTCCAGGAACAATTTGATAATGGCTTCGCAACGCTCGATCAACTTCACAGGCTCCATCTGCAGCCAGACCGGCGCTGTCAGTGTGAGTTCCATAAAGTTCTTCATTTCATTGCTGAGGCCGACCGCGAAAAAATAGAGTGCGCAGGCCGCTGCCAGCATCATACCAGCCGCATTTAAGTCGGTACTTTTCGCAATGTTCCCCTTCTCGCGGGCTTCATTGCGCCGGCGATCGGTGGGCTGTTCGGTTTTTTCTCCACTGTCATTATCTGCCATAGAACTCTGGTCTCAAACCGATTTCGATTTACATCACTGCACTACGGCTCAATTGGTCAATGGCCGACGGTATCGCATCCACCACAATGTCTGCTGCCCCCGATAAAGTGAACATCAACACCAGCAGGCTGATCATGGCCCGAATTGGAAATCCAATGACCAGCACATTAATCTGAGGAACCGTGTGCCCCAGATACCCCATTGCGATGGAAATCAACGCACTAATCGCCAACAACGGCGCAGCTACTTTAATGGATAACACCAACGACTGATGCATTAATGCCTGCAACAGATCGAGCGTATTCGTGGAAACGATCCCTTCCCCTACCGGAAAGATCTGAAACGTATCGATCAACGACGACAACAGCAATAAGTGCCCGTTCACTGGCTCCATCACTAGAAAAACCGTAATCCCGATAAAATACAGATACTGACCACTGAGGGACGCATTCATATCAAAACCGGGATTAAACACCTCACCTAAAGCCATCCCCGCCTGCTGATCTACCATCTGACCTGCCATCTGCAGACTTAACATTATGATGTAGACCCCCAACCCCAGCGCAAAACCTAACGAGAGTTCCCCCAGAATCGACCAGGCATAATCCAGCAATGAGACTGGCATGTTGACCACAAACTTGTAGTCATTCACCGTCAATTCCTGTGTTCCTTGACGCCCAGCACTGAGAACCAGCGCATCAAAGCGGTCCTGCAAATGTGTGGGAACTTCATCCTGACTGAGTCGCTGATCCTGATTGGCATCCAGTTCATAAAAACCAACCACCACCTGATCGTGCAACGTCGGAGTAATCAGTAATGCCAGGCAGAGAATTAATAAGACGCGGATATTCGTAGGAAAAATCGGCTGCCCGAATACCGGCCCAATAATCATCAGGCCACTGATGCGAACCAAGACTAACGTGAATGCATAAAACCGCAGCATGGCCCATTGCAGAATCTGCCCCGGAGCCAGCTGCAATAAAGGGTTCATAACGTATTGGTCGAGAAGTTCGCTCACGGGTTTCTCATGTTCTCTATTTCAGCGGCTTCCACAGAGTCAAATGCGGGAAGGAATATTCGTTATCAGATTTGTGCTGTATTCGACAAGCAATGCAGTGACCCAGGGCAACGTATAAAGAATCGCCAGAACCATCATAATAATTTTAGGGACAAAGCTGATCGTCTGATCCTGAATTTGAGTAACCGCCTGTCCGATACTGATAACCAAACCGACAACGACAGCAGTCAGCATGATCGGCCCGCTGACTTCCAGCATGATCAGTAAGCCTTCTCTCCCTAGATCCAGAACTGTTGCACTATCCATATCTGATACCTGTAATTAAGAATGATCCGGGCGCAATGCGTGCGCTCGAATTCAGCCGACGGTCCTGATGCTTTCCAGTAACATACCCACAGTCAACAACCAGCCATCGATCAACACAAACAATAAAATTTTGAAGGGTAATGAAATCAATACCGGGGGCAGCATCATCATCCCCATACTGATCAGAATCGAACTGATCACCATATCGATCACAATAAATGGTAGGTACAACTGAAAACCAATCAGAAACGCGGTTTTCACTTCGCTTAACATGTACGCCGGTAACAGCACTGTCAGTGGAACTTCATCGTAATCATTGGGTGCCTGGTAATCGGCTGCACCGGGAGAACCAGGCAGCGGTTGCTGATAGTCCAGAAACATCCACACCGTATCACTGTTCCCAGTGAGCTCAATCTGATCGCTCATAAACTTTCGAATCGGGGCCACGGTTTTTTGAAACGCCGCTTCTAACGTCACCGGTGCCTGTTCTGTCTGATGGGTATAAGGCACAATTCCTTCTTCATAACCTTTTTGCCAGATGGGAGACATCACCATAATGGTCAAGAACAGACTGAGTGACGTCAGTACCTGATTTGGAGGCAGTTGTTGCGTGCCTAATGCCTGCCGCAACAAACCAAAGACAATCACAAAACGAATAAAACTCGTCGTCATGATCAGGATCGAAGGTGCGAGACTCAAGATCGTCAATAACAGAAAGAGCTTTAATGTGGAGTTTAAGCCCTGAGGTGAGGTCATCTGCTCCACATTCAACATTTCCGGTACACCAGAATTACCATTTTCTGGCGCCAGTTGAGTGGGTTGCGACTGAGAGACCTGTGGATTCTGGTTAATCACACTTTGATTCGATAAAGCCTGATTTGTCGCGGGGGGCTGTGCTTGAACTGCTAGAGCTCCCATGGACATTGTAAGTAAACTCACAATGACCAGGAGCGTTTTCGTTCCCAAAAGAAAACGCTGACTCGCCGTCCGTTCTTGCTGCGCCCGCTGCTTAAGCATGTCCAGACTCCGCTTCATCATTCAGCGACTGTCGAGACGAATGCATTAATTTCTGCTGTAAGCGAGTGACAGCGGAATCATAATCTGCAAAATCTTCCTGCCCGGACTCACGAACGGGTTGGCTCGGTTTGCCATTATCTGTCTGAGAAAAAGCGCTTTCAGCCGGATTGCGAACGTTCTGTTCCGTCTTAGCTTGAGCTGACTGAAACAGATTTAAAAATTTGGAATTGGATCGTGCAGACTGAGCCCGATCTCGACACATGCCTGTGATCAGATCAACTTCAACTGGATCCAAAACTTCACTGAGCATTTCCATGCCAGCGGGAGAAGAACCTAAAATCAAAATCCGCGAACCACATCGCACAAAATGAATCGTCTGACGTGCGTCCAGAGGCTTCTTCCCCAAAACTTCAACCACTTCACGGGGCAGATTGGAAGAAGCCAGCGGGCTATGTTTTTTAAATAACTTCGCTGATACCAGAATAATCGAAATCACAACCAGCAAGGCCCCCAGGGTTCCCCAAATGGAAGGGGCGGATCTCTTGGCACCATTCTTCGCATTACTTTGACTGGCCTGCTTTGCTCGATCGAGGGGGGTTATCGGATTGGTAACAACGTTCCTTTTTCTATCCGTCGGAGAGTTGTGTTGTACCCCGTGTGTCGTCGCTGCTTCTGTACGTTGTACAAATTGATTGGAATGAGCCCCCCCAGCCTGTCCTTGCGCACCCTGCCGGGAACCACGTTGGGGCTGCTGAGCAAAGCCCGTCATTTCGTTCTTGCCCCCTCGTGAATGAGAGAAGCCTGAAGTTCGAAACGCAGGTTCCCCATCTGCAGACATCGCATTGGAAATGCAAGACAGACTACAAATCAGAATGAGGACAGAAAAATAAAGTAGACGAATCATTGAATCCTTTATGTCGCCAATCATTTTAGATACAGGAATTCCATTTTCCTGAACAGGATTTAAAGTTCCGGAGAAATAATCTCTGCCACTCGCACACAGAAATTATCATTCAGAACCAGAACTTCACCCCTCGCGATGATCCGACCATTCACCAGAATATCTACCGGATCACCTGCCAGTTTATCCAAAGGGACGACAACCCCTTCTTTCATTTTTAAGACTTCTTCAATCAGTAACTCTGTTCTTCCCAATTCAATACATAAATCCAGTTCCACATTTTGCAATGAAGACAGTGCCATTGCCTCTTCTGGATTACTGGCCATCGATTCAAAATCGGGAAACTCAAATGACTTCGTGCCCCCCAGGTCACCTGGAATACCACTGCCGGGCCCCAGATTGGGAGAAATCGCTGCTGCCAGATTCGCTTCCGCCTGATTCAGTAATGCTTCTGTCTCTGCATGCGAAGCAGATATGGGCATGCCAGACTGATCGCCCGCCGGTTCTGGTTCTGAGTGTTGATTGAACAGGTCGTCGATATCATCATTGTTGACCACGGGACTTGCTCCCGCGTCATCACTGCTCCCTCCGGGGTCCGCACCAGCACCTTGCAATAATTTTTCGATATCAGCAGGATCTAGAAGTTCTCCTGCCCCCGCTGCATCTTCATTCGCTGCTTCCTTCGCCGGGGGAGGATCTGCGGGCGCATCTCCGCCCTGAGCACTTAATAGTTTTTCTATTTCTGAGGGATCCAGAAGATCATCATTCTCATCAGCCACGGTTGTATCCTGTTATGCTATTCACACATCATTGCGTCAGGGTTCGATATTCACTGATCACGATTTCCACTACATAGCTTTTCTTGAGAACTTTATTGATGGCCTCTTTCATCATGCGTTTCATCGTACCTAACTGTGGATCATTCAAGTCGCTCAAGCTCGATTTTCGAACCACTTCGATCACAGCCTGCTTGACGCGTGCTTTATTTTGTTCCTTGACCATTGATTCGAAATCTGCTGCTGAGCCCTGCTCGACAAGCCCCACCAGATTGAACGTCACATGAATGGTTGCCCCCGGCTCAGCGATATTATTCGTAACACTGAAGTTATCTATGGAAACTTCCGATGTTGCGTTTTCGCTCTCTTGAGGGAATTCATTGGGAATTTCTTCTGGTTGACCCGATGGTGCCAGCAGCCAATAGGATATACCGATCTGGAGCACAATGACGATCAGTAACAGTCCTCCGACCTTCAATAGCTTGGCTTTTGAATGACCACCAGAGGTTTCCTTCTCTTCAGCAGCTGTTTCTGCGTCCGGATCGACACCCGCTTCATCTGTTTCGGTGTCTGTTGCCACGAGTCTCCTCCTTGAACTCTCCCACCCTGTTTTTGAAGAAAGACAAATCCCTTGTCTTTCTGACGTGCCGCCTAGAGCGGACATGTGGTTCAACAGGCACAGCGAAAAAACCGAGTGAATTAATCAATACGCTCGATCAGGCTTAATCGATCGTTTCTATTTAACGATCGCCTGTCTGTGGAGAGACTATATACGCATCAATCAAAAATACGTCAACCCGACGATTTAAGTATTGCTCGGCGGAGTTCCGAGTGATGGTCCGTGGCTCTGCATCACCCACTGAACTGACAATCAGTCTTTCGGGCTCAATCCCTTTGGATTCCAGATACTCGGCCACATTTTTGGCTCGATAAAAAGAGAGTTCTTGTGAGTTTCGGAACTTTGAGTCCTTTGGGAGAGGCTCAGGGGAGGCATGTCCACGCACAACCAGTCGGTTGGGGGTGGGGAGCAGAACTTCGGCAATAATATCCAATTTGGATTTAATTCCAGGCGTCAATTCTGCAGAAAACCGCTCAAAACTGGCAGCGCCTCCCAAAGTCACTTCGGTTCCCGTATTGATCCGCTCAACCGTTTTATTAGCGCCACCACCACCGGATGATTTCTCTTTTCCGGTTTTGGTCCCCCCATCTGAACTGGTCCCCTTCGAAGCCGGCTTGCTCTGATTACTGGTGGCATCCAAAGATTTTCCAGGAACGGCAGCGTTACCTTGATGTGTACCAAAACGCTCACGCAATGAGTCCAGCATGGCGCGCACGCTACCTTCATCGTTGCGGATTTCACTCATTGACACCAACATGATGAAGAATGTCAGTAAAAGAGACATCATATCACCATAGGTGACAACCCATTCAGGAACGCCTGGAGGTGGATCATCTTCCGGCATTGCCATCTGAGAAAACTCCTGTTAAATCATTCACACAATGAGCCCCCCCATTGAGCCGGTCATGGAATTGAAGTGATGAAAATAACTTCGTGAACTGCCAGAACAGCGTCAGGCTGCCTGATCGTCTTTCCCAACTCGCTGATCCAAAGGAAGAAAGGTATTTAGCTTCTGTTCTATAACCCGTGGGTTATCGCCTTCCTGGATCGCAATCAAACCTTTGACAATCACTTCACGAATCTGAAATTCCTGCTTGCTGTAATAAGCCAGCTTATCTGCAAACGGTAGAAAAAACAGGTTAGATACAATCGCTCCATACAAGGTCGTAATCAACGCAACTGCCATACCAGGGCCAATCGCTTCCGGATCGTCCATATTCCCCAACATGATGATCAACCCCATCAAGGTACCGATCATTCCAAAAGCAGGTGCATAACGACCTACCGTATCCATCAAGGATTTTCCATTCTTATGCCTACCCGCCACTGCTTCCATTTCCGTTCGCAGGATTTGCTCCATTAAGTCAACGTCTGTGCCATCGACGGCCATTTGTACGCCTAAGAGAATGAACGGATCCTGAATCTCCTCCGTTTTGGCTTCCAATGCTAAAATACCATCCCGTCTGGCGATTTCAGCAAATTCCACAATTTGTGAAATCACAGGTGCCATATCCTGTTGTTTGGGGAAGAAGACTTTCATCACAACCTTAGGAAACAACAGCATCGCTGCACCAGGGAAAGCGATAAAGCAGGCGGCAATCGCCCCTCCGATAACCACGGCAGCGGAAGGAATATCAATGAAGGCGGCGAAACTAGAACCTGGCGCAATGGCGATCGCCAGCAAAAGCAATGCGACTCCTGCGACTAGTCCACCGGCTGTTGCCTTATCCATTTCTGCAAACGTTCCTGATGAATGTTGACTGTTGGTTACACTTGAACCGCGAACCGCTTAACAGCCACTGACCCCAAAATCAAAATTTAAATTCTCTCGTTCGGCGGAAATCCGATTTTCAAAGACCAGGCACCAGACGAATCGCCCGCGAATAGGCAATCGAACGTTTGACGACCTCTTCCACACTCTCCTTGACGATCAAACGATCCTCTGAAGTGAGTGTAATAAAGGTATCTGGTCTGCTTTCAATACACTGTATCAATGCGGCATTAATGACAAACTCTTCACCATTCAGCCTGGTCAATTTGATCATGCTGCAATTCTCCCTGACACAGCAACATCATGAGTGTGACGACAAGAAATCTTCATAGTAATTTTACTATCGTCCCAGAACCAGAAGCTCGTCTACCAACTGTTGCACAGAACTGATGACCCGCGCGTTTCCTCGATAATTCGTCGAAGCCACAATTAGATCCACGAGATTTCGCCCGACGTCGGTATTGGATAATTCAATAGAACCAGCACGAATCGTACCTGCACCAAAGTTACCGGGAGTCACGAGGAACGGAGGTCCGGAACTGACCCCTTCCTGGAATGTTGAGTTTCCTGATTCCAGCAACCCTTGAGGGTTCGCAAAACGAGACAGTGTCACCTGACCCAACGTACGAATGATACCATTATCGAAGACACCGTTAATGATTCCGGTTTCATCAATTACGAAACTGGAAAGGGTTCCTGGATCGGAACCGTCCTGTAAAGTCAGTTTCAACGTACTACCAGCAGCCGCTGATGAAATACCAGAGATGTTCGACAAATCGAGAGTCACATCCATTTCATCGGCAGCAGTCAGAACCCGACTCACCGCAAACGTGTTCGGCGTAAAATTGGTCACAACCCCTTTACTATCAAAGGTAATCGTCCCGGTAGAAACGGCAATATCACCATCACTATCATCGGCACTGTCCAGGTAGTAGCGGAAGACCGTGTTATTCGACGAGCGCGATTCCAATACGCTGGTCATTTTCATGGTTACCGGTTCACCCAGCGAGTCGAAAATCACAAAGTCGGTAATGGCGCTTTCACCATTCGCTGTTTGCGCTTTGGTAAATGGTAATGATACGGTAGCACCATCCGATGTGATATTACCAATCGTAAGGGAAATATCATTCACTTCACCACTATTTCCAACGATCTGAAATGCCCCACCCGCAGTCACAGTGACTCCCGGTTGAACTCCAGCACCAGCATCGTTGGGAATACCACCTCCATTCTGGATACCAATTGTTCGATCTATAAAATCAGTAAAATCTGCAGCAGTCGTACCTGCCCCGACAAGTAACGTCATGGGATCGAGAGATCTTCCACCTTTGCTGGGCGTGAATGACAGTGTCTCCCCGACAGTAAATAAAGGAGTCCCAATCGAGGCTTCCACATCGGTTAGCAATGTAGCCCCAGTGATCGGAGCATTTGCATTACCGGCATCGGTCAATGGTGCTGTTGCTGTGATTGTCCCCAATGTCCCCAAGGTTCCTGTGGGCAATAAAGCACCGCCAACCTCTACATTCTTGGTTGCCTGAGCGACGTTTAAATCCCCCAGAGGCACTTCAATATCAGTCAGGGTTGTTGTCACAAGGTTGAAGTCTTCGTCAACACCATAGCCCTGAACTTTGAAACCGGTCTGACTTGTCAGCAGACTCTGGCTGTTGAGTTCAAAGTTACCGTTTCGTGAGTAAACCTGACCATCGGGGCTGTCCAGAACAAAGAAACCTTCCCCCTGAATAGCAAGGTCTGAAGGACTGGTACTATTGGTCACACTTCCCTGAGTGAAGTCTTTTCGAATCGATGCACTCAGAGCACCCAAACCAATCTGGCGGGGATTGGTACCACCGTTCGTCGTTGTCGGACGTGAACCCACGCTCAATGTTCGTGACAACTGGGTCGTAAACAACACATTGGATGCCTTGAACCCGTTGGTCCCTGCGTTGGCAATATTGTTACCCAACACATCGATACTTGTTTCATTTTGGGCCAAACCACCCAACGATGTATTTAATGCAGACGTCAATCCCATGACTACTCCTCGGTTGAATCAACCAGGTTAAAAACCTAATCCTTTGGTTCTAATCGCGCAGCATCAGTCTTCACTGCGCTACAGCTCTACTTTATGTATCGTCTAAATTGCTCGGCTTCATGTTTCATTTTTTGGTAATTTTCGATTCCGATGAATTCATATGACCCACAAAAACAATCGTAAGAGCTGAATTATTCAGCAGTTACAGGCGATTGCACATTCGTGATCGAAGACACGGGAAGCTCAGACGAACCGACGCCCACATAGGCGATCCCTTCGCGGACAAAAGCACGGTCAACAACTCCCTCAACGGGTGACTGATTACTTTCCTGGCCTTCAATTTCTTTACCGATCAGCCCCGCGGCTTGTGTTAAAGATTGACCAGTCGTGATTGCCTTCAGAGTATCAGACAGCTCAATATTTGATTGCAACTCCCGCATACTCGATAACTGAGCCAGCAATTCAGCGTTCCCCAGAGGTTCCGTCGGATCCTGGTTTTGCAGTTCTGTGATTAAAAGCTTCATAAATGATTCCGCTGTCAAACCACTGAAGCCGACTTTATCCGCCTCTACTACATTGACAGAGTTAGTACTACTACTGCCACCAATTCCATCTACGGCCATCCTGGCACTCCTTTATTTCTGTTAAATAGACTTAAATTTGGACGTCAATTTCTTCTACATTCTCTGTCGTAATACCCTGTGAGCGAGCAACCTGTGGGTTATCCTGCTCGGCGGAGTCTTCTTGCCTGACTCCTTCTTCGGTATATCCCGGTTCCTGCTGCCGCTCTTCGGAATCGCCGGTATTCTCAGAGGACTGATTCGAATCAAAATCATTTCCCGACTCTGATTGCGCGTCGGAGTGTGATGATCGCTGATCTTCGGTGGAATCCGTGTTAATATGCACATCGATGCGATCCAATGAAACTCCGGTTTTGATCAACGCCTCTTTCAACTGTGCGATGCTATCATTGATCACTTTTTGAGTGCGGCTGTTTTGCACTTCCAACTTCGCCGTATATTCTCCATTTTTGAGCGATACTTCGATCTGTAACGTACCCAGCTCAGGTGGGCTCAAACGAATTTTAAGTTGCTGCCCGGTAGACTGTGATTGTCGCACCGATTCAACAACGCGTTCCACTAATTGCTCAACCTGTTTGACATCCACGGGAGGCCCGACTGGTGTCGTCGACTGTGTGCCCGTTGTTCGAGACGACTGATGCGCTCCTGCCGACTGAGAAAGTGTCTGATCATGATCTATGGAAGCAACATTATCCTGTGAAACAGGAGCTGACTTCGTTGATTCGGTCTGAGCCTGGCTCAGTGTCTCGGCAGCAGGTTGCAGCCCCTGATTTACCAGATTCTGAGCAACATCTGCCGTCTGCGGTTCTGCCTGCTTTGCCCGCTCTGCTTCTCGGGCACTCGATTCACTCACAATTTCAGTAATATCGGGCTGCTCGGAATCCGGCTCCTGCTGTAACTGCGCGATGACCGTATCAGAAATCTGCTCAATGGATTCTTGATCTAATGGAATCTCACCTTCATTCGCTTCATCGGATGAGGATTCGGACTCCTCGTCATTCCGAGAACGCTGATAACGCTGTTGGATCAAAGCTTGAATATCGACTTCACTCTCATCAGTGGCCCCTGTCGGGTTGTCAGAATTCTTTGTTTGATGCTCCTCTATCGCCTGTTTTAATTCCTCTGTCATTTCCAGATCGGAAATTTGATTCAAGAGCAGTTCCGATTCTGTTTCTGACGTTTGGTTTTCACCTTCCGCGAATTCGGTCTGTGTTTCGTCGATCGGTTCTACGACATTCAATTCCTGGTTAAGGCTTGTTACGTCAACCGCCTGTACTTCCTGACCGGAATCGGTTTGTGAGGTTTGAACAACCTGTTTCTTCAACTGATCCGCCAACCCTTCCGGAATCGGAATCGCCTCATTCAAACCGGTTTCCGTGACTTCTGTCTGCAAATTCACCTGGTTCTGATCATTCACAAACTGAAAATTACCCGGCGGTTGAATTTCGCTGTCAACAGTGGTGACCTCTTGATCAAACGCCCCTTCATTCTGTATCGCAAAGGAAGTATTAAACAGCGAATAGTTCTGTTCTTTATCATTTGCCGGTTGATGAACCCCCGATTGCGGATTGATGACCTCTTCTGTTGATTCAATCGTTTCAGATTTTTCAGGAGTGTTTTGTTCCTGATTGGTCACCGTCTGCTCTGACTGTGAATCCTCAACTCTGGATTCTTCAGAGACAGCTGTCGTTCCTTTCGGGCTGACGTCGCGCTGTTGTTTTTCAAGCGGTGCCTGATCGTCGCGAGTCTCGATGGCAGAACGAGATTCGGAACTCTGAGTTGCTTTCCGCTTCTGGTCCGATTTCAAATCGACTGACCTGGATTCAGGCTCCTGGACTTTGTCATTCGAAGAATTTGTTTGTTTCTTAGAGAGAGATTCACTCAACTGCCTGCGATAGCTGGAATCAGCTGCTCGATTCACCCCTCGATTTGGCTCACGATTTGGCTCACGATTTGTTTTACCGTATTGACTCAAATCCGGTGCTTGCAGATCGAGCAGGGAAATTTTGTGAGAATCAGACATTTCTCATTACCTCAGTTAAAATATGAACCCGAACACAGTCGCCTTGCGCTCTCAGATAAAACAGCGCAGTCGAGTACACTGCAATTTCAACTGTTTCACCAGTATCATATTCGTCAGAATCGTTACGGAGACATCACGTAAGAATGCGTAAAATAGACATTTTTTATCGAAAAATCACATTAGGCGTGCAGGGAAAGCCTCAATTGTTTTCTGATAACTGATCTATTGTCTCATCGGAGAAGTTGCGGAATGGCTCGTCCTGGGACATCTTCTTGAAGATTTCTTTCCCCCGTTTGACAACCAGTGGATCAACGGCCACCAGGAATTCCTTCAACAGCTTGGCAATAAACTTTCCCTCCATGCCTTTGAGGATTTCAATGTTCTCCTCGATGGAAAGTTGCATTAAATATTGCACAGCGTCACCGGGAGACAAAGCAACGAGTACGCTCTGCGTTTTTTTCGTTGCCACACTCTGGCTCTGTTCTTTCAGAACCTCTAATTCCTCTTCAAACTCTTGCTTCGCCTGTTTAAAAGCCAGGCGATCCTTCTTCAGAGAATCCGAAGACTGTGTGATCGAGCTTTTTAGCATATCAATTTCATCTTCGCGCGATGTCAATTCCAAAATGCGCGTTGCACGGTTCAGCATGACTTCATTTCGAGAAGGTAAAGTCGATTCTTCCTCAACCAGTACCACATCATCCAGGGACTGACCGGTTATGATCATGCGAATGTCTTTGATTGAATCGGCGTTTAAATTTCCCTTAAACCATAAGAAACCAATCCCCAGCAATTCGGATATAATCGTCGCAACACAAAACACACCAATAATAATGGCTAAAGAACGAATCATCTGACAGCCCCCGTTCGTTGAGTTGCAGCCCAGGTCTCTTCAAGCTCCATTTCCTCTTTTCTGTTTTGCACGTACAGAAACTTATCACGGTGTTTGTCAGACAGTTTTTCCATTGCTTTGACATCCTGCTCAGATCGCGCAAGCGCTTGCCTGCCGGCAATAATCTGTTTTTCAAGATTTTTACGGTTTGCAATCACATTCTGAATCTGTGCCTGTAACTGTCCTGCATAGAACCGCAGACTGGTTGCCCCATCAATATCCACAACACCCTCAGACTGCCTCAAACGAATTTCCCGGAACTGTTCCTGCCTCAGCCCCTCAAGTTGTAATCGCTGATCAAGCAACCGCTGATCCGTCTGCAGAATCTGCCCCAGCAATTGACGGCACAAGCTTCTCTTATGACGTCGCATTTTAAGCACAGACTCAAATTGAAACTCGAATTTTTTCATTTGGGATCCGTTTTCATGAATCAATCAACAAAATTCTGCGGGCAAACCATATTTCAAGATGTGCTACCGGCCGCTTCGATCTCCTGCCCCGGTGGCGAATCACGCTGAGCGTTATCAGTCTTCATTGGCTTAAGTTGCTGTATCCGGGTGATCAAATTTTGAAGCCCGTTTTCTGCCTCTTCAAAATTGGAATCTTCTGTATTCCCCTGCCTCAGATAGTCATTCCACAAAGGTCGTAACTTAATCGCAAGATCAACCTCAAAGTTTGATCCTGCCTGATATGCGCCGATCGAAATCAAGTCTTCTGATTGCTGATAGGCGGCCATCAATTTCTTCAACTCTGCCGCGGATCGTTGATGCTCGGGGCTGGTAATATCATTCATCGAGCGACTGATACTTTGCAAAACATCAATCGCAGGCCAATGCGACTCATGGGCCAGCTTACGGGACAGCATGATATGACCATCCAGAATTCCTCGCACTGTATCTGAAATCGGCTCATTCGCATCATCCGCTTCAACAAGAACCGTATAGAAGCCGGTAATACTCCCTGAATCAGTGCGACCACTGCGTTCCAGCAATTTCGGAAGGAGGGAAAAGACGCTAGGAGGATAGCCCCTGGTTGCCGGGGGTTCACCAGCAGCCAGTCCGATTTCGCGCTGTGCTAACGCATAACGGGTGACGCTGTCCATCATCAGTAACACATCTTTGCCGGTATCACGAAAGTATTCTGCTACGGCGGACGCCAGATGGGCTGCGCGAAGCCGAATCAACGCGGGTTCATCACTGGTAGCCACAATCACCACACTACGTGCTAACCCTTCCGGCCCTAAATCCTTGTCCAGAAATTCACGTACTTCACGACCTCGCTCACCTACCAGACAAACGACGTTAATATCAGCAGAACTCTGACGAGCCATTTGGCCCATCAATGTACTTTTCCCGACACCACTTCCGGCAAATATCCCGAGCCGCTGTCCTTTACCACAGGTTAATAACCCATCAATGCATCGAATGCCTGTACTCAGTGGTGCATCGATCCGTGGTCGACTCAGAGGAGAAATCGGCTTGGCTTTTAAATTTGCTCGGTGCGACAACATGACCTGGTTTTTGCCATCGATACAACGTCCACGACCATCCAGTACTCTGCCCAGAATCCCTTCACCGACGGCGACCGCAGGCACTGATTGAATGAGTGAAACACGGTCCCCGCGACGTATGCCAGTTAAGTCTTCATAAGGCAGTAACAAGGTTTCTTCATCTTGAAACCCCACCACTTCTGCTTCAATCGGTTGTCCGTTCTCGCGGTCGATCGCACAAACTGCCCCCAAGGGAGCCGGAAAGCCGGATACGGATGCAGTCAAACCAACAACCCGAGTCACTCGCCCTGTCAGGCGAAAAGGTAATATCTGCTTTATCTGTTGAGAAACATCAAACATACGATGAAGTTAATCCTGAGTCTGGATCACAAGTTCCTGGGAAATACGATCTAATTGCGCTTCGAGCGTAGCGTCAATCGTTCCGTGCTGTGTTTCAATGAAACACCCTCCGGAAGAAATTGATTCGTCTTCAAAGATTTCACAAGTCTGACAACCTGTGAGATTCGTAACAAACTGCTTTGCGCTTTCACTTAAATGTGCGACATCGACCGGATTCAGATGAAATCTGATGTGCTGTGTACCTGACGCCAGCTTGAGCGCTTCACCCATCATCCCCTGTACCAATCCAGGATCAGAATTGATTTTATGGCGGATCATTTTTTCTGCAATACTCAGGCAAATTTCGATAGCCGTCGCATCCCAGATTTGTCGCCAGTGAATCTGCTCACGCTGCAGCCCATCAACAGCTGCCTGCATCGCGGGATAAATCGTCCCCAGCTTTTCCTCGACCATGCGATTCGCGTTCTCTTGAGATCGTGTCTGAATGATCGCCTCTAGCTCATGCTGGGCTTCCGCATGCCCCTGTTGTTTGCCGGCCTCGAATGCATCCTGTTTAATCTGCTCCGCTTCCTGCTGCGCATCAATAATCATTTGCCGTGTCTGATTACGGACATTCTGAATGTAATCTTCGCAGCGTTGTTCCATGTCCTTGAAGTTATAGGCAATTTTCGAACCCAGCGCCCGAAATGCCTCCGCTTTTAACAACTTAACTGGTTCCAATTCCGCCATGCTGCTGACTTTATTTCTTTTCTGTGTTTCAGGTTTTGATTAGATAACGCTTCGACTGATAGACACTTGAGGGAAGCGAATCAGGAAATGTACTGTTCACTTTCATTACCGGCTGCCACTTCAATTTCACCGGCATCTTCCAGTCGTCTGACGCTGTCAACGATCTGTTGCTGAACTGCTTCCACGTCACTGACTTTGATTGGGCCCAGATATTCCATTTCTTCACGCAACATATCAGCTGCTCGCTGAGACAGATTGCTGAGAACTTTCGACTTAATTTCTTCTGAGGCGCCTTTGAGGGCCACGGCCCACTGATTGTTATCCACTTCTTTCAACAGTGCCTGAATTGCCTTACCATCCAGTTTCACCAGATCATCAAAGACGAACATCAATCGACGAATTTCATCAGCCAGATCGGGGGTTTCCTGATCCATACTTTCCAGAATCCCTTTATTCGTCATCCGGTCCGTTACGTTGAGAATTTCTGCAACCAGTTCGATACCCCCTGCTTTTTCCATGCCCTGGCTGAAGGTATTCTTCATGCGATGCTCGAGGCTCTTCTCCACATCCCTGATGACCTCCGGGCTGGTTTGCTCCATATTGGCAATTCGTTTAATCACATCCATCTGCTTGTTTGATGGTAGACCGGCCAATACTTCTGCCGCCATATTACTGGGTAAATGTGACATAATCATCGCAATCGTCTGAGGGTGCTCTTCGATAATAAATGTCAGCAGATTGTTCGCTCCTGATTTCTGCAAAAAACCAAACGGCACGGAATTCATTGTCTGATTGATACTATCGAGGATCGACCCTGCACCCTCTTTTCCGAGTGACTGTTCCAGAAGTTCATTGACGGCAGCGATCCCGCCTCGTTCCATATTAGTCTGTTCGCCACTTAGCGATGTAAATTCTTTTAACACACCAGCTTGTTGTTCTTTGGAAACATCTTGCATACGGGCAATCATCATCGTCACTTTCTCGACATCTTCTTTAGACATCAAACTAAGTACTTCAGCAGCCAGTGCTTTATCCAGGCTCAGTAACAAGATAGCAGCTTTTTGCAGTTCATCCATTTTTCTGCCCACAGTCCATATGATTTACAAGAGCGAGTTTTGAAGACACGCCCTGGTTATGATTTTGTATGAATCCATTTGCTCAATACTAAAGCAGCCGCCTCAGGATTGTCGCGGACGAGAAGTTGAACTTCATCGCGCTGCGTTGGTTCACTCTTCGGTTTTTCTACTTCGTCTTCTGATGCCACTGACGCTGATCGATCAAGGGGAGGATTTATGGTATCTGTCTCAATTTCCTCCATTGCAGGCATACTTTTATTGAGCATCCACAATGCCCAGATGGCAAACAGTCCGAGGCCAATGGTACTCCCCCACTGGCTGACAAATTCACCCACGCTTTCTGTCAGCGGCAAAGCGACTTGAGCCACAACCGGATCGACTCGTACATAAGAAGCAACACTCACCGCATCAGTGGCCGATTGTGAGGGAATCAATTTCTGAATTTGCTTCTGGATACTTGTTTCCACTTCCAGTTTGACGGCATCAGTGACTTGTTTAAAAGCGGCAATATCCGCTTCGGCTTCACCTTTCTCAGCCCCACGTTTCACAGCGACAGCAGCATAATAATCTTCAGGAATTGAAATCGACACCTGCACCGTACTGGGCATGGCTGCCACAAACTCTTTCTCTGTCCAGGTAAAGGATGGCGCGGACGTCGATTGATTATTGGTTTCCGTCACCTTTTCATTTTTTTCATTGCCACGCGCCACTGACAGCGAATTAGGTTGATTCGAACGTGCTCCCGGTTCGGCTCGTACCGGCTTCTCGACAACATTCCGCTCACTCGATTGCTCTTTGGACTGTAAAGTGACTGTCCCATCCTTATTGATTTCCTGTTTTCGTTCTACGTACCGTTTCAGGTTTTCAACATCGACATTCACATTCACAATGACGTCGGGAATATACGAAATCGAATCATGGATCTTATTCTGATAATTTTTCGTATGCTTGTTTACCCAGCCGATAAATTTCCCATCAAACGCCTCGTTTTTATCATCAGCCGTATAGGAGGTCCCTGTTGACTGATCAAATACCGTCACCGATTCCGCCGATAGATCGGGAACCATGGTGGCGACAGCCGCCCGCAGGCTGGTGATCAGTGTCGCGGACATCTCTCTTCCCGGACGCGGCTGAACCATCACCGTCGCAGTGACTTCTGGTGTCGTATTATTCCAGCGCAAACGCTTCTTCGAACGCGCCCACATCACACTGGCATCCTCAATAGAAGGAATCGCCCGAATCATCCGTCGTAGCTGGTTTCCCAGTGCGATATCCCGCATGACCTGCAGTTGATCCTTGCTGACAAACATGCTCGATTTTTCAAACTGCTCCTGCCATTCCGAAGCCCAGTCGGTCGGCAAACCACCCCCTTCAATCAGAGCGGCGTTATAACGGGGAACTTCCGTCTGGGGGACCATGATGCGCTGCCCCTTGCGTGAGAAGTCAGTCAGACCAGCCCGCAGCAGGACTTCCTCAGCGTGTATCACTTCCTGCGTCGTAAAATCTTTCCCCAGCGAGAGAGAGACATAACTGGAGTTGCTTTCCCGAAAAAAAAGAACCCCAAACGCCAGCATCATCAATGCAGGCACCGCCAACAGGATGGCACGCTGGCTGCCCGACATTGATTGAAATAAATTTGTAAACTGCTCATAGATTTTTTTGATAGTATCCATACCGGGTGACCAATCGACGAATCCGTGTCAAAATGGTGAAGTTACGTGCTAACTCGTGGTAGCTTTATAATTGCATACTCTGGATTTCGTTATAAGCTTCCAGCAGCTTATTCCGCATCTGAACCATCATACGGAGTGCCAAATCGGCTTTCTTGATGGAAGAAAACACCTCTGCCTGTGTGATATCTTCGCCTAACAAGCCACCTTGAATCGCCTGATCTGATTGAACCTGCAATTGATTCACATTCTCGAGCGACTGCAGCATCATATCCTTAAACGAAAGCCCACCACTGGCGCCGCCGGTGGTATTCTCGTTGATGCCTACCGGTGGAATTCCCGGTAAAAACGTGTTTCCAATTTGACTGATGGAACTTGTCATCCTGTTCCCTTCCCTGAGATCAGATGAAATGAGCCTGATTTTTTATCGAACCCCGGAACACTCAGGCCAGAATTCTTAATGAGGTACTAAACATGTTTTTCGTGATATCCAACGCGGAAATATTTGCCTCATACGCACGACCGGCTTCCAAGGCATTCACAAACTCGGTCACGACATCAATATTGGGATACGTGACGTTCCCTTCCTGATCCGCATAACGATGTCCGGGATCATATGTTTTTCTTAGCGGTGTGTCTGTATCAATTTCGACCTTATACTTTACACCGGCAGCCGCTGTCCCCTCCCCTAAACTCTCTGTATCTGTCTGAAATGTCACAATTCGACGATAAAAAGGCTCTTCTCCACTATTGGGATCGTAAGCAACATTCACCGCAGCAATATTGCCAGCGATAGTATTCATCCGCTGACGTTGTGCAACCAGGGCACTGGTACTGATATCAATTCCCTTTAACATGTCCTGCTCCTATATAAGGTACCGTTTTTGTATCCCGATTCAGCTCTAGAACTAGGCACGCTCTGAAATCACTGTAAGCATCTGATTCAACTGTGCCATCATGACCTCAACGGCAAATTGCTGCATCATTGAGTTTTTAGTCATCTTCATAACCTGAGTCTCGATACTCCGATTATTCTCATCTTGAAATGTGATATTCTGCGGCGTCGCTTCCTGCGCCTGGAACAGACTTCGAGGAAACAATTTTTCCAGATCTGTTTCGACTTGCTGATGATTGTCAAACGTCACCGGCATCGCTAAAGACTGCTGCGCCGCTGGCCCGCTTAACTTTGCTTTCAATTCAACTGCTTCGCGTAATGCCTTTTGAAAATCATCGACAGGCAAATCGCGCATTTTATATGATGGCGTATCGATGTTCGCAATATTACCTGCCAGAACATCCTGCCTGCGCTCAGTGAACGCGGCCATTTTTTCCAGCAATGGCAATGACTTCGAATTCAGAATTTGCTCTAACATGAAAACCACCTTACAAAATGAAACACCACTGATCGACGGTCAAGCAGCCCGCTTGACCGTAAAGCTCCGCTTGGAATCCGGACCTCCACGTGGCGGATACCCGTATGACCTCAACTTGCCCGACAGCGTCCGCAATCCAATATCCAGCATTTGAGCCGTATTTTCACGGTTCCCACCACAGCGGGCAAACGTGCTCTCAATTAACCTTTGTTCCATCTCCCGCAACGTCATTCCGACTAATGCATCTGTGTTCGATAGCGATTCCGCCCCAATCCAGGGTAATAAACTCGCTGCATCCAGACGAGGACCATTATCGACCTGATTCACATGACGAATCAGATTTCGCAGTTCTTGAACATCACCGGTCCAGTCATGTTTCTTCAGTGTTTCCAGCCCATCCAGAGTTAACAGCTTAGGAACCGTCCCTTCGACCTGAGACACTTCGTTTAAAAGGTGTTCCGTCAGTAGAGCCAGATCTTCCCTGCGTTCATTCAAGCGCGGCACCGTAATCGTTGACCGCAAAAGAATGCTTGCCAGTTTTCTCTTGAATTGATTTTGAGAGCTTAATTCCTTGAGTGAAATATGGCTCGTGGAAATGATGCGGCAGTTCATTTTTTTGTGCTGACAATCTTCTGGAGAATAATATTCCCCACTTTCTAAAATTTTCAACAACACCGCCTGAACAGGCAACGATGCCAGATGCACCTGATCCAGAACCAGCGTTCCTCCCGCTGCCTGCTCAATCTGACCAGGATTCCAGAGGGGCTCATTCGAGTAGTTACTTTCCTCATGCGAAAAGTAGCCTGATAGTTCCCGTTCAATATTTTCGATAGTCAAGCCACTGCAATTCACCTTGATCAAAGGCTGGTAATTCAGAAACCTGGAATCATGAATAATTTCCGCAACCAGCGACACGTCTGAACCCGCCACTCCCTGGACCAGAACAGGAACCCGTAAATGAACAACATCGGATATACGATCCCTCAAAGTCTGAATGGCCTGACTGTAACCAATCAATCGGCGGCTGGAGCGTGCATTGAGTTCAGAAACCAAATCATTGCATTCGTGTGACAACCGGGCATATTTGATCGCAGAATTAAGCAGCCGGCTGATATTGTCCAGAGAATCCTGTGATCTCAACTCAGCAAAGGGTGCCATTGTTTCATGAGAAGCAGTGCGAGATGGATTCAAAAAGGCCTGCGACGCATCATTGCTGAAGGCCGGATAATACAATACCGGAATTAAATTTTCCTCAGGTACCGACTCCACTGTAATCATAAATTCTGAAATTGCCTTTTGATCCAGCAGCACGCAAACATCCCCTTCGGGAAGCCGTGCCCCTTGCGAAAACACAACTTCCGACAGAGGAACAACCGTGTACCCCAGATTCGAAAATTGAGTACAGACTTCTAACCGGCGAATCCGATCTTCAGACACCACTTGAACAATCCCACGTACTGCAGAATGCTTCATTACACTTGTATTCATTTATTCAAAACCTGTCTTACTGAAAGGTAAACGTTTTTTTATTAAAACTGTTGTTACTGATCAATATTCAAATGCCGATGGGTCACCGGCGCCAGACTGTCACGATAGGCTTCACCTACTTTTTCTCCCTGATTCAAAGACAGAATCTGCTGCTTCGTGCGATCGCGACGATCAACCATACATTGTGTGCTCGTATCTTCATTATGCAGCAGCTTCGCCAACACAGCTTCCGACTCACTTAAGATCTGCTCGCATGTTTCGCGTGTCTCGGCAGACATCTGATCTCGGTCACTCTTCCATTTTTCCCAGAGCGCAGGAAGTTGTTTCTTATATTGATCCAGCTGCTCCAGCAATCGCTGCTTTTTACTCAATACATCCAGTAAGCCGGAATAGTCATCCTGGTTAATCAGGTCCTGCTGTTGAAATGAAAGCTTCAACAATGCTTTTGAATAATCCAGGCGTACCGAAAACAGTTTGGGATAATCAATCATCTGTGTGGAGTTCATAATAAACTACATCAAATTTCGAGTTAAATTACATCTGGAACAGACCGCAGTACGATGCTGATTTCCAGGTTTATTCCAGTTCTGTAAACTAAATTTTACGCACCATTACCATTCTGCAATTGATCTGTCCGCTTATCCGAATCACGTAATTCGCGAGACCAGTCCAACCAACGATTCCACTCGTCGCGTCCCAGATTGCTTGCTTTGGAATCAAACACACTATCGGGCATCTGTCTCAAAATAATCTTTGCTTGTTCGAGCATGCTTTTGGCTTCATTTTTTTTTCCCAGGCTCTCATAACAGCCTGACATTTTCATATAAGCAATTAACACCTCTGTGCACTGAGGATAGCGATTGACCGCATCATGATAATATTTAATTGCTTCTTCGTACTCTTCAGTCAGATACAGCAAATGTGCCATCCCAAAACAGGTTGACTTCAGCAACCGTTTCCCCAGAACGTCAAGCCGATCCAGGCTTTCCAACCGTCGCAACTCACGGTTCAAAACTTGAAGTTGCTCATTGGCCAAATTTAAATATGCAAACTGTTTGCGTTTCAGCTCCTCTCGCGCATTGTCTGTTTTCGCATTTTTCATTTCCCGAAACGGTTGGTCTGCGAGATTCTGGAGTGAACGCGCCAACAGATACCGTGCCTCATGGACTTTTTCCGAATCAGGATACCGATCCACATATTCGCGCAACCGCTTCGTTGCTTCTTCGTAATAAAGATTCTTTGCCTTTGTCGGCGATTGCTGCTCTTCAGCAGCGTTCGTCTCAACGTTGTCTTTTTTTGAATCTGCAATTTTGCCCAGATGAAAATTCAGCTTTCCCAGTGAAAACAAGGAATCGCCCCACTGCGTTGCTTTCGGAGTTAAATTGCTGATTTCCAGAATGTCTTTCCAGACGCCCTGGGCACGATCCAGTTCATTTTTTTCCAGATAGGCAACTCCCATCAAATATTTAGCCTCAAATGAAGCTACGTCTGTGGGATAGTTTGTGATCACACGTTGAAAATGATCAATGGCTTTATCGAGTTGATCCAGCTCAAGCAGAATCACACCGCGGCGGACCAGTGCCTGAGGCATCTGCTTGTCTGGATTCGTATTAATAAAGCGCGTCAACACATTCAAGGCCGTTTCAAAATCATGCCCTTTTTGGAAGTGCTCCGCGGAAATCGATAATATTTCTCCATAGCGATCAGAAGTACTCAACTTCCTGGCAAGCTCGAAATGGGCGATACCGCTCTGCTTCCAACGCTCATTCAATTTCGGCCTCATTGCCTCCTGCTCTGTGACATTAGAGTCTTCGTTGAGACGCTCTAAATACTCTGCCCATCGCCGATTGGCATTGGCTGCTAATTCTTTCGCCTGAACTTCAGGCAACACGGGAGGCAAATAATCTGACAGTTGGATGGCCGCATTGAAATAGGTCACACCGTTTTTAATCTTCTCTTCGTCTACCCAGTCATTCCAGGCATCCAGGACATACTTTTGAATCCCTTCCAGGCTGATCCAGCGATTACGAAATTCAGAGGGATTTTCTATCGATCTCAAAGCCTTTCGATAAGCGATCAAGGCCTCTTCTGTTCGGCCATTTTCCCTTAATAACTCGGCAAGGTGCAAATAGGAAGCCAAGCCTTCATGGGTCCCATCATAACGATGTGTCGTCTGCTCATAAAAACCAATCGCAGCCTCATCATCGTTCAGAGATTCCGCACACAATCCCATTAAATAGGATGCTTGTCTGGGAAATTTTCGTTCCAGCCCCAGGTTGTCTTTCACCGGCGCCAACATCGCCAATGCCTCTTTAAACTTCCCCTCTGCCATTAACGTCTGTGCCTTGAACACAAGCGTTACTTGATTCACAGACTCCTTCTGTTTCACCTGAGCCAAAACCTTCTGTGCCTGCTCGTTCTTCCCCTGTGCCAGAAATATCTGTGCGCGCTGGAGATACAACCGATCCAGCGTCTCAACATCCAGGCCTTCAATCTGAATTGCATCCGTATTTAATTCAAATGCCTTTTTCAGTTCAGCATCAGCTTTGTGATCAAGATAGATGTCTGTCAGTAACATCGAACCCTTTAATCGACCTGCAGGATAGGTCTCGACCGCCTCTTCCAGCAAGGGACGTGATTGTTTGGTAGACCCCAGTAAATTGAGACAGGTTCCCAAAGCATAACACCACTCTGGACGATGCTCCTGATCGACGGCTCTTCGTTCCGCCTCTTTCAGGTAACGGCTGGCGATCAAAAATTGTTTGTCCTGAGCTTCTCCATTTAATTCCTCGGCATTGCGAAAGACAACAACACCAAAGATATAATACAAGGCCCCTGGGAAATCCGGGTCCTGATACTCTTCTTTTTTCAAGTCGTATGCCACTCTCTTCGCTTTAGCCCACGATTTTGCATCCTGTGAAGTCTCCAGCGTCAGCAACGCTTCCATCAGCTTCTCTTTGGGAGTCTTTTCAGGCTCCCCAGTCCCCGATAGAAAATAAATCGACAACAACGTCAACACAGAAGCAGCAATCCCCAGAAGCTTCCAGCGTGCTTTGGCAAATGTCGTAACCTTATCACGTAACGAGAGTGCAACCGCTTCGGTCTCCTCGACCGCAGTTTCTTCAGCCTTGTCTACAACCTTATCTGCAGCCTTATCTGCAGGCGGTTCTTGCACCGCAACGCTTGCAGCCTCGTCTGATTCTGGTTGTTCTTCGTTTTCTTCTGCCATGACTTAACAGCCCATCGAATTGACAGGAAATCCTATGCAATTAATGATTCCCTGAAACGAAACGGTCAGGTTCATCTAAAAATGGAATTGGTGATATGGAATCAGAATTGCCACAATGACAACCGGGATTCCGCTATAGTGAAATGAAAACCACACAGATTCAGACGGAGCGTCTTGTGTGTGACTGAAAAGGAAGTGGAAGTGAGAGAAATGAAACTTGAGTCTTAATACAAAAAAAAGCAACTTTTTGTCAATATTGATTCAAGTTGATCGGGCCTTCCCGGCAGCTGATCGCAGAAAAAAGCAGTCAACGAACGCAAAAACAGGAAGCCGGGGAGTTATACGAAGTCTAGCGTAATGCATTCCGCTGGCGACGGGCAGTTCGTTCCAACGGTTGTTGACCAGACTTATCAAAGGGAACCCGCTGATACATCAGCGTCTTTTTAAGGATCTCAGCAGCGGGAGGACCTGCAATAGTCCCACCGTAATGATTTTCTCCAACCGAAGGTTCGTTCACTACAACCAACACCAGCACCCGCGGATCATTGGCCGGGGCCCCACAAATAAACGAACTCACATGCAACTGTGAAGAATATTTCCCTGTCTTTGGATCAGGTTTTTGTGCGGTCCCCGTCTTCCCAAACACGGTATACCCCTCAAGCTGGGCTTTCCTACCGGTCCCCCGCTCAACGGTTTCCGTCATAGGAACCCTGACCAGCCAGTCTGCCACTTCGGGTGAAACAATGGGAGTTGAAATCATCGGGCGCACCTGTGCCGGCTCTTCTTCGGAACGCGGGAAATAATTATGGTCAATCTGGTCTCGAATCAAGCGGGGATTCAACAACTTTCCCTGATTTGCCAGCGCAACGTGGGCCGTAATCAGTTGAATTGGAGTCACAGCAATTTCCTGTCCCATCGGGATCGAACCGGTCGAATAGATATTCCACGACGAGAGTGGCCTGACAATTCCAGTCAGTTCTCCCGGCAATTGAATTCCGGTTTTCTGCCCGAATCCAAATGCCATCACCGATTCATATAACCCGGGGTTGGTCAACCGTTCCCCAATTTTTGCCATCCCGATATTACTTGACTTCACCAGAATATCCGTAACGCTTAGCATCCCGTAGCTATGATGATCGTGCAACAAACGCTTTCCCATTCGGTACTCACCCTGCTCACAATCGAACTCTTCATACTTTTCCAGAAGTCCCTTTTCCAGCGCCGCTGCCACAATAAACGGCTTCAGGGTTGAACCTGGTTCATAAATCGAAGCAATCGCCGTATTCTTCCAGGCTGACTCGGAAATCGCTTCGGGATGATTTAAATTAAACGTCGGCGCCGATGCCATCGCCAGCACTTCACCGGTTTTGACATCCATCACGATTGCACAGGCACTTTTTGGCTGCCATTCCTGAATAATCGCCTGCAACTGACGCTCTGTGTACAACTGGATAATCGAATCCAGCGTCACAACAAGCGTCTCCCCATTCCGAGCTGCCTCACGTGAATCATTGCGAACTTCAATCACGCGACCGTGCGCATCACGTATCAGAAAACGATGGCCGTCTTGCCCACAAATCAAATGGTCAAACGCCTCTTCAAGACCGCCCTGCCCCTTGCCATCAATATCCCGTAGCCCTAGAGCATGGGCCGCTAACGCGCCCTGAGGATACTGCCGGCGATATTCCTGACGAAAACCCCAGGCATCATCAGATAAATCGAGACCGCGAATCGCCTGCAGTTCCTGCTCGGAAAGGCGACGTTTCACCCAGAGAAACAGCTTCTCCCGGTTCTGCTTCAACCGATTGCGAAAATGCGGCAGATCAAGATGCAACACCTCACAAATTGCTTTTACGTTTTTTTGATCTTCCAGCCTCTGCGGCACTACATACAGGCTGTTACTAACAATTGTGGTCGCCAGTAGTCGGCCATTGCGATCAAGAATATCTCCCGGTCGGGCGGGAATTTTTTCTTTGTACATCTGCTGCCGCGCCACAACTTTGGCGAATTGACGGTGCCCAATATATTGCAGGAAAATCAGCCGCCCCGAAATTACGATCCACGCCAGGACCACCATGCACACCAGACTCCAGGTACGCCAACTGATTCGATGATGCGACTTTTCGGAATTCAAGAAACGGCCTGCCTTCGCCAAAGGTTCAGAGATACGATCAATTCTCGTCATCAGCCTGTTGCGACGAATGGTTCAAATGCCACTGCAGTAAAGGCATTTCACGGCGATTGGTCGAGACTGGCTGCTGATTTGTTTCGACGCCCAGTTCTCCCCGTTCCATCGAATTCAATACCTGCCTGGGGGAACCGGCCCGTTGTGTGGCCAATTTCATCTTGGCATGGGCGTCAACCAGCACATCGAGTTGATAATGCTGCCGACTCACCTGGCGTTTCAGCTTCAGGCTTTCTTTCTCCAGCGCAATCCCGACCAGTGAAACAGCAACCGCCAGCAAGATTGCGCTACCAAATCGGAATAACATCGACCCCAGCCTTCCCCAGGCAGCAGGTCGGAGATATTCAGATATGCTGCCGGATTAGTACCTTTTGAAAAAAGACGAATACGCCTATTTTTACTATCGGCTGGATGACTTTCCGGGAACAAGGCTGACTCGGCTGGCATCATAAGGCAGCTGCAATTCAGTTCCAATTTGTAGCTTGTTCGGATTTTGCATTCTCTGACGATTGATCTGATAAATCTGATACCAGCGGGAAGAACGCCCGAGATGTTTCTGTGAGATATCAGTCAAAGTATCACTGCTTCCAACGCGATACATCGGACGGCCATCCTGGCTGATAAAAAATCCGGTTGGCTTACCTGGCTTGCGAGTTGCTCCTTTTCCGGAAAATTCACTGATCGTAGTCTGCGTTGATTTATGACGGGCCTGATATTGTGCATCAATCGCCACCTGATCGGGAGCAATCAGTTTCAAACCAGGTCTCATCTTGCGCGGATCACTCACACGACTCCGGTTGATTTCTGCTAGCAACTGAAAATACCGCCCGCTACCATACAGCTTCTTGGAAATCGTCCAGAAATTCTCTCCATTCTGTACCGTATACTCACCCCCTGTAGCCACAGCGGGCCGCTGGTTGAACATCGCTTCCTGCTGCGAACTAAATTTCTGTGTAGATACTTCTCTGACAGGGGCGGGACCATCAAATAACCCCTGAGCTTGAGGAACCTGCTCCGCCGTCATTTCCGAACCACGAAACGCACCGGAATCGATGGCTGCGGCAGGACGCTTGACCGTTGTCACACTTTCTGCCTGCTGAGCAGAAAACTCTTCCGGTTGAAAATTACCAAACCGTTCTTCATTTTGGCTTGGAGTCGGTTCATTGAGCCCAGAAGCTTGAGGCTGTTCAAACTGCTCATTCGCCATCGCAGGTGTCTCCTGCTCAAAGGCATTTTCAGGTTGCGGCGCCGGCACTTGACGTTCGTCCTGCGAGAAATCGGCATCACTAAATGAGTTTGCATCGCTGGGACTTGAGATCTCCGTGATATTTACTTTCGCGGTTTTCGCAGGAAACTCTTCTCTATTTTGCATCTGTCCATCGTTCAAACTCTCTGACGAGCCAAATTCATCGAATGCATTTTCCGCCGGTTGCTGTGGCTGCTGCATCGCTTGCCCCTGACCTGCTGCTGCACCACCAAAAGGATCTGACTCACCCTGAAAGGCATTTGCTGCCGGTGACTGAGCAAATTCCTGCTCCCCTGACTGTTCCATCAAACCGGAATCGACGCCGGCGGCAGGAGGGGCAAACTCAGATTCGGAACCGACGTTGAAATTGTTCTGTTGTGGCGCAGCCTGTGATGCGTCGGCACCAGCAGGTTGTTGCGCAAATTGATCCGCTCCTGAAAAAGGATCCTGTTGCCCATTATCAAAGGCGGCTGGCTCGGGCTGCTTCTGCATTTCATTTTGAAATTCATTTTGAGCAGGATTCGCAAACTCATTGCTGGCCCCGGCCGGCGTATCGAATTGCTGAAATCCGTTATCTGTCTGATTGGCAGCCATCTCAGTTGCCTGTTGCGGTTCACTCTGATTATCAAACGCATTTTGCGCAAACTGATCTGTGCCCTGTGCTCCTGGCTGCTGCTCAGCAAACGGATTTCCCCGCTCTTCCTGAGGAGTTGAAAAGCCAGCGTTATCTCCGCTGGATCCATTTCCCAAAGCATCAAATTCGTTCGATTGACTTGCCACCTGACCGGTCGCGTCAGCTTCCGCACTTCCCTCGACAAATGGATCTGCTTTCGCCGACTGATCATCCTCAGACGTCACATCTGCAGGACCATTCACTGCCAGATCTTCCTGTGGCCGATTGATTTTCTGATAGACGACCAACCCAAAAGCACTGAGCAGGATGCAAATCAAGCACAGCCCGACTTTGGTTTCAATGGCGATCCCCGACTTGGGTTTTTCAACACCCCAGTCTTCTTCTGACGCCTGTTCTGCTTTTTTTTCTTCAGTCATGGCTTTGAACCATTTCCAATTTAAACGTAAATTTCTGGTTTTCCAGACAAACAGAAAACTGCTTGTCTACCTGTTCTATTCAGCTGTACTATTTATGTTTTCATCTTATGTTTTCATCGCAACCCGCAGCTTTGCGGTTCGGCAACGCGGATTCACCCGTTGCTCAGCTTGCGTTGCCACGATCGGTTTTGGTGTTAAGTTTTTCCAGATTGTTCGATCTTTAAAAGCCTGCTTGACCATTCGGTCTTCCAGAGAGTGAAAGCTGATAATCGCAGCTCTGCCCCCCGGCTTCAAAACCTCAGGAAGCACCGATTCCAATATCGTTTCCAGTTGTTCAAGTTCCCGATTCGCCGCAATCCGTAATGCCTGAAACACACGAGTTGCCGGATTTTTCCTGGCAGCCGCCAGTGCCTTGGCAGGAATTGCCTGCTGGACCACTTTAATTAACTCTGCCGCCGTTTTGAGGGGCGCCGTTTTCCGTTGTTTGACTAGCTGGCTGGCAATCCTCTGACTGAACCGTTCCTCTCCATAGACTTCGAATATTTCACACAACTCGGATTCCGAAAGTGTTTGCAGCAATTTCCAGGCGGGCACTCCCGTGCTGGTATCAAACCGTAAATCCAGTTCGCCCGAAGATTCAAACCCAAAACCACGCTCATCGTCTCCCAGTTGGTCAGAAGACAAACCCAGATCCAACAAAACGCGATCAATAGACGTCAATTCTAATTCAGCCAGAACTGCTGGAAGCTCAGCGTAACTCGCTTGCCTGAGATGGCATTGCCCCGCTGGCAATTTCTCGACTCCTAATTTATCTCGGGCAAACTCCAACATCATCGTATCACGATCCAGACCGATTAAAGTTCCTTCTGCACCAATTTGCCGTAGGATATGTTCGCTGTGACCACCGGCTCCGACTGTGCCGTCAACGACGACCAGACCAGGAGATAAATCCAGCTGTTCAACCACCTCTCGTAACAAGACCGGTAAGTGAAGGGGCCGCTTCTTATCACCAGACATACCTGACATTCAATTGGTAACGATTCTAAATATAAAATGATCCATCAGTGATTGGAGAACCGTCGGACTGACCATTCCCATTCCACCAACAGGAGAAATATGAATTGATAATTTTTGGGGAGGGGTAGAGACTTTTGAAGTGTTACTCAGAGAGATTTCTTGCCTGAGATGCATACACAAGAATCGGCCTGCTTCTCAAGCGTGGAGAGTTTAGGAAAATCCTGATTTTTTGGCAAGATCAGTTAAAGATTTTTGAGAGGAAGAACTCTCACGACCTAAGTTCTCTCTCAGAAACCGATTGAATCAAGCTCATACCCCCCAAAGGGAAGCAGGCTGATAAGAATTCTGTCTCGAACAGACTCGATTCCTGTCCAAGGAAGGAACCCTGAAGTCATCCGTCTCAAGTAGCTTCCATTCTACTTGTATCAGGAGACGAACGACCGGTGGCCCAACCCAATGTTCTGAGCACACACAAGTGACATCCATTTCACTTTCAATCCGCGAAGCCCGGTAGCCAGCGGAAGAGTTCCAATTTATCCTCCTTGAACAACACTCTGTTTAAGTTCGTTACATCTACCAATATTCAATTAGGTCGTCAGCAATGAAATGTTCCACATTACATCACATGATTACCAGGGCATTTGCCCAAAGGCTTGTGTAGCCATCTCATCGAAATGAGGTCCATGATTGTTAAGATAGGCATTCCAACGCGTGCTGCTCCAGATTTCGGCATGGTCTTGAACTCCAATCAACACCACTTCTTCCTTTGCTTGCAGGCTGGCCAGTTCCGCCAGACGTTCGGGAATACAGATCCGTCCTTGAGAGTCGACTTCCACTTTCTCGGCCCGCGAATAATAAAGTCGCAGATACTGAGCTGCTTCCGGGCCATTCTTGGAATACTCTTTCAATCGTTGTGCCTGCTGTTCAAATCCTTTCTCAGAAAAAAGCAACAAAGAAGATTCCGTTCCCGGTGCGATATAAATCTGGGTGAACTCTTTGTTCACAAGCTCTTCCTTGAGCCGTTTGGGAATTGCCAATCGCCGTTTTCCATCCAGAATCTTGTTGAAAGTCCCTGTCAGCGCCATTGATCCCCACTCGCCACCACTATTCACCACAGAGTGATGAATTTACCAGCCAGAATCAAATCGTCAAGCAAGATTGAAAGGTGGAGTTGAAATCGGCAAACTTGAATTGACCTAGATACTTATCACAACTGGAATTGCGACTTTGATGATTTTTAAATTTTGTTGCGACACACCTGTTTTGCGGTCATATTTTTGTTAAAAATCAATCGTGTGCGGACAGGATTTTCTCATAAACCCGTTCATACTTGTGAGCAATCGAGTCCCATGTAAACTCTTTCTTCACAATACTTTGCGCACTACCAGCCATCCTGGAGGACAGGGTGGGCTGGGTAGCTAGAGACTGTAATGCTTGCTGGATCTCAGCGGGGCTCCCCTGAGCGACCAAAGTCCCCTGCTCTCCAGGCTGGATCAATTCGGAAACCCCATCCACATCAGTTGAGATTACAGGCAATCCTGAGGCCATCGCTTCTAGAACCACGTTGGGCATTCCTTCCCACAATGAAGGCAGCACCAGACAAGTGGCGGCCCGCATCAATTGAGGAACTTCGGACTGCCAGCCGGCAAAATGAACGCGATCTGCACACGGCAACTGGCGGGCACTCTCACGTAACTCTGCCTTTAATGGTCCCTCACCGACAAACAGCAAATGAAAGTCAGAGGCCTGTTCTGCAAAGCGGCCAAACGCAGTCAATAAATCGCCGGGTGCTTTTTGTGGATCCAGCCGCCCCACGAATAACACCACTTTCGCGTCAGACGGAATATCCCAAGGACTCAGATCCAATGCCTCAGCCGTCGAAAACAATTCAAAATCGACGCCATTCGGGATCACCGTCACCTTTGACTCGGCAAGTTTTCCCTGTCGAACGGAAAATTTCGCCACCGATTCACTCACACAGATATTTAAATCCACCAGACGATTTGTCAATCGATCTAGCAACAGGTGTCCATTTTTACGTTTCTCAGAAACACGAATCCCAGAGACGACATGAGGCACACCTGCCAAACGGGCCGCGATCCGCCCCGCTAAATTCGCATGAAATAAAAAGGTTTGCAGTAAAACTGGTTTTTGTTCTTTGAACTTTCGTGCCAACTTCCGGATAATACCAACATCCCAAGTGGAATGCGTGTGTAGGATTTCGGTTGGAATTCCCGCAGCCTGCAGATCAGCGACAAGAGGCCCCGTGCCTGTCAGAGAGTATACGACGGGAGCCCATTTTTCCTGATTCAACCGCGTCACGATCTGAACCAGCGCACGTTCCGCCCCACCGGGCTGCAAGCCGGTAATACAAAACGCAATCGGAATGGGTGCTTTACTATCAGACAAGCGTCCAGCCTCTAAGGACAACAAGAAATCAAACGACAATCAGGATTTGTCCATCCTGCCTGAATTCTATTGTTCGAAGGCGGAAATTGGCGACAAGCTTAGATTTCGAAATTGTGCTTAATATGCTAAGAGAATATAAAAATCTCCGTTAAAACCAGACAATTCCTGCTGTTTTCAGAGAAGATTCGATCAGGTCGAACCAGACTCTCACAAAAGGAAATGATTTAGAAACCTGTTCGATGACCAACTTAAACGCGTTTGACTACCATCTTCCCCCCGAATTAATCGCCACCGAACCCACACAACAGCGGGATCAGTCGCGGCTACTGGTGCTGGACCGTAAAACACACACCATCAGCCATAGTTCCATTTCCGAATTCCCCCAGTATTTGAATCCCAACGACTGCCTGGTCTTGAACGACACGCGTGTGCTCTCCGCTCGTCTGTTCGGCGTCCGAAAATCAACGGGCGGAAAGTGGGAAGGCCTTTACCTCGGCTCGAACACTTTGGGACAGTGGAAGCTGATGAGTAAAACCAGAGGCAAGCTGGTGCCGGGAGAGATCATTGAGCTGCAGCCCGCGCATCAAAGAAGCGAACAGAAACAGCTCACACTGCAAATGGATTCCAAAGACGACGAAGGTTACTGGACAGTCACCGTCCAGTCTGAGGAAGATCATCACCAATTGCTCGAACACTTCGGCACCATGCCTCTCCCCCCTTATATGAGACGGGAGCTGGCAACCGACGAAGACTGGGAACGTTATCAAACCGTCTATGCTAATCAACCAGGCGCGGTCGCAGCCCCGACCGCCGGCCTGCACTTCACTCCGGAACTCCTGGAACGTTGCACACAAAAAGGAGTCGGCATTGCCAACGTCACGCTGCATGTCGGCATTGGAACATTCAAACCAATCTCCGCGGAAACACTCGAAGAACACAAGATGCATTCCGAGTGGTGTGAATTACCACAAGGATCTGCCGACCTGTTAAACGCCACACGCGATCAGGGAGGCAGGATTGTCTCCGTGGGAACGACCAGCGTCCGTACTCTGGAATCGGTCGCGAAACAAGGCCCGCTCAAAGCGTGGCAAGGTGAGACCGATATCTTCATCTATCCCCCCTATCAGTTCCAGGCCGTCGATTGTCTGTTGACCAATTTCCATTTACCCAAGTCAACACTGCTGGTTCTGGTCAGCGCCTTTGCCGGCTCGGAATTCATCCGCGAAGCCTACAAAAAAGCTGTAGAAGCAAACTATCGCTTCTACAGCTATGGTGACGCCATGTTGATTTTATAGCCGGTCAGTAAAATTACTGCGGCTTGGCAATGTCCTTGGGAACCTGACCGCTCAGATAACGCCAGTTCTTGATAAAGGAAATCAAATCGGCCATCTGTTGCGGATTGATCGTCTTCTCCAGACCGACAGGCATCAGAGAAACTCCGTTGGATTTCATTTCGTCAATTTCTTCTTTCAGAATCGTAATCGTTTTCCCTTCCGGCTGGGTCAATGTAATCGACGCACCACTGTCAGAGGAAATGATCCCGGTATGCACCACGCCATCAATCGTGATTATCGTGTAGCTGAAGAAATTCGCATCGATGGCCCGGTTGGGATCGAGAATATTCGTTAGCAGATATTCGGGCGTTTTCGTGCGGGAATCGCCAATATCAGGAGCCACATTCACGCCGATATCCCCAATCTTGTGACAGGTCACACAGTTTTTGACAAACACCTGCTTCCCCGTCAGCGGATTGGCTTTGAGCTTCAACGAGGCCTGATACGCGGCAAGTACTTTCTGGCGATCTGCCGGAATCGCAGCAGCAAACAATGCAATCGCCCGTTTCTGAATCTCTGAATTGCGGTGCCGTAGCAGACGAGTAGAACGGGAAGGCCCTAGTTCTGAAATTTTGATCTGATTCTTGTCGATCGCGTCCAGTAACAGACTGGTCCGATCCTGATTCGACAACATGGCATCCAAAATCGCCCGTCTCATCCCCGGCGTCTGACTATCAAACCCCTCCATCAGAACGACACCAATCTGCGGATCAGAATAGGGACTGATGGCTTCCATAGCGGCGATTTTGATTTCCTGGGAAGCATCGCTTTGAATCAACGTAAGCAGTGTTTTGCCGCCCATTTCAAAACCGACGAACCGCAACACGCCAATCGCATTCAGTTTTTGTGCTAACGGCGTTTTCGGATCGGCCGCCGCAGTCACCAGTTTTTGATAGAATGCCTTTAACTTTTGCTGGTCAGCGTCAGACAACTTAGCCTGATACTGTGCGATGGACTTCCCACGTCGTCTGAGGCTGTTACCCAGTCCTTCAAAACCAGCGATCTGTAACACGAGTTGCTGATCGGAATCCATCCCGGCAATCAACGAAAGTGTTTCTTCAATTTCTTCCGCTTTGAGTCGAGGACCAATTACAGCCGTCATTTCTCGAACGGCGTCTGTCACGCCTGCCTGAGCCGACAACTTGGTATCTGCTGCATTGAGTTGCTTGAGGAATGATTTGAAAATTGCCACGGTGTGATCGGAGGCAGAGGAAAGCACCGCCGCTCGCGTCCAGGAATCATCGGCCCCCTTTAACATCAGACGGGCCAGTTGATCCACCATCGAGGAGACATCGCTTGCCTCTCCCAGACTGATGGCTAACTGAAACCGCAAACGACCATCGGCAGAATCGACCAGGGAAAGCACCTGTTCTTGCAGCTTGGCATTTTCCGACAAACGCGGCTCACTGAGACGAACGGCTTGCTCTTTGACGCGCTGAGATGCATCCTTTAATGCCGTTTCCAGAACCGCATCATTCAATTCCCCTAATCCTTCCAAAGCCCATAAGGCATGGATTCGGGCCTGTTCTGTTTTACCATTAGACACCAGTTGCTCTAACTGTGGTTGAAGCGAGGCGTCTTGATGTTCGAAGATCAATCGCGCGGCGGTTTCCCGCTGCCAGGCATTTTCAGAATCGAGTGCTGCCACCAGTTGCGTAGGCGTTGCGTTTTTCAAAGACGTATAAACGCTTTGATCAATCTTGGCATTCTTCGGAACGATGCGATAAATTCGCCCCCGATCAATGCCATCATTCAGATCGGAACGTTCTTTTAATTCCGCGGGCATGAATTGGGGATGCTCGATCACCGCGCGATACATGTCACATAAATACAAGGCCCCGTCCGGACCATTAGCCATATTCACTGGTCGGAACCATTCATCACGGCTGGCGATGAACTCTACCTGATCACGACCATACTTCGAATCATAGGTCGCACCCAGGGGTGTCATGACATCACGGTGCACCAGATTCGCAGTCGGCTCACAGGTAAAACTGTTTCCGTAAAACCCTTTGGGAAACAAGTCTCCCCGATAAATCGTCACGCCACAGGCGGCGGTAAACTGTCCCGCATGTAGCGTTGATGTTGTCCAGGTCCGGCTGATGGCATACACACGGGAATCTTCGCCATCCGGTGAGACATCATGGTAAACCGACTTCACTGCCAGATAAGGATTTCGTTTCAGGTAACGATTTTCCAATACGATGTGTTTATTCGGATTCCGGTTCGTACAGACAAACCGATTTCCATAATCGTCAAACGTCAGACCAAACTGACCAATTCCAGAAATCGATTCATACTTACCAGACAAGGGATGAAAGCGAAAATCAAGACCACTAATTGGAACCTGCTTTGCCTTTTTCTTCCATTCCGGATGCGTGGCAATCACAGAACCACCACGCAAGCCATTGGAAATATAAACGTGATTATCCAAACCCAACGTCGGATGATTTGCTCGCAATTGCGAGTTTTGTTCTTTGAATCCGGTAAACCACGTTTCCACGACATCGGCTTTATCATCGCCGTTGGTATCTTTCATAAACTGTACTTTGCCGGCCAGGGTGACGATCAGTCCCCCCTTCCAGGGTTGAATCCCGGTGGCAAATAAGAGTTTGTCGGCGAAGACAGTCGCGGTTTCGTAATATCCATCCTGATCCTTATCGCGCAACAATTTGATACGGCTTTTAGGATCTTCACCTGGTTTGGGTCCATGCGGATAATCTGTCATTTCCACAGCCCAGAGCACCCCCGTCTCATCAAACGCCACCGCCACCGGGTTGATCACATTTGGCTCGGACGCCACGACCTGCATTTCGAAGTCAGGGTGAACCACAGTTTGCTTCAAAGATTCCACAGGAGATAACGGAGACTTGGGAACCTCCGCCTGCTTATCTGCAGCAAGTGTCAACTGCAGGCAGACCCCCAAAGCCAGCACCACAAACCCCCACCGCGTTCCAGTGGCAGCAAGTTCTGATCCCAATTCCTTGTGTCCCAATAAACGTTGTTTTAACGCAAGAAGCTTCGCTCGTTTCATGTTCGATCACCGTATCAATACAGACTGAATTCTGGTTTGAATGACAACTTTTGATAAGTCAGAGTGATCCATCGTAACTGACACTCAGACGATTCTCTATCTTTCCTAAAGCCGGTTTTCGAAACCGGCTGAATTTATTAACAATCTTAACGTTTAACAGGATCCAAAACCAGCAATGCTGACAAACTGCTGAGGCTTTGACACAGAAACACCATCTATTTTGATAAAACCTGCTCTGAGAGGTTCAAATTGGTTTCATGTCCTCTCCCAAATTGTTTACCCTGATAACTGCCCCATTTAGGCCGTTCTGCAGCAATGAATGGCATCAGAATACTTATTTACTTCAAAGTGAACTATGTCCTCCACCAGCCTGGTTTTAACTCGCTTCTGTTTGTCGGCCTGGGTCGGTGCGGCAGTCATTTTTGTCATCAATGGCGTTCAGGATGTCACCTTCCAGCCATTTGACTCCCTGGTACGAGACCAGCTGATCTCGCTGCACTTTCCCGTTTATTATACGATCGCCTGGGTCTTATTAGCGGGATCATTTCTGGGGTGTCTGGGAATCCGGGGCAAAGAATTAATTTCGCGCCGCAGAGCCAATCTGATTCTGGGGCTAGTCGTGATCGCGCTGGGCATCAGCCTGATTGACTACTTCTGGATCTATACGCCACTCGAAGCAATGATCACGCCCCCGGGAAGCCCGCGGCCTGCCGAGTTTCGAATCTACCACCAGGCATCCAAGTACATAAACAGCGTCAATATTCTGTTAAGTCTGATCGCCGCGATTCTGGCAAGCTTACCCGTGCAATCCCAGAACAAAATTTCAGAGCAAAAGTAAAGCAGAAGCGTAACCGCTTAATCTCGAATATGAAATAACTGTTTGAGTGCATCCAGGAGTCCGTGCGGGGTCCCTTCTCGGGCCTCTTGCCTCAATACTTCCAGTGGGGGATGCAACAGTTTATTCACAATTTGTTCGATAGAGCGTTTGATCAATTCCTGATCTTTTTCGTCCAGGTGGGTCAGCTTGCTAAACAGCTTGTCCACTTCCTGCTCACGCACGTCGTGCCATTGTTCTCGCAACTGCTTGATGATGGGGCCTGTCGCCCGATGATAAACCCCATGCATGAACCGTTCGGTTTCTTCATCAATAATTGTGAGTGCTTTCTCAACCTCTTTTCGTCGTGCCTTTCGATTTTTCTCACAGGTCGCTTCCAGATCATCAATATCGTAGAGAAAGATGTTATCGCTGATCTTGCCTACAGCGGGAGCAAAATCACGAGGTGCTCCTAAATCGAGAATGAAAAATGTTTTGTTCCCCGAGTTCTGTAAAACACGTTGAAAGCAGTCAACATCGACAATGGGCTGAGAGGCGCCTGTCGTACTGACGATCACATCGGCTTCCGCAAGACAGTCTTCCAGATCCTGATAAGGCTTTGCCTCGCCACCGACTTTCATCGCCAGCTTCTCTGCATTTTCGAAGCTGCGATTCACGACGTTAATCTGCTTCACTCCCTCATCTCTCAGGTAAGTCAGCGTTTCTTCCGCCATTTCGCCAGCACCAATCACCAGGACGGTTTTGTCGTCAAAGCGTTCGAAAATCCCTTTCCCGAAGGTACCCACTGCCACACTGGCAATCGAAACCCGCCCTTCCGAGAGAAGCGTTTCTGTCCGCACACGTGCCGAAACCCGAATCGCCTGTTGAAACAGCGCATGGGTTAAGGGACCACACAATTCATTCTCGGTCGCGCGTTGATAGGCCTCTTTGACCTGGTTCACAATCTGCGGTTCGCCTAACACCATACTGTCGAGACTGGAGGCAACCTGAAATAGATGCCGGACCGCATCCGGCCCCGTGCGCTCCAGAAAGTCTTCAAAAAAATCGCTGACGGGAACCTGATGAAACTCGGAAAAGAATTTTGCCAGATCCTGATGAGAGGGACCGGCCTCTGATTCCTGCGTCGCCGTATACAGCTCAACCCGATTACAGGTCGAAATCACGACCATTTCGGTATCAGGATAGGACTGCTTCAATACAGAATAGGCGCTATCCAACTGTTCTTTCGACGAGAAAGCCAGCTTCTCACGAATATCCAATCCTGCTGTCTGATGGTTACAGTAAACGACCTGCAGATTCACGAAATGCCCCTTTCTGCAGTCGATTCCAGAGACTCCCCATTCGGAGAAGAATAATAGGAGTGCCAGGAATCATAATTCAGTATTCGCACATTTGTCAGAATTTGAATACCGATCACTGTTAACAGCAACAGTCCCCCCGTCCAGATGGTTAATTGGGCGATATGTTTTTGGTTGGGCTGTTTTTTGCGGAGAATAAAGATGACACTGACCATCATTGCGACCCACACAATTTCATACACAATGATCACCGGATCAAGGAATGAAATGGCTTGGGCTCCTTTGCGAACATAGACCCCCATCCCAATCCCGATCCCCATCCCAATTGTCAGTAAGGGCGCGGAAATCATCAGTGCCCAACGATTCAGACGCGCTAATTTTGCCAGACTGGGAAGATTGAATCCTTCAGAAAAATTCTGTTTCTGCTTCAGGCGGCGGTGCTGAATCAGATACATCGCGCTGATGACAAAGCAGAGTGCAATCCCTACTCCTCCCAGTACCAGCAACGAAGCATGCAACAGTGCCCAGGAGCGAATGGCCGGCTGCACTAATGCATTGGTCACATCATCCACAAAGTAAGATGCAACCACCAACGCCAGAACCAGGGGAAACAGGAACAGACCGATTGAAAGCTCTTCATCAATCAGATTGATAAAGAGAAAAATCGCCACTAGCAGCCAGGAAAAGACGATCAGCCAGTCATGAGAAGAACTCAGGAGAGGCGGAAGCTGTGTTTCCCGGGCGCGATTAAAAAGATAAGCCGTCTGCGCCACCAGCCCAGCCAGAGAAAACATAAAAATCAAAGGCCGCAGGTATCCGCTTTTTTTTCGCAAGAATCGGGCCAGCTCTAAACCAAAAGCCACCAGATAACTGGCCATAAAACAGAAAACAGTCACATTCGACAACATGCTTGATACTTTGTTTCAGAAGAGAGGAACAAAAGTGGAGGGCTCTGCACGCGACTGATGGGAATCAGAACGACTCCCTATTATAGGGCCGTACAGCAGGTGAAGGGCAAGTCATCTTGCTTCAGATTCTAATTCGTACTCTGATATTTTTTTATGTAGTGTATTTCGATTGATCCCCAGACGCGTGGCCGTCTTAGTCTGAACCCCTTGACAAGACCGTAAAACCTGTAAAATCAGTTCCTTTTCCACTTGCGACACGATTTGCGTGTGCACATTGGTTGAGTCTTCTCCAACACGCTGTAATTCCATCGCTACCAGTTCCCGACAGAGCATCTCTGGATCCTGTTCCCTGGAAGACAACGATCGCGGCATGGATTTGCCCGTAACGTGTCCTGGTAATAAATCCAAAGAAGGACCGTCTTCTCCTGATAGTACAATGAGCCGCTCAACGTAATTCTGCAGCTCACGCACATTCCCGGGCCAGGCATAATTCTTGAAGGTTGATAGCACTTCCTCCGAAAAATGAGGCAGCGGAATCTGTTCTTCCGCAGAGAATTGCTTAGCAAAAAAGTGGATTAAATCAGGAATATCCTCAGCACGATCGCGCAACGGGGGAAGATCGATCGGGATCACGTTTAGACGATAATACAGGTCTTCACGAAAACGACCTGCTTCAATTTCATCCAGTAAATTGCGATTTGTCGCCGCAACAATGCGACAGTCGACCTGAATCGAACGTGTATCTCCTACTCGCTCAAATTCGTGTTCCTGCAATACCCGTAACAATTTCACCTGCAAGGTAAAACTGACAGAATTAATTTCATCCAGAAAGATCGTCCCACCATGGGCGGCTTCGAATCGGCCGGTTCGATTTTCGACAGCGCTGGTAAAGGCACCTTTAATATGCCCAAATAATTCACTCTCCAGCAGGCTTTCGCTAAGTGCGCCGCAGTTCACACGGATAAAGGGACCTGTAGCGCGAGGGCTCAACTCATGGATGCCTCTGGCAATCAATTCCTTACCAGTACCAGTTTCACCAGTCAGCAAGACTGTTGATGACGTACTGGCGGCGCGACGAGTCAGGCGATAGATATTTCGCATGGCCGCGCTAGAACCAACCATGTCTTCGAAAATAGGGCGATCGTCTTCCATTCTAACTCTGGGAATATCCTATTAAATCACAGGGAAAACCAGCCTCAGAAGTCACTTATTGAGTAAACATCCGAGACATCATATCCTTCAGATACGATGATTCTTCGAAAGAACACGAAGTCCCTGCTAATTCAGCATGAAATAATTGCACCTACATGCACAAAAAGATGGCGAACGCATCAATATAATAGGCTCTCCCATCGGACCACGAAAGAGGTAGAATGATTTTTTTTGAGAAACAATGATGTTTGCCTAATCCATTCGTTACAAGCGGATTAGCCTGCGACAAAAAAAGGCATGCATGCTTAAGTTAAGTGCGTTTCTCATTCCGATCCAAAGACGACGGGCATCTCGGCCGGCTCAGGAACTGGGCAGTTTTGCCCATCCACCAGAACTACTTTAGGCTGATGGCGCCGTGATGCCTTCTCTTTGTACTCTGCATAGCTGGCTATGATCACCAAGTCATTCGGTTTCATCAGGTGAGCGGCTGCGCCGTTAATACAGATCACACCAGAACCTGGCTCACCGGTTATGGCATACGTAGTCAGTCGGGTACCAGAAGTGACGTTGTAAATTTGTACCTGCTCGTACTCAACAATATCCGCAGCTTCCATCAACTCTTGATCAATGGTCACACTGCCATTGTACTCCAGGTTCGCTTCCGTGACGGTAGCGCGGTGAATTTTCGATTTGAGCAAAACACGTTTCATCATTCTAAACCTAAAAGAAGCGCGACTTCTTCCGACTGTAAAACAGACTTTCAGACCAAAACTGACGGGGTATACTAACCAGAGGCCCCATCGACAAGCAAGAAGATATCCAAACGATCACATCCATTGCCTCTTAAGTCTGCATGGGTGTAACCTCTGAGAGCTGCCCTTCAGCAATATTATAGCCTTGTTCCTCTTCGTTTCCATCCATTTTGCGAATCCAGGGTTCGTCTGGCTTGGCCCCCATAGCCCGAGCGTACAGGTAATAATACGTGGGAATCAGAAATAGCACCAAAACGGTGGCCAGCATCAAACCGAAAATCAAGCTGGCAGCCATCGGGATAATAATCTGGGCCTGGAATGAAGTCTCTTTCAAAATCGGCGCTAAACCGACGATCGTAGTCATCGAAGTTAGCATAACTGGCCGAAAGCGACGTTGCCCGGCATCAAGCAGAGCCGCCTTCAAAGGCAGACCATCGGCAATGCGATGATTGATAAAATCAATTAATACAATCGAATCATTCACCACGACACCTGTTAAAGCGACCAAACCAAATAAGGAAAACAGCGTCAACTCCATCCCCAGAATTGCATGGCCAAACACGGCTCCAATAATTCCAAAAGGAATAATGCCTAAAATGATCAAAGGTTGGATATAAGATCGAAATTCCACGGTCAACAAGGCAAACATCGATGCCATCGCGATCATCAATCCCACAATCAAACTATTCACTGATTCATCTGTCTGCTCCTGCTGGCCCTCCCAACGCACACGCACACCTGGATATTTGGCCAATAACTGATCCATAAAACCACCCGGTTTTTTTAGTGCCTGGACAATCTCCCGTGCATTACCTTCTTTCTCGTTCAAATCTGAAGACACAGTAATTGAGCGTTGTTGATCGATGCGATTAATCTCAGAATAACCACGCTTCACATCAATCTCTGCCAGTTCTGTGATAGGTCGTTCTGAGCCATCTCCCGTTCGAATCCGGATATCATCAAAGCCCTTCAGCGAACGACGCTCTTCTTTCGGATAACGCACCATGAGCTTAACTTCATGCCGCCCTCGCTGAAGCCGCATGACTTCTTCTCCGTAATACGTAGCACGAACAGTCTCTGCCACATCCGCTAAAGGAACGCCCATGGCACGCGCTTTGTCTTTGATCTTGATCTGAAATTCCCACTTACCGGGACTGGAATCATCGTTGATATCTTTCACTCCCGGATAGGTTGCCAGTTCCTGTTTACATGCTTCAACAGCGGCTTCCAGTTCATTCAAATTTTTTGCATCAGCCAACAGCTTAAATTCAATGGGCTTGCCACCAGGCCCCATTGAGGGAGAACCAAAAGTAAGTCGATCAACGCCAGGCACTTCACCCACACGCTCTCTCCAGAGATCAAGAATTGCTTCACTGCCTAGCGTGCGTTCTTCGGCTTCGACAATCTCCACCGAGACTTTTCCAACATGACTCCCTTCCACTGAGCCGCCAACTCCTCCGCCCGATTCATCCCGCGTTCCAAATCCAACATTTCTGCGAACCAACTTAATCAGAGAATTCCCATGTTCCTTCTGATAGTCTTGATCCAACTCCTCAAAGCTCTGTTGCATTTTCCGAGTCGCCTCCCCGGTAATTGCCTGTGGCGTTCCATCGGGAAACTGGACTGTTGCTTCAATCATGCGATAATCGGTCTTCGGAAAAATATTAAACGGCGCAAATCCGCCCATAATTAATCCTGCCGATAACAACATGAGTGCTCCCGCCACCGCGAGTGCTGAGCTGGGATAGTTTAGCGCCGCTTTCAAGACAGGTAGATAGACTCGTTCGATAAATTTGTTGAGTTTCCTCCCCACAAAGCCTTCTGACTGATCCTGTTGCGTCCCTCCCGCAGGAACCTTTCCATGTGCCAGATGACAAGGAAGAATAAACGTACTTTCCAACAGGGAAATGATCAGCATCGCAATCACGGCGATCGGCATCACCGCAATAAATTTCCCCATAATACCTGAAACAAACAACAAAGGCATAAATGCGATGACGGTCGTTGTCACGGAAGCACAAACAGAAGGCAGCACTTCAGTGGCACCATCGATCGCTGCCAGGAGGAACGACTTTCCCATTTGCCGATGCTCGTGTATATTTTCACCCACCACGATCGCATCATCAACGACAATCCCCAGCGCCATCAGAAAAGCGAACATCGAAAGCATATTTAACGTCTGGCCGGTATAGTAAAGCACGATACACGCACCAAACATTGAAATCGGAATTCCCAACGCAACCCAAAACGCCAGACGAAGTTCCAGAAAAATAGCCAGTGTGATAAAAACCAGGATCAGACCCTGCAGTCCATTTCGAGTGAGCAGATCCATGCGATCGCGTACGTCGATCGATTGATCCTTCCACAACTCTAATGAATAGCCCGGCGGCAAGTCGGCGGTTTCAACATAAGCGCGAACCTGCTCCACAATCGCCAGCAGGTCTTCCTGTGCTGTCCGTTCTATGGAAATCGACAGAGCCGGTTTTCCGTTAATTTCACTGATCATTGTCGTATCAGAAAAATCATCTTTCACATGCCCGATATCGCCAACAGTGAGCACCACTCCCCCTGACTCTGTCACCAGAGGAATCTTCTCTATTTCACTACCAATCAGATGTTTATTCTTACCTCGCAGCAGTAAGACCTGCGAATCGGTAATCAACTTACCACCCGGTAACTCCAGGTTTTCCCTGCGAACGGTTCTCGCGACATCCTGTAATGTCAAACCATATTTGCGAAGTGTCGCTTCGGGGATTTCGATATCAATCTGAAAATCGCGGGCGCCCGCAATATTTGCCTGTGAGACCGACTTGAGCTGTAACAATTCGTCGCGAATTCGCTCGGAGACAGACCGCAACTCCCACTCACTATTTTCACTTTCGTTATCCGGACCAATCACAGCCACTTCAATGGCGACCTGCCTGAACGTAATCTGCTGGACTTCCGGATCTTCTGCCAGTTCCGGAAAACTGGGAATTCGATCAATCTCGGAGCGTATTTCATTCAGAATCTTCTGCACATCAGGCACGTCGGCCCGTAATTCTAACACCAACGACCCCGCGCCTTCATTGGCGATTGAGGTCATCTTTTTGATCCCGTCAATCGAACGGACGGCTTCTTCCATCTTCTGGCAGATGCCTTCCTCGACTTCATCTGGACTCGCACCGGGATAAGGAACCGACACCAGGATAATTTCCAGCTCAAACTCCGGAAACACCTCCCGCCGCATCATCATCAACGAAACCAGTCCCACCCCCAGAACGGTAACCATCAGCGTATTCATCGCAGGCGAGTTATTAATCGCCCATTTGATTACCGACCTCATTCGGCTGCTCCTTCACGAACCAGCATGCCTTCATTTACAGTGCTCAGTGGAGACGTAACGACATGGTCACCCGGTTTCAGCCCGGAAGCCCCCAGCTCTACCAGTAATAAGTCGCCACTGGTGTCGACAACACGGACTTTTTCAGAATGCAATGCGCCTTCTTTGACAACCCAGATCAGGTTGCCGGGACGAATCGCCGTTTCGGGAATTGTCAACAATGAAATGTTTCCAATGAGCGGAATTTCAATTGAGACATACATCCCGCGTGTCAAAGGGGGCGCTCCCACAACCTGATCAGTCGGTTTGCCATTCACCAATATCTCTGCAGCTCTGGGGTCGGCAACAACGATCCGACAGGGAACCGTTCTCGTTTTCTCATCCAGACCAATCCCATCATAGCGGGAAAGTTTTCCGTTCCAGACAAATTTCCTCCCCCCCAGCTCATAGGACACTTTCACTGGAAGTTGCGGAAGCTGATACCCCAGATCATGTCGATTCGTTTGCGCCAGCTCGGAGAGTGTTTGTCCTTTTTTTGCTGTTTGCGCGGCGTGCTGCCACAGTTGATACAGTTCTTCCATCCGCAGATTCGTTCGCACTTCCACTGCTGAGGTATCTTCGATCGTCACCAGTGGATCACCCACTTTGACGTAACCATCTTTCTCAACGGAGTCTTCGACGATGACCCCGTTAATCGGTGAATAAATTCGGGTGCGGCTTAAATCCAGTTTGGCTCTGGAAAGCTGTACTCCTACCAGTTCGCGGGCATGCATCATTCTCTGTCGACGTGATTTGAGCAAATCAGATTCGCTCGTCAATTTCTGCAGCGCATTGCGTGCAGCAAGTTCGCTTCGCTTTGCCTCTTCAAAATCCGTATCGGAAACGACATTTCTCGCTCGTAATTTCTCGATTCGATTTAAGTGTAATTTCTGCAGTTGCACCTCTTCGTGTGCCAGATCAACCATTGCCTTGGAATTGTCAATTTCGACTTCTAATTCATCAATCACATCCTGTGCCTGGGCATGTTCCTGAGTCAGCCGCTTGACTTCCAGTTCATAATTCTCGGGATCAATCTGAATCAGGAGATTCTCAGTTCCCGCTGATGTGAGTTCCTGTGTCGTTGCCTTGCGAACCAGATTTCCGACCTTGCATCCATCACGCGTAAAAAGCACCCTACCGGAAACTTCAGCAGCCAGCTTCACTTCCCGCGAAGGAACAACGATCCCGTCAACGGTAATCGTGACACCGGAATCAGAAAGAGCAATCGTTTCGGTCGATACCAGCGGCGCCAAATCGGCTAACCGTTTTTCACTCTTCTCCGGTTCTTTTTTCATTGCCATCAGCACAACCAGGCTGCCACAGCCGATCGCGATGATAAAAATCGGAAGCAAAAAATGCTTGAGTTTCTTGGAAAAACTGCTCGATTTTGAGTCTTCAAATCTGACATGACTATTTTCTATCGCGAAATGCTTCACAACTAAAATTGACGATGGACGCGGAAAGCCAATTTGTGAATATCAAATGAAATGGATTGTTAAAACAGTAGCGAGAGTCCTCTCCCACACGAAAGTCTTTTTTTTCGTTCTGGCAAAATTCTTTAAATCAGGAAAACAATCAGATTAATCAATGCACCTATTCTTAACTCTGGGTGTTCAGATTCCGTGAAGTGATGAAGAAGATTCCATTTCCGATGCGGTGAATTCCTGCTTCAGGTTCTTAACCGCTGCTAACGAAAACTGCAGAATATGCTCTATCAGATGCTCAGTATCGTAGTGAATTTCTTTTTCCTCGTGTCCTAACATCAAAGTCACCAGGCCATTAGAAACACGATAGAACTGGCATTGTGCGGCAATACTGAAAACACACTGCATCCGCCGATAGTCAGGAACTTCGTTCCCCAGTATCTCCTGCAGGATGGAATCTGCAATATTTACGAACGGCCGAAACAACTCCTGAATGAGATGCTCACACGCCTTCGTAGGCCTTAGTACTTCACGCATAATCAAATGGTTACTCCAGGACAGCTCTCCGGTCCCCAGCATTCGTTTCACCAGAGTAGAGACCCAGTCCCGTAGCTTTTGTTCGGCTGTAATCTCAGCAGTCCATTCCGGGAGCGGTGCCCGCGAAACTCCCATCTCTTTGGCAAGACAGACCACTTCCAGATAAAGCTGTTCCTTATCGCCAAAATAGTAATTCACACTGGCTAAATTGACGTCCGCTTTCTGACAGATTTCACGCACCGTCGCCTTTTCAAACCCCTTTTCCGAAAAAACGGGCCCGGCCACATCCAGTAATCGATCACGAACAGTACAAGACGCCATAAGTTACTTGTTCCAAATCTTTCTAGCGCATGAAGCCAACTTGACAATCACTCTGCTGAAGAACTTCACGAGACAGAAATTTCAAAAGCATGTTTCAAACAATTGTATTAAACACGTGTTTAAAATCAATGGCAATCTGAAACAAAACAAACACCATTCACCTAAGTCATTTCAATAAAAAAGGTTAAGAACGATTCACTCATCGTGCCGATAGCCAGACACCCACGACTAATGAGTTCGCTTCCCAGTGACTCATCTTGTGAAAAATAAAGCGTTTGTGACGAATTTTCCAGATTTAACCGGTGAGCCGCTCCGGGCCCTCTTCCTGAAAATTGAAGCGTTCAAAACCACTTTCATCCAGACGCTGCCGTAGCAGCTCTTTCCAGAGTGCTTCCGGAAGGCCATTCAACACGCCATACATGATCATGCCGATTGTCAGGCTGGAAACTTCAACCACGCGCATCGGTAGTGAAAATTGCTTCAAATCAGCAAAGATTTCTTCGGCACTACAATATTCGCCAAATTTTTGATCACGGTACATAAATTCTACGCCAGCGAAGTCCTTGCTCCACTCGTAATCGAATGGGCCGAACTCCCTTCTGCGATGGAGAACCCAGAAACGGGTCCCATCAAAGCGTATACCGTGTGTTCCTCTCAAAACTTCTGGTCCTGTCTTGTATCTGGGAATTCTGAGTGCCATTAATCAATGAACCCGTCATGCCAGGGAAACGAAATAATTTGGACAATAAATCATACGGCATTCCCCTGGTTTTGCGAAGTCCGTTTTATGAACCTCACTCTCACTTTCCCTGTCTTTTTCTCTGCCTTTGAAAACCAGGACACAAGAGCGCCTCAACACCGTTTTTTTTGAAACCACCAAAAAACAGCGAACATAAGTCGATAAGTAATCAGAACTTGCTATTATTGTAACCGCACTGTCACTCGTTAGATTTTATTTCGAATCCCCCAATCAGTCATGAAACACTCCGAACCCTATAACGCTGCCGTAGACATTGTCCGCAAATTGCGCGACGCAGGATTCCAGGCCCTCTGGGCTGGCGGTTGCGTACGGGACCTGCTTCTGAAAAAAGAGCCCAAAGACTATGACGTAGCGACCAATGCCCTTCCCGATCAGGTGCGACACCTGTTTGGAAAACGTCGTACCCTGGCCGTCGGAGCCAGCTTTGGAGTGATTATTGTCCGAGGCCATCAGCCGGACTGCGATGTCGAAATCGCCACGTTTCGCAGCGAAGGCCCTTATCTTGATGGACGCCGCCCCGAACATGTCAAATTCACTACAGCCGAGGAAGACGCACATCGCCGCGATTTCACAATCAACGGCATGTTCTATGACCCCATCAATGAATCAATCTACGATTATGTCGGGGGGAAACTGGACCTCCAGCAACATCTGATTCGCGCCATTGGAGACCCTCTGGAGCGCATGCAGGAAGATAAACTACGCCTGCTTCGTGCCATTCGCTTTGCCGCCACACTTCAGTTTCATCTAGCTGAAACCACATTCCAGGCGATTCAAACGATGGCAAACGAAATCACCGTCGTGAGCCCGGAACGGATTTCCGATGAATTGCGCAAAATGCTGATCCACCCCAACCGCAGCGATGCAATTAAACTCGTGCAAAGCTCCGGACTGCTGAAACCGGTCATCCCTGAACTCGTGCCGTTATGGGAAAAAGAGGAGTATCTGCCCCTCTGGAACCGAACCCTGGATCGGCTCGCGCAGTTAACCACGGACGATTGCGAGACCGCCTTTGCTGCGTTACTGCTGGATTTACCAGCGGCAACACCCTCAGATCAGCTTGATGAAGTCCACCAAATCTGCAAACAACTTCGGTTTTCCAACCATTCACTCCATCTCGTACATTGGCTGATTGAACACCGAACAAGCCTGCAAGGCGCCCCCAAATTTAAACTTTCAAAACTCAAACGACTGCTGGCCCATGAAAATTGCTCTTACCTGTTTGAACTGGTCCACGCTGACCTGACTTCTCAAAAACAACCTTTGAAGGACCTTGAATTTTGTCGCCAGTATCGGGATCATACTCCCATCGAGGTATTGAATCCTCCCCCACTCATCACGGGAAATGATTTGATTGACTACGGCATCAAATCAGGCCCCGAGTTTAAAGAACTGCTGACCCGGATTCAGGACGCGCAGCTGGAAGAATCAATCCATACGCACGAGGAAGCACTTGCACTGCTCACCAGACTGCAGCAAACATAAGTCATTCTCTCCCGATTTTATCAATAGAAACACGCTAAGGTTTTTTCATGACAGATTCAGTTCGTATCGGAATTATCGGTGCCGGCGCAGTCTCCGATTACCACCATGTCCCAGGCATTAATCTCGATCCTCGCGCAGAACTGGTCTCGATTTGTGACCCCAATTCCGAATTACTGGCGAAACGCCAGTCCGACTGGGGTAAAACCAGAGTCACGACCAAGTTCGAAGACATGGCCAACGACCCCGAAATCGACGCCGTGATTATCGCCACACCGAATTTTACGCACCACGAAATCGCATTGGCCTGCATCAAAGGCGGCAAACATGTCATGTGCGAAAAACCATTGGGCTTAAACTACACTGAATCAGCCGAAATGTATCGTGCTGCCCGTGATGCCAACCTGAGACACATGACGGCGTTTACCTATCGATTTGCTCCTTCCATGCGGTACGTCAAGCACCTTGTCGAATCCGGCGCACTGGGTGCCCCCCGCCACTTCCGCAGCCAGCGGTTTCTCGACTGGCCTGAATCGAGCTGGGGTTGGCGTCAAAGCAAAAAGCTGGCTGGTGCCGGCGATCTGTTTGACATGACGATTCACCGGATCGACTTCGCCCAGGATTTACTCGGACCGATCAAAAGCATTTGTGGTGCAGTGGCGCAATTTGTTCCCCGGGATAAAACAGCCGATGGCGAGCCCTGTGAAGCATCCGAGGTAGATGACTGGTCTTCCCTCATCGGTCAATTTGAAAACGGTGCCGTCGGTGTCTGGGAAGGCAGCACCCTAATGAAGGGTTATCACAATGATGGCTTTGGCTATGAGTGGGCTGAAGTGAACGGCTCCGAAGGTTCGGCCGCTTATCAATTGACTGACCCCAATAACATCCTGATCGGAAAACCTGGCCAAACCATGGAAAAACTGCCCGTCCCGGAAGAGTTTCTGGTAATTGAAGGCAGCCCGCGCAAGCCGCACGAAGGCATTCCCAGCACGGTCTTTCGTTATGATCTGGTTTACGAATTTGTGTCAGCCATAATAGAAGAACGGGACGCGATCCCCGGTTTCGATCATGGTGCCTCTGCCCAGCTTATCGCAGACTCCGTACTCGAATCGTTTGATAAACGGACCTGGATCGACATCAACTGCGATCTATAAGGCTCAGAAGGTCAGTTGATAACGAACCATCCCCGTGGGAGAGATATCGTAATTTCCGATATCCGATTTGTATTCCAGCTTACGATTGAAGACATAGCCAATTTCAAACTGGCTGATCATTCCGTTCGTATGCTTGGTCTCCACACCACCCATTAATCGCAGATCACTATAAGTCGCAACATCATCGATGCCGGTTGAGCCGCGTCGGATTCCCCAGGAACCACCGCCAAATTCGCCTGAAACATACAGCCAGCGCTCCTTAGACTCATCCTTTTCAATTCGATACGTGAACTTGGGTTTGGGAAATATCAGCTCCAGGCGCGAGCCTTCACTGAACCACATAATCATCCCCGCGGCCGGAAGCAGACTGATGTCTTCCCGATCCAGATACACAACCCCAAACACAAATTGCTTGGCCCGTGAGTGCACGTAATACGCGAGCCCTTTTCCCGTGATACGCAAAGAATCGGACGTCACATTCTTGAAATCACTATAAACCCCCGGTGCCACTTCCAGTTCATAGGACCACTTTTCATTGACCTTATTAAACCAACGAAATGCAACGGACGTGTCGTAGACTCGCGCCGGCAAATCCGTACTCACAGGACCATTCAGATAATGCACACCAAATCGGGGTGTGGTAGTAAACCCTTCAAAACGTGGAAACTCCGCCGTTTCGGAGAACGCCAGACTGAAGATGCCTAATTCATTCCCCGACCCAGGCAGCCAGGTGGTACTGGCAGTCGCACTCTTATGGGAAACCAGGGGAACAAACGTTTCGCAATCGATGCAGTCACCCTCGGGTTCAGCCCAGTCTTGACCATCATCCAGTAATTGAGGGGGAATCCCTAGTGCTTCCCGCGACTCGGCGTCTAACACATTGGGCACCTGAGGTGATTGGCTAATCTGCTTGATGCCAGGATCAGAATCACGGGGCATAAATATAGTACGATGCCGGAGAGAACGAGCCTTGGTGGAATCAGCCTCCTCCAGACGGGAAGCTCCTTTTTGCGCATTAACCGGGCCGGCAATACAACTCAAAATGAGTACACATAGCGTAATCCCACGAAAAACAGCCTGTTGAGACTGAAATAACATACCTGATTGATTCCCGGATCGAGGATGAGATGAGACAGAGAAAATGTCTGGCTGACCTTCACAATTTGGAGAGCGTGATCTGACAAACAGGGAAGGTGGACACAAACTATAAGGGGCTGAGAGAGGGGAAGAGTGAAATATCAAGGAATTGCGAACAGGTCAACCCGAATTCAAGCCTCTGTTCTCTCGAAAACTCTGGTAAAATGCCCTGCTCTGATCGTTGCCCCTTACCACAAGAGATGTTAGAATCAGGTACTTCAAGTGAGATATATACATTAGAACACACCAATTTTATTTTACCAGGAACTGACAAGAAATGGGACGTGTTGAAAAAGGGCGTGAACTTGCCCAACGTCGAGTACGGAAGCACAAGCTGAAGAAACTCCGGGAAAAGTTTGCCAAAGCAAAAGACCCATCTGAAAAAGAGCAGATCAAAGAAAAAGTTCGCAAGATCAGCCCCTTTGCTGTCTTGGAAGAATCTGCCTAAGGCCCTTTAAGCCGCTGATCATAAAACGATGACGCTGACTTGATTCAAAGTGAGCGTCGTTTTTTCATGCGCAGTAACCAACATCCTGTTGCCCTACCAAACCCAAACGCTTCACCCACCCTGCTAAATGCCCCAAAAAAAAGCAGCCCTGGGTGTCACCCCAAGGCTGCGAAAACTCATTGCCCCTAATGGGCCGTCATTACTTTTCAGAGAACTGATACGAACCTTCGCTGGCATCCACGTAAATCGTCGCTCCTTCTGTGAAGGCACCAGAAAGCAACTTGTTTGCAAGCTCATTCTGGATATTCTGCTGAATCGCCCGCTTCAAAGGTCGTGCTCCATATACTGGATCGTACCCCTCTTCAGCCAATAAATCTTTGGCCGCCATCGATACATCCAGAGTAAATCCATTCTCTTCAACCAGCGCAGACAGATTCATCAACTGCAAGTCAACAATCTGACGAATCTCCTCGCGCCCCAGAGGATGGAAGACAATCACTTCATCAATCCGGTTCAGAAACTCAGGCAGAAACTCATGCTGCAACGCATCCATCACACGATTATGAATGATCTGCTCATCTTCTTTACCCGACAGATCCATAATCGTCTGACTTCCAATGTTGGATGTCATCACCACAATCGTATTCGAGAAATCGACAGTTCGACCGTGACTGTCGGTCAATCGCCCATCGTCCAGAACCTGTAACAATATATTGAACACATCACGGTGTGCCTTTTCGACCTCATCCAGCAGCACCACCGAATAAGGCTGACGCCTTACTGCCTCGGTCAATCGGCCCCCTTCTTCATACCCCACGTATCCCGGAGGAGCTCCAATTAACCGCGCGACAGAATGCTTCTCCATGAATTCACTCATATCGATACGAATCATACTGCGTTCATCGTCGAACAGATATCCCGCGAGTGCCTTACAAAGTTCCGTTTTCCCCACACCCGTCGGGCCCAGAAACATGAAGGAACCAATGGGCCGACTCTGATCCTGCAGGCCGGAACGAGACCGCCTGACCGCATTAGACACAGCTTCGACCGCTTCGTTCTGATTGATCATCCGCTGATGGATTTCCTCTTCCATCCGCAGCAGTTTTTCCCGTTCTCCCTGCAGCATTTTGGAAATCGGAATTCCCGTCCACATACTGATTACCTTGGCGATATCTTCGGGAGTGACTTCTTCGCGCAATAATCGTTCCCCGCTGACATCTCCCAGCTCCGACATCCGCTCTTCCATTTCCAACAACCGCTGACGGGCGGCGTTCAATTCCTGCTCTGCGTTATACGCAGTCGAATAATCTTCGTTGGAATTTGTCTGCTGTGCCCGATGAAATGCCTGCTCATACGCGGTATTCAGGCGATCGATCTCTTCCTTCAACGGCTGCAACCCAGCCAAGGCCTCTTTTTCCGTTTCCCAACGGGTCTTCAGGGCATTCACACTTTCCTCACGGTCGGCAATCTGCCTGCGCAGTTCTTCCAACCGCTCCTGACTCTCTGGCGTGGTTTCTGTTGCCAGCGCTGTCGCTTCGATCTGCATTCGCGTTAACTGCCGCGTTGCCTCATCAATTTCAGATGGCATCGAATCCATCTCCATCCGCAAATGACTCGCCGCCTCATCCACTAAGTCGATTGCCTTGTCAGGCAGAAAACGATCGTTGATATAACGATCCGACAACGTCGCCGCATTAATCAACGCGTCATCCATAATTCGCACGCCATGATGGGTTTCGTAACGTTCCTTCAACCCACGCAGAATAGAAATGGTATCCTCGACGGTTGGCTCCAGAACCATGACCGGCTGAAAACGTCGTTCCAGTGCGGGGTCCTTCTCTATATACTTACGATATTCATCGAGTGTGGTTGCCCCCACGCAATGCAACTCGCCGCGTGCCAACGCCGGCTTCAACAGATTAGACGCATCCGCGCCCCCTTCTGCTGCCCCCGCACCGACCACCGTATGCAATTCGTCAATAAACAGAATAATCTCCCCCTTGGCCTGCTCAATTTCCTTCAGCACGGCTTTCAGACGATCTTCAAATTCGCCACGGTATTTCGTCCCGGCAATCAGCGCCCCCATATCCAACGAAATAACCCGTTTATTCTTCAGGTTCTGTGGCACATCGCCCATCACAATCCGGTGGGCAAGCCCTTCCACGATGGCCGTTTTTCCGACACCGGCCTCCCCGATCAAAACCGGGTTATTCTTTCGACGGCGGGATAAAATTTGAATCACACGACGGATTTCCTGGTCGCGGCCAATCACGGGATCAATCTTGCCCTGACGTGCCAGTTCTACAAGATCCCTACCGTACTGCTCTAACGATTGATACTTCTCTTCCGGACTTTGATCGGTCACCCGTTGCCCGCCGCGCACCGCCTGCAACGCAGATAAAACATCGCCTTCTTCGACTCCATTCAATTCCAGCAGCCGCTTGGACTGATCATCAACAGTCGTAAACGCCAGCAGCAGGTGTTCGGTCGACACAAAATTATCCTGCATCTGGTCAGCGCGATCCTGTGCCGCCCCTAACACCTTGAGCAAGTCCTGACCGATACCAACCTGCATGGCAGCCCCTGAGACTTTCGGCATGCGACTGATTTCATCATCTATCATTTTTTGCAACTGAGGCAAATTGGCGCCAATTTTTTGAACCAGCGGCTTAACGACTCCCTGCTCTTCGTCTAACAATGCTTTCAGCAAATGCAGGGGCTTAATTTCCTGTTGACCAAAATCTTCGGCCGCCTGCTGGGCACGCTGCACTGCTTCCTGAGCTTTCACAGTCAATTTTTCAAATCGAAACGCCATAATGCTTCTCCAATTCTGTTTATTACCTGCGCAGCAACTCAACAGTCTGGATTATCATACGAAATAACCAGCCGACAAGCAGTGCTTCGAACTTTTTATCTATTTTTTATAAAACAGGCCCGGTGAGGTGGGAATGAAATTGCGCCTGCAAACCAGTTTGAAAATGTAAAACGTCTTCTGGTATGAAAGGTCTTGTTGATTGGGGAGCCCGGGGCTCAGCATGAGATTTGAGCCCCGTTTTCCCTGATCAACGATCTGCAGAACTAGTCCTTTTTCTCAAATTCTGCATCTATTACTTCTTCTTCATCTTCAGCAGGAGCAGCATCTCCTCCTTCTGCTGTCGCTCCCTCGCCTTCGGCAGCCTGACTTTCTTTATACATCTGCTCGGTAAAGGCATGAGTTGCCTGCTGCAATTCTTCACAGGCCGTATTGATGGCTGCTGCATCCTCTGTTTCAAGAGAATCGTTCACTTTTTTCACTGATGCTTCAATGGCTGTTTTCGAAGCAGCATCGATTTTCTCGGCATGCTCTTTCAACAGCTTTTCTACATCGTAAACAATTCGTGAGCCATTATTTTTAGCTTCAGCCAGTTCTTTCTTCTGCTTATCTTCATCAGCGTGGGCTTCTGCCTGACGCTGCATATCTTCAATTTCCGCTTCGGACAAACCACTGGACTGCTCAATCTTGACAGAAGTTTCTTTGCCAGTGGCAACATCCTTCGCCGAGACATTCAAGATCCCGTTCACGTCGATATCGAAGACCACTTTAATTTGTGGCGCCCCACGAGGTGCAGGTGGCAGTTCTTCCAGATTAAACTGTCCCAGCAAACGGTTGTCGCTGGCCATTTGACGTTCACCCTGAAAAACGCGAATCGTCACCGCAGTCTGGTTATCGGCTGCAGTAGAAAACACCTGATCCTTGGTAACCGGAATCGTCGTATTCCGCTCAACCAGTTTGGTCATCACGCCACCTTCGGTTTCAATACCCAAAGACAGTGGTGTAACGTCAAGCAGAACGATGTCCTGAACTTCACCAGAGATAATTCCCCCCTGAATCGCAGCCCCAATGGAAACTACTTCGTCAGGATTCACTCCCTTATGTGGTTCTTTCCCAAAGATCTTCTTCACAAATTCGTGAACTTTGGGAACACGCGTTGAGCCACCAACCAAAACAACTTCGTCAATTTCACTGGGACTGAGCCCGGCATCTTTCATTGCCTGCTCAACCGGCTTACGACACCGCTCTACCAGTGGATCGATCAATTTCTCAAATTCGGCGCGGGTAATCGCCAACTGCAAATGCTTCGCGCCAGAACTGTCAGCCGTAATAAACGGCAGATTGATATCGGTCGCTTGTGATGAAGACAATTCTTTCTTCGCTTTTTCAGCAGCTTCACGCAGACGTTGCAACGCCATCGCATCTTCACGCAGATCGATTCCCTGCTCTTTCTTGAAGGCGTCTGCAATGTGGTTGATCAACTCTTCATCGAAATCATCACCACCGAGGTGACCATCACCATTGGTGCTCAACGTTTCAATGATTTCGTCGCCGACTTCCAAAACCGATACGTCGAACGTACCACCACCAAAGTCGAAAACAACAATCTTTTCGTCGTTCTTTTTCTCTAAACCATAGGCCAATGCAGCAGCCGTCGGCTCATTGATAATTCGCGAAACTTCGAGGCCGGAAATCTGACCTGCATCTTTTGTCGCCTGTCGCTGGGCATCATTAAAGTAAGCGGGCACGGTTACCACGGCTTTATTCACTTTATGTCCCAGGTAGCTTTCTGCGGCTTCTTTTAATTTCCGTAAGATCGATGCAGAAATCTCTGGCGGAGTATACGTTTTGCCCCCCGCTTCAATTTTGACATAATCTTCTGGCCCGCCAATAATTTTATAGGGAACAATCTTTTCTTCGCTCTTTACTTCGTTGTGGCGACGCCCCATAAAACGTTTTACCGAGTAAACCGTATTCTTTGGGTTCGTAACCGCCTGCCGCTTAGCAGGCTCCCCAACCAGCGTCTCCCCTTTGTCGGTGAATGCGACCACGCTGGGGGTAATCCGATTCCCTTCCAGGTTAGGGATTACTTTTGCTTCCCCACCTTCCATAATCGAAACCACTGAGTTTGTAGTTCCTAAATCAATTCCAATGATCTTTTCACCTGAAGACGACATTTAAATTTCCCCTCTTTCCATATTCTTAATTCAGATCTGTACAAAATGCAGATTCGAGCTGAACCTTCCGGTTTCATACATCAATCATTCGTTTCTCATCGTTTTAACCAAAACAGCCAATTTATACAGGCTGTTTGTTTAGATAGCAATGAGTGTGCCAAGTTAATCGCAACAGCAGAAAAACAAACATAATCTACTGTTATTAAACAACTTACAGACCATGCAACTTTCAACGAACTAAAAAGACACTCATAAAAGCTGCCAAATTGGCACAGAGCCACTCTAGACCTGCCGGTACGACAAAATGACATATTGGCAGTTTAAATACCCCGCCCCTTAGAATAAAGGCTAAACAGTTCACAGGTAACGCTCAACCGCTTGACAGTCCCTGTTTACGGCGGTACAAACTAGAACAATTGAAGACTAAACTGTTTATTGATTAATAAACATTCTAAGCAGTTCTATGAACGCTCTCCACCTGAGACACATAACTGTTTATTTAATAACAGCTTACACTACACACCAAAGACCCTCGGGAGAAATCCCAAGCAGAGAAATTCTTAAGGGATTGTAATCCAATTGTGAAACTGTCAGTAAGCAACGAAGCACAACCAGGGAGGGCGTGTGAACTGGCTGCGGTTAATTTTCTGAGAGACAGAAACGAGACTCACATCCTGAAAGATTCCGATGGCCAAGAAAAAAGCGGTTAACAAACGAACTTCAACTAGCAAACCGAAGTCGCCAGCCAAGAAAAAAGTCGCCCCACAAAGCAGCAAACGCAGCCCTGCCTCGCTTCAATCCGAGCTAAAGAAAATTGACCGGGAAATCGTCAAACTGGTCAACAAACGCTGCTCGATGACAATCAAGCAGATCAAATCCGATCCGGAACCGCGCAAGGCAATGTTTGATCCGAAGTCGGACGAAGAACTTCGCGAAACCATCGAAAAGCTCAATGCCTCTGGCCCGATGACTAACAACGCAATTCGCGGGGTTTTCAGGCAAGTTTTGAGCTCCGCCCGCCGAAAAATCCATCCACAACGAGTCGCTTATCTCGGCCCCGCTTATAGCTACACGCATCTCGCCGCTCTCGAACGATTCGGCGAAGGAGCCGATATGGTCCCCGTAAACACTATCGGGGCCGTATTCGAAGAAGTAAATCGAGGTAACACGGAATTCGGCGTCGTCCCCATTGAAAACAGCACAGACGGGCGTGTGGTGGATACGCTTGATATGTTCACCAGGCTCCCGTTGAGAATCTGCGGTGAAGTCCTGATTGCCGTACACCATAACCTGCTGGCCCGTTGTGACCGAAGCGAAATTACGGAGATCTACAGCAAGCCACAGGCACTTTCCCAGTGCCGCGAGTGGCTTTCCAAAAACATGCCTCAGGCGCATCTACACGAAGTCACCAGCACCTCAACCGCAGCGCAATTAGCGGCCACCAAGCCAGGCGCTGCCGCAGTCGCCAGCCATCAGGCCTCTGTTGAGTACGATCTGCAGATTATCGTCGAAGGTATCGAAGATAACGCCAACAACGTGACCCGCTTTGCCGTGATCGGCGAAGAAGTCTGCGAACCAACGGGTAAAGATCGCACTGCCATTCTGGTACAAATTGCCCATAAAGCAGGTTCCCTGGCCGACACGCTACAGATCTTCAAGAAAAACAAAGTCAACCTGACCTGGATTGAATCTTTCCCATTACGGGGAGAAGAGCCGGGATACCTGTTCTTTATTGACTTTGAAGGCCACATTCAGGAACCTCACATCAAACGAACCGTCAGCGAGCTCGAAAAACGTGTCGTTCGACTGGAAGCAATGGGCTCCTACCCTCGTAGTGGCATTTTAGAGTAAACGACTCTCTCCATTTTGACTGCTTTACCTCGAATTCTCCTCATAATAAGAGAATTCGAGTGAAAAAACGCGGCATTTCAGGATTTCTCAATGGATTCCTTGAATCACAGCCCCCGACTCAATACCTTATCCATCACGATACGCCTCAATAACAATGCTTCCGTATTTTAATGCTCTATAATACGGTTCGTTTCTTGCTCCTCGCTCTCTTCAGAAGCCTGAGAGAATTAGTGAAGTACGAGAAACACAAACCCTTTCACATTCTTTAATTACAGGATGAATTATGCGTCGCTTTCTTGTAGCTGGTAACTGGAAAATGAATACAACCAAAGAATCCGGTGCACAATTAGCAAAAGCTCTGGTCACTGAAGTCCCAGAAGAGAACCAAGCGGTCGAAGTTCTGGTCTGCCCCCCCTTTCCCTACCTGACCACAGTCGGCGATATCGTAAATGGCTCAGGTGTCGGTTTTGGCGCTCAAAACTGCTATCAAGAAGCACCAGGAGCCTACACAGGGGAAACAGCAACAGAAATGCTCACCGATATCGGATGCCGTTCTGTAATTTTAGGGCACAGCGAGCGACGTCATATCCTCAAGGAAACTGACGCCAACATCAATTTGAAAGTCAAAAAGGCCCTTGACGCGGGATTGCAGGTCATTCTCTGCGTGGGTGAGCTTCAAAGCGAACGCGAATCCGAACAGACTGATGCTGTCCTGAATACCCAGATGACAGGTGGCCTCGAAGGAGTTGACGCTGCTGCGTTTGATCAGATCGTCGTTGCCTATGAACCAGTCTGGGCCATCGGCACAGGCTTAACCGCGACTCCCGATCAAGCGGAATCAGCTCATCAATACCTGCGAAACTGGCTTAAAGAACACTATTCTGCTGAGATTGCAGATTCCACCCGGATTCTGTATGGCGGTAGTGTAAAACCGGATAACGCCAAAGAACTCCTCTCTCAGGAGAACGTCGATGGCGCACTGGTTGGCGGGGCCAGCCTCAAGCCAGACCTGTTCATTCCCATTATTCAGGCCGCCGCTGAATTATCAGCTGGTTAACTGAAAGCGGTCAATTTATCTCGATTCACCTGCACTCGTATTGCAGGATCGATTTACAGATCGTATGACACTACTGTATGATACCGCTATTCTTACTCACTATCGTAACAAGCAACTCTCCTTACGGAGCCTGCTCGTTCGCTGGATGTTCTATAGCCAATTAGGATGACATAATGTTGTTTGCAGCCATTTTGGACCTCGCCACCGTTTTGATGACTCTGTTAATGATCTTCGGCTTACTTCTGATCGTCATTATCCTACTGCAAAAAGGACGTGGTGGTGGATTGGCCGGTGCATTTGGTGGTGCTGGCGGGCAGAGTGCACTAGGTACCAAAGCCGGTGATGTCTTTACCAAAATCACAGTCGTCATGGCCATCATCTGGGTAATCCTGGCAGGGGTTTCCGGAATCGCAACACGAGCCAGCTCTGGGAAATACTCAGGCGGTAAAGATGCGATTATAGAAGGTGCCAGCACTACGGATCCTGAAAAAGAATCACCGATTCTTGAGGATGATAAATCAGAGAAGTCGCCATTTAAAACAGACATTCCTGAAGCACCAGCGAAAGAAGAAAAGACCGAGTCTGCAAAACCAGTAGAGACACCGGCACCTGAATCGAAAAAAGCAGATAAAAAACAGGAAGCTCCTGCTAAGCCTGAGGCAACCAAGGCTGAAACAACCAAGCCAGAAACAAAACCAAATTAGTCTGTCTGGCAAACATCGAAAAATACTCAACCAAGAGACTGTTCTCTTAACCTCCAAACATTCCTGTTAGACAGAAAAGAGTGTGTTGTGCTGCTAGGCATGACTGGTTTTGGAAGTTCGACTGCTGAAGACGACCGGATCTCGGTCCAGGCAGAAATACGAACTGTTAACAACCGTTACCTGAAAATATCGACCCGATACCCGGATTTTTACGCAAAACTTGGCAGTCAAATTGAAAAGTTATTGCGAGGTTCGATTACGCGCGGAACGGTTAACCTGACGCTGAAAATCGATAGTCTGAATCGCACGAGCGACTATCTGCTGGATGAAAAGGTAATTCAGCAATACTGGTCACAGCTGAAGCACCTCACCGAAGTCTGTCACCTGCCTCTGCCTGACAATCTTAACAGCCTGCTTTCTCTGCCAGGTGCAGCCATTGATAATTACTCTCGATCACATAATCCGGAAGCCGACTGGTCTCTGATTGAACAGGCGATCCAGGGAGCCCTCATAGAGCTCACTGAATTCCGCAAAAAGGAAGGCGAGTCAGCTCAGGCCGACCTGCTGACCAGCAACCAGATCATCTGTGATCAACTGGATGTCGTCAAACAGAAAGCCCCGCTCGTCGTTACCAGCTACCGCGATCGCCTGCATCAAAGACTGAGCGACCTGCTGCAAGATCAGGAAGTCGAATTCGATCCCGATAGCCTGATTCGCGAAGTCAGCCTGTTTGCAGACCGCTGCGATATCAACGAAGAAATCACGCGACTTCAATGTCACCTGGAACAATTCGATACGATCATCACAGGCAAAACTTCACAAGGGAAAAAACTGGAATTCCTGGTGCAGGAAATGTTTCGTGAAATCAATACCATTGGCTCCAAAGCCAACGATGTGGAAATTTCCCATGCTGTGATTGATATGAAACTGGCGGTCGAAAAAATCCGAGAAAACGTCCAGAACGTTGAATAGAATATTCCATTGTCCCCTAAAAACAAAAGACTGAGACGATACAACGATCACTCTGGAGCTTTGTAAAGTGCCCGAACCTCAAGCAGACACACAACCAGAAATTCCGATCATTGTGCTCTCTGGACCTACGGCCAGTGGAAAAACGACGATTGTCAATCGGCTGATGCAGGAGTCTCCAGTTAAGCTGATCAAAGCAATCTCAGCAACAACCCGACCGAGACGAAAAGGTGAAGTGGACGGCGAGGACTATTACTTCCTGACGCAGGAAGCATTTGAAGAACGGCGACAAAACAACGAATTACTGGAATGCGAACAGGTTCATGGGTTGGGATACTGGTATGGTACGTTAAAATCGGAAGTGGATCGGGCTGCCAAAGAGGGCGGCTGGCCGTTTCTGGAAATTGATGTTCAGGGAACCCTGAAACTGAAAGAACAGTTCCCTCAAGCCATCACACTCTTTATCAGAACATCCTCCGATGAGGAATACGAAAAGCGCATTCGGAGTCGAGGCACAGAGTCAGAAGAAGTTATCGAAAAACGGCTGGCAACAATTCGGAAAGAATTGGAACAGGCCAAACATTATAGCCATGTCATTATTAATGACGAACTGGATCGAGCTGTCACTGAAATTGGCACTATCCTGAAACAACGGGAGCAAGAAATTAATGTTAGAAGAATTTAAAGAAGAAGAAATCGTCAACAAAGTCGGCGGTCGATTCAAATTGTCGTCACTGATTCAAAAACGAATCGTCGCCCTCAACCGAGGCGCAAGACCTCTGGTTGATTTACCGACGAAAAATCATATGGAAGTCGTCGTCCGGGAAATCATGGAAGACAAAATCTATCTCGATCAATCTGGCGAAGTCGCCATCGTGGAAGAAGAAGTCAGTCCACTGGAAGGCATCGAATACGACGATGCAGGTCCTTCACTGGAAGATCTGGCTCCCTAATCAAACCAGATTCGTTTGCTCGGAAATTGACTCATGCAGGGGCGTGAAATTCTATTAGGGGTTTCTGGAGGAATTGCCGCGTACAAAGCGGCTGACCTCACCAGTAAACTGGTCCAGAAAGGAGCAGCCGTTAGTGTCGTGATGACACAGGCGGCTCAAAAGTTTATTGGCGCCACCACCTTTGAAGCACTTACCGGGCGCCCGGTCTACCAGGGTGTGTTTTCACCACAGGAACATTTTCAGGGAGAACACATCGGCCTGGTAAAGCGAGCCGAACTCTTTGTGATCGCACCGGCAACGGCCAATGTCATCGCGCAGATGGCCCACGGCTTTGCCGACGACCTGCTCTCCACACTGACGCTAACCTGCCCCACCCCGATTCTGCTGGCTCCTGCAATGAATGCAGAAATGTGGGCCAAACCGGCCGTACAACGCAACCTGGAACAGCTCAAAACAGATGGAATTCAGATTGTGGAACCGGGAGAAGGCTGGCTCAGTTGCGGCGTGGTCGGAAAAGGCCGTATGGCTGAACCGGCAGACATCTTAACCCGAATTGAAGAAATCTTGGGCTGAGACGCAATGACTCCAGCCAGTTTCGACTCCCAGGACGTGAATAAATAACATGCGAATTCTCATCACTGCGGGCCCGACACGAGAATATCTGGACGATGTCCGTTATCTATCCAATGCCAGCAGCGGCCAGATGGGATACGCTTTGGCCCGCTCTGCAATCCAGGCTGGTCATCAAGTCGCTCTGGTTTCCGGCCCGGTCAAACTCTCTCCCCCCGCAGGGTGTGAGATCTACCCGGTTGAAACAACCGATGAGATGTTTGAGCAATGTGAGAAACTGTTCGCTGACTGTGATGGCGTGATCGGAACAGCGGCTGTCTGCGATTATCGCATCAAAACCCGCAAACCCGGTAAAATTGCCAAAACCGGAGAAGCCATCACACTCGAGCTCGTGGAGACCATTGATGTGCTCGCGGAGTTAGGCACACAAAAAGGAGACCGCTGGGTCATGGGGTTTGCCCTCGAGTCCCAGGACGCACGGTTCAATGCCGTTCGTAAACTCTACAGTAAAAAATGTGATGCCATTGTACTCAACAGCGTCAGCGCCATCGGGTCCACGGAAAACCATGTCGAAGTCATCGACCATAGTCAGGAAACTGTCGCGACCTATTCTGGTCAAAAAGTACAGGTCGCTGATTCCCTGATCGCCTGGATCCAGGAACATATTGCTGCTGGCAAATAAGTCACCTGAAACCATCAGGTGTCATCTCTGTGTTATGGGCCCGTAAGTCAGAATATCCGTTAATCGGTATCATCGTTACATACTGAATCAACCGGCCCGTACAGCATCGACTGGGTTCACTAACCCGACCTTTCCCCACTCCTGTGGCAAAAACGAAACACCGTTTGTTGACTTTTTCCGACACCCCTCCCATTCGTGTGCTAGGTTTGAGTAGTTAAGGAAATCAACATTTAGCAGAATCCATACTTTTGTTTGGTACGTCTCAATGCCCCCCCATTGAGACACTTAGTCGTGAAAACGTTCCCGTCTGTTGACGTTCTTGGGTTTAGTCTCAGTCGGGAACAGTTTTTCACTCGAAGCTGAATGATCCCCACTAAAACAACGTTTTTTTTGCGTCCGCTTTGCGCGCTGTTGATTCCCCTTTTTGAAATACAAACGAAAACTTTAATAGATAGATTTGTAGGTTGGTCACCATGATCGACATTCATCGATTCAAAACAGATCTCATCGCGCTGGGATTACTCGCGGTCACAGTCTTTCTCGGACTGAGTCTGTTCAGCTACGATCCCGCCGATCCACCTGCGCAACTCGTCTACCCTGTTCGCGATGTCGCTCAAAACCTGTGTGGAACGTCAGGCGCTCAGATCGCTCATCTCCTCCGATCCGGACTTGGAATCGGTGCCTGGGGCATTTTGCTGGCGTTCATCGTTGTCGATATGCGCATGTTCTCCCGTCAACAAGCCGCCGGGGTTATAGTAGAACTCTTTGGTCTGAGCCTGATTCTCATCTCAGTCTGTATCGTCAGCCAGATGATGCTTGGCAACAACAGCGCCACTCCCTTAATTGGAAGCGGCGGTTATATTGGTGCGCTCGGCTTCTCATTACTGGAATCCAAATTTTCAGTCGCTGGTTCGTTAGTCCTGCTGGCATCCATGTTCTTCGCCGGACTGTTATTAACTGCCGATACACTGCCGGTACGAATCCTTTTCTCCTGCCTCACCTTTCCTTTCCGAGCCTTGAGCCGTGAACCTTCTGAAGTGGATGAAGAAGGTGAAGAAGAATATGAAGAGGAAGAAGAAGACGTTGTCGCTGAAGATGAGGAAGAAGAATACGAAGAAGAAGTCGTCGTCACTGCTCCTAAATCTAAATCGAAAAAAGCAAAAAAACGCAAGCCGATCAAAGTTAATCCACCGGCCGGCATTCGCCTGGCGCGGAATAACAAACCCATTGAGCAAAAAAAAAACAGCACGTATAAACTGCCCGGGTTAGAACTCCTGGAAGAGGCAGAAGCTTTCCCGTTTGAAATGTTAGCCAAAAAAGCGGAAGAAGCAGCCGAGATTCTGGAAAACACCTTCGCTGACTTTGGTCTGGATATTCAAGTTTCAGAAATCGATACCGGACCGGTGTTAACACTATTCGAACTCGACTTGAAACCTGGTTTACGAGTCGCGAAAGTCACCGCTCTGGCGCATGATCTGGCTGTCGCACTGCGTGTTCCTTCTGTCCGTGTGGTTCCTTCGATACCCGGAAAAAATACGGTTGGTGTCGAAGTTCCCAACGAAAAACAAGTCATGGTGCGTTTGAAAGAGCTGATTGAAGCCTGCTCTGACGAAGCAGAAAACAGTCGCATCCCCCTCTTCATGGGTAAAGATGTCAGTGGCCGCCCTCTGACCGCCGACCTGGCCAAACTGCCTCACTTATTAATCGCCGGTCGTACGGGAACGGGTAAAAGTGTCTGCCTGAATACATTGATTCTCTCTCTGTTAATGACACGCACCCCCAACGAAGTCAAAATGTTGATGATCGATCCGAAAATGGTCGAATTGAGCGGCTACAAACGTATCCCCCATTTAATGCATCCCGTGATTACCGACATGAAAAAAGCGGAAGCCGTTCTAGCGTGGGCCGTAGATCAGATGGAAGAACGCTACGATTTGCTGGCACGTTGTGGCTCCCGAAACATTGAGAGCTTCAACAAACTCGGAAAAGATAAAAAACTGGAACTGGCGGGCATTGATCCAGAATCGGACGAAGCCCTGCAGATGCCGGAAAAAATGCCTTCGATAGTCATTGTCGCTGACGAAATTGCAGACATGATGATGACCTCGGGGAAAGATGTGGAAGCACACATTATTCGCCTCGCACAAAAATCGCGAGCCGTCGGAATTCACCTTGTCTTGGCAACTCAAAAACCAACTGTTGACGTGATTACCGGTTTGATTAAATCGAACCTGCCTGCCCGCATTTCGTTCCAGGTTGCCAGTCGCGGCGATAGCCGGGTTGTTCTGGATGAAAACGGAGCAGATGCCCTGCTCGGTAACGGCGATATGCTTTATCTCGCGCCGGGAACCAGTACACTGACCCGCGCTCAAGGTGCCTATGTCAGCGATGAAGAAATCGAAAACGTGATCGACTTCTTCAGCGATATGGAACCAGAATACAGTCCGGAACTGGCTCGAATCACTTCAGCCAACTCGAAGAAAAACAACGAAGGCGATTCTGACCGTAAAGAAGACAGTCTGTACAACGACGCGGTTGAAGTTGTGATTCGCGAAGGTCGTGGATCTGTTTCTCTGCTGCAACGTGCCCTCGGCGTGGGTTACGGACGTGGTGCCCGTTTGATCGACTACATGGCCGAAGATGGCATCGTCGGCGAATACAATGGATCACAAGCACGTGAAGTCTTGTACACAATCGATGAATGGGAATCCGCAAAACAGAATGAATTCGAAGACGATTACGGCGAAGAAGAATTCGAAGAAGAATTCGTCTAACCTCTGATTCTCCCCTGCTCTGTTCGGAATCTCGCTTGAAAAGAGCATGGAAGTCAGGATTTCGTTTGACTACCACAGCCACTCTGCTTATGATCTTCGCAGAGGAACATCTCTCACTAAATTAATTATCTAAATTGAAGGCTTTCTGGTCCATGGTGTCTGTTTCAAATACTGTCTGCATTAGCAGCATTATTATTATTTGCGAAATTACAGACTCCCAATGACTTGAGGATCATTACCAATTTAACAGATTTTCATAACCTCAGGTCACAACCTGAGGTTTTTTTATTGCATTCACTAAGACACATCAAGGATTGACACACGATAACCTGAAGAGAATAACAGGAGATCGTTTCAGAGTGATTTCGAATTTCAGGACAGACGCGATCAACGATTCTTCAATTTTAACAGTAAAAGAAAGCCCCTACGATGGCCCGAATTCAGATGTATGACACCACTTTGCGGGATGGCAGCCAGGGAGAAGGTGTTAACTTCTCATTGGAAGATAAGCTGCAAATTACCGCAAAGCTCGATGAAATGGGCTTCGACTTCATCGAGGGCGGCTATCCCCTTTCCAATCCGAAAGACACCGAGTATTTCCAACGTGTGGCAGAAATGGATCTGAAACACGCCAAAGTGACCGCATTCGGCATGACGCGCCGCAAGGAGATCCACGCCAAAGACGACGTCGGCATGCAGGCACTCCGCGATTCACAAGCCCCTGTCGTCACCATTGTCGGCAAAACCTGGGATCTGCACGTCACCGAAGTTCTGCGGGTCTCGCTTGAAGAAAATCTCGCGATGATCGCCGACTCCGTCGCCTTCATCAAATCCTGCGGTCGTGAAGTCATCTACGATGCCGAGCACTTCTTTGACGGTTTTCGCGCCAACCCGGAATACGCCTTGAAAACAATCAAAGCCGCTGCAGACGCCGGCGCAGACATCATCATCCCCTGTGATACAAATGGTGGGAGCCTGCCCGAAGTCATCACGAAATATGTTGATCTCGTGCATAGCGAACTGAAAACGCCACTCGGAATTCATTGCCATAACGACTGTGATCTGGCTACCGCCAACTCATTAGCAGCCGTGAATCATGGTGTGATCCAGGTTCAGGGAACTATCAACGGAATCGGCGAGCGTTGCGGCAATGCCGACCTGATCAGCGTGATTGCCAACCTGGTCACCAAAAAAGAAGAGTATTCGGTCCTGCTGGATAACAATCTGCATAAACTGACTGAGCTCTCGCGCTATGTTTACGAATTAGCCAATATGAATTTCCGGTCCAGTCAGCCTTTTGTCGGCAGCAGTGCGTTTGCCCATAAAGGTGGCATGCACGTCCACGCGGTCAATCGCATTGCCAAAAGTTACGAACATATCGAGCCGGAAGTGGTCGGCAATCAACGAAAAGTCCTGGTCAGCGAACTTTCCGGTCGTTCGAACATCGTTGCCAAAACGACCAAATATAAGCTCGATAACGACCCTGAACTGCTCACGAAAATCCTGGAAAAAGTTCAAGACCTGGAAAATGTAGGCTATCAGTTTGAAGCCGCCGAAGCCTCTTTTGATCTGCTCGTCAAAAAAGTGGCCGGAACCTTTAAACCACACTTTGAAAAGATGCACTATCGTGTGAATGTCGAATCTGACGCTACCCACGAACCACTTACCGAAGCCACCATCAAACTGGTTGTGAACGGAGAACAGGAACATGTGGTTGGCGAAGGAGATGGTCCGGTGAACGCACTGGATACGGCACTGCGAAAAGCCCTCTGCCCTGCGTATCCAGCCCTCGAAAAGATGCATCTGGTCGATTATAAAGTGCGCGTCATCAACTCGGCAGAAGGCACCGCTGCCAGCGTACGTGTGGTCATCGAAAGTAAAGATGAACACGACGTCTGGAGCAGCATTGGTGTCAGTGAAAACGTGATCGAAGCCAGCTGGCTGGCACTAGCTGACAGCGTCGAATACAAGCTCTATAAGGATGAAGGAACTTTTTTCGACTAGAATGTAGAAACCCCCAGCATCTACAATGCCCGCAACGCTCATTTTTGCTATATCTGAGTCTGATCGGTCGCATTTTGTAGCTGGTCTAGCACACTTGTTCCGTTGTTGATGGAATTTTCTCCTGCAAATCAGGCCTTTGAATTTAAGACCCAACCAGAACTCATGACCGAATCGCTTGAAAAACAGTATAACCCTGCGAGTGCACAACAGAAGTGGTATCAATACTGGGAAGAAAAAGGCTATTTCCACGCCGAACCCAACCCGGAAAAACAACCACACACGATCATGATCCCGCTCCCCAACGTCACCGGGGCGCTGCACATGGGGCACGCGCTGAACGGCACACTGCAGGATCTGATTACCCGCTGGCGCCGCATGCAAGGCTGTGAAGCCCTCTGGATGCCCGGAACCGACCACGCAGGCATCGCAACTCAGGCGGTCGTCGAACGGCGGATGAAGGAAGAAGAAAATCTCACACGCCACGACATCGGCCGCGACGCGTTAGTAAAACGGATCTGGAACTGGAAAGACCAGTACGAAAAACGGATCTTAAATCAGATGAGAGAAATGGGCGCCAGTTGCGACTGGGAACGGACGCGCTTCACGCTCGATGAGATGTGCTCTAAAGCAGTCCGCCGTACATTCCTGAAACTCTTTTCTGACGGTCTGATTTATCGCGGACAACGCCTGGTGAACTGGGACCCGTTCCTGCAGACCGCAGTCGCCGATGATGAAGTCTTTTCAGAAGACATCGCCGGTCAATTCTGGACCTTCCAATATCCGGTGGTCGACAGTGACGAACGGATTTCGTTTTCCACCACGCGCCCTGAAACCATGCTCGGCGATACCGCCGTCTGCGTACATCCTTCTGATGAACGCTATACGCATCTGGTGGGGAAAAAAGTGCGAATCCCTTTAAACGGTCGTGAAATTCCGATCATCGCCGACGCGCTGCTGGCGGATAAAGAACTGGGAACCGGTGCCGTTAAAGTTACTCCCGCACATGATCCGAATGACTATGCCTGCGGGTTACGCAACGATCTGGAAATGATCAACATCCTCAATCCCGATGGCAGCATGAACGAAGTCACCGGCGACTATGAGGGGCTTGACCGCTACGAAGCACGCAAAAAAGTCGTCGCAGATATGGACAAGCTGGGATACTTCATTGAGGTCGAAGATCGGCAGATTCCCGTCAAACACAGCGACCGCTCAAAAACACCGATTGAACCATATCTCTCCGATCAATGGTTCGTAAAAATGGATACGCTCGCACAATCGGCCATCGATGCGGTCGAGGATGGACGCGTTCGCTTCTTTCCCAGCCGTTATTCAAAAACCTATCTCGACTGGCTCAAAGAAAAACGGGACTGGTGTATCAGCCGTCAACTCTGGTGGGGACACCAAATTCCGATCTGGTATTGTGAAACCTGCTCCGAAGCAGACCTCAATCAGGCATTTGGCGATCGATACGATATCAGCTTCCGCCGCGATGATGCAGACACCCGCTGGTTGATCTGCAGTGAAACCGATCTGACCGGCGATGAGCTGGGCTCAGAACATCAATTAGTTCAAGACGACGATGTACTCGACACCTGGTTCAGCAGTGCCTTGTGGCCGCACGCCACTCTGGGATGGCCCGATAAGAATCCGGATCTGGATTATTTTTACCCCGGCGACGTGCTCGTTACCAGTCGTGATATCATCACGCTCTGGGTCGCCCGCATGGTACTAGCTGGCCTGTATAACATGGGCGATGTACCGTTCCGACATGTTTGTATTCATCCGAAAATCCTGGATGGGTTCGGACAGACCATGTCCAAATCCAAAGGAAACGGCGTCGACCCGATGGACCTGATCGACAAGTACGGCGTGGACGCGGTCCGATTTACGATCGCGTCTTTCGCCGGTGAAACTCAGGACGTCCGACTGCCTGTGGGCTATGAAGATCCGGAAACCGGTGAAGTCGTTCCGCAGACACTGGAACATCAGACAACGATTCCCGCCGGTGGCGAGAAACCACGCATCAAGTTTCCGAAGAGTGGAAAATCGTATCAGTACACAAGCCCCTGGTTTGATCCGGATCCAGGCGAAAAGGTCGCACGCATTGTGAGTGAGCGTTTTGAGTATGGCAGAAACTTCTGTAATAAACTCTGGAATGCCAGCCGCTTCGCGATGCTGAACCTGGAAGGTTACACCCCTGCTCCGATCGATGAAAATGATTTGACGATGGAAGACCGCTGGATCTTAAGCCGTCTTTCCAGTGTCGCCGAAGAAATGACGACCGTCCTAGGTCGCTATCAGTTCGATGTCGCTACCCGCGCCATTCGCGACTTCACCTGGAATGAATTCTGCGACTGGTATCTGGAAATGATCAAGCCTCGTCTATGGGATGAGAAGCAAAAACCGGTCGCCCAGCGTGTACTTGTCGGCGTACTCGATTCACTGCTGCGTTTGCTCCAGCCATTCGTACCCTTCATCGCAGAAGAACTCTGGCAACGCTTAAATGAAATTGCACCGGAGCGTGGTTTATTCACTCCGGAACAGGCTGCAGAAAGCATCATGGTTGCTCCCTGGCCGGAACCTCCACAAAGCTGGCAGGATTCACAACTCGAAAAACGCTTTGAACGTCTGCAGGAAATGATCGTTGCTGTGCGTAATATTCGCGCGGTTTACAAGATATCCCCTGCCACACCGCTGAAGATGTTCTTGCGGTGCGAAACGAATGTCGCCGATGATATGCAGAATGTCGCCGGCCAGTTCGACAATCTAGCCAAAACATTATTGGAATCGGCTGGTGCTGACGTGCAGCGTCCCGGTGGATCCGCTACGTTTTCCTTAAACGATGTCGACGGATTTATCGAATTGAAAGGGATTATTGATCTCGATGCCGAACTCGCCCGACTCCAGGCAGAAGCAGAGAAGCTACAGAAACACATTGATGGTAGTAAAAAGAAGCTGGCGAACAAAAGCTTTGTAGACCGAGCCCCTGCCGACGTGGTGGAAGGTGTTAAGGAAACTCTGGCCGGTCTGCAGAAACAGTTAAAGAGTGTCCAGGATTCGATGGATCAGCTCGGCGACCAGTAGTAGCACTTTCCTGGAACAGATTTGTAGAGCTTCTGTTGTCCGTGTCTGTTCCGGTCTATAATAATTTATAAATGAATTCAGGCGTTCTGATTCCCGATATTCAATCTCATTCTGGTTGACGCGTCTCTCTGTTTGAGAGGGACTGACCTCAGGAGGTTCTCTTGCTAGTTGAAATGGAGTTGTCTCGTATTATTATCAGCGAGATTGGTGATCAGCAGGTGATTTACCTGCGCGAAGTGAATGGCGAGCGTATCTTTCCGATCCTGATTGGAATTTTCGAAGCCACCACTATTGATCGTCGTGTGAATCAGGAGTTCGCCCCACAGCGTCCTTTAACTCATGACCTCTTGAAAAGTACCATCGAATCGTTGGGGGGCATCCTCAAAGATATCGTGATCACACATATGGAGGATCATACCTACTTTGCCGTACTACGTGTTGACCAGGATGGAAAATTGATCGAAATCGACAGTCGCCCCAGTGATGCGATTGCCCTCTCAATTCACTACGAGCCCCCCCTGCCGATCTACGTCCATGAATTGGTTCTGGAACAGACCGCGAAATAAACGCCGACGATAATCTGAAATACGAAAAAAGGGTAACCTCAAACTGACAGGAGGTTACCCTTCTCTATTTTGATCGACTCGACCGAATGGGGAACTAGTGCTTTGTCAAGCTAGGAATTGAGGGTTGGGGTGTTGTTTACGTGCTCCGCTGTCGCACTCTCGTGATATCTATCAACCCAAAATTTAAAAATGATACTCCACTAGTTACATTCAGCAGTCAGCGGACCGGCGAGTTCATCCAAAATGATCAGACGGCCCGGCTGAGTCGTCATGTAGGTCGAAGGAATCCAGCTGGTTGGTTCGTGTCGTAACGTCATCCAGACACTCATCCCCTGCCACTGCATGCCCCGGGAGAAAATTCCGTCACAACCGCCAATGATCTTGTCGGCGTTCAGAAAACAGCCAGGACCAATCGTATTGGCATACGCGGGAACCAGAGTCGTACGACTCTTGAAACTCGTGACGGCATTTTGCTCAATCGTCAGCGGATGCAGTTTGGCACCAATACGGTGTGTTTGTGCTTTCCATTCCTCTTCCGAATTGAATTCTTCGGCAAAATGAGGTTCCCAGAACGCGATATGACAGACGCGACCAATTCCAAAAATCACACCCAGCTTGGCGCCAGCTGACTTCAGCTCACCAATTTTTTCCGCATAGGTCGGCAGCACATCTGACGTCGCGAAATGTCTTTGATTTTCCGGAACCGTCAAATCACCCAGAGGACCATAAAAGGCTTCCTGCATCGCATACTGGAAGGCACCCGGATTGTTTGGGGGTAACGTATTCCCGTTGGCATCACTCCATTCATCCATATTAAATCCATAAACATGATCGCAGGAGACATTCCATTCCTTAAGAAAGAACACGGCCCAGCGATACATGCCCATCGGTCCGACGGGCAGAATTAACGCCAGCTTCTCGCCAGCATCCCGTGACTGCTTAATCGTTAACGCAATTTCATGCCCCATAATCGTATCGAAATCGGTCACACTCCCACACATCACGGGCTCAAAGTCTTTGTGCCACCAGGACTGGCGATCAGTGATCGAGGTCGGATCGGCACTCATGCATTGATCAATCTTGGTCAGATCCCAACCGGCTGGGAAATAACCTTCCATCATCGAACCGGCAATCGTACTCATTAAATCCATTGGTTTCCCCTTCTCAAAGCAAATTCACAGGTTTGTCACACTGTGTAAAATATCAAAAATTAATAATTTCTAACGATTGTTGCAAAATTCAGCTGCAGGTGTGGATTTTAGCATAGACTGCCCCTGATAACAGGAACCAGACGGTAACGATTTCACAAACAAAAGAATAATTAAACAACAGCTCTCAGATAGACAAACATCTTGAATTCTCTAGCCGATATAGTTCTAATAGAGTGGCCGAGTTGATTACTCCTGCGAGCTTTCAATCCTGCCTGAATAGAACCTTCCTAATAAACCGAATAGTTTATCTTTACGATAACGTCGACCTGCCTGAATGAACAACAGAGGCCTCTCTGCTGTCATAAATCAGGGGCTTATATAAATAAATATCCAGACTCCTTCAGTTTAAGTTTGATCGCATATGCAATCAATCCGATGGATATTCTATTGAACAAACGCCCTTGCTGCGGTTCACACAACCGGAGATACCAAAAAGATGAAAGTACTGATTGCTCCAGCCTGTACGGCAATTGCCATGGTGATTGGCTGGTTTGTTTATGAACAGTCTCTCGAAGACATCAAAACCGCCCCTAAAACCATCATCACTGAGCCCATCGCGGTGCAAGTGACCCGCTCCACCAAAAAGAATCTCGAAAAGCGAATCACTCTTGTTGGTAATCTTGAAGCAGGTTCGCAAGTCGAAATACGAACACGCTACAGCGGCTTTATTAAATCGATGCCGTTCGATGTCGGCGACCAGATCAAAGCTGGTGAAGTCATTCTCGAACTGAATGATTCGGAAAACCAGGAGCTGGTCAGCAAATCCGAATCCGCACTCACCGTGGCCAAAGCCCAGCTCAGAGCTCAGGTCACTTCACAAGAACTGGCCCAAAAAGCATACCAGCGATTATTAGTGCTGCAAAAATCAGGCGTAAGCACAAAACAGCAGATGGAAGAGGCACTTGCCAATATGGCCATCCAGGAAGCCCAGACCGAGCTCGAAGAAGCACGCGTCGAACAGGCAGAATCGGACCTCGAACAAAGCCGCCTGCGGTTGCTGGAAAATAAAATCCTGGCTCCGACCGACGGATTTCTGGCCGAACGCCTGGTCGATATCGGCGATCTCGCCAAGCCCGATGTCGCGCTCATGAAAATTGTCAATCTGGACAATGTCCGGACAGTGGTCCACATCGTCGAAAAAGACTATGAAGATGTCAAAATCGGGCAGAAGGCGGCAATCACCGTTGACACCTTCCCAGGCAAAACATTTACTGGTCGTGTAAAACGGAAAGCCCCCATTCTGGATCCCCAGACTCGCACCGCGGCTGTCCACATTGAAATCCCCAATAGTGATTTCTCGTTAAAACCCGGTATGCATGCTCGCGTGCAAATCGTATTCGAACACCGTCATAAAACCAATGTCCTGCCCATCGCATCCCTGACCCACCGCAAAGACGGTCCGGGATCAGCAGTATTTATCATTGGTGGAAACCCGCCGATCACAGAAAGACGGAACATTGAGGTCGGCATCAATGACGGTGAACTGGTCGAGATCCTTTCCGGAATTAATGCGGAAGATCTCGTGATTACACTGGGAAATCGACTGGTTGATGAAGGCCAGACGGTCACCCCGATTGAGGTCCCCATGGACGAGGTTCTTCAAGCACCGTCAACCATACCACAGAAAACGAATTTGTGATCAGGCTGATCGAATTTTCTGTATGACAGCATTCCCGCTGATTAATCATTGAAGAATCATTTATGTCCTTGACTCGACTGGCAGTCCAACGCCCGATTACAACACTCATGGCCTCTCTGGTACTGGTCATGTTGGGTTGCGTGTCCTTATCGCAACTGGCGGTGGACCTGATGCCCGACGTCCAGAACCCCAGCGTCAGTGTGATTACGATCTACAAGGGAGCAGGCCCTAGTGAAGCAGAAACGCTGATCACACGCCCCATCGAACAGACACTCAGTTCTGTCTCTGGCGTCGAGAATATTCTCAGCAGCAGTATGGATGGCAGCAGCACCGTGCGGCTGCAATTTCAGTGGGGCACCGATCTAACCTTAGCGATTAATGAAGTTCGGGATGCGCTGAATAAACTGAAAAACAGACTTCCCGAAGGAGCCGAAGACCCCTATATCCGGCACTTCGATGTCGCCGACAGCCCGATTATTTATCTCGGCTTGAACAGCGAACTCGATCCGATCACCTTGTCCCGTCTGACAGAAAATCAAATTATCCCTCAATTTGAACAACTGGAAGGCGTGGCCCGCTTACGCATGCGAGGTGGTATTGAGCGTGAAATTCAGATCCAACTCGATCGAAGCAAACTCGAATCGCTGAATATGGGCGTGAACGAAGTCATCAATGCTTTGAAAAAGGAGAATATCAATCAGCCTGCGGGAAACTATGAGGAAGGTAACCTCAACCTGCATATCCGCAGTCAGGGTGAATTCACCAGCCTGGATCAAATTGAAGACACGGTCGTCCGGGAAGTGGCCGGCGCAACCGTCCATGTCCGGGATATCGCGGAAGTCGTCGATGGAGAAAAAGAACGCACCGAGCTCACCCGCATGAACGGACAGCCGGGAATTCTGCTGTATGTCTATAAACAATCCGGCGCCAATACCATCAGTGTCAGCGACCGGGTACAAAAGCAGATGGAGCGCGTTAACAAATCGATCCCCGATGTCAAACTGAGTATCCGCGTTGATAAATCCGAGTTTATCAGACAATCGATCGCTAATATTCAAGAAGCCGCGCTCTACGGCATGGGCCTGGCGATTCTGGTATTGATTCTCTTTCTGAGAAGTTTCCGAAGTATGTTCGTCATCGGTACCTGCATGCCGCTGTCTGTTCTGGCTACCTTTATTCTGATCTACTTCCAGGGATTTACGCTGAATATCATCTCATTCGGCGGCCTGGCTTTGGGAGTCGGCCTCCTGGTCGATAATTCCATCGTGGTACTGGAAAGTATCTTCCGTAAACGGGAAGAGGGAGTCGACCCCATCACCGCCGCCATCGAAGGCACTGAAGAAGTCTCGGCGGCAATCATCGCCAGTACGCTGACGACGTTGATTATCTTCCTGCCTCTGGTCTTTATCCAAGGCACTACCGGGATCCTGCTGCATCAGCTGGCATGGGTAGTTTCCTTCTCACTGATCTGCTCCCTGTTTGCCAGTTTGACACTGACTCCCGTCATGAGTGCATACTGGATTCCTGATGAGACAAAAGTCGTCCACTCGCGTTGGACCAGACCCTGGTTTACGATCATCGATGCATTCCATAGTATGAACTATAAATTTCTACTGTTACTCGAACGCGCTTATGCACGAATTTTAAGTTTCAGCCTAAAACACGCGACCATCACCAGCTTCCTGTTGCTACTCTGTTTTACAACAACACTCGGCTTATCCCCGCGCATCAAAACGGAGTTTCTCCCCAAAACAGACGAGGGGGCCATCAATATATATTCGCGAATGGCAGCCGGCATTCAACTCAAAAAGCTCGATCAGCAAACACGTATTCTGGAGCAGGCAACAATCCAATCTGTTCCGGAAGCAGTCGCCGTGGCTTCTTTTATCGGCGATGGTGCTGATGACGCCGACCGCTGGAACCGCACGACATTACGCATCAAGCTCTCACCGCGTAGCGAACGAAAACGGGGAATCGAAGAGATTCGCAAATCACTCGATGATGCCATCGGCCCCATTCCCGGCATGAAAGTCCAGGTCAAAGCACAAACCGAGATGATGTTGATGCGAATGATCAGCAGAAGTGGTAGCGGAGATCTCGTCGTCCAGGTCGCAGGACACAATCTCGAACTCTCACAAAAAATTGTCGATCAGGTCGTGGGAGTCATGCAGCAGATTCCCGGCTTAATCAATGTCGAAGCAGAAATCGCAGATAAACGACCGGAGTTGACCGCATCCATTGATCGGGAAAAGGCCGGGCTGCTCCAAATTAGTGTGCAGGATATCGCACAGACTCTGGAAACCACAATTCAGGGGACTGAAGCCACGCTCTATCGAGAGGAAGGGGACGAATTCGCTGTAGTGGTTCGCCTTCGTGAGAAAGACCGTGACCATCTTTCGGATGTACAACAAGTCGGCGTGACCACTGCCACCGGACGTACGATTCCTCTGAAAAACCTGCTGCGGTTTGATACCGATGAAGCACCGGTTGTTATCGAACGGCACAACCAGCAACGAGTGCTCCGCGTGTTTGCTGATGTCGAAGGCAGAGATCTGGGCAGTATCGTTCCTGAGCTGGAACAGCACCTCAATTCCATCCAGATTCCTTCCGGGTATTCCATCAGAGTGGCCGGCGACTGGGAAGAACAGCAAAAAAGTTTTAACGCACTGAAACAGGGTTTTGTGCTCGCCATCATTCTGATGTATATGGTGATGGCGTCTCAGTATGAATCATTACGAGACCCGTTTTACATTTTATTCTCGGTTCCACTGGGAATGATCGGCGTCATCTGGGTGTTTGTGTTCACAGACACGACCTTGAATGTGCAATCTTTCATCGGCATCGTGGTTCTCTCAGGAATTGTTGTGAACAACGCGATCGTACTCGTCGATTATATCAATCAATTACGAAAACGCTTTCCGGAAAAACCGCTGACCGACTTGATTCTTCAGGCATCCACCCGCCGATTCCGACCGATTCTGATGACCACGCTCACCACCGTTCTCGCAATGATGCCGATTGCCCTCGGCTGGGGCGAAGGAGGCGAATTGCAGGCCCCCATGGCCCGTGTTGTGGTCGGTGGCCTGCTAGCGGGAACGATCATCACGCTCCTTGCGATTCCGTTGATCTATCAGTCCTGTACATCGACGGTAAAAAAAGAAACGCAAGAAACTCAGGCAACAATTACTGAAGAGAACATTCTCGCCCAACAGGTAAAATCTACCTGAAATTGCTGGTAAACACAGTCTACGATAGCATCAAATCTGTCAGAGTGTCTATAATACGCTTCAATAGGATTGTCAGGCATTTCGTCTTCAGTTCTTGAATTGCAATCTGATCAGCATCTACCTCATCTGTGGGCCCTTGGATAATCATTCTGATTATGATGAATCAAAAACCTTCTCTCATATCTGAACCAATACCGTATAAAACCATTTTCCCCTGGCTGCATCTGTTTCGCGTCTTTCGACTGGCTGTCGATTTTCAGAAAATTTTGCTGGCCTCGGCAGGACTGCTGCTGTTGCTCCTGGGAAATCAGCTGTTTAACCAACTCCCCTTTGCACCGCCACAACACCCGGGAAATATACAACAGGTTCCACAAAACGTCCTGTTTCCACCACCGTCTCCCCAGCAGATTCTACAACCACTCTCTGGCGGCAGCTTCCTCAGGGAAAACAGCTTCTCCGCGTTCGGCCTCCTTAGTGACGGAACCTCGGTGCTTGGGACCATGTCCTTTTTTACAGAACCTGTCGTAGCGCTCTTCCGCATCGATGCCAGCTGGAGTTCACTGGCTTATGCTACGACACAACTCTTATGGGCGATTATCGTCTGGGCCGTTTTTGGTGGTGCGATTACCAGAATCGCCGCCATCCAGTTTGCACAGGACGAACATATCGGCTCTCGAGCTGCCTTGCGATTCTCGTTGAAACGCATCCTCTCACTGGTCAGTGCCCCCCTGCTCCCTTTTGCAGGATTGGGATTCTTCTGGGGCTTATGCCTGCTGATCGGCTTATTTGGGAATATTCCTGATGCGGGCGGCATCATCGTCGGTCTACTCTGGGGGCTGGCGTTCCTGTTTGCTTTTGTAATGAGTTTAATTCTACTGGTCACACTTGCAGGCTGGCCTTTAATGATGACCACGATCAGCGTCGAAGACAGTGATGGATTTGACGGTTTGAGTCGCATCTTCAGCTACCTGTTTGGACGCATCTGGTATTTTCTCTGGCTCGTGATTGTCACACTCTGCTATGCCGCGATCTGCCTGCTCTTTGTTGAATTACTCATCCAGCTGGTCTCTTATCTTTCCTTCTGGGGAGTCAGCTGGGGAATGGGCAGTCAACAGGCGAGTGATTTATTCCACTCGAATCAAAACACACTCGCCACCACCATTTCCATGGGTTGGGGATCGATCCTCAATATTCTGTTTACCGGCTTTGTGATCAGTTTTTTCTGGTCGGCCAATACCGTGATCTATTTTCTGCTGCGAAAATGCGATGATGGAACTCCGCTCGATCATGTCTATAACGCAGACGAAAATCAGGACCAGGCAGACGAACTGCCACTGGCAGGCGTGGCCAAAGCGGGAGAGCCTGTGATTGAGCGACCTGTTACATCGGAAGAACCAGCTGGTCCGGAACAGGAAACAGAATAAACATCTTGAAACGGGGCTGTCTTTGAAGAGCCGCTCATTTGTGTGGAAACGAAAATACGCCATCGGCGGAAGTCAGTTTCATACTCGAAACAGGACCTAAAAAACGTCTGTTCTCGTAGCTTACCAGCGGAACAATCCGGTTCCCCAGGCAAGTCCGGCTCCAAAGCCGCTCAGCAGAATTGTATCGCCGCGGTTAATCATACCGGCGTTGAATGCTTCATCGAGTACAATCGGAATCGATCCCCCTGAAGTATTCCCATACCGGTCAAGGTTGTTGAATACTTTATCCTTGGGAATTCCCAGTTGCTCACAAGCTGAGTCAATGATCCGGATATTTGCCTGATGCAACAAAAATAAATCAACGTCGTGCACGCTCATGCCGGTTTTGGTCAGCATCAGATCAATCGAATCAGCAACCGTTCGGACGGCCCATTTAAAGACGCTGCGGCCATCCATATTTAAAAAGTGACGTCCCTCTCGAATGTCTTCAACGGTCGCGGGATTCCGAGTCCCACCGGCGGGACGATCCAGTAAAGAGCAACCGCTTCCATCGGAACCGGTCTGATAACAGGCCAGTCCCTGATGAGGATCTCCCTTGGCAAGCAGCACGGCTCCAGCACCGTCTCCAAACAGCGGAGCGACGCGGCGGTCTTCCGGATTGACAATGCGACTGTTGCAGTCTCCACCAATCACCAGCGCCAGTTTACTGTTCCCTGTCGCCACGTATTGCGCTGCAGTCACTAACGCATACATGAACCCGGCACAAGCTGCCTGTAAATCGATGGCAGGAGCATCCAGCCCCAATCGATCCTGAACCAGACAAGCCACCGAGGGACACTGAAAATCGGGAGTGAAAGTTCCAATAATCAGCAAATCAATATCTTCAGGATTCACGCGGGCGGCGCGAATTGCCTTTTGTGCTGCTTCATAACACAAATCACTTGTCGCCATCTCAGGAGGGGCATGACGGCGTTCCAAGATACCAGTTCGTTGTTCAATCCATTCCGGGTCAAAACCAAAACGCTCCTGCAGATCCTGATTCGTAACGACATTGTCTGGTACGTAAGATCCACTCGAAACAATTTGCACTCCCAACAATGAATTAGTTCGTTGACTAATCACCTGGCGACCACGCTTGCTCTCTATTTTTTTAGTCTCAGGCGATTCGTTGATTTGCTCATTCAGCAAACCGGACGCATCTAGAACTGACTCTAGGTCAGTCGACTTTACCTGATTTTTTGTTTGATATTTTAAAGAAATCTTGTGCATGTTCCTGACATCCTTATTCAGCAATTGTCAGACCCTGAACGAAGTACAGAGCCCAACATCCCCTCAACACGAATCCCATCGTGATGCAGCACAATTCCACTCAACACAGGATCTTAACATATGCAAGAACCTGTTATAAATGTAGATGCACTAAGTGATTATCAAAACGTTTCCGCATTAATAACCAATGAGCTACTATGATTGGTTGTGAGAAAGAAAATGCTCGAATCCCACTCGTCATAATCAGTTAGGGAGACTCCCCAAGTGACTGACAATGACTGCAAAGTATAGCGATTCATAAAATTGGAAACTAGCGAAATATAGAAAATTCCAGCTATCGTATAATATAGGTAAAATTAACTGTCCTGCAAATAAGCATAAACACCCATTTTTCCATATTTCACATCAAAAACCCCGACCATCTTACCTATTATCACATCTAACCACAAACCATTTGACCAAAAATACGACCTTTGGTTCAGGCAACATCTTCATTCAGAGCCTGGTTAGTAATCCGATAATTCATTTCGGCCTCGAACGCGTGTTCCAGGTCATAAGTCCGTTTGACTTCAACACTGACACCATAACCCCGGGTTTCCAGCACACGTGCTCTGATAGCCATCCCAAGCCCGAAAGTACAGACGACATGTAATTTTCCCTCCACAGGGGGAAAAAGCCCGAGATGTACAACGCTGGCTTTCTGATGCTTTGCAAACTGAATGAGAGTCCCGCCTTCGATCACTTCAAATCCATCCGTATTCTGCGAACGGTTCATCCACTGCGAGCAGTTTTCCCTGCTTTCATCAGCCTCACTTGTCTCCTGCTGAGCGGCATCACTTTGGCCTAACAACGCCTCAAACAATGCTTCGTTGTTCTCTTCACTGTCGGGCGCATCCTGCACGTCTTCCAACTCAGTCTCAGGTACTATCTGAGGCGAATCGGCACGATCAGACAGTGCGGAAGCCTGTGAAACCAGGTTCCCTTGATCCGAGTTACCAATAGGGAGAAACTCGGATCTCTGCCAGTTGGAATTCTCACGATCGATCACTTCCAAGACACCGGCAAAGGCCAGAAAATACGCCAGACTGAAAAACAAGATCCCTGTTAGATTCAGTCCATTCTGGGGTAGAACAGCCAGCATTCCAGCTAAGACGGGCAGAATCAGCGCCAAGGTTAAACTGTGTTTTTGACCGCTGGAAAGATTCATTAGCCGCAGAGAGCGGATCAACAGCAGGGTCCCTACTGAAGCACATGAGAGTAGGCCGCCTATTGTCAGCAGAGGCAAATAACTCTGCTGTATTTGAAAGCCCCCCACACCACGCAGCAACAGAAATAGACTGGCAAACAGAAGATTGCCGCCGATCAAAAAAAAAGGGAACAGCCACCTCAACCGAGATGGCTTTCCCTGAACAGGTCGATCCTTGAACTGATTTTGACGCTGGTTTGTTTCTTCCATGACGAGCATCCTCCATCCTGCCCGGCGAGAGTGACTTCAATCCTGACACAACTCCTGAATTCAGGAGATGGCGAATTGAGGCTCAGGAACTTCCGCTCCCAATCCTGCAGCATCTCTCAACTCTGCCGCTTTGTCTGTTGCTTCCCAGGTAAAATCGCGATCATTGCGGCCAAAATGACCACCCCAGGTTGTTTTTCTGAATATCGGACGACGCAACTGCAGATGATTGATAATCCCCTGTGGGTTCAGCGGGAAGAGATCTCTCACCAGTTCCGAAATTGTCTCTTCGGGAATGACCGAGGTCCCCTTGGTATCAACATAAATACTAGTTGGCTCAACCACACCGATGGCATAAGAAAGCTGAACTTCACACTCAGTCGCCAGCCCGGATGCCACGATATTTTTCGCGATGTACCGTGCCATATAGGCCGCAGAACGGTCGACTTTCGTCGCGTCCTTACCACTGAAAGCACCGCCACCGTGACGTCCCCAGCCACCATACGTATCTACGATAATCTTGCGGCCTGTCAAACCAGTATCGCCGTGCGGACCACCAATCACAAACCGACCGGTCGGATTGATATGGTACTTGGTTTCATCGCTTAAAAAGTTGGCCGGAACCACTTCTTTAATTACACTCTCAATGATGAATTTGTGAATTTCTTCCTGAGTCACATCATCGGTATGTTGAGTCGAAACCACAACTGCGGAAACGCCAACCGGCTTCCCATCTTCATAATCAACAGTCACCTGGCTTTTACTGTCGGGCAATAACCAGTTCACTTCACTATTCTGACGAATTTCGGTCAGCTTATTTAAAATGCGATGCGAAAGTGCAATCGGCACGGGCATATATTCTTCAGTCTGATTACAGGCATATCCGAACATCAACCCCTGGTCGCCGGCCCCTTCGGCGTCAACACCCTGTGCAATATCAGCACTCTGTTGATGCAGCTTCACCAACACCTCACAGGTATCCGCATTAAATCCGATATCATTGCTGGTGTAACCAATATCACGAATCACATCACGGGCAATTTGTTCGTAATCAACCTGGGCATTACTTGTGATCTCTCCTGCCAGCACAACAAAGTCAGTTGTACACAATGTTTCACAAGCGACGCGTGAATTTGGATCGCCAGCAAGTAATGCATCGAGAATACCATCCGAAACCTGATCAGATACTTTGTCAGGATGTCCCATACTGACAGATTCACTTGTAAACGAAAAATTAGCCATGCGTCACTCCATCCTTTTACATTTAACAACGTGATCATGAAATGTGTTGTGTCCGACCCGGACCGACTCTCGAGCACGCCCTCATCAACGCTAGCGTTGTCCATGCTTTTTTACGTTCGAAATCATCCTGGAGATGTCCCAAGATACCTTGATCCAAGCGAACGACCTGAGAGCCACCTCAACCTTTGATACTTAACATGATAGACCGCATCACCATTGTGAATGCGCTCCGAAGATAACGATTTTAGTATAATTGTAGGGCCCCTGAATCAACTCAACAAGAGCTTCTCGACTCCCCCAAGCCGTTTTGGACAAGGTTTCTCAAAAATCAGTCCTGAATTGAATCGTTGCGGTAAATCACGGAGGCTTCTAAGCCGCCCGATCACAAGACGAAGCATCTGGATCGACTACCAGAGGCGCAATCAGTTCAACGGTTCGACTTGTCGCTCCCCGCTGATTTAATACAAATGTCTGTGCCCGCACGCCTTGCTTTCTGGCCGATTCAGGGTCTTCCAGCCAGTCTACTAAAGTGTCGAGCAATTCCCCCTGATCTTGTACGACTGTTGCCGCCCGGTGCTGAATCAATGCATCGACCACATCTTTAAAATTCCAGGTATTCGGCCCAAACATCAATGCTGCACCGAAACCGGCTGGCTCAATCATATTCTGTCCGCCTCGCTTCGTGAGACTTCCCCCCACAAATGCGAACGCAGCCAGCCCCCAACAGGCCTTCAACTCTCCCAGTGTATCCAACAGGCAAATCGCTGGCTGACCACTGGTGGAAAATGGCAAAACAGAACCAACGTCTTCCCGGCTTTGATGACTGCGACGAATCAAAGGCAACCCGTAGCGTTTCACAAGTCCGGCGACTTCCTCGAAACGTTCCTGATGACGAGGAACCAGAATCAGCCGTAACTGAGGGAACCGCTTTCGGGCTTCCAGATAAACATCCAATGCAATCCGTTCCTCAGGTGATTGTGTACTCCCCACCACCAGAATTGTTTCCGATGTTTTTAACTGAAACGTATTTCGTAATTCATCGGTTAGTGGATCATCCCGTTCAACCTGAATCCCGTCAAACTTGATTGATCCCGTCACATGAATCCCTTCGGAATTCCCTCTCAAATTCGCAAACCGTTCGGCATACGTCTCCGTCTGAACGGCGATCAGATGCAGTCGGTTTAATAATGGCCCGACCAACGCCCGAATCTTCTGATAGCCACGAAAGCTGTTTTCACTCAACCGTCCATTAATGATCGAAACGGGAATCTTTAATTGATCGGCAGCCAATACAAAATTCGGCCAGAGTTCCATTTCAACTAGAAATACGGCCGTAGGTTGAATACGCCGTAATGCACGCGAGACGGCCCAGGAAAAATCCAAGGGAAAATAACAGATACAATGCTGGGGGAACTTCTCTTTCGCAACCGCATATCCGGTATGAGTCGTCGTTGAAATCACAAATTCCACTTCGGGATTCTGCGCTGCCAACTCCTCTAACAGAGGGGGCAACTGCAGCACTTCCCCTACACTGACGGCATGAAACCAGAAGCAAGGCTCAGAACTATCCCGCACAGGCAGACTTCCCAGAAGTTTCTGATCCAAGCCAGATCGATATTTCTTGAGAATCAACACCCTGTAAAATATCACAGGCGAAACCACTGCCAGTAACAGACAGTAACCCAGATTCAATAGATAGGAAATTATACGCACGGGATTCCATTCCCCTGGTTGAGTTCAGCGATTTGATTCTCTAAAACTACAGATTCTTTCCGCAGCACTTCTTAAATTTCTTACCACTTCCACAGGGACAGGGATCATTCCTGCCAACCTTTGGCTGCTGATTCACAATCGGCTCGATTGACTGCTCTACAGGCTCGGATGCACTCTGTTCATCACCAACAGGCTCATCATAATTGAAATCATCCGTAACCTCTTCATGTACTGTCGAAGTCACCTGCCACAACGAGCCAACAAAATCAGGACTCTGTTTTTCCAATCGGAAAATTGCCGAGGTAACCTGCTGACCGATCCGGCCCCACATCCCATCAAAGGCTTTCATTCCTTCGCGGCGGTATTCTACTTTGGGATCCTTTTGGGCATATCCCACCAGACCAATGCCGGACCGCAGGTGATCCATGTAATACAGATGGTCTTTCCAGGATGTATCCAGTACTTCCAGGATCAGAGAACGTTCCGCCTGACTAAGTTCCGGACGATACCGTTTATTATAAGCCTGATACAAGCGAATCCGAACTTCAGCATCGGTTAACGGCTCAAGCTCTTCCGTTGTTACACTCAGTTCCAATTCCTGATTGGCCCAATTGGCAATCTCATCCAGAGCCGCTTTGCGCTCACTGGAATGGACGCCATTTCCCGAAGCACCAGAACTTTCACCGGCATAAGCCTTCGTAAGCAACTGTTCAATTTGTGCTGAAGCTTCCCCATTCACAAACACCTTTTCGCTTTCCGCAGAAAGGATGTTTTGAATTTCATTGACCTGCTTGCCTTTCAATGCTTCCTGATCCAGATTGGAATGAAATCGTGTATTGGCCCACTTCACCAGACCCACCCGACTATTCGCTTCATTTCCAGGCTGCTGATTCCCCAGGAAGTTATACATCCCAACCGTCACAGGAAATGAAACTTCTTTTTCCTGGTAGAGTTCTTTTACGATCTCCAGAATCTTTTCTTTGGATTCGGGAACACTTAGATCCACGAAGTCCTTCGGATCGGCTTCAATCCCAAACTGGTAATCCAGATATCCTACCAGAGAACGCGTTCCCCAGTCTTCATCCAGAAATGCCTGAAGTGGCGTAAAATCAATGCGTCCAATGGCTTTCTGGGCATGGTCGAACAGCGTCTGATGCAAGCCATCCCGACCATTTTTCTTCAGCTCACGCTCATTCAGATTCAGGTTAAAATGCGCGTTCGTCCATTTTGAAAGGGCCTGCCAGTTCCAGTCATCTTCATACTCTTCTGGAAGATTTTCACCGATCTGTTCGGCGATCAGATCATCCGCCTGCAGTGTCGCCTCATCTTTCAGATAACTGACCAGTTGTTCGTAAGTCATCTCACGAACATTCGCAGCATCGACATCAATATGCGCTTCCTGGCTACACCAGGCGGCAATCGTATCCCAACGATAATTTTTTTCGAGCAAACGCTCGGTTTCTTCATCAACCTGCCGTTCGATCATCTCCAAAATCAAATCGCGACAGTTGCATCCATCCAGAATCTGCTGTCGATATCCATAAACAGTTTTACGCTGCTCGTCCATCACTTCATCATATTCAAGCAGATGCTTTCGCTGCTCAAAGTGACGTTCTTCGACTTTCTTCTGGGCGCCTTCAATTCGCTTGGAAACCATTCCACTTTCGATGGCTTCTCCCTCTTCCATCCCCAGACGCGCCAGGATATTTTTTACCCACTCGCCGGCAAACACACGCATCAGTTTATCTTCGAGCGACAGGAAGAAACGACTCGAACCCGGGTCTCCCTGACGACCAGACCGACCGCGCAACTGTAAATCGATTCGGCGGGAATCATGACGCTCGGAGCCAATCACATGCAGGCCCCCCAGCTTCATCACTTCCGCGGCTTCCACATCCATGCCTTCCCGTTTTTCAATGTCGTCGACCAACTGGTCCCATTCTGTTTTGGGAACATCCAGACGCGATTCGTATTTCTGGCTCAATTCATCCCAGGCGATGTGTTCGGCACTTCCACCCAGAATAATATCGGTACCACGACCGGCCATATTCGTCGCGATCGTAACGGCTTTTTTTCGCCCTGCCTGCGCGATAATTTCCGCTTCACGCTCGTGATGTTTGGCGTTCAGGACGTTATGGGGAATCCCGTATTTGCTCAGCCGATGGCTGACGATTTCTGACTGTTCAATCGAAACCGTTCCCACCAGAATCGGACGCCCTTCTGCATGGACTTCACGCACCTCATCAGCAATCGCTGTCCATTTCTCTTTCTCGGTCTGATAAATCACATCGGGATAATTAATCCGCTGCATCGGCCGGTTCGTCGGAATACTGACCACATCCAGCTGATAGATCTTCCAGAATTCTTCCGCTTCGGTCATCGCGGTACCGGTCATCCCGGCTAATTTATCGTACAGCTTAAAGAAGTTCTGCAGTGTAATCGTCGCCAGAGTCTGTGACTCTTCCTTAATCTTAACGCCTTCTTTGGCTTCCACAGCCTGATGCAGACCATCGCCCCACTGACGCCCCGGCATCAATCGGCCCGTGTGATCATCCACAATAATGACTTCACCCTGCTGCACCACATAATTTACATCTCGCTTGTAAAGGTGATGCGCTTTGAGAGAGTTATCTATCAAATGCGGCCACTCCATATTGCCCGCAGTATAAAAACTCTCAACGCCTGCTAATTCTTCTGCATGCTTGACACCCGCATCTGTCATGTGACAGGTATGCTCTTTTTCCTTGACTTCAAAATCAACGTTAGGCGTCAGCTTTAGCGCCACGGAATTGGCTTTGGAATATTTCGTCAAATCATCTTGCGCAGGCCCGGAAATGATCAACGGCGTTCGCGCTTCGTCGATCAGAATATTATCGATTTCGTCAACCACTGCATAATACAATGATCCCTGCACCTGTAGTTCTTTCACAGGCTTCATATTGTCCCGCAGATAATCGAACCCGAACTCGTTGTTCGTTCCGTAAGTAATATCGCAAGCGTAATGTTTCTGCCGTTCCTCGGGTCCCATCCGCGATTGAATCGCACCCAGATTCAATCCCAGTGCAATATGAATCGGCCCCATCCACTCCATATCACGCAGCGCAAGATAGTCGTTGACCGTCACAATATGCACTTTACCAGCCAACGCATTCAAAAATGCCGGCAATGAGGAAACCAGCGTTTTCCCTTCACCGGTCACCATTTCGGCGATCATGCCTTTATGCAGAAAGTAGCCACCGATCATCTGCACCGGGTAATGCCGCATATTCAAATTCCGCCGCGCAGACTCGCGTACCGCCGCGAACGCATAGGTCAGAATATCATCTAACGTCTCCCCCGCCGCCAGACGTGCGCGCAACTTCGACGCCGTCTCTTTCAATTCGTCATCGGAGAGCTGCATTAACTCGGGCTCGAAACTATCAATTTCCGCCAGCATCGAACCAGGCACGATTTCGTCTTTGCCCTCTTTCTTTCGGACAAAACCCAGCTTGCGAATTTGACGTTCGTTCGAAGAACCGAACATTCCTGTCAGAAATCGCTCCAGCCATGTCGTAACTACAGATAACCACTCACCCAGTTTGTCAAGGAATTCCATTTTTTAACCTGAACTCGAATTCTCGAAAATAGTCTTTATTATAGATCAGGCGGATCACAGCCCGACTGTCATACTGGCAGTACGCGCGTTCCGCTCCAGAATGATCGAAGTACGTAACAACAACGCCTCATTCCTGTCCGGAATACATTTAATCTCTGTAAGTTCTTCTCTTCCCGAAGTTTATTTATTTTGAAAAATATGGTCAATGGCGGTATTTCATCCGTACACGACCATCACTCCGCACTCTGGAAAGACTCACTCATACTGAAATGCAACCAATGTGCCAAGTCTGGGGGATTTGTAATATCTTCCTCTGGATAATTAAACAGAAATTCTTATATTCCAGATATCTTCCAGAAATACGTTACATGACTTAAATCCCTATGGAGCTTACAGATGTATAACGGTCCTGAAGCAGAAAAGTACCAGGATGGCGATCCTCCGTCTCCCCCTGCCCCAGATTCCAAAATCATGATCAGCTCAGACACTTTCCGTCAGAACCGGATTCCCGCGGGCCAATCCCGGACTCGTAAATGGCCCGTACTGCATGCCACCACGGTTCCCAAAATCGATTGCGACACTTGGAAACTGGACATTGGTGGCCTCGTCAAAAACCCACTCTCCTTCACCTGGGACGAATTCCAGCTGCTACCCCGCACGCAAGTTTTCGCCGATTTTCACTGTGTCACTCGCTGGTCACGTCTTGGAAATCTCTGGGAAGGAGTCTCCGGCAGAGAAATCATGTCACGGGCCGACGTTCAACCCGCAGCCCAATATGTCATCGCCACCGGTTACGATGGCGGCTGGACTACCAATCTCCCCCTCAAAGATTTCCAGTCAGAAGACGTCCTCCTCTGCGACAAGCATGACGGCGACTCCCTTGACGCTGATCACGGCGGGCCCCTCCGCTTGATCGTCCCCCTACTGTACGCCTGGAAAAGCGCCAAATGGCTCAGACGAATTGACTTCATTGCCGAAGACACCCCCGGCTACTGGGAACGCTGCGGCTACCACAATCACGGCGACCCCTGGATCGTTGACGAAAATAATCCCGACGGCGAACGCTTTCAATCCAAAGACAACATCCCCCCCGGCTTTTTTGACTGAACCGACCACGGTAAGCATATCACGTGAACTTCGTGAACCAGCGCCAGGCAAGTCCCCTGAATGTCGCAAATCACTCCCCTTCTAAATTCCATTGACAATTTCGGAAATCTGCCCCCCTACATTTCCCCCTGAAAACAAGCACTTTATTTCTGCTTGACACCTTCACGCCATTCCCAATAGTAGCGAAAATCGCGTCGCGCGCGAGACGGGGATCACAATTACTGAACTTCCAGGCGTCCTGATGATCTCAGCACTATAAAAACCCCTTGTTTTAACAGATCGGAACCGGAACATCAGGAACCAGCGATCAAACAACTCCCTCACTTCAATCCGCCTTCGTTTGACTTCGTGAATACATAACGCGCTATCACAGGGTGATCCCAGGCTATCCCATGTCGTTAGTTTCAATTCGAAATCCAACTCTCTGCTTGACGCTGACATGCCATTTCCCATGATAACCATTTCACAAGCAAGCTCCCCACCACAATATCGAGGGAGACCGTAAATTCTCGGTCGCACATCCCCCCCACAAACCACACTCTACCAGATAGTGATTTTTCAACGCAGATGAAAATCAGACACTCCCTATCCTTGATAGACGACTCTTTTATCACCTTCCTTTATCTCTGCCTGTCGACTTCCTCGACACATCCGTCACTTCGCGCAACACTTCAGAATCGCCCTCAACAAGAAGCAAAGTGGCGATCATTCCAGCAGGATTTATTTTTCATGTCATAATCCAGTTCCCCACAAGCCTGTTCTCTCGTGAAAATAAGGCCTGAGCCGTTTAAGTTCTTTTCCATCATAGTCCACGTTTCTCCATTTCGTCCCTGTATCCAATAAACGGTATGTGAAATGCGATAGCAGTTGCGCGTGCCAGTGACACTCCCCGCCGAGTTTCCATCTTGATCGGCTCTGCTTCTGAAAAACAACTGTGAAAGAACTCAAGTAAATGAATGTGCGTCTATCAGACAAAGTGCTGCGACCCCTGTTCCTCGCGATCTGTACTTGTATAGCTGGTTGCGGACATGCGCCACCGCAAAAAGAAATTCGTGTTCAATCGCCCGTCGGCAAACCAGGCGTTTGTGATAACTGCAAACAGAAAATCGCCACCGTCGCTGCTGAAAACTTGATGACATATAACGCCATTCAACACGTCGTCTGCAGCGAAAAGTGCGCCAACGAACTCAAACAGAAACTTGCCAGTCAGTAACGCCGTTGCAAAACCGACATCCTGCTGATTCCACTGATAACCCGAACTCAAAAGAAAATATGATAGACATGAAAAACGTCAACCACACGCAACAAAAGCATGGTTTCACACTCATAGAACTCCTCGTCGTCATTGCCATCATCGCGATTCTAATCGCGCTCCTGCTCCCGGCCGTCCAACAGGCTCGCGAAGCAGCCCGGCGATCCCAGTGCAAAAACAACCTCAAACAGATGGGACTCGCACTCCACAACTATGAATCATCCCACCGCCTGTTCCCTCCCGGACACATGGAATCCGGCAATGACGGTCCCTCCTATCGGCACCAGTTCAGCTGGATGACTTACATCCTGCCTTACATCGATCAGGCCAACGTCTACAATTTAATCGATTTCAATCTGATTGACCTCTCGCTCTCCGCCAGCCAGAACCCTGCCTTTCAGCCGGCAGGCAGCACTGACATTGTTGTCTTTCTCTGCCCCAGCGATCCTGTTGGTCGTGTAAATCCCGACTGGGCGCCCACAAATTACCTCGCCAATCAGGGTATTGAATGTGGCTGCCGTAGCGCCGATTGCACAGGTGTGTTTGGCCATAATACCTATCTAAAAATGAGAGACATCACAGATGGCACATCGAATACGATCGCCATCGGAGAAATTCTCAAAGGCGACTTTGACGTCAATACTTTGAACGATAACTACATCGCCACCAGCGGTGCCGATGCATCCGACATCGATACCTGTCAAAGTTCTCCCCCCAATGCTTCTGATATGGGAAACATCTGGCTCGGAGGACACCCTCAAAACAATATGTTCAGCACAGACCGCGGTCCCAACGATCCCCGTCTTGACTGTCGCGCGCCCAATAATGGTTGCACAAATTACGCCGCCCGCAGCGCACACACCGGCGGCGCTCACTTGCTGATGTGTGACGGCTCGGTCCATTTTCTCTCAGAAAATATTAGCCTTGAAGTCTACCACGCACTAGGCACCAAACAAGGTGGTGAAATTGTTGGAGAATTTTAACCCGAGTAAGCCTTTCTGTTAACCAGTTCATACCAGTTTCAATCCTGAAGATTTCGAAGGACAACACGTGCGTTTCATTCATTGGTTTTGCCTGAGCCTGATTCTTGCCGCCGCACCACTGCAGGCAGAACCACCCCTGTCTGCGCCGAAACCGGCTCTGAAAACGCAAACCATTTCCCTGTCGAAACCCACCATTCAACGACTCGCCTTTATCGGCCTGCATGGTGGAATCTTCGAAATCCTCAAACGCTATGAAGACGACTATCAGCTGCAACTCGACTATTTCACCGACGAACAATTGACAAGTGGAACCGTCGACTTCTCCCTCTATCAGGTCGTCTTTTTTCAACACGTTCGTGGTCAGGATCGCGATCACTACCGCAAGTTAATCTCAGCTGGCCAAAAACAAAATCCGAATTTGAGAATCATCTCCATCTCCGGACTCGCGGAAAAACATCTCCCCTTACTCACACAAAAGGGAGTCATCGAACACGATGAAGAACTGAAAAGCTATTACGGTTCTTCACCCGAAAATCTCCGCCGTTTCCTGCTGTATGTAAATGTCAACTATCTTAAACAACCAGGAACGATTCTACCTGCAGAAACGATCGCACGCCTGACGGGCCTGTATCACCCCGATCACGAAGGCATGTTCAAAGACACCGATACATTTCTGAACTGGAGCAAAGAACAAGGGAAAGAAACAAACGATGTTCCTCGCGTCGTGATCGCTGTCCACTCCACACACCTGGCCTTTCAGCAACCGAAAGTAGTCGACGCCTTAGTCCGACAGTTCGAGAAAAAAGGAGTGCTCGCCGTCGCCATGATCGACGGTGGCCCCGACTACGAAACCAACATTTTTCAGTTTAAACCCGAGGCAGTCGTGCACACCTGCCACAGTCGCGAGTCCAGCACGTTTCGTGAAAAGCTAGGCGTCCCGCATCTGCACTCGATCTTTTTCCGCAAGCAATCCATCGAAGACTGGCAGAACAACCTCGAAGGCATTGCCGCCAATGAAATGGCGCTGCACGTCATCAGCCAGGAATTACTGGGCGCCATCGAACCCCAGATCGGTTCAGGCACACTGCATGGCGGCGGCAGTCCTGAAGCCTTCACGCCGATCGAAGACCGTATTGATCATCTGGCAGACCGCACGATCGGCTGGACGAAACTCGCCCGCATGCCCAATGCAGAAAAGAAAATCGCTGTCGTGTACTATGACCGGGAAATGGGTAAAGCCGAGCTGATGCGTGGCAGCGCCACCGGCATGTTTATGAACGGCCCTCGCAGTCTGATCAACGTCTTAAACCGCATGAAGGCCGACGGCTATTCCCTCTCCCGTGTTCCACAAGATGAAGATGAACTGATCGAATTGATGCAAAACCAGGGTCGCCAGATCGGCGTCTGGGCGCCCGGCGTACTTGACCGGCTCGCACGCAGTGGAAATGCAGTCCTGATCCCCGTCGCCGCCTATAAAAAATGGCTCGATGAAAAAGTCCCTCAACCGCAGCGCGAGGCCATCATCAAACACTGGGGACCGCCGCCGGGCAAGTTTCTTGTCTGGGAAGATGTTGGGGAAAAATTCATCGTTGTCCCGCGCATTGATCTCGGCAACGTCATTTTGCTTCCACAACCTCTGCGCGGGGAAGCCCACGACACTTCACTCGTACATAACAAACTCGTCCCCCCGCCCCACAATTATCTGGCGACCTACTTCTGGCTGCAGGAAGCATTCGCTGCTGACGCTATGATTCACTTCGGCACGCATGGCACTGAATTTCTCCTGCCCGGCAAACCCGTCGGCCTGTCTTCGTCTGACTGGTCCGACATGATCATGGGCGTTATTCCCAATATCAATCCCTGGATCATTAACAACCTGGGAGAATCCTCGCCCGTCCGCCGCCGCGCTTATGCCACGCTGATCAATCACCTCGTCCCCCCTTCCGTGAACGCGGAACTCTCCGATGAACTGCTCAACCTGCACAACGACATCGACAAGTGGGTCGTTTTGCAAGAGGGCGCCCTCAAAGAAAAATTCCGGGCTTCCATCACCGACCAGTTCCTCAAAGCAAACTTGCATCAGGATCTCAAAATCTCACTCAAAGAAAAACAACTCTTAACAGCTGCTCAAATCGAACGCGTCCTGGAATACATGCACGATATCCACAATGAGACGACTCCCATCAGCCTGCATATTCTGGGTGAAGCACCACCGCGCAACCTGATGTGTCCCTGGATCGTCACTTGTCTCGGCAAACGATTCCGCGACGCCTTAAATGAAGTCGTCGCAGTCCCCCCTGAAGAAGCCTTGAATCCCGGCGACAAACAAAAATACCTGCGCCAGAAATCGGAAGAGATCGTCACGCTGCTTTTAGACCAAGGCTTCACCCCAGAAGAAGCCGTGCAGTCCGTTGTGGAAAAACCGCTTGCAGGCGAATTGCCCGAGAAAGTCACCAAAGGTCTCGCACTCGCGTTAACCTTAAACGAAGCCTTCACACATACGCACAACGAAGTCGATAACCTGCTTGCCGCCTTGAACGGGAAATACATCCCCCCCGGCCCCGGCAACAGCCCCGACCGCAATCCCGCCGTCGTACCCACTGGCCGCAATATGTATTTAGTGAATCCCGAAGAAGTCCCTTCGCGTCCTTCCTGGCAGATCGGCAAGCAACTCGTCGATCAGTTATTAGCCCAGCACCTGAAAGACAAAGGTCACTACCCGGAAAAAATCGCCTTCACGCTGAATTCATTCGCTACCTTTCAGGATTACGGCGTGATGGAAGCACAGATTCTCTACCTGATGGGCGTCGAACCGATCTGGGATGAACGCAATTTGGTCGCCGACCTCAAACTAATTCCTGCTGCCGAACTGGGACGCCCGCGTGTTGATGTCTTCATCTCCGCACTCGGCTACTACCGCGACATGCTGCCCACTCGTATGCGACTGATTGACAAAGCCATTCGGCTCGTTGCCAGTCAAAACGAGTCCGATAACATCCTCTACAAAAACAGCCAACAGGTGAAAGCGGAACTGGAACAACAGGGCGTCAAACCCGAGAAAGCAGAACGCCTCTCACGAGCCCGCATCTTCGGCAGCCCACCCGGCCAATTTGGGTCTGCCGGCTACTATTATCTCGTCGAACGTTCGGGCGAATGGGACACGCGTGAGGAATTGATGAATACCTATCTCAGTTTTTCCCGCCACGTCTACACCGATGGCATCTGGGGCGAAGATGCCCCCGAAACCTACAATAAACAGATTCAGGGTACCGAAGTTTTGATCCGCAGCTGGTCCGACCGTACACGTAGCCCTCTCTCGAACAAATACGACTGGTACAAAGGGGGCAGCCTTTCTCTGGCCATCAAACACCTGACCGGCAAAGAGCCTGAGTGGTTTTTCTCAGATGTCCGTGATCCCGATCAGGCATCCATGGTCAACGCCGAAGACGCCCTTCGCAAAGACTACCGCGTTCGGCTGTTCAACCGCAAATGGATCGAAGGCATGATGAAAGAAGGTTACGCGGGAGCCGACCAGATCGCCGTCCACGTTTCCAACACGATGGGCTGGAAGATCATGCGTGAGAACAGCGTCACCGACGAAACCTGGAACGAAATCGTCGATACGTATATTCGTGACAAACGCAATCTTAATATTAAGGAATGGTTCGAATCGGAAAACCCGTTCGCCTATCAGGAACTCACCGAAATCCTCTTGGAATCCGCCCGCAAAGACTACTGGAAACCAAGCCCCGAAACTCTGCTGGAAGTTGCCACCGAATACGCCAAATCAGTCGCCCGGCACGGCGAAGGGGGTGGCCTGCGTGGTGGCGGGAATAAAAAACTGGAGGCCTTCGTCGAGAAAGTTCTCAGTGCACCCGGTAGCAAAGAACTGGATTCCCTGCTCGCCGCTTATCAGAAAAAGTCACAGGAGTCGATCACACCTCGGGAACCGACTGCCAATCAACTGGCACAAGCAGAGCAAAACACCGAACAGCATATAAATCAAACAGAACAGGTGGAAGGCAAAGAACTCATGCCGGCCGAACAGGAGCAACCTCAACCCGCTGCTCCCGCGGAATATATCCCTTGGGTCCTACTGTTAATTCTAACCTGCGGAGTTCTCGTCGGCATCGGCTTCTGGGCCGGCCGTGGCATTCCTTCAAAATAACTGCACAAGGACATCAAACGCGAATGAGTTTCCTGATCGAAATCCTGTATACCCTTTCGACGGCATTGCTGATCCCGGTGATTCTGTTACTGCTCGGATTTGTCATCTGGTCACTTATGGAACTTGGCGGCTTTCTGCGCGAATCAATGCAGCGTTCTTCCAGCAAGCTGACTTACGAAACGGCGTTGGCAGAATTCGTGCGAGAGCACAAATCTAAAACCTCTCTCACCAATTCAGAATTCTTCCACAAAACAAATTATCCCGGCCTGCTCGCTTTATTCGCAATCCGTGCCCGTTTGATCCTGAATTCCCCGGAACAACTGGCCAAACTGGTTTCGGAGCTGGAACTCGAAGCTGCCGGCCGCCTGGCCCGTATCAACCTGGGAGTTCGTACTGCTCCCATCCTGGGTCTCATGGGCACCCTCATTCCGATGGGCCCCGCCTTAAAAGGACTCACCGATGGAAATATCGAAGCCTTGTCGCAGAATCTGGTTGTCGCCTTCAGCACCACAGTCTTAGGTCTGTTTGTCGGCGGCGTCTGTTATGCCATGCAGATGTTCCGCCGCCAGTGGTATGCCCGTGACTTGAACGAAATCGAATACATCTATGAGTTGATTCAAGCGGAACCCGCCTCCGACTTCGCTTTAGAATCAAGTCTTGCTTCTTTAAAACGGACGAACCAGCATGCCCTTGAAGCAAAGTAGAAAACTGACCGGGCACCGCCGCCTGCTCGAAAAACAGGAAGACGATCCGCTGAGTAGTGTCGCTAACCTGTTTGATGTAGCCATGGTCTTCGCGGTCGCGTTACTCCTAGCGATGGTTTCGCATTTCCACCTGGAAGACCTGCTACAAAGCCAGGACGTGACCATTCTCAAAAACCCGGGCACGTCCAAAATGGAAGTCATCCGTCGCAAAGGCAAAGTCATCGAACACTCCCGCATCAGCCAGAGCTCAATTCAGGGAGAAGGCGAACGTCTGGGCACCGCCTACCGCCTCAAAACCGGTCAGGTCGTCTACGTTCCGGAAACAGAGTAAAACTGTTTTGCTTCCGAGCTACTGTTGCAGCAGCTTGAATGCAAAATAATACTCGTCTCTTTTACATGTGGTGTTTCTCGAATATACTCTGAGAAGATCGTATTAAACATCACTGTGGTTCCTCACACAATGAATCAGCAGACCCATTCAACAAGGAATCGGCATGACATTTTCCATCTGGATGATTGCAATCACAGGTTGGGGGTTCGGTCTCTCTGCCTATGTCAGAGTTGACCAAATCGAGAAAAAATTGGCAAAGTTAGAAAACCCCGAAGAGTCCAAATCCGTTGAATAAAACAATCATGAGCTGGTGGTAATTCACGAGCGGCATTCAAATTATGTATGCTGCTACTTCATGAGACATTCTTTCATTTGAATTTCCCCTGTCAACAAAGATCGAATTTCATCGTATCTCCTTAAGATATGAAAATCAAAAACAGATAAAACCAGGTGGTCACGAATGCAATTCGGGATGATCGCAGCGAGCAGGAATTCCGTAGTGCATGCGCGCTAAAAAAAAAGTAATCCCTAAGAGAGATCAACTTGAAGGACGCCAGCATGCTGAAGCTGATCAGCGGCTCCCATTTGCATAAAGCATCCCGTCAAAGTCTCATACATCATGAACTTATGATTCGTCAACCACTTGATCCCGGTACGAATCCCAACCATCAAATCCTGAAGTCAGCATCGCAGAGAGTTCTTCTGAGGATGAAACCACAACCGCATCGGGCCAGCGAGAGACAACACGTTCTGCTGTCGCGGTTGAGGTCACGATCGGCCTACTCTCTTCCATGGCAGCCAACATGATCAGATTCCCCGTATCCGCCAGCGAGTATAGGAACTCTGCCAACTCCGGTGTCAAGGAACGCAGCGCTGCCATTCCCCCACCGAATTCGTCTTTTCCTGACAGACCATCGAAGAAAAGTTCCAGACCAGGACCATCTTGAAAATCGATGACATAACACCCGAATTCACTGGGATCGCCTGCACCTGCCGAGGCAATCAACTTCTGCAATGCCTCTCGCTCGGAACTGGTCACCGTTTCCCCAACAGGTTTTTGAACCACTTTTCCTGTGAATGGATTTACTGCTTCCTCAGTCTGATCACTGAGGTGAGAGGTTTGAAAAAAAATGTCGAAACTCATAATATTCAGTTCCTTAAAGGGGGACTTGCTGAAATGGATGTTAAAATTTACCTCGACCTGTTCTTTGAGCAAGACCATATCTTTCGCTTTAAATCCCGGTCAGAAGACTGGGAACGTCTCATTCAGATCTTCGAATTCTTCAGGCCATTTCTGTTACTGACTCACATAATGCACCAGCGTGTCCGATGTATTCCAGAGATCAGAGAACTCCCCCATCGCACGAAACGAGTTTTGCATGATCACAATCAGCAAGATCAGGGAGGAAACCAGAGTCACCAGAAACAGTATCAAGGCCCCCTTGATCACCTGCATTCTTCCAATCATTCCGGTCTTCTCTCCATCTACTGAAAATTCAACGCTGGTATTTTTAGTTTTGCTCCATTCTATTATCCTGACTTGAGGGCAGGAATACCAGATTCTTTGGTTCATCAGGAACCAGTAATTCACTGATACAAATCAACCAAACCATTCCCGAACCGACTTTGATCGAATACAATCAAGGGAGAAACAACCATTCATCTCAAGAAGAAGAATTCAACATGCCTGTTCGCCTCATCCAAGCCTCATTGTTTCTTTTCTGCGCGATCGGATTCGCTCAAGCAGGATTCGCAGACACACCACCTGACGGCAATGCAACGATCCGACGCAAGGCAGGTGACTCCGAAATTGTCATCACCACCACCAATCGTCTGGCGGGCGCGATCCACTCCCTCACCTGGAACGGGAAAGAATTTATCGACAGCTTTGATCACGGTCGGCAACTGCAGTCTGCCGCCAGCTTCGATTGCAGCCTGCCCGGCGAATTCTGGGCCGAACGCTATAACCCAACCGAAGCCGGCTCCCGCTCTGACGGCGTCGGCCCGACCTCATCCAGCAAGCTGCTTTCACTCCGTGCAACAGAAAATGAATTACAAACCACGACCCGCATGGCTTACTGGTTAGCCCCTGGCCAAAAGTCATCGGGCAGACCCGCACTGAATGAAAAAATTCTCTCGAACCATCTGCTTTCCAAACACGTGCGCATCGGCTATCAAAACCACGCTAATGTCATTGAGTATCTCGCCACATTTACTGTTCCCAAAGGCGAACAACACACCTATGCCCAGTTTGAAGCACTCACTGGTTATATGCCCGCCGAGTTTGAAACATTCTGGACCTTCAACCCTGAAACCGGAAAAATCAAACCGATCGACGATGGTCCCGGCGAACAGAACCTGCCCGTCATATTAAGCACGAAAGACGGCAACTACGCAATGGGCGTGTATTCTCCGGAACAACCATCCGCTGGCTTTGAACACGCCGGCTACGGCCGCTTCCGCTTCACGGCTGCCAAAGTCGTCAAATGGAACTGTGCCTTCCGCGTGCGCAATCAACAGGGTATTCCCGCAGGCAAATATCCCTTTCGCGTGTTCGTCGCCATCGGTACTCTCGATGACGTCCGACAGGCGCTGGCGTCACTTGTAAAAGAACTGTAATTAGCAGATAAGACCGGCTATTCCACGGTTCGATACGGTTGATAATGATAATACTTCGGACGGTCATCGAGCCGTATATGTAGCCAGGAGACACCGGCTCCCGCGGTACTCAACCACACCGGTTTCGCACTAATCCGCTGCTGCATCGCAGCACCGACGGCTTTCCATAGCTCCCGGTTCTGCGATTGGGGAGCATCCCGGACAAATGACGCCAGATGACCATAGGCCGTCGCCACGACCTGTGGACATGGCACTACCAGAGTCGCATCCGCTCTCAGATTGGGAAATACAACTATTCCAGTTTCTTGAACATCTCGAAAGTGCGCCGCAAATGTCTGTTCATCGGGAGTACCAGCCAGCCCCGGGCTGTCAATCAACACAAACTCAAATGGCCTGTTGACTGTTGCAGTCGAAATAGGCGGCGTCTCCCAGCGAAATGCAGAAAAAGGAGAGTCAGCTAGCAAGGAGACGAACCATGCGCAAAAGTCCGTGTCCTGTTGCCAAAGCCTGAGAACTTCCGCATACGAAACAGGCTCAAAATCATCTTCAATAGTGAACCTGAGAATGCAACGATCAACAACCGGTTCGCAAGATACATTCCACATACAAACTCCCTGGTGACGATAGGATTATTGTAAAAATGGTTTTACAATGATAACAGGGTTCGCTTCTGAATGGCATGAGTCAGCATTAAATCCACAGCCAGACACACTTCTAAACACATTCATGAAAGTTTTTATTTTGAACCTGGTCCTGGACGTACAATATCGTGATGATGATTCCGCGAAGGTCGCAGGTATTCTGTTTCAGGAATGGGAATCAGATCTTGTTGAAGCTTCATTGGTAAAAACCATTCCCCAGGTCGCTCCCTACGAACCCGGCCATTTTTATAAACGCGAACTCCCCTGTCTGCTGGAATTGATTCTCGACATTGACCGTCCCCTGGATGTCATCATTATCGACGGCTTCGTCACGCTGGGACAGGACCAACACCCCGGTCTAGGGGCGCATCTCTATCATCAACTAAACAAGCAGACTCCCGTGATCGGCGTGGCCAAATCCCGTTTCGCGGATACCCCCGAGGAAACCCACATCTATCGGGGAGAAAGTAAGAATCCGTTATTTGTCACGTCCCTCGGCATTCCACTCTCCGAAGCAAAACACAAGATCACCACCATGCACGGCGAGTTTCGCATCCCCACGTTGCTCAAACGCGTTGACCAGCTCTGCAGAGCTGAAGACGAATCCACAGGCTCTACGTGAGGTAAAAAAGGGCCCACCACAGGTCTAACCTTCCCGTGGTGGGCGTGGATGCACTGACTTTCAGTCGTTGGTCGTTGACAGTATCCGTTTAAGCCATCGTTTAATCTATCGCTCGAACGACCTTACCATTAGGTCCACCCCTTCAAAATTTCAAACGTCAATGGCACGCTTGATAAACGCTCATAAGTGAAGGGGGCGAGAATCGAACTCGCATTTTCGAGTAGTTACTTCCGGCAGTCGAGACAACAACCAGTGCAAATGAGTCTAGAGTGATAAACTAAACTTCATTTTTGTTCGCTACATTTGCCTCTGCCTTTGGGCTACCTCGCCAGTGAAACATTCCAAAGTGGCGAGGGCAGGACTCGAACCTGCAACTCGATGCAACAAACAGATCAGCTTGAGTCTGATACTAAATCTTGCACTCTACGATTCGAGTGCGACTCTTGAAAAGCATCATACCAGATACAGGGGCGTTTGCAATCCGTTACTTACTCAGCCGACACCGTCGTATGGAACAGGTAATCGAAGATCGGACGTGACACATCGACCGAGGTGACTTCCGTCATATTGGCCGTCTCACGGGCAAATTTCACAGCATCGATCAGACGCCCCACTCGCTGCAGTGTTGCATTTTTCTCAGTAGCCGGAACCGCCCCGGAAAACTTGATCGTGTTCCATTTTCCGACCACCACGTCTTCGCTGTAAGTCTCAACCTGTGCAGGATGGTGTTCGGTCGCTTCCGCCTTCACGTGGTTTCGCAAGACTTTTTTTGTCTTGTTGGTTTGCGTGACTTCGCTCCCATAGCAGTTGGCGGCGTCCGACCACTGCCAGTTTTCAGCAGGATCAAGTACCGGCAACGATGAAACAAATGTCTGAATGTCCTGTAACTGCTTTTCAAGGAACAGCATATAAGTGACAGGCACATCGGTCAAAATGGTCTGATCATCAACGACAATATCGGCTTTGGCCTGGGTGTTCGCCCAATCCTGCGTCGCTACAGTGTCAAATAAACCAGCCAGAGATTTCGAGACCTCTTCGATGGCTTTAGGAACGGAATACTGAATGTTTTTCTTTTCTGGAGGGAATGTCTCCCCATCGTCATCAATTGGCTGATAAGTTCGGGTGATTCCTTCAAACAGAGCAGACTTCTGAACCTTCTTGTATGATTCCGTGATCTCACGCGTGGTCTTAGTCTTCTTTCCGTTTGCAACGGCAATGATTTGATTGAGCTTCGACATTTCACTTTCCTTCTTGTTGTTCTATTCTGATTCGTTTTTCGAATTCGAACAAATCATGGTATAAATGTCAAGCAACCACACAGGGATGCGCAATTCATTCATTACCGCGCAGCAGAAAAGAAACCAGAGGTAGAAACAGACCTACTCAGATTCAACCTGACAGGCAACAATCTCCTGCCAGGTGATCTCCCAATGCTTATACCCGCGGCGCCGCGGCGAGAACTTCTTCGGAAACACCGGATGCATATTTCATAAAGTTCTCATTAAAAGCGGTGGCCAGTTTAATCGCAGTCGCTTTGTAGGCACTTTGATCGGCCCAGGAAGTATGAGGCACGAGCATCTTGTCATCCACATCGGGACACTTCGTCACAGTCGCCGTTCCGAAAATCGGGTCGACCTCGGTCGGAGCATGATTCAGCGTTCCCGAATGAATGGCGTCGATAATCGCCCGCGTATGCTGCAGGCTGATCCGATTCCCCACGCCGTACGCCCCACCGTTCCAGCCGGTATTCACCAGCCAGACGTTTGCGTTGTACTGCTTGATTTTGTCTGCCAACAGATCTGCATATTTCCCTGGATGCCAGACCAGGAACGGCCCGCCAAAGCAGGGAGAGAACGTCGCTTCGGGTTCGGTCACACCCATTTCTGTTCCAGCCACCTTCGCGGTATAACCACTGATAAAGTGATACATGGCCTGCTCGGGAGTCAGCTTGCTGACCGGAGGCAGTACGCCAAACGCATCACAGGTGAGGAAAATCACATCAGTGGGATGATCTGAAACACATGGAATTTTGGCACTGGGCATATACTCAATCGGATACGCGCCACGTGTATTCTGTGTAAAACTGGTATCGTTGAAATCCACATGATGATGCGATTCATCATACACCACGTTTTCCAATACCGCACCGTAGCGCAACGCCTGGAAGATTTCCGGCTCGTTTTCCCGCGAAAGATAAATCGCCTTGGCGTAGCAGCCCCCTTCAATATTGAACACGCCATTATCGGTCCAGCAATGCTCATCGTCGCCAATCAGATAACGCTTAGGATCTGCAGACAGCGTCGTCTTACCCGTACCCGACAGACCAAACAGAACCGAAGAACGGCCCGTCTGTCGATCTGCGGTCGCCGAACAGTGCATCGACAGAATCCCGCGTTTGGGCATCAGGTAATTCATCACTGTGAAAATACCCTTCTTCATCTCCCCCGCGTATTCGGTTCCGAGAATCACGATCTCGCCGTCTTCAATACTCAGGTCCACACTGGTCTTGGACGTCATGCCGGTTGTAAAACGGTTGGCCGGAAACGTGCCTGCGTTGTAAATCACATAGTCGGGCTTGCCGAAGTCTTTCAGTTGTTCCTCAGTCGGACGAATCAACATGTTGTGCATGAATAGCGCGTGATAGGGCCGTGAACAGATCACACGGACCTTAATCTGATATTCAGGGTCCCAGCCGGCGAACGCATCAATCACATACAGGTGCGGGCAGATATTCAAATAATCGGTGGCTCGTTCCCGATTGCAATAAAACGCATGTTGATCGAGGGGATAATTTACATCGCCCCACCAGATATCTTCTTCCGAGCTTTTATGTTTGACAACACGTTTGTCCTTGGGAGAACGACCTGTCTTATCGCCGGAATACGCGAGCAAGGCCCCGGTATCCGAAATCGAAGCACCAGGCTCATAGCGAATTGCCTCTTCATACAAAATCGAGGGATCGGGATTCCGCATAACCCATTCCACGTTGATGCCATGCTCGGACAGATCAAACGACTCCATTTTGCCACTCCATTCACGTAATTGAAATTATGAGACTTTCCACATCCTGAGCGAGCTGGAATTCAGAAAAGCCACTTATCTGTTCTAATCGCCGCAAGTTTAATCTCTATCAGTATTTTCACCAATAGAGATTCGCACCTTTGTATCCAGTTTTCTGAAAGCATTCGCGAGGGAAATCAGGCAGAACTATTGTGCAGCGAGACGCTTCAATTCCGGCTCCAGGCGTCGCATCGCCTCTGCATAGTCAACAATCGGTTGATAGCCAAAATCATGCCGGGCGCGGCTGATGTCGTAATAATGCGAGCTGCTCAGTTGTGATGCCAGAAAACGCGTCATCGGCGGTTCGCCAGGCAGATGCAATATGCGATACAAAAATTCCATCACACCCCCGATCCGCTTGGCCGCTGTAACGGAAATCTGTTTCTGTACCGGCGTTAATTCCGCCAGACCCAATAGCTGATTGATCCACTCCCATAACAACACCGGCTCCGGCTCATTGATAAAATAAGCCTGCCCTCCGACCGGGGAATCAGCAAACAGTCGGGCGGCTGCCTGTAAGTGAGCGGCTGCCGCGTTCTCCACATAACTCATCGAAACCAGATTGGTCCCGTCTCCCACCTGCCGCAAACGACCGGATTTGGCGCGTTGAATTAACCGGGGAATCAAATGATTATCGCGCGGCCCCCAGATTAAATGCGGCCGGAGCGCCACCGTAGCCAGTCCGTTTTCACCATTGGCCGCCAACACTGCTTTTTCTGCAAGCATTTTCGTATGCGGATAATGACAGAGAAAATGCTCGCTGTAAGGCAACTTTTCTGTCGCATTTTCATGCGCAGCGCCATCATAAACCACGCTAGGCGAACTCGTATAAATCAACCGGGACACACCTTGCGTTTTGCAAGCTTCAAGAATATTCAGCGTTCCCTGCGTATTGATACTATAGAAATAATCCCACGGCCCCCAGATTCCGGAAACCGCCGCCGTATGATAAACCGTGTCGATTCCCTCACAAGCCTGCATAACGGCAGTTGCATCACGAATATCCCCCTGCACCGTTTCAACGTTCAATTCGCTAAGACGCGGATATTCACCACGACAGAAGACACGAACCGTCTCCCCCGCTTCAACCAACTGCTCCACTATATACAGACCAAGGAAGCCGCCTCCCCCGGTAACAAGTACGTTCATCGGATCTGTTTCTCTGCCCAGGGTACCAGTTTTTCGCGAAAGATTTTTACATTGTGCCGAATATCGACAGGCAACGAACGATGAAACAAAATCGTTTCAATCGACTCGGTTAATGGATTAGCCTGCCCTAATGCCAGCAGTTCCTGTGTTAGTTGATCACGGGCGGATTGACTTTCAGGGAAGTCCCCCTGCTCCGGTTCCACAATAATCACCGGCTTCTGCGCCGTTGCATCGCCAACCCCCACTAGTGCACTGCGATAGATATGCCGATGCTGGTTGAAAATCGCCTCACAACAAATCGTGAACATCGACCCACTTGCAGTATGGACTATATGTGCTTTGCGTCCGCAGAACCAGAGTTTGCCCGCCGCATCACGATAGCCGACATCACCCATCCGATGCCAGAACCGCTCGCCATCGGAAATTTTCGCCAGCCGCGTTGCTTCAGGCCGTAGAAAATATTCGCGCGTCGCCATCGGCCCTTGTACGATAATCTCTCCGATCTCACCTGGCGCGAGTTCCGTTGCCTGTTCGATCGAAGCAATCGGTTCGTTGTGAATTTGAATAATTTTCACCTGCACTCCCGTAAAGGGAGAACCCACACACGTCCCGGCACCGGATGCCGTCTGTGCTGATGTTTGCTCCAGCACTTCACGCCCGCTGATCGAAGCGACCGGCAGCGATTCGGTGGCTCCATAAGGCGTATTGATGTCGGTTTCTGGATTCACAAACGTCTTTCGCATGCGTTCGATCACATGCACGGGAACTGGCGCCCCCGCAGACAGGACTCGTTTTAACGAAGGCAGTTGTATCTGATGCTGCTCACAATAACGGCCGATCCGATTCCACATCGCCGGCGAACCAAAAGCCTGCGTTACTCCCTGATCGTTAATCTGGCGAATGATCTTCTCTGGATCGACCTGCGCTGGCTTGGTCGGATTCATATCGGGAACGACCGTCGTCACGCCCATTGCTGAATTGAATAACGCAAACAGCGGAAAACCTGGCAGATCGACTTCTCCCGGTTGAATCTGATAATAATCGCGCAACAGATCCACCTGCGACCAGAACATTCCGTGTTCGTACGCCACCCCTTTCGGAGGCCCCGTGCTGCCACTCGTGAAGATAACCGCCGCGGGATCCGTCGCCGTACGCTGTACGATTTCGAACGGTGACCAGTCTCCGCCCAGCAACCATTGATAATCCAGCCCCGATGTCAAAACCGGTTTGCCTATAGTCACATTTAAGCGGGCTTTCGGAAAGGATCGCCGTTTCAGTTTCCGAATGAGCTGTGCCAATGGAATCGCCACGAAGCCTTCCGGTTCAACTTCTGACAAACAGCGAATGATATTTTTTCCACCCATGCCTGGGTCGATCAAAATAATCACAGCGCCCGCTTTGAATAATGCAAATGTCAGCGCGATGAATTCCAGACCAGGCCGGACCATCAATGCCATCCGGGTTCCCGGTTTCACGCCGAGCTGGATCAGACCACGGGCCAGTCGATCACTCTCCTGATCAAGTTGCTGAAACGTCATGCTGGTGTAGGCATAACGGCCCTGTTTATCTTTTCCTGCCGGAAAGATAACTGCTTTTTGGAAAGGGTAATCCTGAGCCGACTGACGAAGTCGATCGGCGATGTTACGTTGTGTAGACATGAGCAAAAGGAACGCGAGTGTCAAAAGGAGCGGCACTCATCACTGACGGACCAGAATCTCCCCCTTGCCAAGAGCCAGAAAATCCCCACAGTATCGTCGATATTCACTCTCAAAACAATTGTCGGGAACCGGGAACCCCGCGGTGCTTAATTCTCGCAGAAAAAAAGAAAGCCACGTCGGTCGATACACACACGAATATTTGAACGTCGGCAGCAATTCCGGCTCATCAGATTCGCCAAACAGACCAATCGTACCGCGCCGCATGCCGGCTCCCAGTCTTCTGCCGATTTTCCCAAACGAAAAAATTGAACCGGCAATCATATCGAAGCCTGTCGCTTCACCCGAGGTGCCACCAATCACAATCGTGCCACGACGCATGCGGTGCCCCGCTTCATTGCCGACATTCCCGTGAATCAAAATCGTCCCGCCGTTCATGCCCCGTTTGCTTCCGGGATAGGCAGCTCCCACCAGATCGCCGGCGTTGCCTTTGATGCATAATGTGCCCCCCTTCATCTCGGTCGCTATCGAGTCGGCAGCATCGCCTTCGACCAGAATTTCGCCACCGGTCATTTCAGCGCCCAAATGCATTCCGGCGTTGCCTTCCACGCGAATCTGTCCCGCGTTCAGGCCGGCGCCGATATATTTCACACGCGAACAATCACCCGACCAGACCAGTAAATCTTCGTCGCTTGAAGTTTGTTGTACGTCAAAAAAATCGCCCATCGTCAGCCTACGATTGCCATGCAAAACGGGCAGGCCGCGAATCTGATCTACCGATTGCCCACTCACAGAGGCATGATTCACCGAAATCACTTCAAGAGGAACCGTGAGCGCTTGCTGCAGTGTAAACGTGAGAGCCATTCGAAAGTGTTTCTTTATCAGCTACAGCGATTAAGCAGTCTTACCCATGTTGGCCAGACCTTCGATGAATCCACGTGCAGACAGATAATCATTAGGCAGCATGTTTCGAATTTGCCCGCGGAGGATATTTTTCATCACGATCGCTTCACTCTCAATTTCTCCAGACAGGCTTGATGTCACACCTGTTGAATTTTTCAAAGAATATAACTCCTGCATTTTATCGCGTGACGCTTGATATTCATCACCCATCAGTGATTCAGGCCAAGAGATTTCACCTGTCGCAGGATTGAGCTGACTGGAGCTTAACGTTTCTTTATCCTGAGAAGAAGCCGCATTAAAATAAGGGCTTAAACCGGATTCTTGCATTTTGCGATTTTTTGCGGCTTGTGCATCAATGGCTGCCTGACGCTGCTGAGCTTGCATGTCTTTAATCGCTGCCGCTTCATGCATCGATTCTCGCTGTGCTTTTTGGCGTGCGACATAAGTCTCAGCCAGTTTCTTTTGATTATCAAGATACTTACTGTTGGCTTCCTGGTAGTTAACCATTGCCTTAGATCGAGACTCAGCGGCTTGTCCTTGAGCACGAATCAAAGAAGAGCGAGTATCTCCCCAATTACCACCATAATAACCACCGCCGTAATAGCCACCACCATACCCCCAACGGTTACCATAATAGACCGAAGGGCTGAGTCCTCCCCCAAAATTATAGACAGTCTGTCTCGGGAAGAACGGGCCAGCAGCGCTTGCCCTATCCCCTGCAGAAAACAGGATGATCAAACATAATCCGGAGAGGGTCATTTTGCGTATCACTGTTTTCATCTCGCACCTCTAAGCATAAATTGACAATAAACCACCCTCGACGTGAATTTTTCAATTCCTGTCAGCAAGGCTTATA
>TARA_R110002095_G_scaffold207151_1_pt1 | contig 164521 bp, 124 predicted proteins | sample TARA_R110002095 | Tara Oceans TARA_R110002095 (sample SAMEA4397255) | marine metagenome | biome: Polar Biome; feature: [SRF] surface water layer (ENVO:00010504); material: water (ENVO:00002006), including particulate matter (ENVO:01000060) such as... | depth 5 m | reverse complement strand
AGTGGTTCTGTGTTGGCGTGCAATGGCATCCACAAAATCATTCGGCTTCTGCGTTGGATATGCAGGTCTTCGAAAACTTCATGACGGCTTGCGAAGAACCCGAACCACAAATTCTGCAAATGCCTGTCCGCAAAGCTGCCTGATCCGAATACGGGGTTGTTAAACCTCAGTCAGCTTTGTCTCATCGTGAGTTGATGTACTCGAAAATCGGCAAGTCATAAGGACTTGCCGATTTTTTATTTCTCGGTCTGGCTTTCGGAAACTTTGAATTTGTAACGGTTAATCTGACGATAACGATAGTATGCGATCGAATACCGCGATGACTGACGACTCATCGTATTCCGTTCTTGATCAAAGAAACGATGTAACTAAAATACAGGTAACAGTTTAACGACGGATCGTAGAAGCTGTTTCTGTTGACAGAGCCCGAAATAAAACTATGACGTCTGCGCAATATCGGGTCGATCTGAGTATATACAGTGGTCCATTGGACTTGCTGTTGTACCTGATTCGACGTAATGAACTGGACATTCTCGACTTCCCGATCGCTCGAATTACGGCATCCTTTAACGAGTTTCTCAATGTCCTGGAGTTGATCGACCTGGATTTGGTTGGTGATTTCATCGTGATGGCCAGTACGTTAACAGAAATCAAAAGTCGGATGGTTCTGCCCCGGGCGGAAGAAGAAGAAATTGCCGAGGTCATCGATGATCCTCGCAGCGATTTGATTCAGCAGTTACTGGAATATAAAAAGTTCAAGGACGCTGCCAACGCGCTGGAAGAACACGCTGCTGAATGGCAGGAACACTATCCGCGTTTAACAGATGAGCGTCCTAAATCGGGGAAAGATCCTTCGGAAGACTTGATTAAGGAAGTCGAGCTGTGGGACTTGGTTAGTGCATTGGCGCGAGTTGTCAAACGCAAGGAAGTCGAAGAGCAGTCCAGTATTACCTATGACGATACTCCGATTTCGACCTATGTCGAACTCATCGGCGTTCGTGTTCGAGAAGAACAGCGGGTTGCGTTCAGCGACTTCTTTGAGGGGGAAAAGATACGCAGCCGAATCATTGGTATCTTTCTGGCGATTCTGGAACTGTTGCGACATCACCAATTCCGGGCGGACCAGCCTGTGGAATATAGTGAAATCTGGCTCATGCCTCCTTTAGCTGATACTGGTGAACCAGAAGCCGGTGAATCAGCTGAACTGGAAGCGAGCCAGGCTGATGCTCCAGAATCGGCAGGCGTTGAAGAAGCGATCTTGCCATCTGAGAACGAGCCTGAAGTGGAACCTCCCTCTGAAGAAGAAACGGCTCCTGAAGCCTAAACTGTCGGATCTTCTCAAGTGTCCAAGGGAGAAAACGCGGCTTGATCCAGGGGGACTTGCACTTGCTCCTGAAATACATGGCTGTTTGATTCTGCTCTTTTGGTCCCTTTCCCCTATCGAATGCTTTCCTCTACAATAGGCACTGATATCCCCATTTTAGATCTGAGGATCTGTGTTTAAGAAATGTTCTGTCGGGATGCGGCAGAACCAGAGGAATCAGAGAGTATGTCGGTTTTTCAGCTGAAGAGTGACTTCCAACCCTCGGGTGATCAACCCAGTGCCATCGAAGGATTGGTCAAGGGAATCAAAGAGGGAAAGTCAGAACAAGTTTTGCTGGGGGTGACGGGGTCGGGGAAAACGTTCACGATGGCGAACGTGATCGCAGAAATGGGCCGCCCTGCTCTGATTCTCTCGCACAATAAAACTCTGGCCGCCCAGTTGTATGGTGAGTTTAAGGAGTTTTTTCCGAATAATGCCGTTTCGTATTTTGTAAGTTATTACGATTACTATCAACCGGAAGCTTATATTCCCCAGCGAGATATCTACATCGAAAAAGATGCGTCGATCAACGATGAAATCGACCGTTTGCGTTTACTGGCGACGAGTGCGCTGGTCAGTCGGCGGGATGTGATTGTTGTGGCGAGTGTTAGTTGTATCTATGGGTTGGGATCTCCCAAGGACTATCTGGAGATGATGATCCCACTCAGGGTGGGGATCGAGATTGACCGTGATGAGATGCTGCGAAAGCTGATTGACATTCATTATGATCGAAATAATGTGGAACTGTCACGGGCAAAATTTCGTGTTCGCGGGGACGTGGTTGAGTGCTGGCCCGCTTATGAAGAGTTCGCGTATCGGATTGAATTTTGGGGCGATGAAATTGAGAACCTGGCGGTCATTAATCCATTAACAGGAGAAGTATTGCGGACCGTGCAGGAAGCGTATATTTATCCGGCGAAGCATTTTGTTCTGCCTCAGGAGCGGATCGAGTCTGCTATTCAGGAGATTCAGAGCGAACTGGATGAGCGGCTGCAGGTTTTGCAGAATGAAGGGAAGTTGCTGGAGTCTCAGAGGCTTAGTGCACGAACCCGATATGATATAGAGCTTCTGGAAGAGGTTGGCTTCTGTCCGGGGATCGAGAATTACAGCCGTGCGCTGGCGGGCAGAAAACCAGGGTCGCCGCCAGATACGTTGCTCGACTTCTTTCCTGAGGATTATCTGTTATTCGTCGATGAATCTCATGTGACCGTTTCCCAGGTGCGTGCGATGTTTGCAGGAGACCGCTCTCGGAAGACGAATCTGGTTGAGCATGGGTTTCGATTGCCGATGGCGCTGGACAATCGTCCGTTGACCTTTGACGAGTGGAACGAACGACGCAAGCAGACGGTGTTTGTTTCTGCAACGCCCGGTGACTGGGAGCTGGAGCGTGTTCAGGGAGAAGTGGTTCAGCAAGTCATTCGTCCGACTGGTTTGATTGATCCCGTGATTCGAATCGAACCGGCGCGCGGGCAGGTTCCCCATTTGAAAGGGGAAATTCTAAAACGTGTCGCGGTGAATGAGCGTGTGCTGGTGACAACGTTGACCAAGCGGCTGGCGGAAGATCTTTCAGCTTATTTTCAAGAGGAAGGCATTCGTTGTGCGTGGTTACATTCAGAGCTGGATGCGTTTGAGCGTGTAGAAATCTTGAGAGGGCTGCGGGAACAGAAATATGATGTGGTCGTCGGAATCAATTTATTGCGTGAGGGGCTGGATCTTCCCGAGGTTTCGCTGGTTGCCATTCTCGATGCCGACAAGGAAGGTTTTTTGCGCAGTGAAACCAGTCTGATTCAAACAATCGGCCGTTCTGCGCGGCACGTCAACGCGGAAGTGATTCTGTATGCCGACCGAATGACGAACAGCATGCAGAATGCGATCGACGAAACCGAACGTCGCCGTGCGATTCAGGAAGAATATAATCGCAAACATAACATTACGCCGGAGTCGATCAAGAAGGCGATTAAACGCGGCATCGAAGAAGAAAATGAAGCCAGTCAGTTTGTGCGAGAGGCAGTCGGATTTTCAGACGAGTCCGAATATATTACCCAGGAATTTCTGGGTGAGTTGGAAAAGGAAATGCTGGAGGCGGCAGAAAAGCTGGAGTTTGAGCGAGCCGCGTTGTTAAGGGATCGGATTGACGATCTGAAAAAAACGGGAGGCACGTCTGAAAAAACGCAAACTGGTAAAGCATCCCGGTCTGGGAAAAAAGGAAAACGACCGAGACGCAAACGCTGAGACGCGTGTTCTTTCAGGAAGCCGCGATCAATTTCTTGAGTGCTGCTCCGGTATAAGAGGTGGGGTGTTGTGCAATTTCTGCGGGGGTTCCCGTTGTTACGATTGAGCCCCCTGCTTCGCCTGCTTCAGGGCCGAGGTCGATGATATGATCGGCGGCACGGATGATTTCCAGGTTGTGCTCGATGACGATGATCGAGTGTCCTGCGGTCAAAAGGTACTCGAAGCAGTTCAATACATATTGAATATCCAGCGGGTGCAGACCTGCCGTCGGTTCATTCATCAGGAAGAGTGTTTTGTTACGGCTGCTGGTTGTCAGGTAGGCGGCGAGTTTCAATCGCTGACACTCTCCACCAGAGAGTGAGGGGATCGGTTGACCTAAGGGAATATAACCCAGGCCGACATCTTTTAATTGTTTCAGTTTTTTTTGTAGTGCTGGCTGACCGCGGAAAAATGGAAATGCTTCATCAACGCTCAGCTCCAGAACTTCGGCGATATTGAGTTTGCGATATTTGATTTCCAGAAGTTCGCGTTGATAACGTTTGCCATGGCATTCCGGACAGGTCATGTTCAGATTCGACAAGAACTGTAGATCGATTTCAATCGAGCCAGTCCCTTTGCATTCAGGGCAGCGACCACCGTTTTTGCTGTTAAAACTGAAATGCTTGGGAGACAGATTACGAAGTTTCGCATCACCGGTTTGGGCGAATACCGTACGGATATCATCGAACAGGTTCAGGTAGGTTGCCGGAATGCTCCGCGGCGTTTGGCCTATGAGTGACTGATCAAGAAAGATGACCTCATCAATCTGCGCGATCCCGGTTACTGACTCGCAGAACGAAAATGAATTGGCAGTTTTCGGTTGCGTCAGCAGGTCTGACAGAACGGGAAAGAGGGTTTGTTCAATCAGGCTGCTTTTCCCGCTGCCGCTGATGCCTGTGATGACACACAACTGTTCCAGCGGAAACGAAACGTCAATGTTATTCAGGTTATTATGAGTGACTCCACTGAGTTCGATCCAGTTGGGTTCTATTTTTCTGGGAACGGTTTTCAGAGGCGATAAAGCAGGGGCGTTCAGGAATTTGCCGGTTGGTGAGGATGACGAGGAAATGAGTTGGTCATAGGAGCCTTCAAAAACCAGTTGCCCCCCTGCTTTGCCTGCGCCAGGCCCCAGTTCAATAATGTGATCGGCTGCGTGGATGAAGTCTGGTTCGTGTTCGACGATCACCAGAGTGTTATTTAAGTGACACAGTTTTTGGAGAACGGAAATCACACGATGATTTTCTGCAGAATGCAGGCCCGATGATGGTTCATCGAGCACATACAGCGTATTGACCAGATTCGAGGAAAGGGTTGATGTCAAAGCAATTCGTTGCGCCTCGCCGCTGGAGAGGGTTTGCATAGAGCGATTGAGTGCGAGGTAACTGATTCCCAGTTCGTGTAGCAGTGCGAGCCGGTTATTGATTTCACGAAGCAGTGGCGTCACGTGCTGTTGGATTGGTTGATTCAGGTGTAGCTCTGATTCCGAGAACCAGTTTCGGAGTTGCAGGATTGATTGTTGGCAGAGCTGATCGATGTTTCGGTTTTGGACTTGAATCGCCAGCGCGGCTTCATTCAAGCGACTGCCATGACAGTCGGCGCAAGTCTGTATTGCCTTCACAGGAGTTGAGGAATTCGAAGTCACCCCTGATCCCTGGCAGGTGGGACAGGCGCCAGTCGGGCTAAAATAATTAAAGAGTTGGGGTTCGGGAAAGCTGAATTCTTTGTGACAGTGAGAGCAGACCAGTTCTGCCGAGAAATCGAATCGGAGCCATGGCTTTTCGTCGATTGTCAGGGGGGCTGTTGAAAGCTCAATGTCCGGTTTTTGCTCGACGAGAATCACGGACTGACCAGGTGATGATTCAAACACGAGTTCCAAGCTATCCAGGATGCGTTGTTCTTCAAGATTTTTTGTACTCAGGCGGTCAATTACAACCAGGAAAGGCTCTCCCCGGTGATTGAAGTCCAGGGAGCTGTTGTCGGTCAGTTTGTATGTTTGATGATTCGCAATGACACGCGTCATGCCCTGCTGAATCAGATCTTCAATGATTTCTTTTGAAGATTGTTCGTCCCTTTGAAGGATCGGGTAACAAATCTGGTAGCGTCTATTTTCGGGCAGCGATTTCAGGAACTCGAGAACGGATTCCGGGGTTTGTGATGTGACCGGTGATTGACATGCGGGACAGACGACTTGTCCTAATGAGGTATACAGTAGTCGTAAATAGTGATGGATGCCCGATTCGATGGCAACCGTCGGCTCGATTCCTCGGCTGCCTGTATGCCGTTTGCCAGCGTTTTGCTTCAGGGCGATCGCCGGCGGAATATGAGAGACATGGTCTGCATCGGGCTTGGGGAGTTGATTTAAGTATTGCCGGGCAGAAGTAGAAAGCGTTTCGATGTAGCGTCTTTGGCCTTCTGCATAAAGCGTATCAAAAGCCAGACTGGTCTTGCCGGAACCGCTGACGCCGCAGATAACCGTCAGCTGATTGAGGGGGATGTCCAGGTTGATGTTTTGCAGGTTATGGACCCGAACGCCACGAAGTTGAATTGCAGGCGTCTGCTGGCTGGAAGGAGATCCATTTGGCAACTGATTTGTCATTCGCTGTCAATTTCAGGCAGCATCCGAGGCATCGGAGTACTTACTGATCCGATTTTTAGGAGCAAGCCCAGGCGCGAAGTCCTGTTCAGCACGTTCCATACGGTACTGCAGAACGTAGGCGTCTTCTTCTGCATCTTCAAAATAGTTTCTCAAAACCGAAACGGCGCGGAAGTCCATTTTGCGGAAAAACAGTTGAGCGGATAGATTGGTCTCACGTACTTCTAATACAATCTCCCGCCGACGTTGCTGGGACAGTTTGTCAATCACGCGCTGTACCATTTGACGTCCGATTCCCTGCTGTCGGAATTCAGGAGCGACTGCAAAATTCAAAACCTGAATCATCGATTTGTGGAGTTCGTAGATCATGAAACCGACGATCTGATGGTTGTGCTCTGCCACCATGCCGATGCAGTTTCGTTGTCTGAGGCAACTCAGAAAATACTCTTCGGTCCAAGTGTACTCAAAGCTTTCCTCTTCAATTCGAAGAACCTCTGGCATATCTCTTCGGATAAGCCAGCGAATTTGCACCATGGTATCTTGGTTTGAGTGATGATTGAGACTCATAGTGGCCTTCCTGCTACTGATAAGTGCTGCAATTAGTGCCTGAGACAGTTGCTTTTTTCTTCATGAGTCCGGCAACAGTCTGGGAAAATTGAATGGAATCAGGATTAGTTTGGGCGTCAGAAAATGTTGGTCATAATTGAGGATGTGTTTCAGAGTTGAAGACGCCTAAAACAGCGAGGTTGATTCGCGGAAGTTATCAGAAGTGATTCTCGGCGCACAGACGAATTATTTGTTTTTTGTCAAAATAAAACGAATTGCAGGATTCAACGCACAGAGCAGAACTTCCTTGAAGCGCAGGCCTCAACGGCATCGAATAGGTGTCTGTAGCAGTACTTACCCTTTTGGTGGGAGTGGCATGCGTTTTTTCATCAAGAGATGATTAATGACTTCTTCAACGCCAGTGAGTGCCTTGATTCTGTTGCAGATATCCGGGCAATCGCCATCAAATTCAAGGACACCTTCGAGGCAGACTCCATTTTTGGTACGGTGAACCACCAGCGAATTCAAGCAGACGTCTGAGTCGATAGCTAGTGCATGCTTAATTTCGCACTCCAGGGAATGGGGCGCGTCAAATTCCAGCGATGTCCTTCGAACGACTGTCTTATTGGGCGTGGGGTTAGAAGCTTGGGCGAGCGATTTCTTTTTCATGTGGCTGTTCCTTTCACCACTTTTAAATACGGTCCTTCTATTCGTGTTTCGGGAAGATGAACTCCCTCTACACAATATCTTAACATTCAAGAAAGAAACGGATAGATGAAAAAAGAAATCTTCTTTGAAGATTTTAGAAATGGATCTCCTGCTTTAAAACACTCAAAATTTCTGACTATTTTGCCGTCGTAATCGTGCATAGTGAGTAGGGGATTTGGTTTATGGTGTAGATTGCTTCCAGGTAATAGGCAATGTGCCCCTTTTCTGGTTTGTTTATCTTTGCTAAATATACATTCTTGTCGGAGTTGATTTCACTGGAAGTCCATTTGGAGTTTCGGAAATCTTTATTATCCGAGTGAGCACTCCACAGCCGGACTTGAGTCGGTTTACTCTGGCAGGTGAGTTTCAATTCATAGTCTGTCGAGTTATCCCATTCCATCGTCGGAAGTTCTTTGCCTGTTGCAGCATGGATAAAAAAGGCGCCAATTGTTTGGAGTGCGTATTCGACTCCTTCTCCCAGGTTATGGCCTGCATTGGGAACCTGAAGGATGTATTTAGGGCCTACCAGGTCTGACCAGTAAAAACGCATCGCGTCAACGACCCAGTAGGGATCGTTGGTTCCATTGATGATTAATTTGGGTAATTTTAAATGGTTTCGATAAGTATAAGGGTCCATCATTCGACGGAGGTTTTTCTCTCTTTGGTTTTCTTCGCCTTCAACAATTAATCCTTTACTGGTGTAGTCGATAATTTGTACGCTGTATTTTCCCCAAGTGGCAATCTGGTGTTTCATTTGCTCTCGGAAATTGAGTGTGTCGATCACAATTGGTGCAGTAGCGATAATTCGCTTGTCGACAACGGGGGTGAGCCAGCTAGTCCAGCCCCGTTTGGAAGCGCCGGTAATCACAAAGCCATCAATGACGGTGTTGCGTTTTTCCAGAGCAATTTCCTGGATGGCATCCATGGCTTTGACGGCGCTTTTTGCCATGGGGAACAGGAGCGGCCAGCTTTCGTCACCTGTTTTCAGATAGCGCAGCCAGGTTTCGGTAATCAGGTCATCCTCTTTTTTGCCGTCAAATAGTGGTTGATTCGGGACTTGTGTGAGTAAGGCGACGCGGGCACCGGTTGTTTTTGCCAGTAGAAATGCCGGGTGAAGTCGTTTTTCGCTGGGGCGAGAGCCATTACTGCCTCCGGTGACAAACAGGAGAACCTTGTTGTTGATGCGAATGTTGTCTGGTTCAAAAATATACAGCCAGTGTTTCCAGGTCATTCCCTGCCAGGTCTGGGATGTTAATTCTACCGGGTAAGCGGTGACTCCCTCGTGCGAGAAGGAGTCGTGGAGTTCCCACTTATAGGCTGGTTCATCGCGCTGGATGTACTTGAAAAACGCATCCGGAATTTCTCTAGCTTCTTTTGTTGAAGCAGGGACATTCGAATTCTCGGCTGCGAAAATGCTGGTACCGACTGTAATAGCAAGCAGGCATGTGAAGACTCGTGAAATCATAGACTCGTTCCAGTTTTCAGGCAGAGGTCAGAGTAATATCCAGGGAGCGTTTAGGGCAGACTGGATTGTATTGTTTAGTACTCAAAGTGTTTCAGTTAGAGGGTCGCGTTATTTTGTGGTTAATTCAACGATGCCGAGATCGGTTGGCTCTCCCTCGACGACAGAAAATTTGATTTTGGATTTTTCTGGTTTATCGTAACGTTTTTTGAGTTTATCAGGGCCACTATAACCGCGTGACATGATGTCATACTTCTTCCAGACGAAAGTTAAGGTGTAGTCGCCGGGGGGGATTCCATCACCGGTTGTGTAAGTTGAAAGTTCAAACGACCCATCATTTTTGGATATGCTTCCCGATGCCGTAGGGTGTTCCTTGTCAATTTCCCCCGTGCTCAGGCATTGAATCTGGATGGGGGAACCGGGCTCTTTTCCGTCAACTGTAATCTTTCCCTTCACGGGATAAGTAAGTTTGGTGAAGGGTTGCTCAGGACTGCTGCAGGAAAGTATGGAGGCTGTGGTCAGAGTCAGAAAGACTATCTGCTGTATTTGCATAGTACTCTCTCAGGTGAATATAAGGGTAAATGTTGTGCCTAAATATCGGCAGGCACCTGAGGGGGCCTGCCGACAAACAAATGACCGTAAAATAGCTATGGGAAGTTAGAATTCCCCGACGATTTCACCGCCGGCTCTTGTCGTAAGCGAGGCGAAGGTATAAGCATCGACATTTTGGCTAATGAAACGCACTGCGCCATCGCCCAACAGGAAGTGGGCACCACCAACATGAAAGCTTAAAAAGCCGGTACTTCTTGCGTTACTGCAGTTGATGGCGCAAGGCCCTCCGCTTCCCCCGTCGGTTCCGTCACGAAGAGATCCTTGATACCAGTGCTCACCACTGAGGAAGTCTCCCCAGCCGCCACCATTACTGGGCCCTAGTGTTGCTGTTAAAGTGGGGCTTAACGTTGTGCCACTATAAATATTGGAGCCTCCTACTCGCTCCCCTAGTAAGACCGTATTCGAGGCGCCGTCTACAATATCACGAATTCTGGAAATGCTGTCTCCAGGTGAGCCTGTTGCACTAAGACCTACAAAGTTCAACATTCCAGTTCGGCTCGCTGCTGCGGGGTGTCCGGTATAGGCAATGTTGGAATAGGTTTGACGAACGCCCGATGCTGGGCAGTAGTCGGACCGAGCAGCAGTCCAGCTGAAAGGAAAGGCCGGGCTTAAGTCGTAGTCATGTATCGTGGCTTCTGGAGTCGAGGGGCACATAAATACGGGTAACGGTGTTCCAATGACAGTTAGGTTTTGAGCGACTTGTGGTATCGCTGCGAACTGATTAATGGCGGGGTATGATGAGTTCCACTGATTGTAGAGGGGGGCTTGATCAAGATAAGGGAGCAGCATGACACCATAGCTGCCTGCTTTTAGATTGGCAGGGTTGGTAGGGTCTAAAAACCAGGCAAACGGAAAACAGCGGTGCGTGTCATGGTAATTATGAAACGCCAGTCCCAGCTGTTTCAAATTGTTTTTACAGGTAGATCTTCTGGCCGCTTCGCGTGCCTGTTGGACTGCCGGTAATAAAAGAGCGATTAAAATGGCAATAATTGCAATGACAACAAGTAGTTCGATTAGTGTGAAACCTTTTTTGGGACGCGAGTTTTGTAACATTTTCTCTCTCCTTTGGCACATCGAAATGAACTGTTTGATCGGGGAATAACGAGTCGCGGGTAGTTTCTCCATTCACGAGTGATGTCTTTTTCGTCATCAGCTGCAGATCCGTTTCCGGGCAGGCGTTGAAGTGACGAGCAAGAATTTGCAGTTTGATAAACCCTGTCTCTTAAAGAAAAATAGCACTAGATAGTGTGGTAGTCAGATGTAAGGGAAATGATTTGGAGACACATCTGATACTTATTCAGGATATCTAGAATACTGTCAATGATCCATGTGATTATCTATAAAATAGGTAAAAATACCAATTTTAATTTTCAGGGAAGATTTTGTGAAGCAGCAACTGGCAGTCTGCTTCCGCGAAAACCATGCCCAGCGCTGATTGTCGGGGCTGATCTGAGGATGTTGAGGGCTCGTAAGATGAAGGGAGGCAGGTCCGAAAATAGGTTATTGTCATTGATGCCAAAGCTGGCGGCAGCGTTTTTGTTTGCAATAATTACAAGGTGCCGTGGCAAGGAGTACTTTTTTAGCTATCCAGGGTTGACCTGATCCTGAGAATTACGAGAATGCTCCCGCTTTCAAGAATTTGTTTATTCAACTCAAATATTTTCCACTCCTTTGCCTGTTCCGGCATACTTCAACACTCATTTTATCCGCGAAATTTCCTCCACTCCTCGTCCCTTTCATATAATGGTTTTACTGAAATGCATGGTTCTTACCTCACATCCATGTCATCTTCATCGCTAAGCATATCTCCGGGAACAGTCGCCATGAGCTTAAGGGCCCTGTTTCCCACGGCCAGCTTCGTCGATTGTGCCGACATTTGTGCCACATCCATTCAGTCTGACAGTCGACGTTGTGAAAAGGGTGATCTTTTTGCCGTGATTCCCGGCACTCGAGAAAACGCCGAAAAATATATTCCCGAGGCACTCAAGAATGGCGCTAAGGCCATTTTAACAGGACATCCTCTGGTGGGGCTCCCGGTTCCGCAGTGCATCGTTGCCGATGTCCGAAAAGCCTATGCAATTCTTTGTTCTGAATTTGTGAGTCACCCTGCCAGCCATCTACAGACCGTAGGAGTGACTGGTACGAATGGGAAAACGACTGTGACCTGGCTGATCAGAGCTGTTCTGCAGAATGCAGGTCGGCGAACCGGATTGCTGGGAACGATAGAATATCATAATGGTGTTACAGCGCGTGCCGCTTCGTTGACGACTCCTGATGCGAGTGAGATTTCTCGGCTTCTGTCAGAAATGGTCAAGAATGATGTCACTCACACAGTGATGGAAGTTTCCAGCCATGCGTTGGACCAAAGCCGTCTAGCGGGGACGGAACTCTCAGTCGGAGTTGTGACGAATGTCACGCAGGATCACTTTGATTATCACAAGAATCATGAAAACTACGCAGCCTGCAAAGCGAAGATTATTCAACACGTTAAGCAGGATGGAACCATTATTTTAAATAGCGATGATTCTGCCTGTCGGTCGTTCGCAGCAGATGTCAATACGTCACAGACTTTGTTGACTTATGGGATTGATAACCCTGCTGATATTTCAGCCGAACAGATTCAGGAATCTACGAATGGTGCTACGTTTGACATTCTGTTTGATGGATCGCGTGTCCCTGTCAAAACTTCGTTAATTGGATTACATAACGTTTCAAACTGCTTAGCAGCAGCGGCTGTCTGTCTGGCGTCGGGCTTGTCTTTGGCTGAAATTGCTGAGGGGATTCGCAGTCTTGGTTGCGTTCCTGGAAGAATGGAGCAGGTTCACTGCGGGCAGTCTTATACGGTGCTCATTGATTATGCCCATACCGACGATGCATTAAGTCATGTAATTCGCTCTGCTAAGAAAGTGAGTTCGCAACGGGTTTTGTGTGTGTTTGGTGCTGGCGGAGATCGCGATAATTCAAAACGCAGGTTGTTGGGGTTGGCAGGCAGCGAAGCGGACCAGGTGATCATTACCAGTGATAATCCCCGGAGTGAAGACCCAATGCAGATCATGGAGATGATTGCGGAAGGTTGCCGAACCAAGGGGGTTGAGCCTGAATTGATTATTGATCGAACAGAAGCCATCTGCCGGGCACTCGAAGAAGCACACGCAGGAGATCTGGTGTTGATTGCCGGTAAGGGGCACGAATGCGAACAAATCATTGGGGATCGAAAGATTCCCTTTAGCGATCGATTAGTAGTAGAAAATTATTTTAGTTCCTCATTCTCCGGGAATTCAACAAAAATTCCTGCCTGAATCTGCAGTAGGGCAAAACAGATTTTAAGAGCGTAAAGAATTTATAGTATGGATCATGTTTCACTCAATCAGATTATTCAGGTCATCCAGGGGGCTCCTGTCCTCTCGGATCTGATTGCCGCTGAGATTGAGGGGATTTCGATTGACTCTCGCACGACCGTTCCGGGAGATTTGTTTTTTGCCATTCAGGGTAAGCGGCTGGATGGGCATCAATTTGTCACGGAAGCACTAAGGCGTGGTGCCCAGGCTTGTGTGGTGAAACGCGGTTCGGAAGCAGGGCGGCTTTCGCAGCGGTTTGTTACAGTTGATGATGTTAATAAGGCGTTTCATCAATATGCCTGCTGGTATCGAAATCAGCAACCGGCAACCATGATTGGTGTAACGGGTAGTGTCGGAAAAACAACGACTCGAAATATGATTCATACGGCTTTGTCTCCGTATTTAAAAGGAGTTCAGAGCCCCGAGAATTACAATAATGAATTCGGAGTTCCTTTAAGTATTGCACAAATCGAAGCTGTTCATGAGTTCGCGGTTCTGGAACTGGCAGCCTCTGGTCCTGGTGAAATTCGAGATCTGGCTCAAATCCTACAACCGGAAATCGGAGTGATTACCGGTATTGGCCCCTCACATTTAGAACATTTTGGAACACTCACTCAAACGGCAGATGCCAAAGCCGAGTTGTTTGAACAACTTTCGGCCCAAGGGTTAGCAGTCGTGAATGGCGACGATCGATTCGCAGAGTCTCTGGTTTCTAAAACGTCAGCCCGTACCCTGAAAGTCGGATTGGGGGAACAGAATGATTTACAGGCGATGTCCATTCGGCAAACACCCGACGGGATCTTATTTCAGTTTGAAGGTACCAGATATTTCATTCCCGCACAGGGGAAACATTTTGTCTATGCGGCTCTGTTCGCCATTGCTGTCGGGAAAGAATTCGGTTTATCAAATCAGAAGCTGGTAGAAAGTCTTGCTCAATTTGTAACGGTGTCTGGTCGCTGTCATATTGACCAGATTGGTTCCTGGACAATCATTGATGATTCTTATAATGCCAGCCCTGTTTCAATGGGAGCAGCTTGTCAGGTTTTGAAGGATTGGTCCGGCCCTGGCAAACGCATTCTTGTGATGGGCGATATGCTGGAGTTGGGGGCCGAGTCAAACCGGTATCATCAGGAAGTCGGAGAGTTGATTGCGGCGTCTGGCATTGATTTGCTCTTTGTCTGTGGAAAACAGGCGGGCGCTGTTATTCAGGGGGCCGTTTCGGCGAATCTGTCTCAAGATCGGATTGTACAGGCGACTGACGTCGAAGAATTACAGGGTGATGTGGTCTCCTGCCTGGAGCCGGGAGACGTTGTGTTAGTTAAAGGTTCCCGAGGTATGCGAATGGAACGTTTGGTTTCCTATTTGAATCAACAGGTTTCGCAGCAGATGGCCTTAGGAGATAAAAATATATCATGTGTCTAAACTTGTGGTTTCATCATGTGCTCCTGGGTTTGCGGGAATCCTGAGCGCGTTCGCTTCGGCGGACAAACCAGCACCGGAATTTGTGATTACTTGGGTCGATCACTCCACTGCTGTATCATGATGAAATCTTTACCGGACGTCGAGATATGGGGTCTCGGCGTCCGGTGCTTTCATTTACGGGTGTGTGAATTGTAGGTAAGATGTGTCTGAATCGAGTTCAACAGGCTGGTGGAATGAGTGTGAATCCTAAGTCTGGTTTGTGTGAAGCAATAAGTGACGAGAAATACACTTCATGGTAATCTGGTTATTGAAGACGTTTTCTCCCCTGCTGGAACAGCTTGAAGTTCTCTCGACCGGTGATTCCCGCGTCTTTCTGACGGCACGGATTGCGTTGGCCAGCCTCACTTCATTTTTGATTGCCCTCTTATTGGGCCCATTGGCGATTCGCTGGCTGGAAAAACGTTTTCAAGAGCGCGTTGACAGTGCTTCGGAAAAACTAAATGAAATCCATGCTTCGAAAAATTCCACTCCTACGATGGGGGGGATTTTCATTATCGGCTCGATTCTGCTTTCGACGTTACTCTGGGCCGATCTTACGAATCGTTATGTTCAACTGGGGATTTTGACAGCCGCTGGTTTTGCATTACTGGGGGCTTATGATGACTGGATCAAACTCAGTACCACACAGAACGGGTTAAAGCCACGTCAGAAATTGCTGGTTCAAATGCTTTTTTCCGGTATCGTGGGGACAGCACTCTATTTCAGTCACTCCAGCTTAAGTTCGGGGCTGGACTTGATCATGCCTGTGACCCGTATGACCTTTTATCTAGGCGTTCTTTTTATTCCCTGGTCGATTCTCGTCATGACGGGGAGTTCCAACGCCGTGAATTTGACGGATGGTTTGGATGGGCTGGCCAGTGGTTGCATGGTCTTTGCCGGCTCGGCCTTTGCCGGTTTGACTTATCTGGCGGGACATAAAGTTATGGCCGAGTATTTGCAGGTGCCGTATATCCCAGGTGCCGGTGAGTTGAGTATTCTCCTGGGAGCGGCTGTAGGAGCAGTTTTAGGGTTCTTGTGGTTCAATTGCTATCCGGCTCAGGTCTTCATGGGGGATACGGGCTCTCTGCCTTTGGGTGCATTGCTTGGTTTTGCTGCACTGGTGATTCGTCAAGAGGCATTGCTGGTGATTGCGGGCGGCGTGTTTGTCGTGGAGACGCTCAGTGTCATCTTGCAGGTATTCTGGTATCGACGTACGGGAAACCGACTGATTGCCTGCAGTCCACTTCACAACCATTATTTATTCAAAGGCCAGCATGAGATGAAAATCGTCGTTCGTTTCTGGATCTGTTCCGCACTGCTGGCCATCATCGCGGTTGCCAGCCTGAAGATCGCGACCTGAGCCTCGGTTCCTGAAATTGGGGTCATACCAGCCTCAATGGGTTTGTTGATCATGCGGCTTCTGTCAATCGGGAAACGCGATCCGATTGGGTAATGGCCTGTTATCACGGTTTTGTCAGCTAGTTCGTGTGGTTGTCGAATGTTTCTAAATCGGGAATTCACAAAGGGGTTGGGGTTGGTGGTACGTTAATTTTCAGGTCGATTTCATTGATATTCTTTCTCGTCTTTCAATGAGAGATTTCAAATGAAGCCAGCTTCACTCTTGCCACAATCTCAACCGGACCATGATCGCAGCCTGTTCATCTCGATGGCGTGCGCGCTGTTGGGGATTGGGGTGTTGATGGTTCACAGTGCCAGCATCACATCTTGGCCGACAGAATTTGAACAGGTTTATTTATCAAAACATTTAACGTTCCTGGCAATTGCTGTCACAGTGGCTTCGATTGCATCCTACATGCCTGCCCGATTCTGGTTTGATCGTGCGCCCTTGCTCTTCTGGGGAACAGTTGTTTTGCTGATCCTGGTACTGATCCCCGGTATCGGTACGCGCGTGAATGGCGCGCAACGCTGGTTGAGATTTGGCTCGGTTTCGCTTCAGCCATCGGAATTAGCAAAAATTGCACTTCCGCTTTTGACGGTACGTCTGATGCTTCAACGGCGGCGGTCTTTAAAGCATTGGTTCAAAGGGACGATTCCTTTCTTGATTCCATTGGCGATTGTGATCCCGCTGGTTTTACAGCAACCTGATTTGGGGACGTCGTTGTTCTTGGCTGGGGGAGTTGCGATTGCGTTGTTTCTAGGAGGCTGGCCGCTACGAAATTTTATTGTCGGTGTGATTTGTGCGATTCCTGCACTGGTGATGCTCGTGGCATTAAGGCCTTATCAGCTAAAACGAATTAGCGGGTTTCTTGATACCTGGACTGACTGGCAATCGGCTCCTTATCAGCTCAAGCAGTCTCTGATGGCTTTGGGTACAGGCGGTATTTCTGGGGCCGGGCTGGGGAAAGGGGCACAAAAATTAAGTTTCCTTCCCGAAGCGAATACTGATTTTGTGTTTTCAGTGGCAGGCGAAGAATTAGGCTTGATTGGTACACTTGGGATTGTGGGTCTCTGGTTGGGACTGTTTCTGGCAGGGTTCAACATCATTCGCGCACAAAATCAGAAATCATATGCTTATGTTGTTGGGATGACATTGTTAATGCAGTTGGTCCTGCAGGCGATTATCAATGTTGCCGTTGTGACTGCGATGGTGCCACCAAAAGGAATTTCGCACCCCCTCATTAGCTATGGTGGTACTAATTTGATGGTTAGTCTGCTCTCTCTGGGGATTATTGTCAGTTTAACCCGATCGTCCGCGGGCGCGGAATTATTGATCGATCCAGATCAGGAGCCAGAGGAATTATTAACCGATGAACAGACGCTAGAAGAGGGTCTCGCAGAAGCTGAATCAGAAGCGTATGAAGAGGCCGAAAGTGAAGCGGCTGAGGATGAAGAACTTGAGGATGAAGAACTTGAGGGTGAAGAGCTTGAGGACGAAGAGCTTGAGGATGAAGAGCTTGAGGATGAAGAGCTTGAGGATGAAGAACTTGAGGATGAAGAACTTGAGGATGAAGAACTTGAGGATGAAGAGTACGAGGATGAAGAGTACGAGGATGAAGAGTACGAGGATGAAGAGGCGAAGAATTGACTGGGAATTTGAGAGGACTTCCTCTATGCTGGACCGTCTGATTGGTATTTGGGTTAACAAGTTACTCCACCAGTGATTCCAGGATACAATGACCGAGTCTGTTTTGGGGAATAAATCCATCGTTTTTGCAGGAGGCGGGACAGGAGGTCATCTGCTTCCCGGAATCGCTGTCGCAGAACAATTGACTTTTCTCGGGCCATATCAGATTACTTTTGTAGGCTCAGACCGCACAGTCGAACAGCAAATCATTGAAAGCTCAGGGTATCAGCACCTCAGTTTACCTGCGTCGTCAACCAGCGATTTAAAACGCGCCCCCTTTCGATTTCTCTGGAATAACAGCCGCGCCTTTTTTCAGGCACTTCGTTTCTTAAGAAAAGAATCTCCGGCTGTGGTGATTGGCCTGGGAGGTTTTGCCAGTGTGCCAGTGATTCTGGCGGCTTCCTGGTTAAAAATTCCGATTGTGTTGCTGGAGCAGAATATCATTCCGGGCAGAGCCAATCAGTTTTTGTTTTCGCGATCTTCTCTGGTCTGTATTTCGTTTGCTGAGACATTATTCACAAGAAACAGATCGAGTGCTCAATCCGGTCAGCCCCGTATTGTGATGACTGGGAATCCCGTCCGAAAACAGATTGCGGAAGCGATTTTGCGAACAGAAGAAATAGATCATACAGCCGAAGTGTTAATTCTGATTTTAGGCGGCAGCCAGGGAGCCACCGCTGTGAATGACGCGGTTGTCTCCATGTTGGAGCAAGCGTGGAGTAAACTGCCGAAGTCGCTGCATGTGGTACATCAAACAGGGGTTTCCGGTTTTGCAAGTGTCAATGATGCCTATCAAAGATTGAAAAAGAGGTCTTCCCATCTTAGAGTGACGGTGCAACCTTTCTTTGCTGATCTGACAGAGTGGTACGCCCGAACGGATCTGGTCATTTCCCGGGCCGGTGCCACAACGCTAGCAGAATTAACGTGTCTCGGTCTCCCCGCGATCCTCATTCCATTTCCAAACTCGATCAGGGATCATCAACTGATCAATGCTCGTTTTTATACCGAACGGGGAGCGGCGTTGCTGGTTGAGCAGGCACAGGAGCCGGAACTCACCGCCCGATTGCTTGGGACATTGGTAGTGGATTTGTTGCATGCAGATGAGGAACGAAGCACGATGTCTCGAAAGATGCATGAACTGGCCTTTCCGCAGGCAGCCTGTCGAGTCGCAGAGGAAGTGGCTGGGGTGATCCAGGGTTGACTGGGTGTGTGGTTATGAACACTCTTTTGGCTGGGCTGGAATGTCTACACTGAATCTGAAGGGGCAGAATTTCGGAATATGACGCATTTCAAAGGGGTTTTTCAAGTTTTATCGAATCCGAAAAGTCTGTTGATTCACGAAACAGTGCCTATTTGGTACCTTCCAGATTCTTTGGCTCAATGCAGTAAGTTTGAGAGGTGTAAAATGCATCATTTGCATGAGACTGCTTTCTTGCGGAGTCAGGTTGTCATTTTTTAAAAGAGTAGAGAAACGGAGAAGAGACGTGTCGCTCATAGTCCAGAAGTTTGGTGGAACGAGTGTAGCCGATACCAGCAAAATTCTCGCTGCAGCACGACGCGCTACGGAAATGCATCAAGCGGGTCATCAGGTCGTGATGGTGGTCAGTGCGCGTGGCAAAAAGACGGATGAACTGGTGCGTCTGGCTGCGGAAATGACAGATAGCCCTACTCCGCGTGAAATGGACATGTTGTTGTCTACGGGGGAACAGGAATCAGTTGCATTGATGGCGATGGCCATTCATAAGCTGGGAGGAGAAGCGATCAGTCTGACCGGATCTCAAATTGGTGTCGTTACAGATTCGTCGCATACGAAGGCACGCATCATTTCGATTTCAACAGAGCGGATGCGTACCGCCCTGAGTGAAGGCAAGATTGTCATTGCCGCCGGTTTTCAGGGGCGGGACAAGGATTGGAATATCACAACGCTCGGACGCGGTGGTAGTGACACGACCGCGACGGCATTAGCAGCTGTGCTGGATGCAGACATGTGTGAAATTTATACCGATGTAGAGGGCGTGTTTACAACCGATCCTCGAGTCGTGCCTGAGGCCCATAAAGTCGACAGTATTTCTTATGACGAAATGTTGGAGCTGGCAAGCCTGGGCGCAGGGGTGATGCACTCGCGGTCGATTGAGTTTGCGAAAAAATATAAAGTGCCTCTGAAAGTCCGCCCGTCATTTTCAGATGGCGAAGGAACTTTGATCGCCGCGCAGCCTTTAGCTGACGCACCCGTGGTGACAGGAGTCGCTTTTGTGCGTGATGAAGTTCGGGTCAGTTTGACCGACATACCCGATGAGCCGGGGATCATGGGCAGTATCTTTACCAGGATGGCAGAGCGAAAAATCTGTCTGGATATGATCGTCCAGGATGTGGGAACGGGAGGACTCGCGCGAGTTTCCTTTACCGTTCCGCAGTCCGATCTGGCGGAGACACTGACTGCAGCCAGCGAAGCGATCGATGCCATTGGTGCCGGAAAGATTCAACATGGGACCAATCTTTCCAAAGTCTCAATCGTAGGCAGTGGTATGCGTAATCATTACGGTGTGGCCAGCCGCATGTTCTCGATCCTGGCTGAAGCAGGCATTAATGTGGGCATGATTACAACCAGCGAAATCAAGCTGACCGTTCTCGTTGATCGCAATCAATGTGAAGAAGCGGTGCGTGTGATTCATAATGGTTTTGAATTGGATCATCTCGCCAGCTATACCTTTGCCACAAATCAGAGATTGTCTGACGGTGAGGATTCAGGTGAGTCGGCACAGAGATTGGCACAGTTAGAGCAGGAAATTGTTGATCAGTTAGCGAACATGGAAGACATTGTGGTGAGTGAAGTTCTGCTCGATCAAAGTCAATCTCGCGTGACAGTCCGAAATTTACCTGATAGCCCGGGGATCTGCTCGCGGTTGTTCTCTGTAGTCGCGGAGGGGGGCGTATCGGTCGACATGATCGTGCAGAATATGGGCGAAGAAGAACAGGCTCACCTCTCGTTTACGGTACCCAGAACATCACTGGAAAAGAGTTTGGAACTGGTGAAGCCTCTGCTCACGGAATGGGGCGATGCTGAATTGAGTCATGAAGAGGAAATAGCAAAACTGTCCGTGGTTGGCATCGGTCTCCGCAGTCATACGGGGGTTGGACAAAGCATGTTTAGCGCACTGGCGGAGTCCCAGATCAATATCCAGATGATTAACACCAGTGAGACCCGGATCAGCGCCGTCGTGTCCCTTGAGCATGGCGAGCAGGCCTACCAGGGGTTGTTGAAGAAATTCGAGCTGGATTAAGACTCGATCCTGTTTTTTCTCAGGTTGCTTCACCAAACGCTGCATCCATGAGTTGTGGAAGCTGTGCCGAAAACTGGCTGCGAGGAAGCACCTGAGTGCAGCCGACTGCTCTTGCTTTGGCGAGGCGTTCCGTATCGACGTGTGGGCCGAAGGCAATGCTGGTCAGGCTGGCATCGTTCTGGTGGATCGATGTCAGCAGTTCCCAATCCAGATTCTCTTGATTCAGGTCAATCAGCAGTAACTGACTGGTCCCATTAGATAGAGACGCGGCAGCTTTTTTGCAACTGAGCGCCGTACAGAATGAGTATCCCAACTCTTTTGCTGTGCCCGTGATTTTGCTGAGAAATAGCATATCAGAACAGAGGATGACAATTTGAGTTGATGGATTGGATTCAGTCATTTTAGACGATCAATTATGAGATGATGGAACGGTGAAAATGCACATGTTGCCAGTCGCCGTCCTGTTTTTGCCAGATACGAGTTTCTTCGGCAGCAGCACTTGAATCATGTCCGTGGTCATCAATTGCCTGGACAATTCGAACATAAGTGACCAAAGCAACGTCTCCCATAATCGAAACCATGGGAGAGCTGATGGTCGATTGCCGCGGTCTTCCAGTCGGATTCATTTCAAAATAAAAACGATGGAAGTCCATTCCTGTGATCAGATGCCCTCGCGCTTCCGGTTCAAAAGCTGTCAATTCTTCGTCACAAAGATCTGTGTAGGTATTCCAGTCTTTGTGATCAACGGCATCAAGGAGTTGTTTACTTAATATCAAAAGCTGTTGGACGTCATTGTCTGACATAATGGAATCCTGTTGAGAGAAGTTGCGATGGGGTCAGTTTTTACCCATGTTATCAGTTAATTCGATTTCTGGAAATTGAATCGTCTTCTTATTTTCCTTGGAATTTTGATCTGGCTCATATTCGTCGATGGTGACGGTTTCACTGGATTTGTTCTGTTCCGGTTTCTTCTGGTTCTCTGGCAGGTCAATTTTATCAGGAATATGAATCGGAATCACATCATCTGACGCAGAGGCGAGCGAGTTTTCCGGCAAGAGCCCTTCAATGCCTTTCAGGTTGATTGTCGATCCAACATCCACAAATACCTGGGGATCATAGTCCACTCTAAAACTGACGTCTGCGATGGACAATAAACAACCGGGAGTCAGTTTGGTGTCTCGCTTGGGAGTCAGTTTTTTGCCATCAATAAATGTTCCATTAGAACTACCCAGATCATGAACCAAAGCGACTGATTCTGTCAGAAAGATTTTGCAGTGATGGCGGCTGACCAGGTCAGACTTGAGTTTGATCTCACAGTCAGAGGCTCTCCCGACTAACGTTGTTTTCGAGAGTGTCATGGACTTCATTTTTTTAGAAGGACTTTGAAGACTCAAGCGAATTTTCATAACTCAGCCACACGTAAGAAAACCCGCCGAAGAGAAACTTCGGCGGGAAAGTTGTTCATTTCTGATTTAATTATAGAACTTGGATTGCAGCGAGTCTATGCGGCGGCTGAGTCATCTTCGGGAAAAAGTTGATCCGTCCCTCGGATGATTTCAGGTGTGAGCACATATTTCTTCCCTGCTTCCTGTTCGGGAAGCTCATACATGATGTCAAACATGGCCTGTTCGATCACGCTTCGCAACCCACGGGCTCCCGTATTTTTCTTCTGAGCAATGCGGGCGATTTCGTGAAGAGCGGGTTCCGTGAACTCAAGATGGGCGTTTTCCATCTCGAAGAATTTCTGGAACTGTCTGACAAGCGAGTTCTTAGGCTCGGTCAGTATTCGAACCAGATCATTTTCTTCCAGTTGGGATAAAGTCGATAACACGGGAAGGCGTCCGAGCAATTCTGGAATCAAACCGAATTCCAGAACATCATCGACTGAAGCCTGGGCCAGTAAATCGTTCTTCGATTTTTCCTGCTGTTTTTCTTTCTTCTGGCCTGACTGACCGAAGCCGATTGACTTGCGACCCAGTCGCTTGCCGACAATATCTTCGAGACCTACGAAGGTACCACCACAGATAAACAGGATGTTAGACGTGTCTAATTGAATGTATTGTTGCTCCGGATGCTTTCTGCCACCTTGTGGGGGCACATTGGCAACAGTCCCTTCCAGCATCTTCAATAATGCCTGCTGGACCCCTTCTCCGGAAACGTCGCGTGTAATTGAGACGTTCTGGCTGGTTTTGCCAATTTTATCGATTTCGTCGATGAACAGAATCCCGCGTTGGGCTGCTTCGACATCAAAATCGGCGGCATGTAATAATTTGAGCAAGAGGTTTTCAACATCTTCCCCAACATAGCCGGCTTCGGTTAAGGTGGTTGCATCACCGATGGCAAATGGAACCTGTAGATAACGCGCCAGGCTCTTGGCAAGCAATGTTTTTCCAGAGCCAGTGGGACCGATCAGGAGGATATTGGATTTATCCAATTCGACATCCGAACCTTCTTCTTCGGCATGCATCAGTCTTTTATAGTGATTATGAACGGCAACAGCCATGACCTTCTTGGCACGATCCTGTCCGATGACATAGTCACTCAAATGAGTCACTATTTCACGAGGCGTGGGAACATTCTTGAATAGTTTCTTCGTAGTTCCCCGGCGTCGATGCTCCTGTTCCAGTATTGATTGGCAGACTTCAATACATTCTCCGCAGATATACGCATTGTCGGGTCCCTCTACGAGTGGCCCCACTTCGCGATAACTTTTTCTACAAAAAGAACAGTTTGCGTTTTTCTTCCCAGAAGAATTACGTTTTCCAGAGGTGATATCTCGTCCGGTGGGCATAGCTTCCCTTCAACGGTGTCAACTAAATGATGGCGTTTAACGTCCAGTGAGTTTTGATTCTGCCTCCATGCAAATCATTCGATATGTAGTAAACTTGTGACATGGATTAAAAAATGAAATCTACTTAAATTTTAAAGAGGCAACTTTTGGGTAAATAGAGTAATCAACGAATTATTGATTAGAAGGCAACAGTTAAAATTCTACGTATAACTTCTAATCGGCGTTTTCTGTTTGATCAGTAGTTTCTTTTTTTTCCAAACCCTTCTCGGTCGAATCAACAAGCCGTTTCCTGATGGATCGGAATTCGTCGTCGGTGAGGTCACCTTCTCGGCGCATTTCTGAGAATTGTAGAAGTAATTCACTCGCGTCAACATGACGATCCTCATTTTCCCTAAAACATCCTACGATCCATACGACCAACCAAATCAAAAAACTGACAACGAGAACCGCCAAAATCCACTGAAGCACATGGCCCTCGAACAGTTCCTTGAATAACTTTTGCCTTCCAGCTCCATTTCTCAGAGTTAAAATATATAGAATCACTTTAAAACCGACAGAAATTATTATCTTCCTGCCTTCCCTAATACAAACCCACAACTGCTTTGCTGGCGAAGCCGCCCGCATTCAAATAAAACTCCCTCAACAGCCCTCTCTTACTTATTATATAGGCTCAATAATTATTGGGAAGAGTCTTAATAGAGGCAAGCCCGCCTGCAGTAATTGATCTGTATCGGTCTCTGGGTAGATTAGCACTTCATGCGCCAAAAATCAGTGAATTCTAATATGAGAGAGAAATAAACTCCCTTTGTGGGGGTCTCAAAGGGGAGCCTTCTAGTTCTGCTGAGAGGGGCTGAATCTCTCATTTTAAGCGGAAAATCGGCTATAAGAACGACATTTTCTAATCGAAATCCGTTTAAGAATTCGAATCCATCAAAATTGAGGTTTGTTTTCAGATCCAGCAGTCTGCCAGGCAGAGAAATAGTAAGACTTACATTGTTGAATTTACCTAAAATCAAAGCAGTACAGTGATTTGATCGATTTCTATAAAACACGCGGAGAATTGGCAGGCTCTCAGAGTCTTTGCATTGCATCCCGGGGAATTCACTTTTATGATCAATTCTAGATAGAAGTTTCATTTCGTGGTTGATTGCAGATTTTTGGCTGTCAAAACCAGCACAGCACTACAGACTCATTATTGTTAGGATTTTGAATGGATTTTGAAAAACGTCTTCAGCACGCCATTAACAAAGGGCGCGCAGCCAAAAATGAAGAAATACAACAAGCTGTCGGGAAGAAGATGTCTGAAGAGGAGTTTAAGAATCTTCATTTGAAATACCGACTCGAGATGACTGACCATATTGATGGGGGGTTGAGAAAGCTAGCCGATCATTTTCCCGGTTTTCAATTCAATACACTTATGGAAGAGGAAGGTTGGGGATCCAGGATTACACGTGATGATGTCAGTCTGGGGGCAGGGAAAAAGGCACAGAGCCTCTATACCCGGCTGGAGATGGTCGTTCGGCCTTTTACCGAAACACACATCATTGAACTGGTCGCCAAAGCGACGATCAGAAATAAGGAAACCTTCAATCGTTCCCATTATCAGTTTGTTGCTGAAGCAGATATGGACTCATTTAAGGATCTGGTTGACTTGTGGATTCTGGAGTTTGCAGAACAATTTTCGTTTCAAGCGTAATCATCACTCTCTGAAATTAAAAATAGAGTAAATAGATAAGGTGTTTGTTTTATGGGTCGCCATGCGGATTTCACTCAGGTAGTTGATCGTGGTGCCGTTGCCATTATTCGTGCGCAATCCGGTGAGTTGCTGGTCGATGTTTCTAAAGCCATCTATGCTGGTGGTCTGGATGTCATTGAAGTCACTTTTACGGTACCAGGAGTTCTGGACATTCTGGCTCAGGTCAAACGGGAACTGGGCGACAAGATTCTACTGGGGGCTGGAACGGTGCTCGATACGGAAACGGCCCGCGCTGCGATCCTGGCAGGAGCGGAGTTTATTGTGACCCCGACAGTCAATACCGATGTGATTGAATTATGCAATCGGTATGACAAGTTGATCATGACCGGTGCATTTACACCAACGGAAGTATTGACCGCCTGGGAAGCCGGTGCGGACATCATTAAAATCTTTCCAGCATTTGTGGGTGGACCTGCTTACCTCAAAGCATTGCATGGCCCCCTGCCCCAGATTCCACTGATGCCGACCGGCGGTGTTGATTTAGAAACATTGCCTGCCTATCTTAACGCAGGAGCCTGTGCTGTTGGCTTGGGTAGCTCACTGGTTACGAAACAGATGGTCGAATCTGGCGATCTGGATGGAATTCAGAAGCTGACCACAGAATATATGAATCAGATTGCTGAAATCCGCAAAGGCTGATTATCGTGCGACTTCCGAATTCAAGCGGTGGTCAGGCTTCTCTTTGACTATTGCTCAAAACTGGGAGGTTTTTCTTCTACTGCGCTTCTGTTTTAACCAGAAAGATCCTCTCAAGTCGTACGATCTGATTTGACGATATGCCTAGATAGTCAAGATTCGGTTTACTAGTACCCGTACGTATTGGCTGTTGAATAAATTTACAACTTCTCTGGAGGGGGCTCCGAGCTTGGATAACTTCAAACTGTTGTTGTCTGGGTATGGAGGTGAATTGGCATGAGACTATTGACATTCCTGGTAGTCAGTTGCTGTAGTTGGGGAATTCTAACCGATTCGTCTCAGGCAGCTGCAGTTCCTTCGGCGCCCGTCTATACCAGTAAGACTCAGTTTCGAATTCCCTATCATTATGATCAGGCGGAAATCGATCGCCTGGGGGCCCGTGAAATCAGGCTGTATGTTTCTACAGACCGGGGCGTTACCTGGAACCACTTGAAATCAGTCTCTCCTTCCACGCGCAAATTCCCATTTGAAGCGACTCAGGATGGCGAGTATTGGTTTTCTGTCCGTACTTTGGATTCGAAAAATCAACTGCACCCTTCTGGTCGTGTTTTTGAGCCAGGATTGCGAGTCGTTATTGATACCACACCTCCTCAACTGGAGCTTGATCTACGACAGATTTCTCCCGGTAAAGTCCAGTTGATCTGGAATGCTGAAGATCGGTATCTGGATCCGAGTAAGCTGGTGCTGGAATATTCTCAAAATGAAAGCCAGAACTGGCAACGTGTTATTGTCGCCCCGCATGGGAAGGGGCAGACGACCTGGTCCATTTCTCAAGGTGGTGTTGTTGCTGTTCGGGGTATGATTAAAGACCGAGCCGACAATATGGGGAGCAGTCAGAAGAAGATCCGTGTGGTTGCTTCCGCCAGTCGTACGGTACCTAAGAAAAAACAAGACCTGCTTGATTTTAATCAGCCTATCGCATCAGGGGGGATTCCGGATAACAGTTTAACATTATCCGAGCCGGAACCGCTTGCTCCCTATTCCAGTCAGGGACAGGATTCACAGCCAAAACCGCTTGAGCAGCAGAACCCCCTTGCTAATAATAATCAACTACCCAGTGTATTCCCCAAAGCTGGCACCGGCAGCCAGTCCATGCAGGATTCGGTGAAAGGGCAATTTGTCGCCGATGCTCCAGAGAAACGTCCGCATTATGCGAAAAACCGTTATCCCGCTTCAGAAAAGAATTGGGCGCCCGAACGTAAGCAGGTGTTAAACGGGACACAGTTTCAGATCGGCTTTCAGGTTGACGAAGTCGGCCCGTCAGGGATTGGGGCAATTGAGCTGTATATCACAGAAGACAATGGTCAGAAGTGGTATAAGTATGGTGAAGATGAAGACAAGAAGAGCCCCTTTCATGTAGAAGTTCCCCATGATGGGATTTATGGCTTTGCACTGCGAGTCCGTAGCGGCGTAGGGCTTGCTGATGCACTACCCAAGACAGGCGAAAAGCCGGATGTAGTCATTGTCGTCGATCGCACCGCACCGGCAATTAAGTTGCATCCCATTAAGCAGGGGCTGGGAGGCGAAGCGAATAAAGTGACCATTTCCTGGGCAATGAGTGACCAGAACCCCGCAGAGAAGTCGATTGCCATCAACTATTCGACACAGCCAAATGGTCCTTGGGAACCCATTGTTAACTGGCAGGAAGATATGGGAAGGTTTACCTGGTCGGTTGGACCGGGCAACCCTTCCAAATTTTATCTGCAGGTCGTTGCACGCGATTCAGCAGGTAACATCACGAAAGAGGTCACGCCGGACCCCATCATTCTGGATCTGACAAAGCCTTCGGGCCGCATCGTTGACGTGGAAGTGCTGAATAAGGCTCCTTATTAAGTCAGACCGCATTGATTGATCTAACTCACAGAAACGCTTATGCCTGTTCCGACTTCTCTTCAGTTTTGGGTTCTGAGCTGGGGACTTCAAACTTAGGAGCTGAGAACTCATCCGAACGTTCTTCCGGTGTGGGACGAGGAGTTTCAGGTTGTGATTGAGAGTACGACGCCTGATTGACATCGTCTTCAATTCCACTCACGCCTTTTTTGAATTCAACAATTCCCTTACCCAGGCTGCGCGCGACTTCAGGTAAGCGCTTCCCGAATAGAAGCAGTGCGATGATCCCAACGATGATCATTTCATAGCCGCCAGGCATTCCGAACATCGCAGGTACAGCTGTCATGTGTGTAATTGTCTGGAACATTTTTGAACCTCTTTTATTTTAAGGTGTTGAAGGACGCTTTACTGAAAAGCCAATGTCCTCTGAGCCTCGTTACTATTTTATACCATCTTTAATCATTTTGACGCGATCAAATCGGTCCTATTCTGACTGCTTATCGTGTTCGGAGTCATGAGGGGGAAACTTTGAAGATTCCCCTTCATCAATATCTTCTCGTGCCCCTTTTTTGAACTCGACTATACTTTTCCCGAGAGAATTCATGGCTCCTGGTAAACGCTTACCAAACAGCAGCAATATAATCCCTAAAATGATGGTAACTTCAATCCAGCCTGGAAAGCCAAACATACTACGGTCCCACTAACTTTGATGAATCAGTCGAAGTCGACGACGATTACAGTTTTCTTGAGGAATCAGGTTCTTTCGGTGAAATGGTAACAGATGGAGATGTCACCGAAAATGAACACCAGCAATATGGGAATGTTCCAAAAAGGTATGCGCTGTTGGCACTGAGGAAAAGACCGAAGGAAAGTTCTCGTTCCTGCTTGGTGGCTCTGCGAAAATACATCTCGGAGGAAATCCCATGGGATGGATATCCACTCGGTTTGCCCGCAGGAGTCGCAGGAGGATTGAGCGGTAAGTACTTAAATCATAACCGCGCAAACGCGTCTGTCAACAGAATTTAACGGCCCAATTCTGTTGATTTGGCATTCTGAACGTCAATATGGGAAAAAAAACGCCTTTTAGGGTTTTCCGACTCTTGGCAGATGTGAAAAACCTGCTTTGACTTAACCTGTTGCTGCATCTTGAGATGTTTTCTGGAGCAGGAGTAGCATTTCAACCCATTGAATCGATTGTGCAAATGCGTTTAACTCCGGGGCCTGCGTTGATTCACATTCCGCACAACAATCGACAAATGCGTTCAGTGACCAGCGTTTATTTTGCAAGAGCCGACTTTTCCAGTCCTCAACCGAATCGCCGTAATTCAGATCAAATAAGGTCTGTACTACGTCTGGTAAAACGTCATGCAGCGGGTGATAGCCTACCGCCCTGCTCCAGTATTTGGCATTCGAATAGTCAGGCTCTCTGCGGTGCATGATATGATGCCAGTAGTCACCCGCCCCGTGTATCCCCTGGCTTTGAACTGACTGTGAATATTCATGACTTTCGTCCAGATAGTCATGCATGCAGAGCAGCCCTGCTTTGAGCGCAATTGCATCGGCCTGAGACAAAATGGCAAGCAGATCCTGAGCTGGTTCATAGGCCCGTAGTAAATGGAGTAGCCAGTCTCGATCAGGACCAGGATCATCAGGAGCCAGGGCTGGAAATATTCCTGAAATGAGGTTTACCCGTGAGGATGTCTTTGATTCAATCAACTGGGCTGGGACTCCTTTTTGTGCCAGGAGAATCAGTGTCTGCCAAATTAGATCCGTCGATTCCTCAAAGTCTTTCAGGTTTTCAAAATCCGTTTTGCGGATCAGTACGACTGCATGCTGAAGCGGATTCATAGCCAGCGAAGCCGCTACAGGAGGCAGGGTTTCGTATGCCCCGACAAATGGACTGGAATCGTGGAAAGGCAGAAAGTAGACTCCCGCCTGATCTCGATTTAGCTTCAGATTGCTCAATTGATTGAAGAATGACTGATCAACGGGTTGTGACAATTCGATGAAACCAACGTAATCCGAATCGGCTTCTTCAAATAGTGAATTTAAGGTCTCGCGAGTTATGTTTGAGAACCCTTTGAGATCCAGGCTGCTGAACGTCAGGTGAGAAAAATTGCTGAGACCTTCAGGCGGTTTTTCGTTTCCGGAAAGATAAATATGGATTGATACGGTCATGGGAATGAAATTTCAGTAGTAGAACCATTGAGAGTTTGTTGACGCCTCTAACGTAACGGATTTCTCTTCTGTCGGAAAGTCAACCAATTCTGGTTTTGACGCTGCAGAATTATTCTTTACTAAAACAGAGGAGTTGTCCATTTTCTAAAGTGACAACGATTCTTCCTTTCGAATCAATGGCAGTGCCCCCCTTCACTGCTAGCGCAGGCAGTGGGTGCGTCCAGAGGTCAGTTCCCTGATCAATCTGAATGGCCGTCAGAAATGGTTCGTCTGACTTCTCGTCCGGATGCCCGGCCGTTAACAACGTTTCCGGAGAAACGATAAAACTGGTGAAGCGGCGTTGCTTCTGATCGACCCAGAGATTTTTGCGTTTAAATGCTTCTCCCGTGCGTCTGGCACGCATGCTTAACCAGCGGGCCACTTCTTTTTTCACTTTCGGTGCCCCCGGCGGTAAGGCTTCTTTTAATGTCAGATTAGTAAAGGAACTCCCTTCATAGCTGGCATCATGCACCAGCTCCCGTCGGTCTGCCAGGGTGTGTTCAATGGACAGATATTTTCCATAGTCCGGGTAATAGGGATAGAAGGCCGTCCGGTATTGTGACGTCACTTCGGCTCGGGGAGTATTTAAACAGTTCAATGTCTGTAGATCGTATCGGGCGATTTCATAGACGCCGCCTGCGAGGAACCGAAGTTCGTTTCCTTCAATGTATAAGCTGCCCTGCAGACTGATTCCACTATTGACGGTCTCCGAAAGTGCGCCCGAAGTATTATTTTCTCGCTGCAATTCGCCAGTATTCGCATTTAACGCGACTATGTGGGTGCCATCAAAATGGGCGATCCCTGCAGCAGCATAAACCGTATTGTTCTGAACGACGACTCCTCCTGAGACGGGCCAGGTGGAGATCAGTTTTCCATACACGGGGATCCAACGTCGATCAGACGCTACGCGGAATGACCAGAGCGGAATTCCGGTTTTCGCTTCATAAGCATATACCCGTCCGTCGGCTGAGCCCACAAACAGCCGATCGTTGTCGACCGTCGGCGGATAGTAGATTGCCCCTCCGGTAAATTGCTTCCAGACCTGCTTGCCCTGCATATCAAAGGCAGACACAACGCCATTTCGGTCGCCCACAAAAATCAGATTTCCTGCGATGACTGGTGCCGTCGGCAGTGCCGATTTTGTAACTTGTGCTGTCCAGATGAGTTTGGTTTTGGCAGGGATTGAAACATTGGTCGTTGAGGATTGCCGGCTGTCGCCACGGAACACGGGCCAGTCGCCAGCGCGGGCCGCCAAGGGGTCGACTTTCGATAGGTCACTCGCATAGACGACGCGGCGCGGGGGAGCCTGAGCAGTTGGTGAGGCGGAATCCTTTTCAGGACCCAGGCAGATATGTCCGTAAAGCGAGAGTTCACAGCCACACATCCAGGGACCCCAGTAGAGCAGTCCGTTGGAAATAATTACCCCGTCTTGGCAGGGAGGCCGCATGGGAGCGATATGTTGTGCTGAATCAGTTTCGGTTTCCAGTCGGACCGTACCTCCTCTGGTGCGGAAAAAGATGCTGTCGACGCTTCCAGTGGCACGGGTGCAGGCACGTCGCGTGGGGAGCGATGCAATTTTATCTCCGGTGGCATAATCGAGCTTCATCCCGGTTTCTTTCGGCCCCGCAGCATAAATTCCATCTTTACGTAAGACGAGTTGCAGGTTTCCATGCTCTTTCTCCCACAGCATATACCCGTCAGCAGCAGAGGCGCTGACCAGATGCAAACGTTGTGGACCGGCGAAAAACAGGTAGTCGTCGCTGCACTTGATGTAGTTCGTGGTGGCATAACCGGTGACGTAATGCTGCGCTTTCTGATTCGAGCCGATCGAAGCCAGCAGTTTTTTATCGTCATTTTTCCAAAGCGGTTTTCCATTTTCGATATTCAGGCAGGCCAGGAATTTATCGGGGCAGTAATAAAAAAGATGATTGTTTTTCATACAGACGCCGCGACTGTCAATATAGTCTTTGTCCCGAAAATGCCAGAGAACTTTTTTACTGGCTGGATCGATTGCCACAAAGGTACGACCGAAACCAAACGCATTTTTGAGGTCAGTATAGTCGTGTCCTTTCCACATGCCCCAAGGCCAATGTCCCAGTCCGCGTCTGGCCGATTTCTGGGTATCGACTTTGACTTCCTGGTTTCCAATCAGTGCGTAGAGAATTCCATTTTGCATGCCCATCCATTTCCAGACTGGCCCGTCAGCCAGTTTCTCATCGATCACGATCTCGTCTCGAATCTCGCCGGTTTCACTATCAATGATTTTGCATGATTCGTTATCTGCCATGAATAAGGCGTCTTCAGTACCAATCATGGTGTTCCTGTGAATCATGAAGCCTTCCGGAAGTTTGCGTTTCCAGAGAATGGTGCCGTTGTAGGCATTGATACACAGTAACGTGTTCAAGATGGCGTTCTGATTTTGTTTATGAGCAATGTGGCCGAAAGCTTTGAACACCTTACCTCCTGCAGCAACTGAGATTTCCGGCATTGGAGAAAATTTGGGGTCAGCCAGGAATTGAGTTCGATAAGGTGCTCTTGCGTTTAGATCAGTCGATTGCGGGTTATTATCAGGCCCGTGGTAGGGATGGTCCCAATAATCATTTCCCTCGGGAACCGGTTTTGTGATTTGGGAATCAGAGGTAAATGCAGTCCCTTGAGGCCGTAATACACGTAAGAGTTCCTGCTTTGTGGTTGGTTTGCTAGCCGGGGTTTGTACAAAGATCACATCGGCCAGATTACTGGCAAGCGCAATCGAATCATTCTTTCCCTGATCTGCGAAAATCCGTTGTCCTAACAATCCCTGTTGATCAGCCAGGTTCCGCACCTGGGTTACTTCCTCTACGGATTCAGATTGAAAATACACCTGCAAATTGCTGTTTTGGATAAGTTCGATGACAAAAGAAGCGGCGTCGGTTTCTGGCAGGCCCACTACAACACAAAGCCCCCGATCCGTTTTCAGTTTATTCAGACAGGCTTTCGTAAAAGAAGCAGCAGTCTGATTCGTCTGTTGCGCTGCTCCAGCGAGGGGGCTCCAAATCAGAAGAAACAAAACAATGAGAGGCAACGTCGATCGTGTGATACAAAAAGCTCTCATGTGAATTTTCCTCAATCCTGTTTGAGTTATGAGCCAGGGAGAACGAGTTTCGATCATTCATGACCTTTTAGTCCATTGTGTCTTCATGATGGCAGTATTGATTTCATTTTTCAAAGAGAATCTGGCACTTTCGTTTTGAATTTTGAAACGCGTTCTCATCTGCTGATGTATGGGATTGGATGATTTATTAATAGTGCTAAGGAAATTCGGGAGGTAAATGTAGTAGAATGGTCGATGTGTACGGGTGATCCATTTGGTGTTAGAAATCTGATAGAACTTAAGAAAAAAGCAAATATCGGCTGGTTTAAATTTAGGAATGTGTGAACAATGAGTGCAGATTTCGTTGCCAGTCAAGCGTGAAATATCAAATGACGGATATTCCGATTGCGAACTGGCACATTCGTCTGAGTGAAAGCAAGGGGACCTGTTTCTTGCTCAGATGTTAAAAAAACTTTCGACTGGTGATCTATTCTAATCACTGGCGGTATTTTCGTATGAACCACATCTTACCGGATTATTATTTAAGTGAGGCGACATGGTTTTACTTATCCCTGTTGCTGACGCTCGCGGTCTTTTTCCGATTTGACCGTATTGCTTCGTTGCGCAATCTGGATTTGTTATTACTGCTGTCGATATCACCGGGCCTCTTGTTTCTTAGTGACCATCCTATTCTAGGAAACATCTGGTTGTTTGTGGGCACCGGGTTATTAGTAATTCGGATGAGCGTTGATTGTTTCTTTCAACGAAGGCCGCGAGGCGAGCAGAATCTGAATAGCTTTGGAATGGCTTTTCTCTGTATTTCGATTTTCGCATTTTTTATGGTGCGCGTTTTTACTGAAAAACCAGCTGCCGAAACCATTCAAACGGTCAAGCAAGCCGACAGCTTGTTAAGTATGGAAGATGTGACTGTTGCACAAGAGCAGAAAATTCCGGAAGCGGGTCCCACAGCGCGTCTTTTAGCTGCGCCTGTTGTTCCGCTTTCCAGTGCAGTGTCGCAAGCCAGCTTCGATTCTGCGACTTTAGCCGCACGGATTATGGCGATTTTGGCACATGCGTTCGTGATTGTGGGGCTAATCATAATGGGCAAAGTCCATTTTGCTGACACTCAACTTGGTTTGGCCATGGCGTTACTGTATCTCTTGTTGCCCTGTACTGCCTATGATGTGAGCAAAGCAAATCATGTGCTCCCTGCTGCCTTACTGGTTTGGGCGTTTGTCACATATCGGCAACCGATTCTTTCCGGTATTTTTATGGGTTTGGCATGTGGCGCCATGTTTTTTCCCGTCTTTCTCTTACCGTTATGGGCCAGCTTTTACTGGAAAAATGGTTTGAAGCGGTTTGTGCTTTCCGGAAGTGTTGTGGGGGTCGTTCTACTGGGGAGTCTGGTTCTGACCTCCGTGGACCGATTCTCATTTACACAACAGACAATTGGCTCAATTGATTGGTCGGTTCTCAAGTTTCAAGGTGGTCAGCAAATGCCGGGCTTCTGGAGTGCCTACGATACTGCCTATCGAATTCCCGTCTTTGTCGGCTTTGTCTTGTTAATTGCCTGTTTGACTTACTGGCCGCGAAAGAAGAACCTAGGCCACCTGATGTCACATACCACGGCGATTATCATCGCTACCCTGCTCTGGTATCCACAGCAGGGAAGCGTATATCTGTTGTGGTATCTGCCGATGCTGTTGATGGTCGTCTTCCGGCCACGACTCCTGTATACCACTCAGGGTCAAGACGTGGATCGGAATCAGGAGTCAGGCGAAAAACCGATTTCACGACTTCAGGATTCGGTCAACATTGTGCGGCATACCTCTCAATAAGTAAGTGGCCTGCCACGCAAGATAAGATTTCAATCAGGTCTGCTGGGAATATTCCTGATCAGCGTCAAGCCGAATCTCTTTCTCTGTGGATGCTTGCCTGCTCTCGGATTTCGCTAATAGGGGAGCCTCGATTTCCGGGGAATCAAAGTTGGTTTTAGTCCCCACGATGAACATGGGACGCGCTCTGACTTGGTCGTAGATACGTGTTACATATTCGCCAAGGATTCCAATTCCCAAAGCATTCAATGTACCAAAAAATGAGGCTGTGATGGTTGTGGAAGCCCAGCCGGGAATTGCCAGACCAGTAACCAGTTTATGATACATCACAAAGGAAATCAGCGCCATGCAGGCGATGGCAGACAAGGCGGCAATCACATAGAAAATGGTAAGCGGGAAAAAGGAAAAAGAGAAAATGGCAGTCTTAGCCAGTTGGCACAACTGAAGAAACGAGACACGCGGGTTCTCGTCGTAACGGGCCAACCGCTCAACGGACACACCAATCTGGCGATAACCAACCCAGGATCGGAGTCCAGGAAAGTAGCGATCACGGTCGTTCAGTTGTGCAATTTGAATGGCAACTTTACGGTCAATCAATCCAAAGTTGCCGGCATCCCGTGGAATCGATGTGCTGGCGATCAAATTGAGCGTTTTGTGGAACGTTTGGAACGCCCAGCGTTTGAGAAAACCCTCTTTGCGGTCTGTTCGAATGGCATAAACAACATCGTAACCTGATCGCCAGTGTTCAATGAAATCGACGATGGCAGTAGGACTGTCCTGCATGTCCGAATCCATAATGACGATGGCGTCGCCAGTGGCGTGCAGCAAACCGGCTTGAACTGCTGCCTGGTGTCCAAAATTCTTTGCGAAATGGAGTACTCTGACCCGCGAGTTTAAATCGGCAAGATCATTCAGAATTTGCCCACTCTGGTCTGAGGAACCATCATTCACAAAGATGATTTCATACTGGCTGCCTGTGGTTTGTAGAGCTTCTTCCACGGCTTGTAGAAGTTGAGGAAGTACCGTCTGCTCATTAAATACAGGCAGTACAACGGAAATCAGAACTTCAGAGATCGGCATTCGCGAAGGTGTTGATGAATTGGGCTGACTTTGATTCATTTGGTTAAGACTCCTACCAGAGAAAGGCCAAATGGAACTCCTGTCGCATGAATCAATTTTCGTTCGATTTGCGCACATGACATCAGGCAAGCGTTTGTGAACCGTGAAACACGAGTAAAGCGTGGAGGAGAATCATCCGTTCGCTTTAAAAGTTTGTCTTTTCCGCGAATCGCAATCGCAGCAGGCAAGCTAAACGAGTTCCAATGGGTGACCCATTTCACTTTTAAGCCGGCCTGCTCTGCATTTTGACGAAATTTCGATTTTGTATACCGACAGAAGTGCCCCAGTTTTCGATCCCAGTCTGAATACAGCATTGGATAGGCGGGGACGGTGATAATAATTCCGCCGTCCTCTGCCAGGGTTTCAGCTGCGTTTTTGAGTAGCTGTACCGGATCTTCCATATGCTCCATAACATCTAATAAAAGTACTGCTTTTGCTGAAGCAGGAGCAACAGGCCAAGGCTGACTCAATTCATGTACGAACACATTTTCTAAGCCGCGTGAGCGACCATGCTCCACTGCTTCTTGCATCAGATCAAAGCCGGTGACTTCATAACCCAGCCGACGGAACTCAAGTAAGTTCCGTGCCGAACCAATCCCACCTTCAATCACTAAACCGGGAGGAGGAAATTCGGTGGTCAAGATCTCTGTTACCAACTTGCGCTTGGCAACGTGCCACCAATAATTCTCTTCCAAATCAATTAGTTCGGTGAGGTGTCCTGGATCCACGAGATTATGATCTTTCCTTCAGAGCGACTGATGGTAATACAAAAAGTAGGTATAATCGATTATTAAATAGACCCTTGATTGGGATTAGGATAACAGTGTAATCAGGAGAACTCTGCAGGTTTCCTGACAAAATGACATGTTTTTAGTCAAAATAAGCATATTTTTTTTACCTATAGTGCTTGTCCTGACTATAGTGTTTTTTGATTCTGGTCTTCAGAACTGCAGTGGTACGTGTAACTATGTGGAGTATTGATGGTGAGAGATCAGGTAACCGGGCAGGTAACAGCATTCACATGGATAGCTGTTATGATTTTTTTACTAATTATAATTCTAAATGTTCCGCTTTTCCTCAGAATGCCTCTAGCGACAGATGTCGTGTTTTATGACTTACAGGCACAAATGGTTCTCAATGGGGGAACCTTATATCGGGATATGTTCGAGACAAATTTGCCGGGGATTGTCTGGGTACATATGCTGGTTCGTTCGCTTGTGGGGATGAGTTCTGATGCCATTCGAGCCGTTGACCTCGTGATTTTCAGCGGGACTACGTTCCTGCTAATGCAGTGGAATCGCAGAAACCATCTTTCGCTGACAGGCATGCTTTGGATTGGGATTGCCCTGTTTTCGTTTTACTTTTCGATTTCGGAATGGTCTCACTTTCAGCGAGACACTCTGATGCTTCTCCCTTCAATGGCGGCACTCTGGCTTAGACGTAAGCAAATAGATCGACTCATTGATCGCAATCAGTTAACTGGTGAGGCTTCGTTTGTCTCGATTTTGGGATGGGCGTTTCTCGAAGGGCTTTTTTGGGCAGTTGCTTTTTGGGTGAAACCGTTTGTTGCGATACCGGCATTGTGTGTCTGGATCGGATCGCTGTTGATTGTTGGACAATTCCGAAGGCTACTGATTGATTTTTCCGGTTTATTGCTGGGAGGTTTAGTTCTTGGTGCAGTTGGGATTTTCTGGATCTGGCAGAATGGTGTCTGGCCTTCATTTTATGAAACGTTTACAGAATGGAATCCCGAGTATGTGGCAGCACGGAAGGCGGGATGGGAGTCAATGCGTTTTGCCCAGTTTTTGTACCGATTTTATCCCTGGTTCCTGCTGCATCTGGTCGCGGTCCCACTCGCATTGCTGGCATTGAAAGATTATTGGAATAACAGCAGGAATACAGAAACGGACACTGCTATTGAGCCGGGGAAACGAGACTTTGTTCTGCTCGCTTGCATGTATCTGGGCTGGTTATTTCAGTCAGTCATGTTCCAGCACCTATTTGATTATGTGCATCCCCCTTCCCATCTATTGGCCATTACCGTCATCGGTGGTTATTTAGGCAGCCGCTTTCAGAGTCGTTCCTTGTCCTGGGGCTGGAAAAGCGGGATGGCTTTTTTCCTGATGATGGTGGTGCTTTCATTTCCGGGATTCAAACCCCAACGAGCAATGTTGTGGAAGACTTGTGTCATGAATTCCAGTAACGCCCAGTTAAAGTCTCAGCTGACTTTGATGGTGCAGGTCGATTGGGAGGATCTGGAAGCCGTGAAACAGTATTTGAAGTCGCAAAATCTGAAAGACGAAGAGCTGCATTGTTATAACAGCACCCTGGTGTATTTGTATCCGGAACTAGCTCTCAAACCTGCGACACGGTTTGTCTTTTTTGACTCGGCCTTGATTTTTTGTCCGAACCATCGAAATGAATTGTATGACGCCATCAATGAAAGCCCGCAAAAATATATTGTGACCGATCTGATAGACAGCGGCTTTAAGCACAAGTCCGCGTTGGCGAAATCGTCGAACCCGGAGCAACTGACACCTCCCGATTATCCAGTTAGCATGAAAGGGGCCTATCCCTGGTCGCATCCTGTTGTATTCCGCTCAGGACGCTATCTGGTACATAAGGTGGAGCGTCCCCTGGGTCAGTTTATGGGAAGTGGACGTGTTCCCACTGAAGAACGTGTCCAGGAATATTTTCGGCGCCAGCAAAAACAGAAGACCGAAAAACCATCAGATTCCTAGATCCTAAATGGTGGCCAATTCCATCAAATGATTGCTGCCTTGTATTTGCTGACATCGTATTCGTTTTATTCTGCTTTGGTTTCTTTCACAGAGCGAAACGGCATGAGCAATAAGATGCAGATGATTGCAAGTGTGGTAATGGTAATCATACGCCCGATTCTGAATCCGGGAGGTTCATAAACAAGTTCAACCTGATGTTTGCCTGCCGGAAGTGGAATGGCTCGCAATGAAAAATCGGCAGGTAAAACAGACACGCCCACTTCTTTAATTCGTGCAGACCAACCCGGGTAGAAAATGTCAGAAAGAATGAGATATCCTGGTGCATCCAATTCAGCCATGATTTGGAGCTGGTTGGGAGACGTTTTTAATATCTCAGCCGCTTTATAACTCTGCCGTTTCCCGGCAGGCAAATGATCCTGTGGTAGCAAGACTTCCTTTTGCGGTTGCACTTTGGCGATGGAATCAACAATTTGATTGCTGGGCTGATTTTGATTTAACGGTATCACCTTACCTGTCAAAAATGCTCTCGGTAGCGGATTGGTATTTTCCAATATCAAATAAGGGATAGGGGCTGGTTCCGAATTCCGTAATGCAAATTCCGCTGGAATGGTTCCCCGTTCAATGGTTTTCCAGCCAGCGAGTTCAATCTGTTGATTGGTTTGCAGGATCGCGTATTTGATACTCATCAGATTCAACAGCGGCTGTCGTGCTGTGGAGAGTTGAGGCTCGCTATAACCGGCCATCATCAGAGCAGCGTCAGGCTGAGGGAACGTTGCCGCTGCCAGCAGCCCGAGACGAATGAGCGGCACTGGTTCATACCCCTGTACTTTCCGGATCTGGTGTTTCCATGCTTCACGGTCACTCAGCAGCTTCTGCCCAACCAGGACGCGATGCTGCCCCAGATTCTCTTTTAAGAATTGAATAAGTTTGGTTTCATCTCGAAATGAGGCTTGGGGAATGGTTCTTAAAATATGTTTGCTATGTGCTGACAGTTCCCAGGAACAGAGGATAAAAAGTAAAATCAGGCCTCCGATCGCGGTCTTACGGGAAAGACAGGCTGAGAATACCGCTGCAGAAACCCCCATTACCGCAACCGTGATCGAGATCAATTGCAGTTTCATGATTTGTCCCGGGTTGAGGTTCAGGGAGACCAACCCCCCCGAATAGAACATCAGAGAAATCAAGCAAAGTCCTCCGATGGCGAAGCAGGCTAATGAAAGATTGCGGTACTTGTTTCTGGCTATATTTAAAAACAGAGACGAGATGGTTTCACATCCAAAACCCGCCAGCATGGCAACTACCAGGGAGCAAATCCACATCATTCGAGCGGGCATTCGAAACATGGAAAATCCGGGGATGATCTTATGACAGAGCATGTAAAAAGGGAGCTGGGGGCCGAACGCGAGTAAGAAGGCTACGAATCCGATTAAAGTCAGTCGAATGACCGTTCGATTTCTGATGGAACTCACGCAGCCAAGGCAAGCAAGTAACAGCGGCAGGCATCCAAAATAACAAACCGCTTCCCAGTAATAGCCGCCCGGACCTCTGTATTTGTCAGGTCCTCCCCAGACAAACGGATCCAGCAACTGCAATAGACTGGGAAGCGCAAGGCTGCCGCTTTGCAAGGCTTTCGAGTCAATTCCCCCTGATCTGACCGCCTGTTGGGTGTAGATTGTAATGGGAATCAGATCGATTGCGACCAACCCGATCGTTAGCAGACCTGCGAATAACCAACCTCGGCTCAAGGCACCTGCTGAAACAGGAATGTTTGAATAAACAGATTCGTTTTGCTCTGCTAAGACCTGTTCGGATTGCCGTGTATTTTTTTTCGGAATGAGGGCGATTAAGGACTCGATTCCAATCGAAGCCGTAAGGAAAAGTAGCAGGTAATAAAGTTCCTGAACATGTCCACAGAAAAATGCCAAAGAAATCAGAATTGTCAGAACGGGGATCGCTTTTTTGCGCCCTTCAAATAAAAGTTCATAGCCATATAAGATCCAGGGGAACCAGGCGATTAGCGTAATCGACGTGTAATGCCCTTCACCCGTCTTGGCGACAAAATAGGGGGCTGCCAGAAAAATGATGCCTGATATAAGGGCGCTGAAGAAATTAAGTTTGTATTTTCGACCAAGTAGATAAGCCCCCCAGCCAGCCCACCAGTGATGGAGAATCATCATCCAGCTGATTGTGGATAATGCGTTAAAGAAAAAAAAGATCCAGTTGACTGGATAAAAGAGCGAGGATTGCGGGTTGCCTAACCAGGGCATTCCCAGAAGTGAATAAGGATTCCAGAACGGAAGCTGGTCGTGTTGTTGAATGCTGTCTTTTTGATAGCTTTTCAAGGCGATAAAAATATTTGTGGTATCGTTGTGTCCTTGATCCTGAGAACCAACCAGCACATCCGATGGATTGACCACTAATGCCTGAAAACACAAGGCGCAGAAAGCCGCGAGTACCAAAGCTGCGATCAAGTTCTGAAACAGTCTGGAACGCATTTGCATCATTTCTAAAAGAGAGTAAAGATGTCGATGATTTTAGTTTCGATGTGGAGGCTGCAATCCATGTGGCTCGAAAATCTTAGCATACATTTCAGGCCGTCGATCAGCCATGCGGTCAATCACATGTTTATCGGGGACCCGGTCGACTCTTTTGTTACGTGCGATTTCAGGATCAATCGTAGCGTAAATAATTTCTTCTTCTGTTCCAGTTGCACGCGCTAACGTTTCACCGGAGGGAGAACAGATACTGCTTTTGCCGATAAATTGAAACCCGCGCTCATGGCCGACTCGATTGATGGCGCAATAATAAATCCCATTCTCCATCGCACGCATATTCACTCCGTGCTCGGCCATACATTCTGCGCCGGAAGGCCAGTTTGTGGGGAGCGCGATGAAATCAGCACCCTGCAGCGACATAATACGCGATGACTCCGGGAAGGCGCTGTCATAGCAGATGTTAAGGCCGATATTGGCTTGTGGATGTTTATAGACGGCAAATTCCTGATCGCCGGGAGTCGCAAACCGATCCACACCCAGATAAGGCAAATGAATTTTGCGATAGCTGCCTAGAACACCTTCCGGGGTAATCAGAACGGCCGCGTTGTATACTCCCTGTTTTGCCCGCTCCAGCATTCCTATAACAACTGAGTGGTTCCGTTCGCGACACACCTGTTGCAGTCTGTCAGTCGAAGGACCAGGAATCGATTCTGCGAATGGGATCGCTTCTTCTAGATCGGCAAAGCAGTAACCGGTGATCGCGCATTCCGGGAACACCGTCAGATCTGCTCCTGCGGATGCCGTCACATTCATTTTTTCAATGATGCGCGCCAGGTTCTCTTCTTTTGCCATCAGAGAAACATCCATTTGTACGCCGGCAATTTTCATATACTTCGATCCCCGAAATCACGATCAATAAAAGACGCTATTCAATGCGAACCAGATGATTCGATTATAAAGGACCGGAACTCGAGTTTCTATTGTTTGCCGTCGATTAACCGGGAATTCAATAGCGTTTCGTTGTTTTGAAGGGAGAGGCTTGCTGAATGGGATGCGGAGTTTGTATTGTCGGTGCAGCTTGCCGCGGTGGAATCAGCACACCGGATTCTACTAGCGTGATATAAGTCAACGTCAATAGAATTGCATAGGCAACGGCGTTTCCAAACAGACCTTTCCCAAACCACTTCAGCGCGCTGCCAGAGGATCTTTTCAAGCGGATTATGACTCCCTTGCGTTCTACGCTATAGACTTCATCCAGCACCAGATGGGATAGGAAGCCTAAAGAGATGCCGCCCGCCATGAGAAATTTGACTGCATATGAGTCACTCACATAGGCCAGGAATACGGATTCGCCAGCAATGATTAACGCCGGAATGCTGTGAAACATGCCTCGGTGAACCGCAAATTTTCCCAATATGGTTGAACCACCATAGCGGACAGCTGCATAAGTCACCACGGCCATCAGGATGGCAGCATCCGGGTCAGCGCCTTTTCGGATCATGCTCCGCATTGCGACAAATGAGGCAACGGCTGCAGTCAAGCTGAAGAGTTCTTTGATCGGGCGCCCGGTTTCTGAGTCCAGGTCTGGTAGCATGCCGCCGATCCAAGTCAAAACGCCTGCGAGAATGCCCTGTGTCGGAGTAAATCCGAAGATTAAACTGGAAATCGTACCATAGCCGATTCCCAGTAAACCACTGACGCTAATATGTTCCTTGTAACCGGCCATACGTATTCTTCCCTGAGGTTGCGGTACAATTCCGGAATAGGTGAGGCGAAATCCTTCCGCCTGAGATCGTAGCAAAGAATGGGGAATCGGATCAATGGGACTTCAAACAAGCCTGCTTCCAGACAAAAATCCCTGGCTTATTGGGAAATGATTTGCAGAACCTCGTCTTTTAAGGCAGCATTGACGGCCATTCCATTTCCAGTGTAAATCGAAGGGGTCCCGTCAAAGTCGATCCAGTGTCCGCCTGCTTCTTCCAGAATGGGGACCAGCGCCGCGGCATCCCAGGGGCTCAAAACCGGGTCGACCATGACCTCGGCTCGTCCAGTCGCTACCAGCATATGACCGTAACAGTCTCCCCAGCCGCGTGCCAAGTAGGAATTTCGACAGAGGTACTCATAGGCTTTTTGTTTGCCAATCGTTTCCCAACGGGTCATGGTTGTGGTGCAAAAGACGGATTCAGACAGTTTCGTTTTGTCAGAGACTTTGGCGCGTCGTAGTTCCTGATCCCTGATTTTCCACCACGCTCCGTCACCTTTGATGGCATAGATCACTTCATCCAATGCTGGGAAGCGACAGACCCCCATGACCAGTTTGCCGTTTTCTTCCAGACCCAGCAGAGTTCCAAACAAGGGGACCCCTTGAGTGTATGGTTTCGTTCCATCAATCGGATCGAGAATCCATTTGAATTCATTTGTGCCTTCAACAGCCGGGAATTCCTCTCCCATGATACTGTCGTCTGGAAAGGCGCGCGTGATTTCAGCTCTTAAGATCTCTTCAGCACCACGATCAGCAATCGTCACGGGTGAGTCATCGCTTTTGCGATCTACCTGGAGATCAGGGGACTGGTAATGCTGCATAATCAGCTTACTGGCTTTTTCTGAAGCTAATAAAGCCAATTCTAATCGTGCTTTTAATTCAAATTGTTCTGAATGGATAGGCATAGTTTCGTCTTCAATTTTTAATTTTAAAGGCTGATAACCAATTAGAAAATCATGATAGCATGAGGCTGTATCTAAGGAGCAAATTACTCGTCTTCCAGACGGTAGAGGTGCTCCCCTGCTTTTCTGACGAGAAGAATTCCTTCTTCTTCTCGATTTGCAAACGATTCAATATCAATGCTGTCGGGATCCCGATAGCCAAGATTGATTTTCTGACAGAGTTCCGGCGGAATTTGTGAGGCTAGTGTGACCTGAACTCGAGGATGTTCGACGCCATCTTCAAAAGTACCGGTCCCTCTGACATGGGTCGAGTGTGCCAGGATTCCCCAGGGGTATTCTTTGAACTGGTCCCACTGTTTCGTGAAATAGTCACGCACGTGATAACCGACTTCTTCAATTAACTTGCCGTGCGTGATGGAAATTTCTTTCATGTGGGGGGCGTAGATAATTAATTCGCCCCCGTCGGCGACAACCGGTTCCAGTTTATACATGCACTTGCCGGCGACCCATAATTCATCGTACATCAGTGGGGCACAAGACAAAACCTGCTTGAATGGTCGCGGCATGCGTTTGATATGAATCTGGCCGGATAAGTCAGCGGCAGATTCCCAGGCTGTTTCTGGTGTTCCATAAAACAAACCGTACAGCGAACTGTCCGGGGCGACGACAAATGTAATGCAGCGTTTTTCGTTCGGAATCATCGAGGCTGATCGATTGACGACATCACGAACGGGGGTTGATTTGACTCCAATGATTCCGACATTCGTAATCAAGGCACCCAGCCAGTGAAAAAAGTTCAACAGGTCTGGACCAGAAATACCCGGGAAGAAATATTTACTGCCACCGGAAAACCCAACCACTTCATGCGGAAAAACCGGTCCCATGACCTGCAGAATGTCATAATCCTTAATCCGCGCATTGATCGTGACAGGTACTTCCATTTCCAGAAGCCCTGAGGAAATTTCGGACGTCTCTTGTTTTGTGAGCGTACCAATTTCAATGAGTCTGTCGGGATTGTCCCACTCGTGGTTATAAAGACCAACGTCTTTATATTCGGCTTGTCGGGCGCTCTCGGAAATTCCCAGCAGGCGACAAATGTCTGCTTCAGGCATCGGAGGGTGTGTCCCCAGAGCGACCAGAACGTCAATCCGTTTTACGACAGGACTGAGTAGGCGATGGAAAGTCGAAAAGAGAAGCGGCAACGGAGCAGTACGAGTTGCATCCGGGATGATCAGCAGGATGCTTTTATTCCGATAGTCTTCGACAGGGAGATTCGATTCAAACCATTGAATCACATCCTGCTCACTAAGGGTCTGATGAGGATTTTCCATTGACAATCATGCTTTCAGATGAGCCCGTTCCTGCCAACTCTGCTTCGAAATTTGGACGGGCTAACAATGAAAACCAATTATATAAATAAGTTTTGCATAAAGTGAAACGACTTGGCCTTCTGTGAGAGTCCTATATCACACTTTCTTCTATCCGCATAGTCTCAAGGGGATGAACTTCAGAGACTCTTTGAGATAATAGAATGTTCACATTCTTTTTTCATGGAACTCGAAATTTCATAAGAAAACCGACCAGATTGACTGGTCAAAAGCAGCGTAGATCAAGTAACCTCGTAAGATGCGCTTTGGTTGGGAATTGAGGGGGAATCTCTCAAAAATCCCGGTCAGGCATTTTCGGCTTTTTTTTGAAAGTCAAGAAATCAAAAATTTTGTGTTCCGACCGATAATATCGTTGGTCCAAGATCAATTCAGGACTGACTTATGCAGATAAACGAGAGAGTCTCAAGAATGCAAATTGCGTTTTGGGATCCGGCAGGAGGCCGTCCATGACGTTAGCAGAATTGCTTGAAAAACAATTTCGTGCAGATATCCGTTTTCGTGGTGCCGCTTATATTGAAGCGGAACGCGTTGAACTCACTCGTATTACAGCCGATCATATCTTTGCTGTGGTCCGTGATGGCGTTGAGTACCAGACGCAATTATCACGCGATGATGGTAACTTAAAGACATATTGCACTTGCGATCAGTTTCAAAAATTCAATGTCTGTAAGCATCTCTGGGCTGCGATTCTCGCCGTCGATGAAGCTGGCTATCTAGCCGGGGCGGTCAAGCCTGGTTACATTCCTCCGTTTATCATCGAAAATGCGCCGCTCTCATTTGATGACGATGCGGATGATTTAGATTTCTCCATGCCGGCAGACTTTGATATAGGAAGTCCTCGCTCAAGAAAGGCTAAATCGGGTAGTAGTCAGTCGACAGCGGTTTCTTCGAAACCCCGTCTGCGTGATTGGGAATCGCGGTTAGTGGAACTCAAGAATGAGTTTGCTATGGCTCCGGTCCTCTCGAAAACAACGCAGCAGGAACGTGAAATCTTTTACGAGATTGATATCGAAGAGAGTCAGGAATCGGGGCAATTAGTAGTTCAGACTTCCCAGCGGCAACGCCGGGCGAATGGCCAGTGGGGCAAATTAAAGCCTCTCAAGCTAAAGGCAGGCCAACTGCAGGAAGTCGAACATGAAGATGACCGCCGGATTCTGGCCTACCTGTCGGGGGGAACTCCCGAACGAACAAACTGGCGGGCACAGCAGACTGAGACTCAGGTTGCCGCCTTTCGGTATCGGATTCCCTTCGAACTCTGTGAACTGATATTGCCTCTGATGTGTGGAACGGGGCATGTGCGTTACATGGACCGTCAGCCTGAAGATGTTGATTCTCTCATCTGGGATGGTGAGAATTCCTGGGAATTCTGCATGGGAGTAGAACACGACAGGAAAGAATCCAATTGGAAGTTGAGCGGTCATATAAAACGCGGCGATGAGGTTCTGGAAATTTCCTCGGCTCGATTGATCGTCGCTGGCGGACTGGTCTTAACACGCGATAAGATTACGCCGTTGGAAGACTATGATGCATTTCCCTGGATTAAAATGATTCAGCATAACCAGACAATTGAAGTTGACGAGGGAGAACAACAGGAACTGGTTGATCGTTTACTGGATATGCCGGTTTTACCCCGGCTGGAATTACCGGATGAATTGCATCTTGAGGAAGTCACCAGTGAACCTAAACCGGAATTGTTAATTCATTCTCCTCAGAAAAAACGCTGGCAACAGGATCGTTTGTACGGCGAGATTCATTTTAATTACCTGGAGCATCTGGTTTCAGGATCGAGTACACAATGGGCCATCGTTGATCGAAAAGAAAAACGATGCATCCTCCGTGATCGGGAAAAAGAATCCAAGGCCTGGACCCTGTTGCAGGACAGTGGTTTTCGTCGGTTATTAGATCGTCGAATTCAGGGGCGCGACGTCGAAATCTCTGCACGCGACCTGGGAAATGCGGTCCGGGATTTGATCAAAGAGGGCTGGGCAGTCCGGGCAGATGGAAAACAGGTTCATCAGCCGACAGAGATGCTCTTCAAAGTTCAGTCTGGCATTGACTGGTTCGAATTGCATGCCGATATCGACTTTGAAGGTCAGACAGTTCAATTTCCGGAACTACTCTCTGCTTTGGCACGCGGTGATTCCTCCATCAGACTCGATGATGGTTCTCTGGGGATTCTCCCGGAAGAGTGGATCCAACAGTATGGGATTCTCGCCGGCATTGGAGTCACTGATGAAGATCATATCCGCTTTGCACCCAATCAGGTTGCTTTGTTGGATGCACTGCTCAACGCTCAGGAATTCGTCGAAACTGATGCCAAATTTGACGAGATTCGTGAGAAGCTCCGATCATTCTCGGGGATTAGCATCGACAAAGAACCTCCTGGATTCGAAGGCGAGTTACGCAAGTATCAGCTCGAAGGTTTAGGCTGGCTGCAGTTTTTACAGGATTTCCATTTTGGAGGCTGTCTGGCTGATGACATGGGGCTGGGTAAAACAGTTCAACTGCTGGCTTTATTGCTAAGACGCAAGCAGGCACGCGACGAACATTTCCCTTCTTTAGCCGTTGTTCCAAAATCTCTGATGTTCAACTGGATGCAAGAATCAGAAAAATTTACTCCAGAGCTCAAGGTAATTGAATATTCTGGAGGAGATCGAAGTAAGCTGGTGGAGCAGTTAACTGAATATGATCTAGTGTTAACAACCTACGGTACGATGCGTCGAGATATTACGCAGATCAAGGATATCCAATTTGATTATGCTGTTCTCGACGAAGCTCAGATGATTAAAAACTCAGGTTCGCAAGTCGCAAAAGCATCACGCCTGCTTCAGGCAAATCACAGACTTGCATTAAGTGGTACTCCTGTTGAAAACCATTTGGGAGATCTCTGGTCGATCTTTGAGTTTCTCAATCCAGGAATGCTCGGGCGTAGTTCTGTCTTTAAAGCCTACACGAATGATATTGAAGACAAAAACTCACGCATTATGTTGGGCAATGCATTGCGTCCATTCATTTTGAGACGGACCAAAGAGCAAGTTGCTAATGAGCTGCCTGAAAAAGTGGAACAGACCTTGTACTGCGATATGGGTAAAGAGCAAACTCAGCTGTATGATGAACTCAGACAGCACTACCGTGATTCCATTTTGGGTATGGTGGAATCAAAGGGGCTGGGTAAGACCAAGATCCATGTACTGGAGGCGTTATTACGTCTACGACAGGCTGCCTGCCACCCTGCTCTCCTTGATCGTGGGCATGCTTTGGATGCTTCCGCAAAGATGGATGTTTTGATTCCCCATCTGGAAGAATTGATTGAAGAAGGCCACAAAGCACTTGTTTTCTCTCAGTTTACCAGCATGTTGTCGATTGTGCAGGAACATCTGGACAAGAAAAATATCGTCTACGAATACCTGGATGGCCAGACACGTGACCGCAAGGAACGCGTCGAACGGTTCCAGACTGACGAAGACTGTGGTCTCTTCCTGATTAGTTTGAAAGCCGGAGGGTTGGGCTTGAACCTGACTGCCGCCGACTATGTGTTCATTCTCGACCCCTGGTGGAATCCAGCTGTTGAAACACAGGCTATCGACCGGGCACATCGAGTCGGGCAAACAAAACGGGTCTTTGCCTACAAACTAATTTGTCGCAACACGGTTGAAGAAAAGATCACCGAGCTTCAGCAACAGAAACGGGAAATGGCAGACGCGATCCTGGAAGAAAACCAGAGCGTTCTCAAGAATCTATCAAGTGACGATCTGGAACTGCTCTTGTCGTAAGCGGGTTTACTTGTCGGATGCCTTTTTCTCGGCCAGGCCTCGCGTAAATGCCTCGTAGGCTTCCCGGTATTCTTCTGGAACGGGTAGCCGCCGGGGGCCGAGGCTCTCGTTGGTTTGCTTGCGTGTGCTTGTCCGATCTCGTTGTGCCGCACGGGAAGCGGGCTTGAGTGATTTTAACATCTCTTCAAACTGACGTTTGCGAGCCAGTGATTCTGCAGACTGTTGGTCGCTGTCAGGTGTCTGGAGTTGTTTTTGCAGCCGTTCGGAAAACTTCTGCATTTCTTCTTTTGTCCAGCCTAGTTCGTTCATCAATTCCTGATCAACGTCTTTCCGCTTTAATTCATCTTTGATTCGTTTCAGAACCAGATTGGCAGCTTCTTTTCCATATTCCAGATTGGCCTCTTCGGCCTCGGGGAGATTGGAGTTCTCTCCAGAACTCGCATTCGGATCACCTTCGGCACTGCTTTGCCCTCCGTTGGTAGCGCTGCTTCCCTGTGGATCGTTTGATTTTGAACCTGTGCTCGAACCGGCTCCCGGCTTCGGATCACTTTTGGATTTGCCAGAGCCCTGACCTTGTGAAGCGCCACCCTTCTCACTGGATTGAGAGCCTTTTTTGCCTGCCCCGGATTTGCTTTTTCCCGAGGATTCCTGTCCGCCTTTCTTTCCTGACTGGTTTTGATCCATAGATGGCTTGGAGTTGGAAGCTTCTTTCTTTGAACCTTGTTCCTGGTTTCCTTTTTGTCCGGTGGAATCACCTTTACCTGACTGTTTACTACCCGACTGTCCCTGATCATTCTGAGAGCTGTTACCGCTTTCCCCCTCTTGGGGCCGTTTGGATTTTTGATCGGTGGGATTGTTTTTCCCTTTTGGAGGTTCATTGGAACCATCGGGCTGGTCTTGTTTTTGTTTGGATGGATTTTGGGACGACGGTTTTTGCTGCCCGGAAGGGGATGGATTCTGGTTTGAATTGGCCGGTTTTCTCATCCCTTCTTGAGGCTTGTTTTCCATTGGATCGCCTGGTTTTTCGGGTGAGGAATTCTGATTTCCGCCGGGTTTCGGTTTCTGCTGAGAGTCGTTTGCAGGTGACTCATTTTTTTTGCCAGGACGCATTGCGGGTTTGTCTTTTGGATCACGCTCCACATTCTGACTGCTCTTCTCAGGCTTGGCATTGGGATCGTGGTTTGGCGTTCCTTTGCCTTCGGTTTTTCCATCTGATTTTGTCTTCATCGCATCTTCCGAAGGAGCGGATGGTTCTTTTTTCCCTTTGGGTACGGGACCGCTTTGATTCGGTTTCTGTTTTCCTTTCGGGTCCTTATCCGGCTGCTTTGACTTGGATGAAGGCTGTGGCGCGGAATTCTTGTTTTCCGAACCATCGGGAGTCCCTTGTGAATTCTCAGTAGACTTTGAGGGAGATTGATTTGGTTTTTGTGAAGTGTTTGACGATTTCTGGTCCTGCATCTTTTGGTCTGAAGATGGCTCACCCGATTCCGTCTTTTCGGAACCGGGCTGCTTTTGATCAGAAGCGGGATCTGGTTGTTGGCCTTCTTTTTTCAGTTGTTCCAGGATTTTCTTGATTGCTTCCTGATCGTCTTTGCCGTCGCTGTCTAAACCTTGCTTTTCATCCGATTTCTGTTGATTCGGCTCAGAGGCTGGATCCTCGGTTTTTTGAGGATTCTTCGAATCGGATTGCTTCTGACCGTCTTTGTCTCGTTCCTTCTGGCCCATTCCTTCTTTGCTTTGATCCCCTTCTTTGGTACCTTTTTCGCCGTCCTTGCCTTTCTCAGGTTGATCTGGTTTAGGCTGAGAACCGGGGTTATTTCCGGGTTGAGGCTCTTTGCTGTCTCCCTGCTCCGGTTGTTTTTTCTGCTGTGAATCTGGCTTTTGGTTTTGCTGCGCCGACTTTTGTTTTTGTTCCTCAAGTTGTTTTTTGGCTTCTTCTCGCGAAACAGGCTCTAGAATTTCAATTTTGATTTTCGGTGTGTTTTTGCGGTTTCCAGAAGGATGCTTGTTGTCGCGGGCTTCCACCCAGAAGTAAATGGTGTCTCCCGGGGTAAGCCGCAACGGTTCCAGGACAAAGTCATGATTCAATCCAACGCTTTGTTCAGCGCCTTCAAAGATGGTTTTATCCAAAATCCGGATTTGTTCCTTATCAACTCTCAGATTGAGGTAACGGATTTTAAAATCTGGGTCTTCCGCCACGACAGAAATCGGAACGGTGCCATTGGCGGGCAGCTTTAAATCCTGTTTTGGCGAAAGCAATGAGATTTCCGGTGGTAAATCGGGTCGAATGACCAGTGGGTAGACGGTAGGCGAAAGCGTTGTCTGGCCTGCTTCATTTCGACATTTAATCTGGTAGAAGCCGGGGAAGGTGCCGTCAGCACGCAGCTTTAGCTTCCAGGTTGCGGAAATCGTGTTCTTTTCAATGGTCTTTTCGATCTGAAATTCCTCCAGCAAGGAGGCAGAGTCTTCTTCATCCGAGAAGAGCACTTCGAAGGACGTGATGGGCATATTCGTGGTCGCGTCAACAGTGACTTTTGTCCCTTCCCAGGCATCAATGGCCCCTCCAGGCTGTTCAACAGCGGCAAGATTCATGTACTGCGGGTACCCATATCGAACCGAATGGACTGTGGCAGATGGTGGTTGGATCACTTGGACCTGATACTCATCAGAGACAGCGTCACCTGCTTCGACGTGGTAGGTTAATTCCTGTCGGATTCCTCGGCCATTTACGCCCACTATTACGCCTTGATAACGTTTTAATGTGTCGTCCATCGAGCGTAGTTTGACCGGTTCATTGACCCTGCCCTGGTCGCTGGACGTGTAGTAAAGCATAATTTTGTCAGGGACTTCACCGCGTAGATCAACGGTCACTTCCAGTTGGCTGCCAGAGAGGACTTCGGTATTTCCTGGCGTCACAGAATTGATCTGGGTTTGTGTGGCAAATTCTCTTTGTGGAGAAAACGACATCGCTGCGGAAAGCGAAGGCCAGATTTCCTTGGGGGAGAACAACGCGTAGAAGCATAAAAGCGCAACAACAGCCAGCAGCCCATAAGAAAGTCGCATTAAGGGACGACGATCGATGGCCTGATCGGTATCCGTTTTGGAAAGCGTTAAAGCAGCTTTCTTTTCCAGCGAATTGATGATTTCTGGTTTAACGGGGCGATTTGATTTTTTCAAATCGATCAGATTCAGCAGGGAGCCTTCCATCTCTTCGGAGGCCTGTTCCAAAGCGTGTGCCGAATAAAGAGGAGTCACTTTTTTAAAGTAGGGCAGGATGAGTTTCCAAACCGCCCAACCCAGACAAGCGAATACAACTCCTACCAGCATGAGTAGACGGGCAGTATGTCCAAAGCCGCCTTTGATAAACCAATGATCGCAGACAACAAATATCAACAGGTAACCGAGTAGGATCGTCGAAATCCCCACGGCAGTAGTCAGCAGGTCGTTGGCTTTGATATGGGAGCCCGTTTTGGAAACCTGGTAATCTACGTACTCATCAAACTTGGCATAATGGCCTGTTCGATTTTCTGTTGCTGATGACGATTCGGATGCCGTTGACATGGAAAGCCTGTCTATAAATAGAAATCCCTTCGTGTTCTCCCGTACCTATTATAGAATGATCGACGCCAGCAGTGGTATTAATGTTCCGGAATTTTTCACGAGATTCTTTTTTACCGTTTTTTTCGGAAGAATTGTAAACAAATCCTCCAAAGCAATTAAACCAGCCCTTTCTTTTTTCGCAAAAACCACTCGCCTGTGAGCAAGAGTACGAACAGACCCAGAAAGTACCAGTTATCCCAGAGTGATATCCGTTTGTACCTTATGAGGCCCTTGTTCCATGATTTCTCTTTATTCATGCGAGTCAGAAAACTTTCCAGTTCTTCTGGCGGAAGTGCGCTGCCCCCGGACAGAGAGGCGATCGTTTCCAGCAGTGAATAGTCGGCTGCAGGGTTATCTAATTCCAGGTCACGGGGATCGACGATGAACCTGGTTGTGGCGTCAAATCCCAGTGAGACACCATTTTTTTCAGCATGTACGGTGACCCAGTAATCGCCTGGTTCCCTGGTTTGTGAAAATGTGGTTGTTGAAGATTCTCCGGTACCCATCGATTCCATCTGGTTCGATTTTCCGGAAGGGCCCTTCACTTGCACGGTAAAATTGACATCGGAAACAGGTTTGCCTTCTGAATTGCGGGCACCGAACTGAATCGGAATATGGGCACCGGGAGGCACGTTTCTGGGGGTAACACGTGCCCAAACGCTTTGTTCTGAATCATTTTCTTTATGAGCCAGCCAGAGAATCATCTGTCGCCAGAACCGTTCGTGCTCCCGGCGATTGCCAGAGAGGAACCATTGGAAGGTGGTGTCTCCGGCAAATGCCATCACCCTCACTCGCCCACCTACAACATCAGAGGCAAACAGTAGCGGGACGGCTTCATTGCCCGCCGATTGCGCCAGGATTTCCACCAGGTCATGTTTTTTACTTAAACGGTTTGCCCCTTTCAGGGGGGCCAGAGAGTTCCACATACGCTGATTGGCGGTGGCGGAATTGTCCAGCTGCATCACATAGCGCTGTAAGCCTAAAGACGTTGGGACCATTTTCAGGTCCTGGAAATAATGCAGATCTTTGGCAATTTTGTTGTCTGTCTGTTTTTCACTGGCGCGCATCTGGACCGGGATGAAAGTTTCCAGTGGGGTGTTGGCATATCCTCCGGGACCGAAACTATGATAACCGCCCGTCATTAACAGGCCGGCTCCCTGCTCCACCCGATTGGCAATTTTGCGGAGTGCCGTCGGCCCAAGAAGATCGGCGGGAACATCCCCAATAATGAATACATCGTATTTAGAGAGGTCTTTCAGATCGGCACTTAATGTTTTGGGGTTACCGGAAAAACCACTTCCAATCGGGAAATAATCAAGTTGGATCTTGGGGTCATTCATTGAGCGAATGAATTTCTGTTCTGGACGGAGTGAATCAAAATAGGCGACCTGTAATCCTCCTTTTTGCACAGTCACGATCGTTTCCAGGCGGTTGTTGGTCTGTTTAATTTCACCTTCCAGTGGGACGACTTCGACAGCAATTTTATATTCGCCCGGTATCTCTGGAGTCCAGAACAGTTCCACTGTACTGAGCTCATTGTTCTGAGTGGGATGGATCTGAGTCACAACACGCGAATTACTGTAGGATGGTGCAGGAATCATCTGGCCTGCTTCACCATTTTTCTTACCCGTGCGATCTTCCACCAGAAGCCGCACGGTCAGTTCGCGGTTCTCAGCACCGAGACTGCGCACTTTCACGCTGATGGGGGTGGTCTTTTTCTCAAATACCAGCGGATCAATGACCAGACTTTCCAAGACCAGATCTAACGCCGTATCTTGCAGAGTCGAAGAACCAAAGCCAATTGTATAAATCGGGATGCCTGAATCGCCAAAGTAACTGGCCTGTGATCTGACGTCGATATCATATGGAGGGAGCGTGCGTTCTGCGCCATCCGAAAGCAACAGCAGGCCGACAAGCCGCTCCTGTTGTAATTGCGAAGAGATCGTCTCCAGCGAATAACCGATGGCAGTCTGTTCTCCAGTAGCTTCTTCTGAGAATTCCTCGATGGGGACAAGTTCTTTAGAGAAATCAAAGCGTTTGATTCCAATGTTTTTATCCATGGTATCGAGCAGCGGTTTGACAGTATTTAGCGTTTTAACCAATTCGTGTCGTCGCGTGATACTTCCTGGACCGTCTTCTGTTTGCATGCTTTGACTGGAATCCGCCAGAATATATAACCAGGACTGTCTGGTTGTTTTATCAGTCAATTCGATGGCAGGACGCAACAGCATGAAGGCCAGTAAGAAAACGGTCAAGAGACGCAGGCCGATCAATGATCGACGCAAGAGTGGGGGTAAGTGTTTTACTCGTTGAGGGTATGTGACAAGAACCAACGAAATTAGCGCAATGATGATCAGAATCATTATCGGCCAGGACCAGATTGGTTCAAAAATTGGTTTCATGACGGATTCGAGAAAATGGGACTAGAGACTGAGAAGGCTGTTACTGATCTCAGGAAGAGACTTCTGCTGATTGGTCAACCTCATAAAAAAAGTTTGCTGTAAAATGTTCCAGGCAGAAAAAAAATAATAGGATGGTTGTTAGCAGTGGAAAGACTTCGACTCCCAATCGCCCGGTTCGAATGGTTCGTTTGAGCCCTTCCATATCATGGGTCAGGCTATACCGGTTTTTTCCGAGAATCTGGTCGAGTTCTTCCACAGTGAGCGGACGGAAATTACTTTCTCTGGGGGATGCATTCACGCTAAACCCGGTCGAGAGGCGTGTCTGGTTACTGAAATTATCACTCAGTTGATAATGGCCAACAATTTTAGTCTCAGGAATGAAAACCTGATGATCGCCTGATTTAACATCAATCGGCAGTTGTTTTAAATCGGGAGTTCTTAATAAAAATGCTTGTGGGGGAGACACAGATGCGGGCCATTGATAGCTGGCGACGTCTCCAGCAAGGTAGTTCGTTCGATTTACTTTTGTGTGAACAAGATACCGGGTCAGTTGATCGGCAAATGCCAGATAGGACCAGCGTGCGAATAACAGCTGGCTCCAGCCTTGGGAATCAACGCCCGTGGTAATAACAACTACTTTTCCCTGTCCCAGAGGTTGTTCGATGATGGCAGGAGAATGCCGGGAATCCGTATAAGTTGCAATCACCTGACCTCGATTCGCCGGTTGAACACGCCAGAAGCGGCTGACTTCCATTGAAGAGAGTTCTGCTGTCCCTCCCAGGTTCTGAAAATAAGAGAACAGAGAGTGTTTGTTGTTCTCCAGATCTAAAAACTCGGGGGGAATAAATTTGAGTGATCCCAGCAATTCCAGTGGAAGCAGTTTCTGAGCGGCTTCTGAATTAAACGAGACAATCATTGATTCCGGAGCATCGTCGTCACTCCCTAAAATGAAACAGATGCCGCCTCCATTTTCGGTATATTCTCGAAAGAGTCGCCAACTGGTTGTCGGTAACCCAGAGACATTGATCAGGTAGATGGCTGCATATTGTTCTAGTGGGAGCGTCTCAATTTCATTCAGCGAAGCCACTTGGCATTGGTACCGGTTTTTCTTGAGCGACACAAGTTTTTCCGGGGCTAAGGCGTCATTCCATAATTGTGCTGAATTCGGATCAGGACTGACAATTAAAATATTCGGCGGAGGTTCTGCCACAATGGTAAAAAATCGCACATCGTCTGGAAGATAGGGATCTGATGAGGAAATCCGCAATTCTCCCTGCGTAATACGTTGACTGATATTGGGGAGAATCATTTCCAGTTGCGATCCTCGATTTGCTGCTGAGGAGCTGTTCGCTTCTGAATTATCTGCAGTGGAATTAACTGTTGACAGTGGTCTTTGATCCCGTTTGATCAGCTGGCCTTTGTCATTTTGAGTGAATAGTTCCAAAAGCGTATTTTCTGCGGTGATTCCGGAAGAAACGATTTCTGTTTTTAGTGAGACGGAATTTCCCAGCGTTACCGTTTCACGTGATAGTTTGATTTGTGAGATACCGATATTTTGTGGGTTTGTGACCCCCACATCGATGACGTAAATTCCCAGCCACTTCAGTTTTTCCAGTTGCTGTTTGATTAATTGTGAAGGTTGGCTCCTCCAGGCGGAACGGGCTAGATCAGTGTAGAGATAAATTTCTCTAATATATTGATCTGAACCTGGAGGTGCTGATGCAGAACTCTGCTGCTCAGCCTGGCTGCGTTTAAAGTCATCTTCCTGTCGGTTGATGGCGGTGCGCACGCGGTCGTCCAGAAAGAGCGAGTAAGCCGAGGTTTTCAGGGATTTGATTCTGGACTGAACTGCTGACAGGTCTGACTGATAGGGAGAGATATCTTCACTACTACTATGTAAAACCGATACGCGACTTTGGGATGGCAAATTACTCAAATGCTGGCTGGCAATTTCTTTTGCTTGATCCAGGCGAGAATGATTTTCCTGTCGGTAATCCATACTGAGACTGGTATCAAACAGGAAGACTGCAGTCACCGGAATGTTTTCCGCGACGGCTGGCAGTGGTTCAGATATTTCGGCGAAGATTCGCCGCTGGTAAGGCCAGAAAACGAGCAAGAGCAAGAGCAGAAAAACACTGGCTCCCACGCCGCCTCTTAAATAAGTGCGTTTAGTGTTCAAGGTTTGGTGAGAGAGTCGTTGGTGTTGATAGCGTCGCATTAAGAAAACGTACGCCAGGATTGCGATCAAGGTGATCGTTAACAGCATCACCAGTTCGTAAGTCGAAAAACTGTAATTGGCGGGCGGGAGCGCGGGTCTGGCCAGTGCGATAACGATGATGGTAATCACGAGAATTCGTAATAATAACAGCCAAAGATGCCGTAATTTTAGTCGTCTGGAGTTCTGTACTTTTCGTCGCTGCAGTAACGCCAGAGCCGGGAAAATTAGTTTTTTGGGTTTTGATCGTAGCAGGAAATGTAAAATCACCGGGATTATTGCGAGAAAGATTCCAAGTAATAAACCAGGGTGAATTAATGACATATAATTAGGTAGATCTATTGGAAAGACTCATCTTCAAATCAGAAATAGACAGTAGTCTCTGTTTGCATCGAAGCTCTACATTTGTGTTTGTTTAAAACTTTGTGCTTTCCGCTGCTGAATTGGATCGGCCGCTACCAGATTTAGGTGACACGATATCGACAGTCTCCAGACTAAAATCGAGATGCTCTTTGATGTTGGATCTGCCTGTCATATTCTTAGGAATAACCAGCAGAATCACCACCTGATTGTCACCACGTTCAACTTGATAAATTTGGAATTCATAGGGAACTCCATCGATCGGCATTTCGGGTTCAAGCAAGCCAACATTAAATGATTTCGGTTCAATGTATCCTTTTCCTTGCGGAAATCGTTCCGTTTTAAATTCTTCGTTATTGATGAATTGATTAAATGTACTCGCGATTTGATTATTGACATCTTCGAAAAAGATCAGTGCTTCGTCCATATTTTTTTCCTTCAGCAGGCTATTGTTGCTGAGAACGTACAAATAGGCAGGACGATCGACTATTTCATTTTCGAGATCGACGGGGACTTCCACACGCCATGCGCCTTCCAGACCGGGTAAGATCAGGTCAACATAGTCGGGTTGCCTGGGGTCTATGGTTGAGTCTGGTTCTGGAATTGTTGCTTCAGAATTATCTGAAGCTGCAGCAGGAGCGGCTGGCGGGGCGCTGATCTGCTTGAACTCGATGGGAACCCGCATACTGACTGAAGGGGAAGACCATGTATTTGACAGTGCCTGGTTTCGGACATCTTGATAAGCGAAAAACTGGGTAGTTTCATTCAGTCGCTGCTCGTACGTCTCTGTTCCGCAGCCATTCAATAGAAGAACTGCTGTCAACAGCAGGCTGCCATAACCGCGGATTCTTTGTGAGCAATGATTACAAATCAATAATTTGTTTTGCATAGTGAATATCAAGTTCCGTTATGAATAAATATCTGGGCTTTTTATGATCTGGTTTTCAGATTCTTTCTAATTATCATCTATTTTGATACGAAAGAAAAGCGCGATCTGGATTGGAACGATTAAAGAGGGTTGTGTACGGATCAACAAAAAGTATAGCGATTAAACAGAATAGATTGAGCCCGAACCTGGGGTGATTGAAGAGTTTTTTGGAACCATTGGGGCAACCATGCCAACCCAGAGGTTGTTCCCGCAATAGAAGTGCTCTCCTATAGCCTGCTTCTATTGTCGATGATACTAAAGGGAACGTCAACTTCGATCAATTTGTGTGTCGAAGTTTTTATTTTTCAGCACGATAGCGTACTTCGCCGGAAACAATGACGATTTCCGCTCTGCCTTGCAGTTCTTTTCCCAGAAATGGCGTGTTTTGGCTGGCTGATTTCAGGTGGCCCGGTTCCAATTGGTATTTGATCTCTGGATTGATCAGGGTGATATCTGCGTCGGCGCCATCTGCCAGTGTCCCTTTGGGAAGGCCTAAGATGTTTCCCGGGCCACAAGTGAGCTTGCTGATTAATTCAGGCCATGATAGATGTCCGGGAATGATCAAGCTCTGGATGCAGATCGGAAGCAGGGTTTCTAACCCAATAATGCCGAAGTCGGCTCCCAGAATTTCATCGGTCTTTTTCTCAGGCGCATGAGGTGTATGATCCGAGCAGATCGCGTCAATCGTACCATCTTTGAGACCCTCGATCAGGGCATCGATGTGTTCCTGGGTACGCAGTGGTGGTAAAACTTTATAGTTCGGATCGTAGGTTTCCAGCATCTGGTCAGTTAGTGTCAGATGATGTGGTGTGACGTCGGCAGTCACGTGAATGCCCGCTTGCTTCGCTCGTCGAATCTGGGAAACGCTATTTTGCGTCGAAATACACATCAGGTGAATACGTCCTTGAGTCAGCTCAGCCAACGCAATATCACGATTGACCATGATTTCTTCTGCCGCTGCCGGGATTCCCTTTAATCCGAGAACCGTGGAGTAAAAGCCTTCGTGCATTTGCCCTTTATCGGCCAGTTCAGGTACTTGAGGGCGATTCAGGATCGGGCGGTCAAACATGCGTGTATATTCCAGCGCACATCGCATGATTTCCGCATTTTCAATCGGCTGATCTGCGTCGGTGAAACCGACGGCCTGGCCGGCAACGAGCTGTCCGATTTCCGCGAGTTCTTTTCCTTCGTTGTTTTTGGTCACAGCCCCTAAGGGGAAAACATGGCAATTGGCGGCACGTTCAGCCTGGAGCAGAATGAACTCTGCAGAAGAACGATCATCCACTACCGGTGAGGTGTTGGGCAGACATCCCAGTGATGTGACCCCGCCTGCCAGGGCAGCCGCGGTACCACTTTCAATTGTTTCATCTTCTTCAAATCCGGGTTCACAGAGTGAAACGTGGAGGTCAATCAAGCCCGGGCTGACGATCAGCCCTGTTGCATCAATGACTTCATCTGCAGTTGTGGTTGCTTCGCACAGGCCTTTGATTTTACCAGCTTCGATCAGCAGATTGCCCAGCACATCCAGATTTTGCGAGGGATCGATGATGCGGCCATTTTTAATTAGGATTGATTTCATCCTGGTGTTCCCAAGGAAGCAGTACGCTGTAGGTGGAGTAGGTAGAGACAGGCCATGCGGATGATTAAGCCGTTACTGACTTGCCCCAGAATGACAGAATGCGGGCCGTCTGCCACATCGGGTGTGATTTCGACACCACGGTTGATCGGGCCCGGTGCCAGAATCAGAACGTCATCTTTGGCTTTGCTGATTCGTTGTTTATTCATACCGAACAGGTGAGCGTATTCACGGATCGAGGGGAAAAAATGCCCCCGTTGTCGCTCAAACTGGATTCTCAGCAAATTCAGGCAGTCAGTGCGGTGGATGACGTCGTCGAGATTATTGGAAACTTCGACTCCCATGCGGGAGATTTCATTGGGGATGAGTGTCGTCGGTCCGCAAACAATCACATGGGCACCCAGTTTTTTGAGCCCCCAGATATTGGATCGGGCAACCCGACTGTGCAGAATATCGCCGACCAGCGTCACGGTCAGCCCTTCGATCTTACCAAAGTGTTCCCGGATGGTAAAAATATCAAGTAAGGCCTGCGTGGGATGCTCATGAGTGCCATCACCGGCGTTTAGAATGTTGGCATCGAGATGTTGTGCCAGCAGTTGGGGAGCACCGGGAGTTTTATGTCTGACAACGACGTAAGAAACGCCCATGGCTTCAATCGTTTTAGCAGTATCAACAAAACTTTCCCCTTTCGAGAGGCTGCTGCCTGACGCGGTAAAGTCGACGGTATCTGCGCTCAATCGTTTTGCAGCCAACCCGAAGCTGATACGGGTTCTGGTAGAAGGTTCGAAGAATAAATTCGCCACCACTGTACCGGCAAGCGGAGTCAATTTCGTTTCACCAATCGCGGCTAAGCGTTTGAACTCGGCAGCCTGATTGAGGATGATATTGAGCTCGTCTTTTGAGAGGTCCTGCAGTCCTAAAATATGTTTACGCGTCCAACCCCTGGAAATGTCTGTTCGATACTCATGGTCGATATTCATAGTCACTTCAGATTTGAACGTGTGCGTTTTCAGATCGGGAGATTAAAAATCGGTCGATCCCGTCTGAGAGGTTTTCTACAGGACTGAAGAGATATTACCAATCCCCCCTGCTCCCTTCAAGGAGCGCACTCAGAGATATTCCCGACTGATTCCTAGTTTTTAAGGGTTTGCAGGCGAGACAGGAAATCAGGGAAATGTTCAGCCTGAATGCCGGGAGGGAGTGCCGATTTTCGGGGAACCTGTGCTTCCGTGATGACTGAGTCAGCCGGAGCGAGGCTCAACGGAGCTGCATATCTGAATTTTCCGGTAGACAGGCCTTCAATCAACATGCTGGCGGTATTGAGTTCTTCTAAGGGCTGTTTTTCAGTTGTCTGCCAGCCAGCGATCTGGATATCGGAAGAGGCGACCGAGCCTTCACCGGCAAACGCGACTGAAGAAAGCCAGTTTTCAGGCGGTTTGGAACCAGTAACCTGGATCAGTGCTGACTGTGTCAAGTCGAAGACACAATCCTGGCTTTCGATCTGAATGGCTCCCGGAATGATTTTCTGATCAATCCAGTGAAACAAAAGCAGAGGGCCCGAATTTCGCAAGGTGAGATTTTTCAGGCTGATGCTGATTTGCTGGTCGACTTCGGGTGGCTGTTCGAAGAAGAGCGTGGAATGTGAAGTAATGTTCAGACAGTTACTTAAAGAGAGGCTTTGGGGAGTATGAGTCAGATAGATGGCATGTTCGGGCACGGCAAATACCGTATTGTGTATTTCTAAATGGCTTCTCGTGCGTTGCTGGGCATCAATGGGTTTCCAGTAGATGGCACTGCGGTTGATTTTCGTTCTGGATTCGCGTTGATCATCCAGTTGTGCGAAGAAACAGGATTTGAGAATGATACTCTGAGCGGTCACGTTCAAAAGTGAGGCGGGGTGTATTTCTTGTGCAGCATCGTGCCTGGGCTGGGAATTGCTGGTGTGACTGACGAGAATCACATTTTCCAGAGTCAATTGTTCTGCCACGACACTGAAGGCTTCGTCCTCTACATGAATGATCGCAGGGGATTCAGAGACTCCTTTGATTGTCAGCGAGCCTACCGTCGTGATTTTTGTTGATTCATAGGGAGTTGATGAATCTAATAGAATGATTCCATTTTCATTGGGAGGAGGCATCAACTGTTTGCTGATATGTTCCGGGGCAGATGGACTCGCTAGCTGCGATTCTGTAGACGTCGATTCTTTCTCTGTCACAGTCTGCTGGTTGAATGAGACTTGCGAGGTGATTTTCAATAACTGGCTGCGGGCCCCTTCATCGAGTAGGGTTAGTGATAATCCTGAGAGTACGAAAATCAGCGCCGCAATCAGTGGTAATCTGCCCGATTTTCCAGACGTTGAATCAGCGTGTGAGCGGGGACTCTGGTTCTGAAATGAGGCGTGAAATTTCATCAACGGCTTGCGTGTCGCCTGCGGCTGAGAGGGCCATAACTTTTGTGCTTCCTGAATCGTAGCGGGACGCTGCTGTGGATCGGGAGAGATAAATTTTCCCAGAGCCTCTGCAATTGCGGTGGGAGTTTCCGGTGCCCAGCTGCGAATATCGGGTACGGTTTTGGTCTGATGGCAAGCCAGCTTGGCAAGCGGGTCTCCGGTTGTGAACGGAGGTCGTCCCGCCAGCAGTTCCCAGAGCAAGCAGCCTAAGGCATAAAGATCGCTTTTTGCATTTGGGTGATGGCCTGTGCCGATCAGTTCTGGCGCGATGCCATCATAACAGCGCGGTGGCAGTGAAGCATGAATTGTGAGTTCCGGTGAGAGGATCGGCTCGAGGCCCGTATCAACCAGCGCAGCAGTTCCATCTGGAGCCAGTCGCACATTCCAGGGACGGATGTCGCCGTGGATCACATTCCGTTTTTCCAGCATCGCTAAAGCATCGAGTAACTGAGCACCGATGGCAAGTACGACCTGCACGGGAAATCGACCTCGACGGATCAGCAGTTCCGAGAGTTTTATTGAGGGAAAATAACGACTGATAATAACGAACTGCTGAGGTAGTTGTTTAATGGTTCGTGGGAGGATCAGAGAGGGATGCTGTAGACCTTGCAAACGTTTCAGGAGATGCTGAAAGTTTTGCTGGATCTGGTTCAAATTCTCAGATTGGGGCCTGGTAATTTTTAACGCACAGAGTTCTGTGCTTTCAGGGGCTTTGGCAACATAAGTGCTGGATTTGTGGCTCTGCCCTAATTCCGAAATCAACAAATAGGGACCCACAGCCAGACGTTCCGGAGTTCCTGACTCCAGGGTGCGTGCCTGGAATGGCGTGATTTTCTGCGCCTGGACAAGTGCGTCAATCCAGACAGAGTCGAATGCAGGAATCCCTCTCGCTAATTTCTTCACGCGCCGCCGACAACGCCTCAGATCTGCTGCAGTGCAGAGCTTGAGCTTTGTTAAACGTTGTAACAGCTCTTTTGAGGGAGGGTCGAGCAAAGTGAAGAAATCCTTTTCTAAGTCAAAATTGCCGAAGGCGTAACTACTTGTGGTGTCAGATTCTTCTGGTGGCAACCATTCCACGCAGAAGAGAGTGATTTATGGCAAAAAATGGCAGTTTTCGCAAGAGAGATCTGTCTTGCGTGATATCAGATCGAATCAGAGAGCGGTCTTTTCTTCAAATGGTAATTTAGGGTATAAAGCTTGTTGAAAGTAAATGTTCGTGTGCTCATTTGAGAAGAAATCATTGGCTGATGAATGAAACGCCGCAAAAGACAGTCTTGATTATTGGAAACGATCAAACCAGTGAAATGAGACCGGTGCTTGATTCGGTACGTGAAATCTACGGGGGCGCGCAGATTGTTTCGTGTTCCAGCCTGGTAGCAATTCCGAACGAGGTGACGTTTCCCGATTTGATCCTGATTTGTCAGAACTGGCCGGATGAGTTCGTACGACATACATTAAGTGAACTGGTCAGTCGTTTTCCCATATCCCGTTTTGTCTGCTGCTATGGTGTCTGGTGCGAAGCCGATGGTCGGACCAGAACAATTTGGCCTCTTAGTATCCGAGTTCCCGCGCGATCTATTTCATCACGCCTTCAATTGGAATGGGAGATTATCAGGGGGAACCGAGAAGCGTTTCCTCTGACGGCAGGCCGCGATGAGATTTTTCTGGTTGAAGCTGCAGATCACTCATTTCGGCTCGATTCTGAAGCGAGTGCCCCCCTGATCAAAGTCGAGTCTGGTGACTATGACTATCGAATCATGTTGGAAGAGATGCTTGTTTCCTGGGGGGGACGGATTGCGAAGGATACCTGCAATGAAGACGCCGATTTATTGATTGTTGATTTGGATCCTTGGGAAAAGTCTGTGAACCAGTTGGCGCCTCAGGTCGCAGGGACCCCAATAATTGGGGTGATGGGGTTGGCGCACCCTGAAACGATCTCGGCCGCGAAGCTGCGGGGCATCGAAGCCGTGATCTGTAAGGTGGCTCCCGAACAGGAATTATTCCAGGCCGTCAAGCGAAGTTTGCAGCTTAAGGCGATTCCGTAGGCAGAGTGCTGACTTTCAGGTCTTTGAAATTCAGGTCTGTGGTCGGATCATGACCTTGCAAACTGATATGTCCTGCTTTCAGCCGCAGTCCTTTGCGTGGATTTTCATCGGGTTTACGGGTGTCATTCCAATCTGTGACTTGATATCCGTCAATCCAGACAGCGATATGCGAGCCATAAGCGGAAAGGGTTGTGGTAAACCATTCATTGTCATTTGAGACGACGCGCCTGGCTTCCGTTCTTCTAAAGATGGCACCGGTACCTGCGTTTTCCGGTTTGGTGCGGTCTTTATCTTTGAATCCATTGTGGATCTGCACTTCATAGCCATTTGCCATGCCCTTTTCAGAACCTTCGATCGCGCGAAAAAAGTAGCCGCTGTTCAATGCTTTGCCATTGGATTTGGCTGTTGCCTGAAACAGGAAGTTGTCCCAAGTCTCTTCGGTTTCGAGGTAACCCTGTTTTTCGGCAGTGACGTGAATTGTACTGTCGACGACTTCAAATTTACTTTTCGATCCAGGAACCACGCGCCAGCCGGCGAGATCAACGCCGTTAAAAATAGTCGACATCCGCAGGGGGTTTAGATAAATCTTTCGAAACTCAATTGCGCCTGCATTTTTCTGCAAACCAATAAAACCGACTTTGCGGAGATTCTCGGAAGTGTCTGTGAAATTCAGAACCTCTTTTCCATTAAGCGAGGCTTGGATTTTAGGGCCTTCCAGACGTACGATAAATGACTGCCATTCTTGACTGGCGGGAACCGGCTTTTGAATCTTGCTGCGACCGACTAAGCTTCCGGTCGGATATTCAGTTTTCTGATCACAGAGATTGAGTTCATAACAATCTTTGACGGGATCTTTAGGATCAAAAATCGTTCTGAGGAAAACACCACTGTTTGTTTCAGGAGTTAAACGAAAATCAAATTTCAATTCATAATCAGCAAAAGGTGATGTCGTCAGCAGCAGCCCGGGTTTTCCTGAATCCGCTTTGATCACGCCTTGCTCGACGTGCCAATTGACGTCGTTGTTGGCTTTCCAGCCGAAGAGGCTGTGCCCGTCAAATAAGGCGATCCAGCCTGCTGCAATTTCTTCGTCCGTCAGGCCGGTTTCAGGGATGATATTTCCCGCTGGTTCGGCAGCGGTTTCCGGTTTAGTTACTTTTACCGCCACTTCTTTGGCTTGGGGTTCTGCATGTGATTTTGCTGGAGGCGAAGGATGCTCGACTTTCAGGCAACCCGTCAGGAACAAAGCACTTAAAACGATGCAGTTAACGGTTTTTCGCGGCATGATGTTCTCTCCAGTCTCTAAGTATAAAACACTGTTTTTCAATTGTTGCTGACTAATTATCTGTCATACCCCAGCGGAGAAATGATTCCAGAAAACCATCCAGATCACCGTCCAGGATGGGACCGGGATTACCGGCTTTGTGGCCGGTGCGGGCATCCTTGACATACTGTTCCGGGTGTAAAACATAGTTGCGAACGGTTTGGCCTCCAAATCCAATTTTGGATTTTCCGCCCCGTTTTGCAGCCAGTTCGGCATCCCGTTTTTCTTGTTCAATCTGGAACAGTTTTGCCTTTAACATTTTGCGGGCTTCCGCCCGGTTTTTATGCTGGCTGCGGTTGTTCTGACATTGCACAACAGCGTTCGATGCCAGATGGGTCAGGCGGATCGCGGAATCCGTTTTGTTAATATGCTGACCCCCTGCTCCACTGGCCCGATAGGTATCTTCACGAATGTCCTGGTCCCAATTAATTTCGATTTCTGCAACTTCCCCCATGTCCGGAGAAACATCAATGGCTGCAAAAGACGTATGGCGGCGTCCAGCGGAATCGAAGGGACTGATGCGGATTAAACGATGGTTGCCAGTTTCACCCTTCAGGTAACCATAGGCGTAATCACCTTCAATGCGAATGGTGGCACTGCGGATGCCGGCTTCTTCTGCGTCAGAGCGATCGAGTATTTCGACTTTGAAGCCGCGACGTTCGCACCAGCGCAAATACATGCGCAGCAGCATCTCAGCCCAGTCAGACGAATCCGTTCCGCCTTCTCCAGCCTGGATACTAAGATAGACGGCAGAGCCATCTTCCGGAGCCGACATCATTGCCTGAAGTTCCAGCTGATCGAGTGAGGTTTCCAATCGGTCGGCTGTTGCGGAAAGCTCTGGAATACTTTCTTCGCTATCTTCTTCTTCAATGAATTCCAGCAGAACTTCGAGGTCTTCTACACCCGTAATCAATTCGGTTAAGGGCTTCACTACCAACTGGAGTTGACGCATTTCAGTGACCAGCTCTTGTGCTTTTTCCTGGTTGTCCCAGAAGCCGGCGGCGCCCATCAGTTCATTGATTTCCGCAGCCCGTTTTTTCTTGTCAGCATAGTCAAAGAGAGTCTCGTAGTTTGACGATGCGATCGATGATTCCCGTACATTTAGCTTTCAGTTCGTGGTCCATGCTGTTTTCTTTCAAGATGATTTCAAACAAGGCGGTGTTCGCGTTTGAGCGAATTTCTGCCTCGCAGGATTATCAGGTGCTTTGGGATTTGTGTACTAATAGTCAGAAACGTATGGCGAATCAGGTCTTTTCTTTAACAGAGCTAAGGCCGATTCCAAAGTATTCGATGCCTTTCTGTTTCATACTTTCTGGATCGTATAAATTACGCCCATCAAAGATCACAGGGGACGATAGCTTGTGGATGATGTAATCGAAGTCAGCGTGCCGAAACTCATTCCATTCTGTGACAATGACTAAGGCATCCGCCTCTTCAAGCGTATCATAGTGATGATCAGAATAGACTAGCTGGTCTCCATATAGGGCTTTGACATTCTTCATGGCCACGGGGTCATGGACTTTCAGGTGGGCTCCTGCCTCTAATAATTGATCGATCAGGACAAGTGAGGGAGCTTCTCTGATGTCATCTGTTTTGGGCTTGAAGGCCAGCCCCCAGATTGCCAATGTTTTTCCCTTCAAGTCGCCTTTAAAGTAACGATTGATTTTTTCAAACAACACCCTTTTTTGTGCGATATTCACCTGATCGACGGCGTTGAGGATTGTGGGCTCCATCGACTGATTTCTGGCGACCGAGATCAATGCAGAGACATCTTTGGGAAAGCAGGATCCACCATAGCCGACTCCAGGGAATAGAAATGAAAAGCCAATCCTCTGGTCGTGACCGATGCCACGACGTACCTGATTGATATCGGCTCCCACACGCTCACAGAGGTTAGCCATTTCGTTAATGAAACTGATTTTTGTCGCCAGCATGCAATTGGCGACATACTTGGTCATCTCTGCACTTTCCAGTTCCATTGAAAGAAACGGATGTTCTGTTCGCAGAAATGGTTTGTAAAGCTCGTGTAATACCTCAGAAACTTCAGGTCGAGAAACGCCGACGACAACGCGATCTGGTTTAGAAAAATCATCAATCGCGGCGCCTTCTTTTAAGAATTCCGGGTTTGATGCGACATCGACCTCTCTGCCTGTCAGTGCCTTCAGTTGCTCGGCCAGCTTCCGGTTTGTGCCGACCGGGACCGTGCTTTTGATAATGACGATGGCCTCTTTCGATAAGAGAGGGGCCAGGGATTCTGCTACTTTCCAGATACTATCCAGATTGGCAGACCCATCAGCTGTTTGTGGCGTACCGACGGCGATAAAGATGCATTTTGCGTCTGGGATTGCCTCTTCATAGCTGGTTGTGAATAACAGCCGCCGCGCTTTCGTGTTACGCTTGACCATTTCTTCCAGGCCGGGTTCATAAATCGGGATTTCCCCCGCCTTCAGCTTTTGGACTTTCGTTTCATCGATATCGACGCAGGTGACATCGTTTCCACTTTCGGCAAAACAAGTGCCTGTGACCAGACCGACATACCCGGTACCAATTACTGCAATTTTCATAGAGCTCTCAAGGTTTTCTGCTTCAGCCGAGATCGATTCACGATGGATTCCGTGATCGTGCATTCTCCCATTTCAAATGAGTTGATTGAAAACGGCTATTTGTTTAAACGGTTCCCGTATTGTTGGTCGTAATACTGCAGGTATTTTCCAGAACGAATTCGGTTTACCCAGTCTCGATTTTCCTGATACCATTTGAATGTGGCTTCCAGTCCAGCGTGGAATTCCATTTCTGGTTTCCAACCTAGTTCGGCTTCTGCTTTTCGACAGTCTATGGCATATCGCATATCGTGCCCCAGGCGATCTGTGACATATTGAATGAGTGTTTCCGGTTTTCCCGATAATTTGAGTAACAATCGTGTGATTTCAATGTTCTGCATCTCTGCATTGCCGCCGAAGTTGTAGACTTGGCCTGGTTCCCCTTTTCTCAATGCGGCATCAATTCCCCGGCAATGATCGAGGACGTGGATCCAGTCACGGACATTTTTGCCCTCGCCATAAATCGGCAATGGTTTATCTTCCATTGCATTGGAAATGAAGAGTGGGATCAGTTTTTCCGGAAACTGATAGGGGCCATAATTATTTGAGCAACGGGTGATGATTGCCGGTAAGTCAAATGTTTTGACATAACTTCGCACGAGCAGATCTGCGGATGCTTTCGACGCCGAATAAGGGCTGTTGGGGGCAAGTGGTGTTTGTTCTGTAAAGAGGCCTTCTGCGCCCAGGCTGCCATAAACTTCATCGGTGGAAACTTGGAGAAACCGGTTGATTTCCTGATTGCGAGCGGCATCCAGCAGGACTTGAGTTCCCACAATGTTAGTCTGAATGAAAGGGCCAGAATCAAGGATGCTGCGGTCGACGTGTGATTCCGCAGCAAAATTGATTATTGCATCAAATCTGGTTGATTGTAACAGAGAGTCAACCAGATCCTGATTGGTAATATCACCTTTGACAAAAGTGTAGCCAGAGTGTGATTCAAACTCTTTCAGGTTCTCCAGGTTGCCTGCATAAGTCAACTTGTCAAGGTTTGTAATTGATTGTTCCGGGTACTCTGAAAGTTGATACCGGATAAAGTTTGATCCAATAAATCCACAACCACCAGTCACTAATATTTGCTTCATGGAAATCTCAATCCTTGTCAGGAATTCTTAATGGCTCTCTGGGATGCAAAAATTATTCCTGGTCTGAAGTTGGATTATTGTCTTCTGTCGTCGTATCTTCTATCGTCGTAGTTCCTTCGGGGGCAGTCTCCTCAACTGTGTTTGTAGGACTCAGAGTCTCATCTCCCTCAGATTCATCGACAATTTCGGCTGGAATTCGTGCCAGAGAGACAAGCTTGTCGTTTTTATCCAGTTTGATGACTCGCACTCCCTGTGTGTTACGGCCAACCTGGCTGATTTCTCGTCCTCGCACGCGCTGGATGATCCCATTTTTGGTGACCATGAGGACTTCATCATCTTCGGCAACAGAAAGAATATCTACGACCTGACCGTTTCTTGCAGAGGTGCGAATGTCCCGGACCCCTTTGCCTCCTCGTTTTTGACGGCGGTAGTGCATTCCGCTACGTGTTTCCTGTTCAGCATCAGCTTCAGCTTCATCTTCGACGTCAGTATCGCTGGCGGAAACCTCTTCTTCCGTTTCAGGTAATTCTTCGTCCGTTTCATCTGCCGTAGGGATGAATCCAAAGGGAGTCCGTTTGCCGTAACCATTTTCGCAAACACTTAATAAGCAGTTTTCAGAATCGGCAATCACCATTCCGATCACGTTCCCTGTTTTGGCAAGTCGGATCCCTTTTACGCCTCGGGTATTGCGTCCCATGCTGCGCGCGTCAGATTGAGCGAATCGAATCGACATTCCCTCAGAAGTCGCCAGTAGCAAATCTTCTCCAGGGGACACGATCAGCGCTTCGACCAGTTCATCATCGTCGTCGAGTTTGATCGCGATGATGCCGCCGCGCTGTACGCGACTGTAGGCAGAAAGTGGTGATTTTTTGATAATCCCATTTTGTGTTGCCATTATCAGGAAGCGTTCTTCATCAAATTCACGTACGGCAACGCAATTTGAAACGGTTTCATCTTCCTGAAGTGAGAGCAGATTGACCAGCGCACGGCCTTTGGCAGTACGCCCCTGCAGAGGCAGGTCATAGACCTTTTGCCAATAGACGCGTCCTCTGTTGGTAATAAACAACAAGTAGGAGTGGGTGCTGGCAACGAACAGGTGCTCAATCGGATCTTCATTGTCGGTTTTGGCACCTTTGATGCCTTTACCACCTCGGTTTTGCGCCTGGTAGGTATTCAACTGCGTGCGTTTGATATAACCCCGTTGTGAAAGCGTCACCACCATGGGTTCTTCTGTAATCAGATCGTCCCGGTTGACGTCGGTTAGTTCATCATCGTTGATATCAGTACGCCGTTTGTCAGCAAACTTCCCTTTAAGGTACAGCATATCATCGCGAATCATATCGCGAATGTGATCTTCATCAGACAGCAGGTGCAGATACTCAGCGATGTCTTTGAGCAGTTCTTTATGCTCATCACTCAATTTTTCGCGTTCCAGGTTTGCCAGAGAGCCCAATTGCATTGAGACGATGGCTTCGGCCTGATTGGTAGACAGGGAATAATATTCATGAACTCCCTGTTCGGTCTGATATTCCATAAACCCGTCTGCACCAAGCGCGCGTTCGATTAACTTACCGTCAACCTGCATGCCTTGCAGACTGATTTTGGCTTCGGCTCGACTGGAAGAATTGCGAATGGTTTTGATGACTTCGTCGATGTCAATCTGCGCAATCATCAAACCTTCGACGGTGTGCTTTCTCTTGCGTGCTTCCGCAAGCAGGAATTCGGTCCGACGGCGAATGACGTCAATTCGGTGCAGGATAAACTGCTGAATTAATTCTTTGACAGACAGTGTTTCCGGGCGGTTTCCAACCAGTGCCAACAGAATAAGGCTGAAGGTGCCCTGCAGGGGAGAAAACTTGAATAACTGAGCGAGCACGACTTCTTTGTCTGCATCCCGTTTCAGAATGATCTGCAGATGAACTTTCCAGGGAGGGACGTTGCGGTCTGTGAGGTCGACAATGCGCGAGATTCCCTTGACGCGATCATCGCGAACCAGTGTTTCCAGTTTTTCCCGGATCCGGTCACGTGTTTCCATATAAGGAATTTCAGTGACGACGATCACATCCGATTGTTTTTCGGTTTCGAAGTGGGTGCGGGCACGGAGTGTGACGGTAGACCGACCTGTCGCGTAACCTTTCCGGATGCCGTAGCGACCGCAAATGATTCCGCCGGTTGGAAAGTCAGGGCCGGGCATGACCTGCAAAATTTCATCAATGGTGGCATCCGGATTGTCGATCAACAGTGTGACAGCGTCGCAGACTTCTCCCATATTTTGAGGGGGGATGCTGGTTGCCATACCGACCGCAATCCCACTGGAACCGTTAACCAGCAGGTTGGGAAATCTGGAAGGGAGGACAACCGGCTCATTGTTTCTCTGGTCATACGTGGGAACAAAGTCAACGGTGTTCCGATTGATATCGTCCAGCATTTCGGCAGCGACCGGAGAAAGTCGTGCTTCGGTGTAACGCATGGCAGCCGGCGGCAATCCCGCCAAAGACCCAAAGTTACCCTGTTTGTCAATCAGGACGTTTCGCATCACCCAGTCTTGTCCTAAACGGACCAGTGTGGGGTAAATGGATCCGTCACCATGGGGGTGGTAGTTACCACTAGTGTCACCGGAAATCTTTGCGCATTTTACCCGAGATGAACTTGATCCAAGGTTCAAATCGTTCATGGCGACAAGAATTCTGCGTTGAGATGGTTTTAAACCATCGCGTGCATCAGGTAGCGCGCGGCTGATAATCACACTCATTGCATAAGTGAGGTAGCTGTCGCGCATTTCATCCTGGATGTCCAGGTATTTAATATTCGGATCAATATTCGGCTTTTCGCCGTTGTCGCTAGCCAATCCTTGTTCTCCTTAAGGAAATTAACTACAGATAGTTTGGTCTCAATTGTTGTCTGATTGAAATTAGCCCATAATGTGCATAGCCAGTACGAGCAGTCGTTTAAGAAGATGCACTGGGAACTAACTCTGACACTCCGGAAACGATTTGATTACGTTAAAATGGATGCCAGTTTTATTGAAAAAAACTCGATAGAGGGTCAGCCGTTTCTCTCAAAACCAAGGTTAAAAGCTAAGTAATTCGCTGCAGAATTCCAGTCCTTAAAACATCTTCAAATTGTAGTCAAATTCACGCGAATTCACAACTAACAAGGCACCTGAATTTTGCAGCCTTCTAAGGGAGAAAAACCTTGAAAATCAATAAGTTACGTTCTCAGATTAATCATTGAGGGGAACACGTTCGTTGCATAGAATAGAGAAAGTATCCGTGGGTGTTCTCAGATCGAAATCACGCATGGAATTCCCTTCCGAAAGCAGGGTTTATAAAAGCTGTTTTTTCCTATGAATGAATCAGAACCTCCAGAGAATTTAGAACCTGCTACGGATAGCCCTGCTGTAGACCGGGAACAGCAGGATTCTGAATTAAATTATAAAGAATCACACGAAAAAACTCTGAAACAATCTCCTGAAGAGGAGTCGCATGCTGCTCACTTGAGTAAAGACAGGTTCTCGTTACCTACAAAAATCCCCGGATACGTCATGATTCGATCTCTGGGAGAAGGCTCTTATGGCTCCGTATGGCTGGCGCAGGAAGAGAACACCGGGAAGAATGTCGCGATTAAGTTTTATACCTACCGTCGAGGCTTGGATTGGTCCTTGTTGAATCGGGAGGTCGAGAAGCTGGCAGAATTGTATACCTCCCGGCATATCATCAGCTTACAGGGGGTTGGCTGGAATAGCGACCCGCCCTATTACATGATGGAGTACCTGGAGAACGGCTCGCTTTCTTCCTTTTTGGATGCAGAGCCTTTGCCTGTTTCCGAAGCGGTACGAATTGCCAAAACCGTTTTACTGGCACTGGTTCACGCGCATGGCCGAGGGATTTTGCATTGTGACTTAAAGCCGGCGAATATTCTGATCGATGCCAATTTTGAACCCCGGCTTTGTGATTTTGGACAATCCCGACTTTCAGACGAGCAAAGCCCTTCTCTGGGGACATTATATTACATGGCCCCCGAGCAGGCTGATCTGCAGGCCGTTCCTGATTCGAGGTGGGACGTTTATGCGTTGGGGGCCCTGCTCTATCATATGTTGTGTGGCAAGGCGCCTTATCGGACGGCTGAAAATGAACTGGCCATACGAAAATTGGATTCGCTTGAAGAAAAATTGAAGGCCTATCGAGATTTAATTCGGACTGCGCCGCGTCCTGCTGAACACCGAAAAGTCACTGGAGTGGATCGACGTTTGGTTGAAATTGTTGATCGTTGCCTGGAGCCCGACCCCAAAAAGCGGTTTCCTAATGCGCAAGCGGTGTTGAGCAGTTTGCTTCAAAGAGAGCAGCATCGAGCCAGAAGGCCTTTGATTGCTTTGGGAATTATCGGACCGCTTCTGTTAATTCTGGGCCTGATCCCGGTTGCGGGGGCAGCCGTTAATCAAATGGTACATAAATTTCGGGAAAACCTGACGGACCGGGCTCTTAGTAGTGATTACATTTCAGCGGATTTATTGTCGCAATATATGGAACGGGATCTCCAGGATCGCCAGGAACATCTTGTCGACCTCTCTACCAGAACACTATTAAGACAAAACCTTCAGAAGTATCAGGATGAAAAATTGCCCGAAGAATCCACACTTCAGGCGATATCTGATTATCTGAATCAAGAGAAAGAATTAGTTGACAAGAAACGGACAGAGTTGAAACGAGAGAAAGATGCGAGTTGGTTTCTCACCAATGCGAATGGAACGCAGATTTGGCGTGATCCGGTGAGACCCACGATTGGACAGGATTTTTCTCATCGTGACTACTTTCATGGACTTGGGTTGGAGTACCCCAAGGGTAAAGCTCCTGAAGGTATCAAGCCGATTACCAAACCTTACATTTGTCAGGTGTTTATGAGTGACGCGACTAACCAATGGATGGTGGCAATCGCTGTTCCTGTATGGGATTCGAAAGAGGAAAATGTGCTGGGGGTCTTGGCCCGGACAACGCATCTAGATCAATTGCTCACGGGATTCGATGAAAGCATCCGTGGTAATTCGGAACGAATTGGAGATCGCAAGATTGCGCTGATTGATAACCGTGACGGAAAAGTGTTGGCACATCCTGGAATGACAACAAATACGCTACGGAAAATGAGCCGTGAAGAAGTAGATCGATTGGTTCTCAAGGAGAAGCACCTCAATCAGTTGCAATTATCGATGTTGGCGCAGCAGAAAAAACAGTCTGGTCCTATGCCCGCGGTGGTTAACGATTATCATGATCCTGTAGAAGCAGTACTTTCAGAGGATGATCAGGATAACGTCTGGTTGGCAGCCTTCTCGCCAATCGGTACCACCGGTTGGACTGCTGTTGTTCAGGAACGGCGTAGTATGGCTTTACGTCCCGTTGCCGAAATGCGCAGCTGGCTCATTGAATATGGTTTGATTGTGTTGGTGACGAGTTGCCTGCTGATTTTCACGGTCTGGTATTTTGTGATGCGAGTTCTGACCGAACGCCGTGAATGGGACTGGTCTCGCCAGCAGTCGGAAAAGCGTTCCGAGCAAGGCTCAACTTCGGCCAGTTGGCCTAATCATCCACATAGTTCTTGAAACCATTCTTTTGGAATATGAGGGAGAATTTTCTTGTTGGAATTAATGATGTATGGAGCAAGCCCAAAGAATTCCAGCAAACTTAGCTTGGAGGCCGGTCAGGAACTTGTATTGGGACGGTCTCAGGATGTCCCGATTTCGGTTTCCTGGGATGATCGAATCTCCCGAAAGCATGCGCTGCTGACGGTACAACAGAAACAGGTATTGGTGAAGCGGTTTCCATCAGCTGAGAACCAAATATTTGTTTCTGGAAAGGAGCAGGATGAGTTTCTGCTAAAACCAGGCAGTGCGTTCGTGATTGGTTCCACTACATTTCAACTGACGGATTCGGTTTCCAGTTTTGCATCGCCGCGCGAATCCCCTTTAGAAGAAGTGACGTTCAAACCAAATGAATTATTAAAGGTCAGATATCGAGATGCCGATCAGCGAATCGATGTTTTAGCCCACTTGCCAGAGCTGATTATGGATGCGCGAAACGAGGCGGATCTGTATCATCGACTGGTGACGATGTTGCTGTCAGGTGTGAAGCATGCCGATGCTGTCGCGGTCGTTCGTTTGAATGCGGAAGATCGAGTTGAAGTTCCCTTTTGGGAACGCAGACGCCAGACCCAAGGGGGGTTCCATCCAAGCAGTCGTCTGGTACTGGAAGCGGTCAAAAAGAGCAGGCGGAGCGTTTTGCACGTCTGGGCTTCCAAAGAAGATGTCCCAGACGAGGATGATTATACAGCAGTTGCGGAATTTGACTGGGCATTTTGCACACCCGTTGAAGATGGTGATTCAGTCAAGTGGGGGCTGTATGTGGCAGGTGAGTTGAACCATCCCTTTCAGTCATCGATTCCTCAAGGGACCAGTGGCATTGATCTCCAGGCGGATGTGAAGTTCACGGAACTGGTTTCGTCAATTGTTAAATCGGTCAGGCGTCTTAATCAACTGGAACGACAGCAGGCTGGTTTAAGGCAATTTTTCGCTCCTCCGATCCTGGCTGCTATCGGAGACAATCTGAATACAGAGATTCTGGAGCCTCGGGAATGTGATGTGACCGTCTTATTTTGCGATTTGCGGGGATTCAGCCAGCACGCAGAGGATTCGTCGGAAGACTTAATTGGTTTACTGGATCGAGTCAGTCAGGCGTTGGGAATTATGACCTCACATATACTTGATTTTGGAGGTGTGACTGGTGATTTTCAGGGAGATGCGGCGTTAGGATTCTGGGGATGGCCTTTCTCTTCCGAATTGGCGCCGTTAGATGCTTGCCGCGCTGCTTTAGCAATTCGCGCTGCTTTCGAGCAGCTCAAGCTGCAGACCGATCACCCCCTTTCTGATTTTCGGATGGGGATTGGCATTGCTCATGGAAGAGCCGTTGCCGGGAAGATTGGGACCAGTGAGCAGGTAAAAGTGTCTGTCTTTGGGCCGGTGGTCAACCTTGCCAGTCGCCTGGAGGGCTTGACGAAGCACCTGCGTGTTCCGGTTTTAATGGATGAAGCGACGGCGCAAATCGTCAGGAGTAAGCTGGATCGTCAGGAGGGACGAGTTCGAAAGCTGGCTCGGATTCTTCCCTATGGAATGGAAAGACCCGTGGTGGTTAGTGAGTTGGTTCCACCAGAAACGCAGACAGAAACTCTGACGGATGAACAGATTCAATGCTACGAAACAGCTGTTGACTGTTTTATTCAAGGGCAATGGGAAGAGGCATTTCGATTGTTGCATGCAATTCCTCCTTCCGATCGCGCACAGGACTTTCTAGCGTTGCAAATTACTCGTACAAACCGTGTTGCTCCTGCCGACTGGGATGGGACTATCAGGTTTGATAGTAAGTAGTTTCGTCAATCCAAGTGGGTGTCCCATTTGGAGGGATTTACCTGCTGTTCGGGTTTTGCTGTCTGGGTGGAATACTGATGATAAGCAATCTACTTCTAGACAAAAATTTTCAGAAACCTCAGCCAATTGCATAAAGTTGACCTATTTTTTAACAACGGACGTCACGGCATCGAGTTTGTGATTTAGTCCTGAACAACTTGGGTAGTCAGAACAGGCGAGAGATTTTGCCATGAGCAATGTAGAACTATTAGTCGAGTCGGATACAGAGTTAACAGATCAAGATTTTAAGGTGACTGAAAAAATTGAAATTGATAATCGGTCTCAGGAGATGTTGCTTGTCTTAAATGAAGTCTTTGATTCGATTATTCCACCGACCCAATCTTAAGTTATGATTTTTTAGGTAGTAGGTTCCTCTCATGCTCCAAGCATCAGAAAAATCAAATGCTCGCGTCCTGGTGATTGACGATGACCCCCTCTTTCGTAATCTGATGGTTTCATTTTTGCGTAGAGAGTACATTGTCTCTGTAGCCAGCGATGGTTCCGAAGGATTTTACAAGGCATTGGAATATCCTCCTGACATTGCCATTGTTGATGTGCAAATGGCAGTATGGGATGGGTTACAAACGCTGAAGGCGTTTCGTTCTCATCCGGTACTCAGTCAGACGAAAATTATTATGCTGACTTCCGATGCGAGCAAAGAAACGGTTGTTGCTGCCATTCAGGGAGGCGCCAATGACTACATTATTAAAACCAGCTTCTCCAAGATGGAGTTTCTGGAGAAAGTTCGCAAATTTACCCAACCTGGCTTTACGCGGGTTGCGAATACTCCCAATTCTTCCAAGCGACAGCAGTCGACATCTGCACCAGTTGTTACTGCAACAACCCCTAATCTAGAGCAGCGTGGCACTGAAAATCATAATTCAAATGTGGCCCCCAGTTCGGTTGAAGATCAGTTAACGGGGTTGAATCTTGATCAAACCGAAGAAGAAGCCTTGGAAGAAATGATGGATGACTGGGATTGAGTGCGGCTTGATCGCCAGATTCACAACTCTCATTTCCGACCAGCAAACATGATTAGAGTCAAATAAAAAACCGCACAGGTAAGAGTCTGTGCGGTTTTGTTTTTATCTTGTGAGGCAATTGGTTTACAGTGTTTCTTTTGAAAACTTGGCAATGATATTGCCGAGGAATCTTAAGAATCCTTTATCCAGTTTTGCCTTACCGGAGATGGTATCCTCTTCTCTTTTCATCACAAAAGAGAAGGTATCATCGGAACTGGTCAGGGACTCTAAGGCCATCTTACGGAGTTCCTGTTTTCCTTTTTGATCACGGATTTTGTTGAACAGTTTCAGCCAGGGAAGTGCCTTCACATTCAACTCGATCACATTCGGACTGATCGTTTCGGGAGGGGCTTCTGTGACTGTTTTGGCTGCCGTTTTAATACGTTCGATAGCGCCCGGGCCAGCGGCCATCCAGAGCGATTCTGGTGTACTGCCTACGTATAGTGCTTCCCCTGCTCCAAACAGTTCATAAAAACCGGCTTGTTGTTTTTCTACAATGTTGATTTTATGAATATTCAGGGAGTCTTCTTTAACAACATCAAGCTCAACGGTTTGTCCGATGATCAGCTTGGGTAGGAGTGCGACAACTTCTTTGAGTTTGGCTCCGTCCGTTGACCGAATTCCCCCGAGCATCACATGTTTTTCACCATCAGCGTTGGTATCTATGAAACCATCAATCAGTGATGTTTCCTTGCCGGCATCCAGCATTTCAATAACAAGTTCAGCAACTTTACTGCTGGCAGTCTTTTGTTCCTCTGTCAGTTTTTTATTGTTCGTAATTCGTTCTTTGAGTGTTGGCAGGAGTAATTTATAAAACTCAGTGATATTTGTTTTTCGCATTTCATCGAGAGGATGATTGATTCTACCGTTGAGAATGCCGTCCTGCTTGACTGGGACCTTGGCAAAATAACTGGGTTTTGTGGCAAACTGTTTAATACTGTCATCCAGAGAAGTACCCGCGATCGCTTTAAGAGTAAAATCGAGGCGTCCTTCATGCTTTGCGGCATCAGTGGTCCAGCCGATGACCATTTTTTGTGATTCTGCAAACAGTCGCTCGACTTCATCCATTTGATGAGTGAAGGCCAGTTTTCTCAGTTCGTATGCGTTTTCCGATTCATCTTGCTTTTTCTTGACAGCTGCCAGCAACTGTTTGCGGGTGCTATTCATCGATTTTTTACGTGCATCGACCCCTTCTTTTTCATTCGTAATCAATGCACTAAAATCGTATTTTTGATTCAACAGTTCCTGGACCCGTTTGAGAGGATCTTTGATCTCCTCTACCTCTGAGAGTTTTTCAGAGATGACGACATATTTGTAGTCCTGCAGGTATTTCATAAATCCTTGGAAAAGGTTACCCAGGATATAAGGTCCATTGCGTTGTTTCTTCACAGAAATTTCGAAGACTTCCAAAGCTTCACGAAAAGTTCCGAGGTCCTCAACGGGAAGAATTAACCGATATCGTTCCTGCTGATTTTCTCCCAGCAAAATATCAATTCGCATGGGACGTTGTTTATCGATCCCTTCCAGGAAGGTGGGCAGCAACTCATCGAGGTTGCTCCAGCCTTTTTTATCATCAGCAAGATCAAGGACCAGATATTTCAGGTCGGCAATCATGCCCTCGGCATTGATCTGGACTAGCGAGATGTTCGGAGCCGAATTCTCTTCGGCCGAGACTGCTTTGGGGACGGAAATTCCGAGTAACAGGATTAAGGCAACATGAGCAATGCGGCTCATACATTTCCTCCATGATGTATTTCTAGGGATCGATGGTGATCAACAATAACTGCCAGGGTCTGATTTAGACTTATTCGGTGTTAGTTCCCTGCTAAAACGTACCACTGGCGGATGTTAGTTTATAATGAAAGTGGTGAATAGGGAACTCTGGTTGAAGAAATAACTAAAGTCCGAAATCGTTAAAGCTCACAACGGGTAGAACAGGCGGATTTGGGGTGACGTGCCTAATGTACACTTCCTGTGTGAGGTTGGGTTATCCAAGCCAGTACAGAATAAAAATTCGGCGGGATTTCTGGGAAATAATTAAGGATGTTCTACAGCAAACACAAAAAAACGAAAACTAGGGATCAATAAACAGGACAAATGACCTGAATCGAACCTTACAGGTTTTTCGGTTGTTCCTTTGAAGGGGATGTGCTGGCATCGTCGTTTTTCTTAGTAGCCTGGATTCCACTGATTAGTCCCAGGTAACCTGAAATGCTTTCAGTAGGAGTGTAGCGGTTGGAATCCAGCAACTGTTTGACAGGAGCGATATTTCCCTGAATTGCAGCAACGGCCCCAATGGTATTCAGCATGTCTTCTCGTAAGACGGGATCTTTGATCGCTGTTGTGAATTGAATCGCCTCTTTTAACTTCGACTGATTCATTAATGAAGAAAGTAATTGAAGTGAAAGTTGCCCTTTCCATGCCTTCTTTAAATCTGACTGGTTAATTTCATAGGCGGCCTGTTCCGGTTTTCCATTCATTACCAGTGAAGTTGTTTGTTTTATTAACGTGTCTTCTTTCGATAAATCTGGCATAGATTGATTCAATGCCGTTTTGATCTGTGTTTCTAATTGATTGTTCTTCTGATCAATTGATTCGAGGATGACAGCTGGCAGACTTGTTTCCAGCAGCGTATCTTTCAAATTATCATTGGTCGCCTGTTGACTGCTTGCGGCTATCTTCCATGCCTGTGCGGCTAATTGGGAACGAGTGGCTTGGGAAAGCAGCTTGACTAGAAGAACCTGTCTGTTTTCCGCAGCCGATTTCAGATTGCGTAATTGTTTTTTGTAGTTGTTGATACCTCTGCGAAGGCGATCACTCGAGTCAAGATTCAGGGCTTCTTTGATCTGATCTCGAAAATTAAAGTTGGATGCTTCACTATTTTTGGTTTGGACTGCAGCTACGCTGGGGGCGATCGCACGAATTGTCTGCACAGAATTATTCAGGAATTTGACCGCTTCTGCTGTTTGGCCTAGTTCAGACTCCGCGCAGGCGATTTGAAGGTATGTCTGAGCGAGAAAATCCAGCGGTGCGGCATCGGGGAGTGCCATTTCACTGATCGCTTTGATATTTCCCAGAGTGACGGGAGTGGGAACCGGTGTGCCTGACAAAAACGAGATTGATTTTGTCAGGAAAACACGGGCTGGTTCCGGTTGCTTCAGGGAAATCAGCTTTCTGGCACAACGGGCATACATCAAAGCATTGCCGGTGGGTGACAGTTTCTTCTCTGCAGGTTGAATTTTAGCAATTTCTGGTTTCTGTTTCTGTTTAACAGACTGTTCTATCTGTGCGAGTGACCATTGCGTGACTGCTTCTGTTCGTTCCATTGAGTCAGGAGCCAACGCCGCCCAGTTCAGGGCTTCTTGAGGATAACCGCGGGCAATCAGAATCAAAGTCGTCGCTACCCACTGGGGAGAATCCCAGCGATGATGCAGATCGATCAGTGACTCAAAATCATATTGATTGGTTTCATGAGCAATCTGCAGTGAGGCAGAGAGTTGTGCCAGACTATTTTCAGCTTGATATTTTTTGACCAAGTCGATCGCCAGGTCTTCTTTGCCGGCTGCGACCCAGAATGCTGCCAGGCGTGCGACCAGATCGAGCGAGTCCCGCCCACCAAATTCGGGAATCTGTTTTGAGAGTTCAATGGTTTGATCCAGCGTTTTTTTTAATTCTGGTCCTGATTTCTGTTTTAACTGAATCCAGCCAATTTTGATCAACGGAAAAATTTTATAAAAAGGGAGAAGCGGTTTAACGGCGTCAATCCGCTCAATCTGTCCTTGTGAGTCTTCGATATTTCCCGTGATGGCGTAGGCCTCGGCAGCCAGCCGTCGACTGAATGGTTTACTACGGTTATTTCGTAAACGGGAAAGGTCAACGATTTTTTCGAGTGCTTCTTTCTGAACTACTGCAGTCGAGACCGGAGTGACCGGATCTTTGCTGGATGGCTGCTGTTTCGTCTGGGTATCTTTTACCAGCGGGTTGACTTTGGGTTTATCATTATCAGACTGCTTCGATCGACCAGCAGGATCTGTAATGATTAGCTGGTCAAACGGTTTTGCCAACTCTGAGCCATCAGGGACTTGGGTTAATTTATAATAGCCGCCTCCCAGACCTGCGATGACCACAACAATTATTGCGATCAGAGGCAGTTTTGATTTTTTCTTTTCCTGTGGTTTGACTTGCTCGGCCGCTTTACGATCTTTGGCTTCCGGGTCGGGGACCAGAAAAACCGGCGCCAGGCATTCGGGATTACGACATTTCACTTCTTTTCCGACTATCTTGGGAGAAGCGAATCCGGGGGTATCACACATGGGACACACGACACGAAACATTTTTCCTTTCACGGGTTTACGCAATAAGGGAGTTACTTTTTCGGACTGTTTCTGGCGTTCCAGTTCAAACGGGTCATCATCAGAAACCGTTTCCCGTTTTGTTCGTTTTGTGAGTTGCGGTTTCTGTCCCGAAGCCTCTTTCTTTTCAGCAGCAGGTTTACGTGAAGCAGAAGCGGACATTGCCGCGCCACAGAAAGGACATTCTGCTGCGTCTTCATCGAGAACTGATGCTCCGCAAGATGGGCAAGTTGGAAGATCCATATTCACTAGTCCGATATATTGTAGTTGTCAGAGGTTTTGAATGTGTCACGAATCACAAATACGATTGATTGGAATCTGAGTACCGTAATTGTATGATCACGTGCAGAAATGAGCCTGTGATGCACGGTTAATAAAATAGTGCTCTAAACCCATTGTATACGGTAGGTAACGTTCCGTTCAAGGATTATCTATATATAGCATCAGGCATCTGTGGTCAAAAGAACTTAGCGGTTTGATTGCAGGTACCTCTGATTAAAGTCGGTAACGTGGATTAAGGGACTTGTTAACATGTTCAATTGTAATCAGATTGAAATTCGATGGATTGGAGTAGATAGGAACCAGTCATGCAACAAGTGAATGATATCTTGGCCCAGTTTGAAGAAGCGTTTCAAGAAAAATGCACAATCTTTCCTGTCTTAGACCGAATTATGGATGATTTGGGAGGCAGGGCAATTGGACTGTGGCGGTGTGAAATAGGTAAATTGATCCAGATTGGTTTTCGTGCTGTCGCTGAGATGGATGAACAAGTACGTAAACAATTTGCGTCCTTTACCCAAGAGGTGTCTCTGGAAAAGACCGGTTTAGGGATTGTGAAGGCAATAATAGAACGAACGCCGACAATTGGTACGCTACGAGTCGAGGAATCCGGACTTCAGGGGTCTTCGGAATGGCTCCAGAAATTCGGGGCTCAGCAATCGTATGCTGTCCCGATCATCGAAGGCGATCAGGTAGTGGGAGTCTTAGCAATTTCAACAAATTGCGTCCATCAGGAAGGAGATCCGGAATGGGAGATTTTGACACAAATTGCCGAAGGGATTGGTGAGAAAAAACTTTTGGGGATGCTTTAGTCGGCAAAATTGATTATGATTTCTCAAGTGCAAAAGAGTGGAATTGCCAATGGATTCTCCGGTGTATAACATATTGGTATGGTCAGGATTCGCAATTTGGGAGTGACTTTGCATTCTGAACCAGATTTTCTCTCAGGTTTTTCAGTGACTAAAATCTTCAGGTCTTCGTAAAATGAGTCGTTCGAACCCATTGCACTGGTCATTTCCAATCGGAACCTGGTTCCTGACCCAGGTTCGCGTCAGTATTTTTCTGCCAGTATTGCTACTCGTCTTCTGGTCTCATTACTCATTAGGACTGGGAGTTCTCTTATTTGGCATCCTCTTTTTGAGCGTTTTCCTGCACGAGATGGGACACGTTGTCGCCTGTCGCATGGGCGGTGGAGAAGCAGATCAGATCGTGTTATGGCCTTTAGGGGGGCTTGTTGCCTGTAGTCCTGGGCGTTCTGTTTCAGCCCGGATTATGACCGTGCTCGGAGGACCCGCTGTCAACCTGCTGCTCTGTGCCATTACGATTCCTGCTGTGATCTGGTCAGGGCATCTGTCAGAGTCTTTGAATCCGATCAAGTTACCTGTGGTTGACCTCAGTAACAATTTGGGGCAAGTCATTCTATTAATGATTTTTAACATTAATTGGCTGCTTTTATTGATCAATTTGATTCCTGTGCTTCCGCTGGATGGTGGGAAAGTCCTTCAGATTATTCTTTCGCGTCGTTTTGATGAAACTGTCGTGCATATGATTCTGTTCAATGTCAGTTTCTGGGGCGGCGGTCTGGGAATGGTCATTGGACTGTGTACCTCCAGTGTTTGGGTCGTCTTTTTCAGCGCGCTGTTACTGATGCTCAATTTGATTGAGTTTACGTCAGCTCATCGAGAAGATTCATTTGATGATTCTATATTTGGCTATGATTTCTCACAGGGCTATACCAGCCTGGAACGTTCCAGCGGCCAACTCGTGGAGAAGCAGGCGGGATTCTTTCAGCAATGGCGGGAAAAGCGGAAACTCCAGAAACAGCTTCGAGAGCGAGAAAAGAATCGGGACGCAGAAATACAGCTTGATTTATTGCTGCATAAGGTTCACGAATTTGGTTTAGAGTCTTTGACTCCCAAAGAACGACAGCAGTTAAATCAGGTGAGTGCCAGATTTCGTAAAAGTGATTCCGATCCATAATCTCGGTATATTCAGTTTCATCCCATCCCCGCTCTTTCCGAACACTCTGTATACCTAATGTCCTGTGTTTGAGAATTTACAATGGCGGTTTTTATTTTTTTGGAAATCATTTTACCTGAGAGGCCGTAGATTCGGTTTATTTTCACCAATCGGTAAAACCCGACTCTCAGCCGTTAGGATCAAATGGAACTGAGCCACAAAATGGTGAACACGCTCCTTTCATGAGTTGTGAAATTCTGCTTCAAGGTTGTAATACTTAATTCGCCTTAAGTTCCCTGTTTAAAAAGACTTATTCGAGCGATCCTGTAGGCCCATCATACAAATTTCACTAGCGGGGCAATTGGTTACCAGTCTAGGTTTGAATAATGATTTCGTTGTTCACTATTAGCCGGATAAAGCTTTTCCTCCTCTTATTTCAGCACTCTTTCTATAAAAAGTCCCGATATTCTCTAGAGATAAGGCATTTGAGGTCCGGTTTTTAAAACTGATTTGCGAGCTTAAGTCTACGAACTAACTTTTTATTGGGAATATTCCTTTAGAAAGTAGAGAAGAGACTTATGGCACTAGGAACAACTGACTCAGTGAAGAAGTTGTCGAACTTCAGCAAATGTGGTGGTGAATGGGATCTGGATTTGCATCAGGATGCAAAGATCGATCTTGCCATCAGCCGCATGAAGCGAGTTTCAGAACTGACTGGTCTGACGATGTTTTGTTTCGATTCCGATAATGGAATCGTTCTGGACAAAACGAATGCGCAGTCCCTGCCCTTCTTTCCTGTCGATATTCTCAATGAAATTCAACACATTGATGGCTTGACTTTGGTCGAAAATACAAATGGAGTGACTCACTTTCTCATCCCTCTCGTAGAAGATGAGGCTCATCGAATTACAGCCGCTGGATTTGTGTTTTCCAAAGAGAAACGCAAACTGACCGAAATGGTTTTAGCGGCAGTTCAGAGAGAGTGGGCCGCAGAGGAACTGGATGCGTGGTTGGAAAATCAAAGAGTCCTGGATACGAAATCTCTTCATGCATTATTGAGTCTGGCCCTGCTTCACATCGAAGAGGAACAGCAACTTACGATTTTGAATGAAGAAGTAGACAATCTGTCTGAGTGTCTGGATGAGACATTCGAAGAAATCAGTCTGCTGCATGAAGTGGCTCAGCATCTCAAGATTTCTGAAAGTCCGGAACAATTGGGGAAATTGTGCCTCGATCGAATTGGGACTTTGATCGAAGCGGAAACCAATATTATCTGGTTTGAAGGCCAAGGCAATACGTCACAGTTTATGCCAGACTGTACAGCGGGGTTTGATGAAGTGGCTCTGGCCCGGCTCGTGGCGCAGTTTGACGGATACAACTGGAATCAGCCACTTGTCATTAACCAGGTAGAGAACTCACTATTGTCACTCGAATTTCCAGATTTACACAATCTGGTGCTCGTACCGATTTCTGATGGTTCCAATTCTTATGGCTGGATTCTCAGCTGTAATTTACTGAAAAGCGAAGAATACGGAACAATTCAGGCCAGCCTGCTAAATTCCGTGGCTTCATTTTTAGGCACTCACCTGAGAAATATTGACCTTTACGCTCAACAGGAAGAGTTGATGTTGAGTTTTGTGAAGTCGTTCATCTCGACCCTTGATGCCAAAGATCCTTATACACGAGGCCATAGCGAGCGAGTCGCTTTGATTGCACAAAAACTGGCAAAGCAGTTGGGATATTCCGGCGAATTTCTGCAGAATATCTATCTGTCGGGGCTGTTGCATGACATTGGTAAAATCGGAGTCAATGATGGGATTCTTCGGAAAGAAGGAAAATTAACTGACGAAGAGTTTGCCCAAATTCAGAAGCACCCGATGATCGGATATAAAATTCTTTCCGGGATCAAAAAACTGAAGAATATTTTGCCGGGGATTCGTAATCACCATGAGCAGATTGATGGCTTAGGCTATCCCGATCGGTTAAAGGGGACTGACATTCCATTGATGGCGCGGATTATTGCTGTGGCCGATGCTTATGATGCGATGGGCAGTGATCGTCCTTACCGAAACGGTATGCCCTTAGAACGATTGGAAATCATTTTCCGCGAAGGTAAAGGCTTTCAGTGGGATTCTGATGTCATTGATGCCTATTTTGAGATTCGTGATGAAATCATCCGGCTTTCTCAAAAATATAATGACGAAGCGACAACTCTGGTTTATTTCAGTCCTAATTGATAAAATAGCGCCCTGTAACGGATATTCTCTTCTCAAACTGTACGATTCCCAATAGAGGGGCGTCGATGAGGCAGGCAATGATTCAACAGTGGCAATCTTCTTACTCGATAGTCGTAATTCTCTGCGCTGTCGGTTTTCCTGGCTGTGGTTTGAATGAGTATGAATCGAAGACCGATTTACCCATCCCGGAAGCGGAACCACTGCATTCCAGAGGGTTGAAGTCCGATCAGTTAGACCAGCAAACATCCGGAGTCAAAGAATTTGATGGGATTCAGTTTCAGGTGCCTGTGGGCTGGGAGCAGGCAGCATTAACGCCGGCTCAACGGGGAATGATTTCCGCCAGCTTCAAGATTCCTCAGGCCGGAGATGGAGTCAAGCTGACGCTTTCTTCCGTGGGAGGCGGCATTGACGCCAACATTCAAAGATGGAAGGGGCAGTTTCATTTGCCGCCTGGCGAAGCACCTCTGCAGGAAACAATTCGAGTGGATCATGTCGATGCGATCTGGCTCGATCTGAGAGGGACCTTTGATTCTGGACCTGCGATCAATTCCGGTGTGGCATCCGACATGAGAATGATTGGTGTTGCGATTCCACGCAGTCCCCGCGATTTTTATCTCAAACTGACAGGCCCGCGTGAGCAGTTACTAAAAGCAGAAGAGGGATTTCGCGAATTTGTCAAATCAGCTCGGTTTGTGCAATAGGCAGTCATACTAGTGGAGCGTCATTTTTAAATATTGGGTTGATAGATATCACGAGAGTGCGACAACGGAGCACGTAAACAACACCCCTAAGCCTCAATTTCTAGCTTGACAAAGCACTAGAGAGACGGATCCCACTTGCGGATCAGTCCCGCGACGAGGTGTCCCCCAAAACCGAACGACAGCTTCAGAGCCGTTTTGATTTCCTGGGGAACCGGTTTCAGCGGCGTGTAATTCAGAGTGCACTCCGGATCTGGGTTTTCCAGATTGACTGTTGGGGGAACCAGGTTATCGCGCATCGCCAGCAGGGTAAAACCGAGTTCCACACTTCCGGCCGCTCCCAGCAGGTGTCCCATGCCTCCTTTTAAACTTGAGCAACGAATCTTGCTTGATGCAGATCCCAGTGCGTTCTGGATTGCACGGGTTTCATACAGATCATTAATCTGGGTTCCCGTCCCATGCAGGTTGATGTAGTCAATTTCTGCGGGAGTGACCTGGGAGCGATTGAGCGTACTGGAAATCAATCGCGACAGGCTTTGCGCCGTCGGATCGAACTGCATTAAGTGAGTCGAGTCTGAACCCAGGCTGCCTGTTAACCATTCTGCATAAGGGACCGCGTTTCGCTTCAATGCCTGCTCCAGCGATTCCAGAACTAGAATTCCGGCACCCTCCCCGACGACAAAACCGTTACGTTTTCGATCATATGGGCGGCACGCGGATTCGGGAGATGGAAAATCGGTGGCCAGAACCCCCATGCGTTGAAAAGAGCCGATGACAGCCGGAAGGAGAGACGCATCAGCGCTGCCTGCAAAAACGGTTTCGCAGACTCCTTCTCGAATGAGATCAGCCGCGCGCATGATGCTGGAAAATCCTGTCGCACAGGCAGAGACCGTTGATAATGCCGCACCCTGTAAATCATAATGTGCGGCGACGGACTGGCTGGCGGCACTGGGAAAACATTGTTGCCAGAACGCAGTGGGAACTTGCGCTGCCTGTTCCGGGGGCATCCGCGGCAATTCTGCCATTTGTGCAAAACCAGCCATGCCTCCCTTACTGGAACCGATGACGCAGCCTGCTGTTTCTCGGGGAAGCTGATCCATATCGAGCCCCGCATCCTGAATCGCTTCTGCAGTAGCGTTCAGCGCTAATGTGATTGACGGTTCTCTCTGAAGCGGAATCTGATCGGACAGAGAAGTGGATGAGAGTTGCCTGTCTGGGATGACTCCACCCGCAATGGGGCGATTCAGTTGCCGAGACAAGTCATCAAGCAGACAGGTTGCGGATTGCCCTGTGAGCAGTTTCTGCCAGGACGCTTCCCGGCCTGCCGCATAAGGAGTGATTAAACCGATGCCAGTAATCACGACCCTGCGGGGAGAAAGCTCAGATACCGATAGCTTTGGTCGCATTAGAAATTAAAGTCGCAAAGGAAGTGAGAGAAGGAAAGCGTTCAGGAACGATGACTGGTTCGACAGATGGCAAATAAAGCTAAGCCGAACAGTACCGCTACCAGAATGTATTCGAAGATCGAAGTTTGAGACTGTTGCACCAGACCGCTTTTTTGTTCGTCCGCTTGTGCCAGTGCCATGGTTACCGAAACCAGCGATGCTCCGGAAACTGATACGAACCCAGTAATGATTCTGAAAATGTTTTGAGATCGCTTCATAGTCGTTTAAATCTGAAAGCAGAGGTAGAACTAAAGGAGTTATCGGCTGGCTTATTGTATCAGCCTGACTCACAAACTGCATCAGGAAAAGCCGATTCCTGATGGAAACCGGAATGAAAAATCGGAGATCCAATTTCTGGTGAGATCGTTTCAGACATCACAGCTGTGTTTCATTTCAGGATTGAATGATCGCATCTACAGGTTGTCGCATTTCGTGAAAATCCTGCTGGTGCAGGAAGACGGTTTGCCAGCTGTGGGAGCGTGATCTCATTTTCAGGCGGTATTCATCGATTTTCACCAGATAAAACGCATACAGGCTCCCTTTATAAGGAAACAATCTTTCCAGGTCGTTGGACAAGGAATTCGGTGGAAGTTGATATGCGAAGACTAATGCTGAGATGAAGCCTTCGCCGAACAGCTCCTGCCATTGCTGGAGCCCCTGAATATCCTCAATCGTAGCCCAATTTTCCCAGCGTCGACTCTGTCGCTGGTCTGGGGAAATTTCTGTTCTGCCTTTGACATCGACCAGCAGGTTAGGGCCTTGCTGCGAAGAAACAATAAAGTCCAGAGATTTGATAGAGGCGTTTTGTGCCAGGGCTCTACGCTTCTCATCGACGGCCACATAAGGGACTTTTGCTGCACGAAGGTAGTCTTCAAACGCGGCGTCATAATGGTTGCGGCGGATGACCATGGCCCGTATATCTCCCCACTAAAATCGAGATGTGAACTGATCTTATGTGAATGATATGGGGGTGTGGTGTAAAAGTCTATAGTGGATGTGTTTTTTCAGGGAAACCGCGTCACGATCAGGAGAATTGCCGGGGTGCTGCTATTTAACCGGGGCGCTGTTATTCAAGAAGTCCCGTCACGAATTTGATTATTTCCTGTTCCTTGACAGCGGTCTGGGTGCCTGTCTGCAGCTCTTTGACTTGCCAGATCTGGTTTTCAAATTCATCAGTCCCTGCGATAATCACGATCTGGAATCCATGTCGATTTGCATATTTGAACTGTTTTTTGATGGATTTAGTGTCAGGATAGACTTCTACATTCAGTCCGCTCAGTCGCAGTTCACGGGCCAGTCTGAGGTATTCCGGCGTATAAGCAGCGTCCATTTGAGTGACCAGAATGGGAGCTGGCGTCGAAACGTCTGGCAGCAGATTGAGTTCCTGCATCGCCGCCAATAAGCGGTCCAGTCCCAGGCTGGCGCCGACTCCTGGTAATTGTTGCGTCGTGAACAGCTCGGCCAGATTATCATAGCGGCCGCCTGAGCAGACGCTTCCAATATTTGGTAACTGGTCCAGAAATGTTTCGTATATGGTGCCGGTATAATAATCGAGTCCTCGGGCAATGGATGGATCGAGGACAATCCGATCGCCGGGAATGCCGGCTCTTTCTGATGCAGTGAAGATTTCCCGTAGATATTGGACGCCCTGCTCTCCACACGCATTTCCGGAAAGTTGCTGCTCCAGAGAATTCAGAATGTCTGTTGTCGAGCCCGCTACCGTTGTCAGGGAAATCACTTTTTCTGCCTGTTGTTGCGTCAGGCTCCCCTGTTCCTGCATTTCTTTGATGACCGCGTCCGGGCCAATTTTTGGGAGTTTGTCCAGCGCTCTCAATACTTCCGCGGACTGAGACTGTAGTTCCAGAATTTCGAGCAGTCCATTCAGAACCATGCGGTTGTTAATGCGGATTTTAAATTCGGTAAAGCCAATCTTGACCATCAGATCATGGATAATAAACAGCGTCTCAATATCGGCTGAGTTTGAGGTCGTGCCGATGGTATCGAAGTCGCATTGCATGAATTCACGGTAGCGTCCTTTTTGTGGTCGCTCGCCGCGCCAGACTTTCCCGACATGATAACGTTTAAAGGGAGTTCCCAGTTCATTGATGTTCTGTGCGGCAAAACGGGCGAAAGGAACGGTCAGGTCGAATCGCATCGCGACATCACGGCCGCCTTGTTCAAAGCGAAACATCTGTTTGTCCGACTCTTCTCCCCCTTTACCGGTTAGAATCTCAGTGAATTCGAGTGCGGGCGTATCAATCGGACTAAAACCATAGCTGCGATAGACTGATTTGGCAGTCTCAATCAGTTGTTCGCGAGGAATCATTGCTGCAGGCAGATAGTCCCGAAATCCTTTGAGTGTTCGTGGCTCAATTAGTGTTTTTTTCACAGTAGGTACCGACTTGGATCGAAAGTGATCTTTTTGTTGTTTGGAGTAATCGATGCGGGGAGTGACTAAAGCAGGGGACTAAATATGGACCACGGGCAGTTTTTGAGTGGCCGTGTCTGCCGGCGATTTCTTTCGTTTCTTCTTTTTCGGTGGCAGAACGGCGTGCGCATATTCCCAGATTTGTTCCGGAGTTTCGAAGAGGCGATCATAAGTTCCGTCATTGTCGTATTCACATTCATCTGTCGTGTAAGTGCGGCAAATTTTAGGACGATCATCATAATTGCCACACCGATAATCGGGTAGCAGGTATTTGCAATCGCCATAGACCATCAAAAACCAGACATCTTCATCAACGAAAATGGCACAATGGCCGTGCATGATATACCACCGCATATGATCGAAATCTTCCCAGTTTTCCGGGGTTTCGATCGGCAGGGCAAAATAGCGACAACAACGTGCTGTGCAATAGCTGCATAAAACTTCCCCAGCTTTGAGGTCAGCTCGTTTTACCGTGACCGTCGACATGGTCGTATCCCTTGATGAACTATAGATAGTGATGAAAAATTGACAGAAAGGTTCGCGTTGTCGGAATCAATCAAAGTTTTGCTACGCGTCTGATCGGGCACAAGTTGCAAATTCGAAGCGTGTGCCCTGCTTCAGGTTACCCTGATCCGTAACGAATCAGCATGTTTTATAAGTCATCTTGACGGAAAATGCACGGAATCAAGGGATAGAAAGTTTGGGTTTTCAAACAGAATCGAGACCGGTATTCTTGTTTCAATATTGCTGGGCGTTTGTTCCTGGCATCGATTTGAGCTCGATTAAGATTCACATTTGTCGGTTTTAGCGATTATCCCGTGAGGAGAAGGTGTATAATTGTGGTTTCTGCTTGACCCTGATTTATAAGGGGACTTATCATTAAACTATGGTTCTGCTTAACATTAATCACAATTCACTGTCTCACCAGCTTGTCTGATACGGGATACACGAGAATAATTGATACTACAGGATTTATTTTCGTTCTCAAAGTCGTTTGAGGACGATGTAATAAACAGGGTGGCGAGGGTGATTCCTGCTTCAGGTCATTTTGAAAGCCAAACCTGAGTGATCCCGTAGAATATAACGATATTAAGTTTGCATAATACGAAATAGTATAACGAGGCAGATGCGCTCGTTCGATTCCATCAAGGTTCAAAGAAGATGCATAAATCTGGAGTTATCCTGGCTTGGTTTGTCGCTCTCGTGGCTATCGGCGCGGTGCTGATGACATCGAAGATGCTGGACGTCCGTGGAAGCTGGTTAAAAACCGTTGAAAATAACAAGTCGAAAATTCAAAAAAATGAAGCTGATCTCGAAGCCAAAGAGACGGAAAACAAAACGCTTCGCAACGATTTGACGCGGCTGATGCTGGGCTGGGATCGCTATTGGGATGCGAATGTCACTGTTGCCAATCAACAGACCGGTGAAATTCAGGTCAATATTGGTGGAAATCAGGGACTGGGATCTGCACAGCAAGGCGATGATCCGGCTGCGCAACCAGTTGTATTTGCGTTCCAGCCTGATCAGAATAATCCGAATGGTGTGAGCTATGTGGGGGCGTTTCGTGTGAATGCATTGGAACCAAACGGTGCGCAACTGATCGCTGTGAACCCGCCTCAAGACGGTGAAGTGGCAACCTGGAAGAATGGTGTCTGGCGTTTAAGAGCCCTGGTCCCTCCCAATTATATTTCCACCTTACGAACATTAAGGGATAATCTGGTGGAACGCGAACAACAGCTCACGCGGAAGAAAGATCGGATTCAGGATTTGAATCGATTACTGACGTCAGCCCAGGAACGCCTGGAAGTCAGAGTGAGTGAGTTGATTGGTTCCGAGAATGCACCGCAGGATGAAATTCTTCCGGTCGAGTTACGAAAAGGTCTGGTGGCCGGCCTGGAAGAAGAAGAGAAACTGCGAAATCAAGAGTTCCAGGAAACAGATCGTTTAAGACGTGATCTGTTGAATGTCTATCAAAAACAACTTGATCTGGTGCAGGAAGTCAGTAAGCTGACCAAACAGCTGCCGCAGCAGACCCCGGCAGATTATTGAGCTGTTTGAGCGACTTTGATTAGCATGGAAGGTGGGCGAAGACTCTCGAAACGCCCCTGATTATAAAAAGACAAACAAGGATAGGTTGGCAATGGGGATTGAGAGCCGGGATTACCTGCGGCATGAAAGTGGTGGGGGAAGTTACGGTTCTTTCAGAAGGCCTTCTGGTGGCTGGGCCATCAAGTATCTGATTATCGCCAATATTGCTGTGTTTTTGCTGGAGATGTCCTCCCCCTCAATTCTTAATTTTTTCGCACTGCAGCGTGATGCCGTCCTGCCTTACTTTCAGATCTGGCGTTTTGTGACATACGGCTTTTGTCACTCCACGGCATCCTTAGGGCATATCTTCTTTAATATGTTCGTGCTCTGGATGTTTGGCCGGATGGTCGAACCGGTTCTGGGATCACGGGAGTTTCTCGCCTTTTACCTGGTCGGTATTGTCATCAGTGGCATCTGCCACGTTGCCATCAGTCCTAACCCCGTGATTGGTGCTTCGGGGGGCGTGATGGCTGTGGTCTTTCTGACTGCGATGACCTTTCCGAAGATGACTGTGCTACTGATGTTTATCCTGCCGATTGAATTGCGCTGGCTGGCCGTGCTCTATGCAGCCGTCGATGTGTTTGGATTCATTAATCCACAGAGTGACGGTGTGGCCCACTTCGCACATCTGGGAGGAGCCGCGTTTGGGGTCGCGTATAAGTATTTTGGTTGGCATCTGACAGGCAGCTTTCAGAAAAAGTGGGATCACTTTAAACTGAATCGTTCTGCCAGAAGTAAAAACTTACGTGTCTATTCCGAGCCTGATGCGAAACTTTCCAAGGCCGGGCTGGACGAAAAAGTGGATGCGATACTGGAAAAAATCAGCCGTGAGGGTGAGGCCAGTCTGACCGATCAGGAACGGGCGCTGCTTAAAGAAGCAAGCAACAAATATAAAAAACGATAAGTGGTTGAGGTTCGTCGTAGCCTTTCAGATGAATTCGTTTGTGATCCGCCGCAGGAATCTCGCAGAAAAGACCAACTCCGAGGCGCAACTATGTCTGAATCACAATTTGAAGCACTGATAGAACGAGCCCGGTCAGGGGATCGGGCTGCAGAGAACGAATTGCTGCAAAAATGCCGGGCTTATATCTCGATTATTGCGCGCGCTCAAATTGAAGGCTGGATGCGCACTAAGTTCGACGCATCTGATCTAGTGCAGCAGACATTGCTGGAAGCACATCAGGGGTTCGAAAATTTCAAAGGCCAGACAGAAGCTGAGTGGCTGGGTTGGTTGCGCGGGATTTTAAACCATAACACATTGGACTTTGCCAGAAAATTTCAGGGTGCTGCCAAGCGTGATGTGAAACGAGAATTTTCCATCAACCAGGTGGGGGGAAATTCTGCCTATTCGGAACCCCAGAAATGGGAATTGAAAGATCAGACGGAAACCCCCAGTCGCATTCTATTGAATCGGGAGCAGGAAATTCTGATGGCAGAGGCGGTCGCACAGCTTCCCCCCGATTACCAGGAAGTGATTATGTTGAGGAATCTGCAACGGCTTTCATTTAAAGAAGTCGCAGAACGCATGGATCGCAGCCCGGGCGCAGTGCAAATGTTGTGGTTGAGAGCCTTAAACCAGTTGCAGGAACTGATGGAGCGTGTTTAAGTCTGTGGAAACGGATTTGAATTGCTTATGGCAGTCCAGCATGAAGATAGAGAGAGCATAGGATCCGGTGACAAACGAGCGGGATGAACAGTCAGAGATCGTAATCGGGGTTTTGAACCAGTATCTGGATTACTTGCAGCTCAGTGACCAGGATAGCTGCCACGGTTTACAGGCGGTGAATCCGGAATTGAAAAATCTGATGGCCTGCCTGGATTCACTCGAACGCTTGGCGCCAGATGCTGAAAACGCGAACCGGGATGCGCCTTTTCTGGGATCGGATGATGCGACCCAACTGCTTCCCGGCTCACCTTCCGAGCGATCTGTGCCTCAGCAGACTCCCGAATTCGGAAACTATGAATTGCTGGAAGAACTCGGCCGGGGTGGAATGGGAGTGGTCTACAAAGCGCGGCAGAAGGACTTGAACCGGATTGTCGCCTTAAAGACGATCTTGAGTAAACAATTTGCTTCAGAAGAAGAAGTGCGCCGGTTTTATCTGGAAGCTCAGGCGATCGGCCGATTGCAGCATTCCAATATTGTTTCGATTCATGAAGTCGGACAGTATCTCGGGCAACATTATTTTACGATGGATTATATTTCTGGAGGTTCGTTAGCGAACCCCCAACTGCAAACACTTTCAGAAACACCACAAGCTGATTTTATACAGGTTGCCTGTCTAATGATGCAGGTTTCCAAGGCCGTTGAGTATCTGCATTCCAAAGAGATCATTCATCGTGATTTAAAGCCGTCGAATATTCTGATTGATGAAAGTGGGATGGCCTATGTCACTGATTTTGGCCTGGCGAAAGTGTTTGACGCGGTTCATCAGGGAACGGACCATGATGCGCACACGCAGAGTGGAACCATCGTAGGCACACCCGGATATATGTCGCCGGAACAGGCAGCGGGACAGCTAGAGGATATTTCTGCCCGCAGTGATATCTTTTGTCTGGGGATCATTCTGTATGAACTTTTGACCGGCGTTTCACCGTTCAAACAAAAGAGTCCTTTGGATTCACTGGTGTCTGTAATCGAAGGCGAGCCTCCGTTACTGCGCTCACTCAATCCAGACATACCCAGTCCGCTGGAATTGATCTGTCTGAAGTGTCTGGAAAAAGATCCGGAGTTGCGCTACCAGTCAGCCAGTGCTCTGGCTGAGGATCTGGAGTGTTTTATTGCCGGAGAACCGATTCAGGCACAACCTGCTGGTTTCAGGCAGTTGTTTCAACGTTGGTTTCGCAGACAGCCGGCCTTAGTTTCTCGCTTGTCGGCGATTGTGCTTTCCACGGGAATTGTTCAGACGGTGTACTCGACGCAAGGCGTGGATTTCTACTATCATCTTAAAATTATGACGATCTTTTGCCTGTGGGGAATTCTGGCGCTGTTTTTTCAATGGAGCCTGGATCACTTCCGGAATCAGGAAAAGGTGCGCTATTGCTGGGTGGCCGCTGATGTCTCGTTGTTGACGGGATTATTGATTCTGGCGGACCCTCCCGTCGGCATTTTATTGATAGGTTATCCGATGTTAATTGTTTCCGCGGGACTATTTTTTTATGTGAGGCTGGTCTACTTCACGACCATGATGTCCCTGCTGGCATTTGCTGTGCTCGTGTTATTGAGACCAGAATTAACAGGCCCGTGGCAGTATCCCGTAATTTATGGGATGGTTCTGGCAATCCTGGGGATGATGACCGCTTATCAGATCTACCGAGTTCGCGTTTTGAGTCGCTATTACGAACTGCGACGGCCTTAAAGGATTAAAGACTGGCTTACGCAGCTTTCCCGGCGCGTTGCGCTGAATGCCTGGAAATCAGTCGGGACAAAGCCTGCCAGACGCGTCCAATTTCCAGCTCTTCCATGCAGCATAAATTTTGTGGGCCGCGTTTGGGGCAACGCTTCTGATAGCTGGCTGCGCAGTCAACATTTGTGGAGACAAGTTCATGCTGGTCTCCCGGTGGTCCCGAGCGGACTGAGCTGGTGCAGGTGAAGATTCCTGTGACGGGTGTTCCCAGCCCTGCAGCAAGATGCATGGGGCCGGAATCATTGGTCAGCAGGAAGTCAGATTCAATGAGCACCGCCGCCAGTTGTTTGAGGTTGGTTTCGCCGGCCAGATTGATCACGTTGCCCGTAGGCACAAATTTGTGTAATAATTGTTCGATATGATTGGTCAATGGTCGTTCATCGGCAGAACCCACCAGAACGATATTGCAGCGGAACTGGCGGATTGCTTTGGCGCCGACCGCGGCAAAACTTTCAGGGGGCCAGCGTTTGGTAATCCATTGCGCGCCAGCATGAAGTGCCAGTGTGGGAGCCCGGTTTTCCTGATGAGAAAGTTTGCTCTTTGCCCAGTTCCGATCTTCTTCACTGAGAGCGATGTCGGTCTGTCTTTGAGTTTCTCCCAATCCCAACGCGTCTGCGACACGCCAGTATTTCAGATGGGCGGGTACCAGCCGCCCGGTATCGGGAATGGTCAGGTTGTAGGCCAGATGCGACCCTTCGCGGGCCGCTTCAATGCCAATTCGCCACGGAGCACGCGTGGCTGTTGTCATGATGCCTGTTCTGAGTAAGCCTTGCAAATCAATCACAAGATCAAACTGACGCTGTTTCAGATCTTTCAGAAAATTCCACCAGTACCGAGCTGAAGAGCGTCGACTGAAGGGGATGATGTGATTGATGTGTGGATGTCCTTCAAGCAGATTAGCAAAGCTGTCTCGAATGACCCACGAAATTTCGGCGTTGGGGAAGCGTTCTCGAAGTACCGGGAGGATCGGCAGCGTCTGCACAACATCGCCGAGCGCACTCGGCTTAATGATACAAATTCGTTTGGCTTCAATCTGATTCAATTGAGATAAAATGTGCTGGGAACTCATCGGAATCGTTTGATGTCTAGGGGCCAGGGTTTGTTTGAACAGGCTAAGCCAACGGGTGACGCATCATAATCTCAGAAGCGGAATTGAAGCAAGATCAGCTTGATGAATCGTTTTGCTTGAATGAAGTGCTCTATTTCTTAGGAATTCCACGTTGGAAGATTGCGAATCGAGATCGTTTTTTTTCAGAAACTGCGAAACCAATCGTTTACAGGCGAGTTTGATTTATTGTGAAGTGAATCAAAAACAGGAATTTAATCCTGTCCATTTTTTTAATGCATGAGGAGTTGCCTTGATGAAAGTTAGCCTGTTAGCGGTGTCAGCATTTGTCTTAGGAATGGCGGTTTTTTCGGGAAATTCAGTCACACAGGCTGAAGAAGGAAAAAAAGGACAACGGCCCAACCGTGAAGAAATCCTCAAAAAGTTTGACAAAGACGGTGACGGAAAGTTGAGTGAATCGGAGCGTGCAGCAGCAAGAGCGGCACGTCCCAAAGGAAAAGGCCTTAAGGGAGATGGTAAAACAGGCCGTCCAGGAATGGACCGGGAAGAACTCATCAAAAAATTTGATAAGAATGGCGATGGGAAGTTAGACGAAACCGAACGCAAAGCAGCTCAAGCAGCGAGAGCCAAAATGGGGCAGCGGGGACCTCGGATGAGCCGGGAAGAAATGGTCAAAAAGTTCGACAAAGATGGCGACGGAAAGTTGAATGAAACGGAACGTCAAGCAGCTCGAAAGTCGATGGGCAGTCGGCAAGGTCGCGGACCCGGTATGAGCCGCGAACAGCGCGAAGCGATGGTCAAAAAGTTTGATAAAGATGGTGATGGCAGGCTGAATGAAGAAGAACGAAAGGCTGCCCGCGCAGAAATGATGAAGAATCGCCCGAAGAAAGGTGCTGGAAAAGGCTCTAAAGGCGCAGGTGGAAAAGGGAAAAAGAAACCTTAACGCAAATCATTGAAAACATTGCTGTGGCTCGACAGGTCTGCCAGTGATGTGAACAAGAAAAGCCGACTGGAACAGGTTCAGTCGGCTTTTTTATTTTCAAAGACTATATTTGCTCTGAAACAATTTCTTTGTCGAAATAATTGGTTCCCATCCCGGCATCAATCACAATTCCCTGAGAATTAATGCCCGATGAGCGGGGGCTGATTAAAAATGCGACGGTATCAGCGACTTCCTGGGTCTGGACGGCTTCTTTTCGAAGGGTTGCTTTTTCCGCAAACAGATAGCTATCGACATATCCGGGAATGCCTGCTGAGGCAGACGTTTTCAATAAGCCCGGGCAAACGGCGTTAAAACGGACTTTGGAAAAGTTGGAAAATGATTTGGCAAGAAAGCAGACTGAGGAGTCCAACGCAGCTTTAACCGGAGCCATATAGCCATAATTTTCGGCTGCCATGCGCGTGGTTGAGATGGAAATCGTCACGACACTCCCCTGCTCCGGATCAAGGAGCTGGCTGAATGCATTCGAAAGTGCCATCAGCGAGAAGCAGGAAATATCGACCGCCTGCAAGAACGCGGCACGCGGCGTTTGATGGAAAGGAAGCCAGCCTGCGGAGTAATCTGCAAAGGCGATTGAATGTACTAAGCCGTGGATTACGTCGTATTGTTGACGGATTTCTGTGGCTAACTGGTCAATCTCCGGTTGATGCTCCACATCGCAGACAAAGATCGGGGCGTGTTTGATCAGCTTGGATAACGATTCTCTCCGTGCTTCAGAACGAACGACATAGATCACTTCCGCGCCTGCTTCTTCCAGTACCTTACCAGTCTGATAGGCCACACTTTTCCGGTTGGCGACTCCAAAAATCAGAATCCGTTTTCCAGCCAATTGCAAAAAATCCATCAAGCATCTTTCCAAAGATCGATAAAACTAAACAAATCCGGTCTACCGAGGGTTCACTCTGACAAATTTTCTTTTTTTTCGCAATGTGGAAGAGATTGTCACTCTCAGATATGTCGTAATTCGCAATAATGAACGGTATCTCAAGAGGTCTTCAAATCCCTGTCTATTTCTCAACGATTCCCTGAAAGTTGTTTTCATGTTCAGAGCACGTGCTTCACTGAAATCATTGTCGCTGTTTTGCCGATCGTTGAGCACAATGCTGGAGTCGGGAGTTTCGATTACCAAAGCGTTCCAGTTAGCAGGGAAAAAAATCGGAGATCATCGGCTGCAACAATCTGTGCGCGAGATCATGGTCGAGCTGAAATCCGGAAACGATGTCACCTCAGCCATGCGGAAACAGGGATCTTTCTATCCCGAATTGCTGGTGAATATGATCAGTGTGGCGGAACAGAGTGGCGGGTTGCCTGAAGTATTGAAGGCTTTGGCTGACCACTATGAGCAACTGTTGCACATGCGGAAAAACTTTGTACGGCTTATCGCCTGGCCTGTATTTCAATTTATAGTGGCAATTCTGGTGATCGCCTTGATGATCCTTGTATTAGGACTGATCGCCAGCGGGCAAGGAGGAAAGCCAATTGATGTATTGGGGCTGGGCTTATCCGGTCCCAGTGGCGCTATGATCTGGCTGACATGTACGTTCGGTTCGATTTTTGTCTTGTTTGTTACGTATCAGGTGTTGGATCGTTTGTTTGGCGGGAAACGCTATTTTCATCGTTTGTTCCTGAAAATTCCGGTCATAGGCGGTTGTATGCAATCCTTTGCGATTGCCCGGTTTTCCTGGGCATTTTCACTCACCCAGCAAGCGGGAATGAATATTCTAGATTCGTTAGATGCCAGCCTGAAAGCAACGGGAAATGGGGCGTTTATTGCTGAAATTCCCCAGGTGAACGGCGCGGTCAATGATGGGGCGCATCTTACAGAGGCCTTGTCGGAAACGCATCTGTTTACAGAAGAATATATTCATATGGTGGATGTGGGAGAGACATCGGGTACCGTTCCGGAAACCCTGGAGCGATTAAGCCCACGTTTTCAGGAAGATGCACAGCGGAGCCTGGCGACAATGGCTGCGGTTCTCGGTTGGCTGATTTGGGCACTGGTTGCTGCATTTATCATCTTTGTTGTCTTCCGGATCGCTTTTTGGTATCTGGGGATAATCAACGATGCCTTGAAGCATGTTTGAACTGCCGTTTTTTGCATCCTCGGAATTCTGATTAACGAAATATTCTTCTGAAGAGAAAGTTAAAGTGTCTCATTTTCAATTTGAACTGATCCATACTGATTCCAGGACCGGAGCCCGTGCCGGACGCTGGCATACGCCGCATGGAATCGTGGATACCCCTGCTTTTATGCCTGTCGGAACTTTAGGGTCGGTAAAAGGGCTACTGCCAGAGCAACTCAAACAGGTGGGAACCCAGCAGGTTTTGGCAAATACCTATCATCTGGCGCTACGTCCCGGGGCCGATATTGTGGAAGAGATGGGCGGGCTGCACAAATTCATGAATTGGGATGGTCCGATTCTGACTGACAGTGGCGGTTTTCAGGTCTTCAGTCTGGCGCAGCTGACCAAGATGGATGACGAACAGGTTGTATTTCGTTCTCATATCGATGGCAGCTTATTTGAATTGTCACCCGAAAAGGCAGTCAAGATTCAGGAACAGTTGGGCGCAGACTGCATTATGTGCTTGGATGAATGTCCGCCCCACGATGTCCCACTGGAAAAGATGCAGGATGCCGTTGATCGTACTACGAACTGGGCAGCACGCTGCCGGGACGCCCAGAAACGGGATGACCAGGCGCTGTTTGGTATCGTTCAAGGGGGAACCGATCAGAAAATGCGGGAACGTTCTGCAGAAGGCTTGCTGCCTCTGGAGTTTCCGGGATACGCGATTGGCGGTTTAAGTGTAGGAGAAAAACCTGAGGATATGTACTCTACGCTCGACTTTACGACTCCCATGCTGCCTGTAGAGAAGCCTCGCTATTTAATGGGCGTGGGACGCCCTTCCGACCTGATGGAAGCAATTATGAGAGGCGTTGATCTGTTTGATTGTGTGATGCCTACCAGAAATGGGCGAAATGGGATGGCGTTTACCAGTGAAGGACGCGTGAATTTACGTAATCAGAAACATGCCAGAGATCCCAATCCTCTGGACCCGGAATGTGATTCCCCGGGTTCAAGAGACTATAGTCGGGCTTATTTGAGGCACTTATTCATGTCTCGTGAGATGTTGGGGCCTATTTTGATTTCGCTGCATAACATTGCCTTTTATCAAAAATTGATGCGAGATCTGCGTCAGGCGATCCTCGATGATCAAGTTGAGGAGTTTAGGGCGGTTCACCTTGCCCGCTGGAACGCATCTTTCTAAGATACAGCTTACTAGATCGTTTGATAACTCCTGAAATTGTTTAGGTTTGGGCCAATTTCGATCAGGCTGTTGAAAGCGCGGGGGTACTGAAAACCTCTGTGTGCAACATTCTGAATCGGGAAACGACTTCTCCTAAGTAGTTAATAATTATTGCTTTAAGGGGATGGGTTTACAGCCCTTGGAAAAGAATTAAATGAACATTCTACTTGCAACGCTCTTTTTATTTGCTGAAGAAGCACCTGTGAAAGAGGGCCCCGCCCCTTCACCGATTTTTCAATTTCTGCCGATCATTGCGATCGTCATTTTCTTTTATTTCATCATGTTTCGCCCTCAGCAAAAAGAACGGGCGCGTCGTGAGAAATCTCTTGGCGAACTCAAGAAAAATGATCGCGTCGTGACCATCGGCGGGATTATTGGTACCATTGCCAACATTTCGGAAAAAGAGCAGGAAGTGACACTCAAAATTGATGATAACTCCAAGATTAAAGTACGACGTACCGCAATCCAGGGGCCTTATCAGGAAGAAAACAAAGAATCGACCAGCTAGTTTCTGAGAATCAGTATCTGATACCAATGTGTCAGTTTAAATCTTCATAGCCGAATGACTCGGCTCATACAAACAGAATAGTTTCGGGACTAATTGAATGACAGGGATTGATTTCCACTCAGCAGGTTTGCTCGCTGCAGAAGTGACTGAAAAGACGACATCACAAGTATCCGGGTGGGGCATCTTACTCATTCTGATTGTCGTATTCATTGTGCCATTTGTTCTGGGAGCCGCTATTGCCCGTGCTCTCAAACTCAAGGACTTTTCACGCAAAATTGGTCTGGTGTTATTCACCGCTGTGATTGCCTCGACCCCCTTTGCCTGGCAGATTGCCAATGGACATGACTGGCGCAATGCGATTCGTCTCGGGATTGACCTGGCCGGTGGTTCGAACATGGTGTTCGAAGTGGATGAAGGCCGAAGTGAAAAAGCACTTTCCAATGAAGTCATGGACCAGATGGTCGGGGCGATTGGCCGTCGTATCAATCCTTCCGGAACGGAAGAAGTCACTGTTCGCAAGGTCGGACAGAACCGGATTGAGGTCATTGTTCCGGGTGCAGACAGTGATGATGTTCAACGCATTAAGTCCCTGATTACCCGTCTGGGGAGTCTGGAATTCGATATTGTGGCGAATCGTCGTGATCATGCTACGATCGTCAATCGTGCTCTGGAGAGCCCCGGAAAAGATATTCGGGACGGCGAAGGTCGCGTGATTGCCAGTTGGCGTGAAGTAAACGGCGATGACTCTTATACCGACGATCAAATGGTCTCACGGCCTTTCACACGCGAAGATGGCACCAAGGGTGAAGAGGTTCTTGTGATTATTGAACCCAACCCCGAGAGAAAGGTCACTGGTAAATATCTGGTACGTGCCCGACAATCGTCAGACCAGAATGGTTCTCCTGCTGTGGCATTCACCTTCAATGCCCGGGGCGGCGCACTGTTTAGTCAGCTCACATCGAAAAACCGTCCCAGTAAAGATGGCTTCCATCGGCACTTGGCTGTTTTACTGGATGGAAAGGTGCATTCCGCACCGCGTTTGATTACGACGATTGGCTCTGAAGGACAAATTACAGGCCGGTTTACACAAAAAGAGATTTCTGACCTGTTAAACGTATTGAATGCGGGGGCATTAGAAGTTCCCTTGAAACCGGAGCCTGTTTCTGAATTTTCCATCAGTCCACTCTTGGGAAGCGATGTTCAGGAAAAAGGTAGGCGGGCGATTATCATTGCCGCGATCGCAGTCATTGTGTTCATGCTGATCTACTATCGTTTTTCCGGTCTTGTAGCCAATATCTGTTTGACCCTGAACCTGTTGCTGGTGATGGGAACGATGTCGTTTATCAATGCGACCTTTACCCTGCCCGGTTTGGCTGGATTGGTGCTAACCATTGGTATGGCCGTCGATGCAAACGTGCTGATCTTTGAACGAATTCGGGAAGAGAAAGCCCGTGGTTCCAGTTTAAGGATGGCCATTAATAACGGTTTTTCACGAGCGTTCACGACGATTGTGGATGCAAACCTGACGACGCTAATTGTCGCCATCGTGTTGTATATCATCGGAACCGATCAGGTGCGTGGTTTTGCTGTCACGCTCTTCATCGGGATTGTGATGAGTATGTTTACCGCTTTGTATGTGGGACGCATCATTTTTGATGTTTGCGAACGGAAACGCTGGATCAGCGATCTGAAGATGATGAGCATCGTAGGGCACACCAGCATCGATTTCATCGGTAAAAAAATGGTTGCTGCTGTGTTCTCAATTATACTGATTGTGATTGGACTCGGAGTTGTTGTGGCACGTGGTGATAAGAATCTGGATATCGATTTCACTGGTGGAACGATGGTTACGTTTGAATTCGAAGACAAACAGAACATTGATGATATTCGTGGATTACTGCAAGCCGAATTTGGTAATAGTTTAACTCTTGAACAATTGCAGCTTTCCAACGATCCCGCTTCTGAAGGACGTTTTTTCCGACTCCGAACAACAATGAACGACGCGGATGCAGAAGAAGACAAAGCGGAAGCAACAAGGACGATTCGTAAGAATCTGAATAATGCCTTCGATGATGCGGATCATAAGATGCGAAAAGTAACGATGAGCTTCGGTGAGATTAATCAGCTTGAAGGTAGTGAGAATACTCCCGCTGGTGCGGAAGTCGAACTGACTTTCAGTGGTGATGTGAAACCGTCCACGATTGATAATTATCTGAAAGAAGCCATTGCATCAATCAAGAATGCAGATAAGACTCCTAAATACGATCGCATCCCGGACTTTCTGTTGACCGGCATTGCTGCCGACAAGGAAGATTCCGAGTCTGAAGAAGAAGCAAAACGCTTTAAAAAGATGACCATGCAAGCCGGACCAGATCTCCTGGTTGATGATTTACAAACGGCACTCGCATCAATGCAGACTGTGATGGAGACAACAGCAATTCTGGACGAAGTGAACAGTTTCGACAGTTCTGTCGCCAGTGAAATGCAGGAATCAGCTTTATTGGCCATGCTGATCAGTTTGATCGCGATTGTGGCTTATGTCTGGTTCCGATTCCAGAGAATTACATTTGGTCTGGCAGCTGTTGCTGCTCTGGTTCACGACGTGCTCGTGGTATTAGGGCTGGTTGCTTTGGGGGCCTATTTGAGTAATACCGCTTTAGGGCCCGTACTGGGATTGAATGACTTTAAGATCAACCTGCCGATGATTGCGGCCTTCCTGACGATTGTCGGTTATTCGCTGAATGATACGATTGTTGTCTTCGACCGAATCCGCGAAGTGCGTGGTAAGAACCCTGCTCTGACCAAGACAATGGTCAATGAAAGTTTGAACCAGACACTTTCTCGAACCTTGTTGACTTCGGTCACGACGCTGATTGTTGTTTTGATCCTGTATGCCATCGGTGGTGAGGGAATTCATGGATTTGCTTACTGTCTGGTTTTGGGTGTGATTGTTGGTACTTATAGTTCGATCTTCATTGCCAGCCCCGTTCTACTCTGGTTGATGAATCGTCCTGGAAGTGCAACCGCACGTGCTTCTCAGCAAAGCGAAAAACAGGCCAGCGTCAGCAGTTAATCGGCTTGACTGACTGCGACTCAAAATAGAATCTGAAATGCGGGAGTTGATCATTGGATCGGCTCCCGCTTTTTTCTTGTACTTTGAGTACAGAAATGGGGAGCTCATCTTGAGTTCTGGCAGAGGTTTTTTTTTGAAGTGGCACTCAAGTTGCTGAAATCCTCAGCGGGCCTTGCGACCTTCGATGAATACTGCTTCTATCGAACCCGGGAAGGTAATTCCTTCAAAGGGAGACCAGCCGCATTTCGTTTTCAGGTCTTCTCGTTTGATCGTGACGGGCTGTTTCAGATTGAGCACCGTTAAGCTGGCGGTATAACCGGGTTCAATTTTGCCGAATTTCTTTGGTGAGACATACGGGTTTACAAAATTACCCGGGTTTTCCGAACAGAATAGAGCCGCCTGTTCCGGGGTAAATTTTTGATCCAAAATCAGCCAGGTGACAAAAACGCCAAAAGTATCCAGATGGGGTTGTCCTGAGATCCCCTGCTCGTTTTCTTCCAGCGTATGCGGAGCATGGTCGGTGGCAAGATAATCGAGTGTGCCTTCACGCAGTGCAGCCAGCATCGCCTGACGGTCGGCGACGGTGCGTAAAGGCGGATTCATTTGCATTTTACCACGGTTTTCATCGGTCAGATCGGTCTGATCAAAGTACAAATGGTGAGGGGTAACTTCACAGGTGACTTTCAAGCCACGGCTTCTGGCTTCCCGAATCAGTGGCAAGCCTTCCCCTACTGAATAATGGCATAACTTCCCATTGAGTTCATATTTTTCAATCATCTGCAGCGCAAAACGCGTGGCCGAAATCTCACACTCTGCTGGCCTTTTCTCTTCATGTCTGGCTGCATCGGCGTGTTCTTCAAGTAAGATCGGGTCTTCACAGTGGAAGCTGACGTTGCAGCCACGATAGTGGGAGAGCGTTTCGTCAAGTTGTTCCAGTGTTTTGAAAAACAGGTCCCCCACACTGGGCCCCATGTATGCTTTATAGGGGACGGCAAATGAGAGTGGTCTGGTTCCCGGGCCGATTCCGGCATACAGCGTGAAGTGAATCGGCGGGTTTCGTTTTTCCAGATGCCGGGTTTTTTCGTGGTAGCTTTCGTCTGTGATGGGCGGGACCGGATTGTTCGGCATGTCAGCTGCGTGGACCACGCCACCGTTGATGGCGGCGGCACCTGCGGTACAGAAATCTTCTTTATAGGTCTGTGACTCACTGACATCATCGCGGGCATGGATATGAATATCTCCCATGCCGGCAAAGATCAGACAATCGTCTGAAAAAGAAAAATCTGGCTGACCCAGGTTAGGTCCTACTTCGACGATAAAATTACCGTCGACTCGAATCTGGCTTTTAAAAGTGCCTGAAGAACTGACGAGAGTTCCTTGTATGATCATCGGTTGAAGTCGTTCTGTTTGTGCTATGGTCGTGTCTGATGATTTGTTGCTTGTGCTTACCAGCCAACAGACATATTGGTTTCGATCGCGAGTTGGGCCTCATGCAAGTCAGAACCGGTATCGCGCATATAAAGTCGGATCGCATGTACTTTATCGCCGGAAGCCTTAAACAGGCACTCACGTGCCATATCGCAGGGCTCGGTATGCCCTTCAATGCCCAGCAATCGTTTTGAGATGACCCACATATCGCGCGGACGACGTGTGACTCTCAGGATTTCATCCTCTGGATAATTCTCCTGAGCAGCATGTTCCGCCTCCTCTTGAGTATTTGCCCAACCCACCATGATATGTGCGTTTGTTTCAATCTCATAAAGAGCCATAATTCAACTCCAGTCTGAACAATGGAAAAGTGAAAATCTGACGAACGACGAAAAAAAGAGGACTCTTTCGAATTTGTCGCGGCAGTTCATAAACGCAGGAGTTTGAAATCGAGCATTTTCTAGACCCACATTATAGCCAAGCCGGATTCAGGGTGAGAGTGTCTTATTGAAATTGTTTCGAGAAAATAACAAATCCAGAGTTCTGAATCAATTTGATCCCCTCTCGCCACTCACGATGGAATTGCTCCGAATGAGAAATGTTCTGGATCAATCTGTCTGGTTCTGTCGCTGTGCATCCCATTTTTCTTCCGCAGCACTTTTCCGCAAATAAAAGGGAGTCAAACTCCAGACTTCATTGAGAGATTCATGCTGCTCAGGCAGGTTGTTTTGAAGAATTCGTGCTGTGATTTCAGAGATCTTGGCTGCGACTGGCAATCGCTGTTCCGATTCCAGGAGACGAACAGTGTTTAAAAGCGATGTTTCAAGCAACTCGATTCCAGGACCCGTAATTGTTGAGCCGGGGGCAAGAGAACGACAAAAATCGGTCATTTCACACAAGCCGACTTCCGATGTTTGTTGCCACTGGTTGTCTGAAATTTTGAGATATTTGCCGACGAACAGGTCGCCCCGTTGTGCATTGGAGATCACGTAGGTTTCCTGAATCTCTGGTGGACAGTTGAGGGCAATCGCCTCAAACGTGTCAATTCCTAAGACAGGACAGCCTGTCACGTAACCAAAAGTTTTGGCGAACGTGGTACCGATTCTCAGGCCCGTAAAACTGCCAGGGCCGCGGCTGACACCGATTCCTGAAATTTGACCTGGGGATAAATTGAGCTGATCCAGAAGTTTTTTTACTTCGGCAACCAGAGTCTGTGCATGTTTCCGCCCCTGCTGTTGCAAATTAACTTGCACAATTTGCTGCTGAGGGCCATAGAATGCGATGGACCCACTATGCCCTGAAGTCTCGATACCTAGATAAAACTGGGGATATTCCACACTGACTCAATTAATAGACATCGAAAAGGGGGGGCAAATCGGTTAAAACCAGTTAAAGTATTACAAACTCCGGTAATCCTTCCAAGTCTTCTAGCTCGAATTTGTCAGAGTGTGTTTGATAAAGAAGCAGCAACAGTTACCTCCGATGAAAGTCAAACGTGCAGAATGTATTTTGTTTTTCTGGCGTGCCGGCGATTTTCTAACCACCTTCCTGATTGTTATCATTGAAAATGGCTTATTTGAAAACATTTGGTCAGTTTCTGACATCATTCGATCTGAGAACGAATAGTAAATGGTTCGTGCTTTCCATATTGATTGGTGTTGTCGCTGGCTTGGGCGCCATCGTATTTGATGTGTTCACTCAAGTAGTCCAGCATTATACACTCGTTTCGATTTCCGGTTTTGATCACCCGCAAACGATAGGCGAGCATTCCATCTATGAAGAGGCAAAAAAACATGCGGACTTTTCTCCCTGGTTGATGTTAGTGGTGATTACCTTAGGGGGGCTGGCTTCAGGGTTAATCGTCTATAATTTCGCACCCGAAGCAGAAGGTCATGGAACTGATGCGGCCATTGACGCATTTCATAATAAACGTGGGATCATTCAGCCGCGCGTTCCGCTGATCAAAACTATTGCGTCTGCCCTGACCTTAGGGACCGGAGGTTCCGGTGGACGTGAAGGTCCCATTGCTCAGATTGGTGCCGGATTTGGTTCGTGGGTTGCAAGTTTGTTAAAGCTGTCGGCCCGTGATCGAAGAATCATGCTTGCTGCTGGAGTGGGGGCTGGAATTGGTGGGATCTTTCGTGCCCCGCTGGCAGGTGCCTTATTCGCTGCAGAGATTCTCTACAGCAATGCCGACTTTGAATCGGATGTGATTGTACCGGCGGCGATGTCATCGATTATCGCTTATTCCGTCTATTGTCTTTCACTTCCCCAGGAATTGCGATTTATGCCGCTATTTGGAGATAGCTTGCATCATACGGTCGATTCTCATGGGGAATTGATTCCCTATACGATCTTGTCAATCGTGTTGAGTTTGGCTGCCATCTTTTATGTGAAGACATTTTATGGCACCAATCGCTTATTCAAATTATTGCCGGTCAAGCCGATGTTCAGGCCGGCCATTGGTGCCTTTCTGACAGGACTGGTTGGGATCGGCATGTATTTTCTTTTTGATGAAGACGTGCGTGCCTTGTCGGTCATGTCAACTGGCTATGGACTTCTACAGAATGCGTTGACTTCGGCGGCAGGTCTCAGTATTCCGCTGCTACTTACCGTTGCATTCGTCAAAGTGTTTACGACCTCGCTTACGATTGGTTCTGGTGGTTCCGGTGGGGTATTTGGACCATCAATGGTGATTGGCGGCTGTGTGGGGACGGCGACAGGGCTGATTTTACAGCAGCTTTGGCCTGAATTGGTGACTCAGCCGGAGGCTTTCGGGCTGGTGGGGATGGCCGGCTTTTTTGCTGGAGCGGCACACGCGCCGATTTCGACCATTATCATGGTTTCTGAAATTACGGGGAACTATTCTTTGTTGCTGCCGACCATGCTGGCTTCAACACTCTGTTTCGTGTTGTGCCAGAAAGTGCACTTGTATCAGAAGCAGTATCCCAGCCGCCTCACATCACCTGCGCATCGGGGAGACTTTCTGGTAGATGTGCTTGAAGGGAGTCGGGTTTCCGATGTGTTTGATCCGGAGCGAAAAATTCAACTAATCCATGAGTCGAAATCATTGGATGAAATCGTGCATTCTCTGGCAGGTACTCAGCAGCACTATTTTCCTGTTGTTGACGATAATGAAAGAATCATCGGCATTTTTTCGGAAGATGACGTTCGGGCTTATCTGTATGATGAGACCATCTGGAAGCTGGCTGTGGCACGGGATATTATGCAGTCCGATTTCGTGAAAGTCAGTCCGGATGACGATTTGAATACGGCGATGCAACGTTTTACATCGATCAATGTCGAGGTGTTACCCGTGGTCGATGAGCATGATCCGGAAATATTGCTGGGTATGCTGAATCGTAAGGAAACGATTGGTTACTATAATCAGCAGTTAATGAAATGTAAGCGTGCTGGTGAAGAGTGTGACGAATAAGAGGGGCATCGCAAGGTCACTCTTCGTCCGTCTTTCGCATTTCAAACAGGAAGCGAGAAGGAAGCGTGGGCTGTTTTTTTCCCCACTTTGTGCGTGTGGCAGCGCGGCTTAATGTCAGATAGTCCTCTGCTCTGGTAATGCCGACATAAGCAATCCGTCTTTCTTCTGCAATTTCAGCGTCTGTTCCCTCAACCGAGCGTTTATGTGGCAACAGACCTTCTTCCATACCGACTAAATAGACACGTGGGAATTCCAGCCCTTTGGCACTATGTAATGTCATCAGCTTGACAGCATCTTGTGCGAGCTGATCTTCTTTTTCATTTAAGTCGTCCCGGTCCCCCAATGCGGTCTCTTCCAGAAAACCGATCGGTGTAGGGTCGCTGGAACGCTTGCAGTATTCATTGATGGATTCGATAAATTGCTCAAGGACTACAATTCGAGACAGCTGTTGTTCTGATGTCTTATATTGCTTTTTGATTTCTGATTCATAATCGATTTCTTTGATCAGATCGTGCATAATCCGGGCAAGATCATGGGGAGACTGTTCGAGGCGCGCACGATAGCGTTTGATCAAATCGTGAAATCCATTGAGTGCCGTGCTGGCGCGTGCACTCAACTCGTTTGTATTTTGAGCTGAAGCGACCGTTTCCCAAAACCGGTCCCCTGCTTTGACGGACTGATTGACCAGCTTTTCAACGGTACTGTTGCCAATTCCCCGGGTCGGAGTATTGATGATTCGCAGCATGGACAGTTCATCGTGGGGAAATGCCAGGGTTTTGAGATAGGCTAATAGATCGCGGATTTCACGGCGATCAAAAAATGACTGGCTGCCGATGAGCTGGTAGCGTACATTCGTGCGACGTAATTCGGTTTCAAACACGCGAGGTTGTTCATTGGTCCGAAACAGAATGGCAAAATCACGTAGAGGCACTTCTTGGGCTTCGTGCAGGTATCTGATTTCGCCTATGATTTTTTCTGCTTCCGTTGATTCGTCTTCCAGTTCCAGGAATCGAACGGGGGACCCCATTTTCTTATGTGCGATCAATTGTTTTTTGTGTCGATCACGATTGTGTTTCACAAGCCGGTTGGCCACGTCAATGATTTTGTCTGTGCAGCGGTAGTTGCTCTCAAGCCGTACTACTTTGGCGCCGGGGAATTGTTGTTGAAACCCCAAGATGTGCCGTACTTCCGCGCCGCGCCAACCATAAATGGACTGATCGTCGTCCCCAACCACACACAGGTTCTGGTGTGGTTTGACCAGCGCGCGAATCAGATTAATTTGTGAGAGGTTTGTATCTTGATATTCATCAATCTGAATATAGTCAAATCTGTTTTGGGTGCGTTCCAGTGCTTCGGGGGAAATTGTAAACAGCTCATTGGTCAGCATTAATAAATCATCAAAATCCACCGCGCCGCTGGAGCGTAATTTGGTCTGGTATTTTCGATACGCCATCGCAGCGAGAAAATCAAAGTCATTCTCTGTATGATCCGTGGCCTGTTCAGGGGTGACGTGTGCCATTTTCCAGTTACTGATTCGATTGAGCAGATCTCCTGGCCGCAGACTTTTATCATTCACACGAATATCACGGAGTGCAGAGCGAGCCGCCGATTCCTGGTCGCCTCGATCGTAGATCACGAATTTCTCTGGGTAACCCAAGACTGAAATCTCTTCCCGCAAAACTCGTACACAGAGCGAATGAAATGTCGAGATAACCGGTTTCGCAGGCAGTCGTTTACCCAGTAATTTCTTCATCCGCTGCTGCATCTCTTTGGCTGCTTTATTCGTGAATGTCACAGACAAGATTTTATTAGGCGGGACTCCCTGACGAATGAGTTCAACCATTCGATAGGTAATCACTCGGGTTTTGCCGGTACCTGCGCCTGCTAAGACCAGGAGTGGGCCTTTGAGAGTCGTGGCTGCTTCACGCTGGGCCGGGTTGAGTGACGAAAGCTGGCTCGATTGATTCGGGCTGGGAGACAGGGGCATGAAATTGATCAATTGTCGAAAGATGAAACGAAGACGAAATCTATATCATCGAAAGATGATTCACTTCAGATGAGTTGAATTCAGGAATTCTCATCCGGATTCTTGCGTTTTGGTTTTGATGTTGGTTTTTTCGTTGGGGGACGATCCGTCTTTACAGGAGCGTCCTGAGCATTGTTTTTTTTGATTTTCTTTTTTCCCTGCGGCGGTCGTTTTGTCTGGGAAGCGGGCTGGTCGGCAGCCTTTTTTTTCTTTGGAGCCGGAGCGGCTGTTTTCGCTGATGGTTTCGTACTCTGGGCAGATTTTGATTCTCTCAACTGCTGTTGATTCGTTTGAAAGGCCTGCTTGAGTGGTTCGAGCATTGCTTCCATCGTTTGCCAGCGATCTTGCGGATAGAGCTCAAGGCCTTTCATAATTGTTTCTGCTACCTGGGGGTTCAGGTCTGGCAGCAGCTTTTGAATATTTTCAGGGGGAGTATTAATGTGTTGCAGGACGGCATCCAGAGTTTCTGCTGCTTCCCAGGGTAATCGTTTGGTAAGCATTTCATAGCAGGTCACGGAAAAGGAAAAGATGTCGATTTTCTGGCTGGTCTTCTGGCGTTTGATCAGTTCCGGCGCCATGTAAGCGGCTGTGCCCGTACGATTTCCGGGTTGCAGAAAGGCTGCTGTATTGGGGACAACCAGACCAAAGTCGATCAACTTCAGTTGCTGCTCATTATTGACCATGATATTTCGGGGACAGATATCACGGTGAATCCAGTTTTCCTGATGGAAGTAGTTAATTGCCTCTCCCAGCTGAATCATATATTTCAGGCAATTCTTGCGCATGTCTTCGTTTTGTGCTTCGACCAGATAGCTGAGGCTATAGCCTTCGATAAATTCCATCACGAGAAACTGTTCTTTCTCGGTGGTAATGCCGTGCTCAAAAGTTTTGACGATATGCGGATGGTGAAACTGAACTGCAATTTCGCCTTCCTTTGGTTTATTCAGTCCGACAAAACGTGCTTCGAGTTCCTCTGTTTTTTCTTTATGCAGGACTTTGAGTGCCACGGTCTTACCCGTATTGTAGTCCCGGGCGCGCCAGACCTTGGACATACTTCCCTGACCGACGCGTCCGATGAGCTCAAAACGTTGTTTGATATTCACACGCGGTATGCGGGGCTGTTTTGAAAAGAAACGCTTTAGAAAGTTCATGCATTCACCAGAAAGCAAAGAGTGAATTCAGTGCAAATCTGAATTTCCCGCTCAGTAAAAAATTACCAGCCCACCCCCGATAGTATAATTGTCTTCACAGAGATACGCAAAGCGGTACTGCCGAAAGCTTTTGATTCTTCAGATGAAACTTCCCCCCAGATGCATGAGTGGGGGAATTACACGCAATAGTCAATCAGGCGCGCTAATTCTGATCGCAGTTTGGGTCTGGGAATAATTCGATCGACAAACCCGTGTTCGAGCAGAAACTCACTGGTCTGGAATCCGTCAGGCAGGGGTTTTTTTATCGTGGCTTCAACGACGCGCGGTCCCGCAAACCCGACGAGTGCTTTGGGTTCAGCGACAACAATATCACCCAGAGATGCAAAGCTTGCCGCCACCCCTCCCATTGTCGGATTGGTTAATACAGAGATAAATAGCCCGCCTTTTTCATGGTAGCGTCCCAATGCTGCAGAGACTTTTCCCATTTGCATTAAGGAGAAAATGCCTTCATGCATCCGGGCACCACCTCCCGAGCCGCTGATAATGATCAGCGGAAGATTTAACTCAGTGGCCTGTTCGATGGCGCGTGTCAGTTTTTCGCCTACGACAGAGCCCATACTGCCCATGATGAAAGAGGAATCGGTGATTCCCACCACCAGAGGGCGACCTCGCATATAACCTCGGCCGACCACGCAGGCGTCTTTCATGCCTGTTTTCTTTTGTTCAATGAGAAGGCGGTCTTTGTAGGTTTTGTTTTTATCCGCAAATTCCAGTGGGTCTCCCGCCGTTAAATCGGGATACCATTCTTCAAAACTGTCAGGGTCTAACAGCTGTTGAATGCGGGTTTGTGCAGAGATAATAAAATGGTGATCGCACTCAGGACAGAGGCCTAAACCCTGCTCGACCTGTTTCCTGAAAACCGTAGCATTACATTCAGTACAGCGTAACCAGAGACCTTCTGGAACGCCGCGCTTCGGGCGAGATGATGTATGGCTTAACCATGAATCAACATTTGACTTGGGAGCAGAACTCATTTTACTTAGCCTCCTCGAACCGCCACTTTTCGTCATGGCATCCCTGATCTTGTTGCGGGTCCTTCTTTTTAGATTGATCGTCCGAACTTATCTGTTTTGAATCACTTTTTTTCGGAGGTGACTCAAGAATTTCAAACATTTCATTCTGACAGAAGCGACCGCTGTGCTCAAACGAAATTTTTTCTTTTTGCTCATTTCTCAAGAGAGTGGAAATGATTGTGGCCAGGGGCTCAGAGGCGACGATTGCAAAGTTTTGTTTCTTTTTCAAATACTTCTGCAGTGTTTTTTCAACGCGTTTTACTGCTTCTGAAGCGAGTTCCCCTTCTGGAGGGCAGACCGTTTCAGGTGATTCGGACCATTGTTTAAGAAGCTTGGGGTATTTACGGCGTACTTCTTCATACTCTAGTCCCTGCCAGAGACCCTGGTTGAGATTTTTTAATCCCTCTTTTTCTTTGACCGGAACGCCGAGGTTTTCACCGAGTTGTTCGGCTGTTGAGCGCGCCGGTTCCGAAGAGGAAGTGATAATCGTTTCAATACCGGAACCCTCGATCTTGGGCAGCAAATTTTTGACTTGTGCTTCCCCTTCCTCATTCATTGGAAGGTCCAGGGTTCCCTGGATTCGTGCATCTTTATCAAAGTCTGTACAACCAGGACGGATTAGTACCACAGTGGGCATTGTTTCAAATCTCTTTTATGTGAAGGAAGCTGTTTGGCTCCTGGCTTTTTCTACCAGTTCGCTTACAGCAATCGAATAATCTGCCTGGCTGAACAGTGCACTGCCAACGACAAAATAGTTGGCGCCAGCACCGGCCGCTTCAGCAATTGTTTCCAGACCTATTCCCCCATCAACAGAAAGAATGGTCTCTTTGGAAAGCATCGTTTTCAGCTGCTTGATTTTGGGCAGGCTTGATTCGATGAATGATTGCCCCCCAAATCCTGGTTCGACACTCATCACGAGGATCAAGCCACAAGAATCAAGATAAGGTTCAATCATCGTTATGGGAGTTTTCGGACTGATGGCCAAGCCCGGTATGACACCAGATTTTTTCAGATGCGACAGGATCTCTTGTGGATCAGGAACAGCTTCAATATGAATCGTGATTGAATCACAACCCGCTTTAATGTAATCGTCGATATATTTTTCTGGATTGCTGACCATTAAGTGCGCGTCAAAGAACATCTGAGTCAACGGTCTGACTCGTTCAATCAACAGCGCCCCATAGGAGAGGTTGGGGACAAAATGTCCGTCCATCACATCCCAATGAAGTACTGCTGCTTCAGCCGCTTCCAATAATTCGACTTCCCGATGAAGATTGCCGAAGTCACACTTCAGCATCGACGGGGCGATGACGGGAAAAGGTGTATTCAATTTACTCTGAAGTTTTTGATTTGTCATAGAATTCAGGAATGATATCCAATTCAAAGCCAAAAGCAAGTTCTTTGAATTATGGGATCGATTTGATCATTTGGTTTAAAAGTTTGAGAGGAGATGTTGAATAAGTTATAAGCGGGCTATTTTACGATCTTGGCGAGCAACGTCTAGTCGAAAGTCAAAATGCATATTCTAATGACTAGTGCCTGTTAGGTTGAAAAACAGCCGAGATGTATTCCATCTCGGCTGGATTTCCGGTTTGCAATATGGCTTTTCGATAATTAAAAGCCCTTTTATAGACTATAGTTGCGCCAGACGAGCAATCATGTCAGCAGTTCGATTTGAATAACCATATTCATTATCGTACCAGCTTAAGACTTTGAGCATATTTCCACCAATTACGGTGGTCCAAGTGGAGTCAAAAATCGAGCTGTGAGGGTTACCAACGATGTCACTGGAGACAATCGGATCGGTATTATACTCAAGAATACCTTTGAGCGGGCCTTCTGCAGCAGCTTTCATGGCTGCATTGACTTCCTCGGCGGTGACATCTTTGCTCAGATTGACAACGAGGTCTGTGATACTGCCTACAGGAACAGGAACGCGAAGGCTTAATCCGGTAAGCTTACCATTTAATTCTGGCAAGACGAGCCCTACTGCTTTTGCAGCGCCTGTGGTTGTTGGGATGATATTAATGGCAGCAGCGCGAGCACGAAGTGGGTCCGCGTGAAGCTGATCTGAAACCCTTTGGTCGTTTGTGTAAGCATGCACTGTCGTCATCAAGCCATGCTCAATGCCGAAGTTTTCATGAATGATCTTGGCCATCGGAGCCAGGCAGTTTGTTGTGCAACTTGCGTTAGAAACGCAGAGATGATCTGCAGTCAGTTGATCATCATTCACGCCGAATACAACTGTCATATCAGGTGCATCTTTGGCCGGAGCCGAAATCACAACTTTGCGTGCTCCCGCTGTCAGGTGGCTGTCATAACCTGGTTTGCCATCTGCTTCACGATTTGTAAAGAACCCTGTTGATTCAAGAGCGACTTCCACTCCCAGTTCTTTCCAAGGAAGTTCGCGCGGGTCGCGTTCTGCACAGACTCGGACTTTTTTCCCATCGACAATCAGGTCACTCCCGTCAACTTCAACTGTTCCGGGGAAACGCCCCTGAACACTGTCATATTTTAAGAGCAATGCCAGTTTTTTGGGATCTCCCAAGTCGTTGATGGCAACCACTTCGAATTCATCCGGTCGCGCAGCAAGCGCTCTGAATGTAATACGGCCAATGCGTCCAAAACCATTGATACCAACCTTTACGGGCACGTGACTAACTCCTTAGTTCAAATAATAATAGATGTTTATCGTTTAACGGCAGTCGCGATGGAAAACAATTCCTTAAGGATCTCTGATTGCGGCTGCCGTAGAGCTTTCAATCGGGTGGATTGTAATCGTCTCAGGACAGCCACACAACCGAACGCAGAGTCTCCTTTGAGTTCTTAATAATTGAATGTTCTTAATAATGTCGAGGTTTCTGGTCAGGTTCTATAGTCGGTGGTGGTTTTGTATAGGTTTTGTGGGTGGTTGCCTGTCATTTGTAATTGGTGATTATATTCAGAGGATTCCCCTCCCTTCCAAATCTAAGGGTAATACACCCTCAAGCGGGTCCGCCAGAAATGACGATAGTGACTCAGGGGAGAATGCTAATAATTGGGGGGAATGTATTGACTAACCATATATTAATGGTTGTCGATAAGTTCTTCCTGCTAAGTGACTTACAATCTCTCTTATCTATGTCTTTACTTTTTTTCGTTCCTTTATCACCAGGGCGGGCTGATGGACGACATTCTGCAGGAGTTTTTGGCAGAAAGCTGGGAGAATCTAGGTCAACTTGACTCAGAGATTGTTGAGTTGGAGAAGGATCCGCAGAATGCTGAGCTGATTGCCAGTATTTTTCGTACCATACATACGATAAAGGGGACCTGTGGATTTCTCGGGCTGACAAATCTGGGAGCAGTTGCTCATTCTGCAGAGAATGTTCTAGGCAAAATGCGTGAAAGGATACTGGATGTCTCCCCGGGAGCTATTTCACTAGTCCTGGAAGCGATCGACCAGATTAAAGCGCTTTTGCAAGGCCTGGAAGCGACGGGCGAAGAGCCGAAAACAGATCATTCCTCTTTAACATTGATGCTGGATGAGCTGGCAGAATATGCTACCAAAGCGGCAGCAGAAACCCCTGCCTCTGCACCGGAGCCTGATTCGGAGACAACTCCTGCCGGAAGCGCCCCTGAAGTAGAAGTGGGTTCAAGCAGTCCACTGGTTGAGAGTAGCGAGAACGCTGTAGAGCATGAGGAAGAAGCTGTTGCCGCCAATTCGGAAACCAAGTCAGAGACACCAGGGCCTACAGTTCCCGCGTCGGTGGCAGAAGATACCTCTACGAAATCATCCAAGGTGAGTGTGGCCGACCTTTCAATTCGCGTGAATGTCAATGTGGTTGACAGTTTGATGAATCTGGTAGGTGAGCTGGTACTGACGAGAAATCAGTTGCTGCAACTTGCACGAGGTGATGAAGAAGAATCCAAGTATGCGGCTCCGATCACACTTTTAAATCGGGTGACGACCGACCTGCAAGAAGGAGTTATGAAAACTCGCATGCAACCGATTGGTAATGCATGGAACAAGCTGCCTCGACTCGTTCGAGATTTATCACAAGTTACAAGTAAACAAATCGAATTGGTTATGACGGGGGCAGAAACCGAGTTGGACCGGACGGTTCTGGATGCAATTAAGGATCCCCTGACTCACATGGTCAGAAACTCGGCCGATCATGGACTTGAATTACCGGATGTACGTAAAGCGAATGGAAAGCCTGAATCGGGAACGGTTAATTTAAATGCTTATCATGAAGGTGGGCATGTCATTATTGAAATCGAGGATGATGGAGCAGGCATCAGTCGCGATAAAGTTTTGGCAAAAGCAGTTGCTCAAGGATTAATTAAAGAAGCAGATGCTTCTAGTGCTTCAGACAGTCATATCTATTCAATGATTTTTCATGCCGGGTTTTCGACGGCTGAAAAAATTAGTTCTGTTTCTGGGCGTGGCGTCGGGATGGACGTTGTGCGGACACAGATTGAAAAAATTGGTGGTACTGTCGATCTTACTTCCAAAGTAGGAAAAGGGACTCTGGTACGAATCAAGATTCCTTTGACTTTGGCAATTGTGTCTGCCTTGGTATTAGAGAGTGGTGGTCAGCCATTTGCGATACCTCAATTAGGTGTCGTAGAGCTGGTACGGCTATCTGCAGAAGACCGTGAGAAAATTGAAACCATTCATAATAAAGAGGTCTTTCGATTACGCGATCGGTTACTGCCTTTAGTTCATCTAAACGAAGTACTGGGGCTCGAAGAGACACCTCCGGACGACCATGACTTGGATGCTACCAACATTGTTGTGGTCCAGGTGGGCGAAGATCAATTTGGACTAATTGTATCCAGAATATTTGACACCGAAGAAATTGTGGTGAAGCCTGTAGGACGTCTCTTAAAAAATATAGGGCTTTACCAAGGGACTACAATATTGGGAGACGGGAGTGTTGTGATGATCCTGGACGTAAGTGGGATCTTCAACAAATGTGGTGGTAGTGCAGCTCATTCTCAATCGACGTCAGAAGAGACAAATACAGGCGCCAATCGGGATACCATCAGCATGCTGCTTTTCAACGTCGGAGAAAATCAGACCATGGCTGTTCCCTTGGCTCTGGTTGCTCGTTTAGAAGAGTTTCCACAAGAGAGCATAGAGACTAACGGTGGGCATCAAGTCGTTCAATATCGTGAGGATTTACTACCATTAGTCTCCGTTGAAGGGGCTGGCTATGGATCTGGCGAGCCATTGGATCCACAACCAGTGATTGTATTCTCGGACAATAATCGATCAATGGGGCTGATGGTCAATGAAATTAAAGACATCATTGATGAGCAATTTGTAATTCGTATGCAGTCAGATCGGTCCGGCATCCTGGGGACAGCAATCATTGGTAAAAATGCTATTGATGTCATTGATACTCAATATTATGTCACACGCTCTACACCGAACTGGTTTGAGGATGTGGAAGATAAAAAAACGTTTCGAGTTTTAGTGGTCGATGATTCTATGTTCTTCCGCCAATTAGTGGCAACGGCTCTCGAATCTGAGGGCTATTCAGTAATGACTAGCGATAGTTGTGTTAATGCTATTGAACTTTTGCAGAGAGACTCACAGTTCCATGCGGTGGTCACTGATATTGATTTGCCAGAAATGAATGGCTTTGAGCTCTGTGAATGGCTCAAAGAACAGGATAATACCAAAAACATTAAGGCTATCGCTTTAACTTCTTCAAGTAGCTCGATTAACCAATCGAGGGCAACTGAAGTTGGTTTTGATCAGTTCCTGGTCAAATTTAATTCTCATGAACTGGTTTCTTGTCTGGATGAATATTTTGCCAGAATAGAACATGAAACAGGAGTAAAAGCATGAGTACAACAAAAGCAAAATTAGACTCAAGTAGTGGTATGGAATCGCAATTAGATTATTCAAGTCAGTACGTTTCGTTCAGGGTTGATGGTCAATTACTTGGCGTGCCGGTAAATATGGTCCAGGAAGTACTCACCGAACAAGTGATTTCTCCGACACCTCTCGCTCGAGCTGAGATTAAAGGGCTGTTAAATCTTCGAGGGCAGATAGTGACGGCAGTCAATCTGAGAAAACGTTTAGGTCTACCTGATCTGGAAGAGGGTGATTCCATGAATGTTGTTACTCGAATGGGGGAAGAGTCATTCAGCTTACTGGTAGACGAAGTGGGTGATGTAATCAATGTTTCAGGTCGCTCGATGGAACCGGTTCCCCGCACCTTAGACCAGCACTGGCGATCTGTGACGATTGGTGTCTTTCAATTAGAGGAAGGCCTGTTTGTCATTCTTGATGTTGAAACAATATTAAATTTTGACTGAAATACTTTCCTTGTTCGGCTGATTTTTAAGGGCCAATCCCGTGGATTTAAATGTGACCGCACTTCGAGACTCGTTCGAACTGGTTGCACCTCGTGCAGACCAGTTAGCTGAACAGTTTTATGAGAAGTTATTCGAAGATTATCCCGACATACTGCGATATTTCACGCATACCGATTTCTCGGAACAACGGGGGAAGTTAATTCAGGCACTGGTTCTCGTGCTGAAATCGCTCGAGAACCCCCCTGCACTTACCAAAGTATTACATCAACTGGGTAAGCAGCACAGGGAAATGGGAATTCAGGAAGATGATTATCCACCGGTAACCAGTACGCTTTTGAGTGTATTGGCTGAGTTTGCAGGTGATCAATGGAGTGAAGAACTGGAAGAGTCCTGGAGTCAGGCACTCGAAGCGGTTGCATCAACCATGATTGAAGGTGCCAAAGACTCTAGTCGCGCAAAACAGCTTCAATCGGCGGCTGTATCAGGCTCACGGGGAGCCAACTTTGAAGAAGTGGATTCCGAACAGGACATTCCATCGGTTTCAGAGAAACTACACAACACACAAACCGAACCACCATTAAGATCTGAAGAGCAGATCAATAATCCCAAGGAGAATAGCGATATGTCGATTGATTCAGTACAGAATACGGGACAGGGTGCGGCTACTGAACAGTCGCAGAATCTCGACCAGTTTTATGGCATTGTTGAATACAGCCCACAGGCGACTCTGTTTTTGAATACAGAGGGAACTGTGACTTATCTCAACCGTAAAGGTCAGGAGCTAATTAAACTACTCAGTGGTGAATTAGGAATTCAGCCACAACAGCTTGTGGGGGGATCGATCAGCCAGCTCTATCAGCAGATCCCCGAACTACAGACTAAATTATCAGGCTTGGCAGGAGAAAAGACGATCACCGCAAAGTTAGGTGATCGGTCGGTTGAGATTGCTTTGAGTCCGGCCAAATCTGAGAATGGTGATATCGTAGGTACCGTTCTCGTCTGGGAAGAAAATACAGAACTCGAAAAACTGGAAGAAGAGAACTGTGATTTTGCCGGTCAGTTAGGAGCCATTAGTGACGCTCAAGCTGTGATTGAATTCAACATGGATGGTACGATTCGGACGGCGAATCAGAATTTCTGTGTTACTTTAGGGTATTCACTGGATGAAATTCAGGGGAAACATCACAGTCTGTTTGTCGAGACCGATTTCAAAAACAGCAATGAGTACAAGGAGTTCTGGGAAAAACTGAATGCCGGGCAGAATCAGGTTGCTGAGTACAAACGAATCGGCAAAGGGGGGAAAGAGGTTTGGATTTCTGCCTCCTATAATCCTATCAAAAATAAAGCCGGCAAGCTGTTCAAAGTTGTGAAGTATGCGTCAGACATTACTGCGAAAAAACGCGCCGAACAGGATATGGTTCGTGTTCAGAACATGATGGAAAATATTCCCGTCAATGTGATGATGGCCAACAAGGATCTGGAAATTACGTATGTGAATCCGGCATCCAAGAAGCAGTTATCTGCTTTGCAGCAGTTCCTGCCAATTAAAGCTGAAAATTTGCTTGGTCAGAATATCGATATCTTCCATAAGAATCCTGCCTATCAGAGAGGGATTCTGAGTGATCCTTCCAATCTTCCTACACGCGCTGTGATTAATGTTGGGCCGGAAAAACTGGACTTGCTGGTCAGTGCTGTGATGGATGAACAAGGAAATTACATTGGTCCGATGGTGACCTGGGAAGTGATCACTGAAAAATTACGGCTCGAGAATGAAATGGTACGCATTCAGAATATGATGGAAAATATTCCCATCAATGTTCTGTTGGCGAATAAAGACTATGACATGGTCTATATGAATCCAGCATCATATAAGCAGTTAAAAGCTATCGAACACTTGTTGCCCAAACCTGTTGATCAACTGATGGGGCAAAGCATTGATATCTTCCATAAGAATCCGGAATTGCAGAGAAAGCTGCTGGCCGATCCTGCAAACCTGCCGCACCGCGCCAAAATCAAAGTCGGCGAAGAGACGCTTGATCTCGAAGCAACTGCAATTATGGACAAAGATAACAACTATATTGGTCCGATGATCTGCTGGTCTGTGGTTACAGATCAGGTGACCTTGGCAAATGATTTTGAATCGGAAATTCAGGGCATTGTGAGTGTCGTCACATCTTCTGCTACTGAGATGCAGGCCAGTTCCAAGAGCTTGTCTGATATGTCAGACGAGACGGCTCGCCAGTCTCAGGTTGTAGCCGCTGCCAGTGAAGAAGCGACACGCAATGTTGAAACTGTTTCTTCTGCTGCAGAAGAATTGAGTGCCTCGATCAGTGAAATTGCCCGCCACGTGCAAGAGCAGTCACACATGACTTCTCAAGCCGTGGGTGAAGCAGACCGCACAAACGACACGATCAAAGAGTTGGGCAATGCCAGCAGTGAAATTGGTCAAGTTGTCAAAGTGATTACTTCGATTGCTCAGCAGACGAATCTGTTGGCATTAAACGCGACGATCGAAGCGGCTCGTGCTGGTGAAGCCGGCAAAGGGTTTGCGGTTGTAGCGAACGAAGTCAAAGAACTGGCACGCCAGACTGCTCGGGCAACCGAAGAAATCAGTGAAAAAATTGGCGCCATTCAAGGCTCGACTAACATTGCTGTTTCTGCCATCGGTTCGATTGGTGAAAGTATTCGCAAAATCAATGAGATTTCGACCACGATTGCCAGTGCTGTTGAAGAACAGACAGCCGCAACCAACGAGATTTCACGGAATGTCGCAGAAGCCGCCCGCGGGACTGCTGAGGTTACGAACAATATCTCAGGTGTCTCTCAAGCTGCCTCAGACAGTGGAACCTCTGCAAACGATATGTTGGCTGCTGCTCAAGGTCTGACTCAGGAATCTGTCAAACTGGACGAAGCAGCCGCTTCCTTCCTGACACGCATGAGAGCGATCTAATCTATTTGAGAAGCATGGCCAATCTGGTCAGCTGTTGAATAAAACGAAAAAATACCGCCAGAGTAAGCATGTGTTTATGTGCATCGGTTTAGTCTGGCGGTTTTTTTCTATCCTGAGTATGGGATGTTTTGAGGGAAAATGCTCAAAATGGCTAAAAGTGAAGGAATTTGCAGTTTGAGCACGTCCCCTTCTCAAATGTGTCCTAGACTTCGTTTAGAAATATGAGCAGTCGTTATTTCAAGAGGTGACAACGCATTTTATGCATTCATTACTTGAGCTATCGGCTATTAACAAAGAGCTAATTTTACATACTGGGAGACCGGTGGAAATGAAATCGATATTACTAGTTGACGATTCCAGGGCTGTTCGACTTGTTGGACGCCGTATGATGGGAACTCTGGGACTTGAAGTCCTGGAGGCTGAAGATGGCAAACAGGCTTTGGAAGTGGCGCGAGCCAATCCAGATCTCGATGCTGTCCTTCTGGACTGGAATATGCCCATCATGGATGGAATGGGTTTTTTAACCGCATTGCGAGCCGACGAACGGGCAAAACAGCCGATCGTGGTGATGTGTACTACGGAAAATGATATGCCTCAAATCGTACAAGCCATGCAGGCTGGTGCCAATGAGTATATCATGAAGCCTTTTACGGAAGATATTGTCCGTGACAAGCTAGAAGAGACAGGTGTTTTGTGAGTCCTTCGGTCATCAAAGTTTTAGTGGTCGATGACTCAGCTGTGATTCGGGGATTAATGACTCAAGCCATCAATATGGACTCTGACTTAAAAGTGGTCGGGTCTGCTATGCATGGTCAGACTGCCCTTACCTGGCTTCAAAATAACCAGGCGGATGTGGTCGTTCTTGATGTTGAAATGCCTGTCATGGATGGGATCAGTTGTTTAAAGCAACTGAAACAGGATTATCCTGATCTACCTGTCATCATGGCCAGTGCCCTGACTCGAGCTGGCGCAGAAATCACTCTGCAAGCGCTTGATATTGGTGCTGCAGGTTGTATTCCCAAGCCAGTGGCAACGAATCCCTCTGAGGCGATTGCACAAGTTGCTCGCAATTTGATTCCGTTAATCAAAGCATTAGCGGGGCCTGCGCAAGTAACTCCTCAGTCGAGTTTCACAAATCGCAGTAGCAGTTCGAATGCAGCAGTACTTCCTGCTAAGACTCCGATGGTTTTAGTCGTTGGGTCCAGCACAGGTGGTCCCAATGCATTAAAGGCAATGTTGTCTGCAATACCAGAGAAATTTTCGTTACCAATCCTCATTGCCCAGCACATGCCCCCTTTGTTTACAAAGTCGCTGGCTGAGCATATTCAACGGGAAACGAAGCGTCAGACAGCGGAAGCTATTGATGGCGAATTAATTGAGAGAGGCCATATTTATATCGCCCCGGGTGATTTTCATATGGTGATTGATAAACAGGATGATCGAATGGTGATTCGTTTGAATCAAGATGATCCAGAACATTTTTGCCGGCCTTCTGTAAATCCTTTGTACTCATCAGCAGCAAAATGGTATGGCAGTTCGGTGTTGGCAGTGATGTTAACAGGGATGGGAGATGATGGGATTGAGGGAGCGCAATTGATCAGTGAGCGTAAAGGTTATATTATCGCACAAGATGAACAGAGTAGTGTTGTCTGGGGAATGCCTGGTGCGATTGCCAATGCAGGACTGGCCAGCCAGGTTTTACCACTCAGGAATATTGCTCCTGAATTAGCCCGACTTTGTTCTTTATAGAAAGTGGTGATCTCGTGTCTCCAGAAGATTATAAATATATTACAGATTTTTTATTGGAATCAACAGGACTTTCTCTTGGCGAGAATAAAGAGTATTTACTGGAAGCACGCCTGATTCCACTCGCTCAAGCTCACGGCATGAATGGAATTGAAGATCTGGTGTTGAGTTTAAGGTCAAAAATTGACCCTACTCTGCAGCAGGGTGTCATGGAAGCGATGACCACGAATGAGTCCTCGTTCTTTCGGGACAGACGTCCTTTTGATGAGCTCAAGAATTCGATCTTGCCGGATATCATTGCAGAACGCAAAATGACTCAGAAGTTACGAATCTGGTGCTCTGCCTGCTCTCATGGTCAAGAACCTTACAGTATCATTATGACGTTGCGAGAACATTTTCCAGAACTTGCAGACTGGAATATCCAAATTATGGCGACGGACTTGTGTTCGAAAGCCTTAAAACGGGCTGAAGAAGGAGTTTATTCCCAGTTTGAAGTTCAGCGTGGTTTACCTGTTCAGCTCTTGATGAAGTATTTTGAGCAATGTGAACAAGGTTGGAAGATTAAATCCGACTCCGGGGTCAGTATACAGTGGAAACATTTGAATCTTCTCGAAGATTTCAAACATCTGGGAATGTTTGACATTGTCTTCTGTCGCAATGTTCTGATTTACTTCAAACCTGAGATGAAAAAGAATATTCTAAATCGCGTCAGTCAGCAAATGCATTCCTCGGGTGTGTTATTGCTGGGGGCTGCTGAAACCGTATTGGGCATTTCCGATAATTACAGTAAGCTGTCTGGTTGCCAGTCTGCCATTTATCAGTTAGCTGGTCGTAATGTGGCAAAGCAGGGAGTGAGCTAAGCTGCTCTTTGATGAGTCTGTGTTATTAAACTGTGATTACAAACTCTCTAATTGAATGAGCTGGTTTTGTATTGAATTGCACAGACAAAAAATTCTCTTTCCTTATTTGTATCTATGTGATATGAGAATACAAACTGGGGCTGCTGTAAGCTTTCCAGTTTCATCGAACTGAACCTATTCTGCTGATTTCGCACAGGGAAGTGCAGAGAACAATGCGGCTTGCCATATTTGAGGATCGTTCTGCGCTGCAATTCGCGCCGATTTCACTTTTGAGACCGGTGTTTGAATTGTTGTGCGGGCAACTCTCTGTTCGCGAACGACTTTTCCGGTCTGTCCCGACAGCGGAATGGGGCGTATTGATTCGCCCTGCCTTGGCTGAGGTCTACGCAGAACAGCATCCCGAAGCTCGGATTAATGACGCCATCTGGCTGAGCGAAGCCCCCACCCTGTTGATCAATGGTCGCTGGCTTCCTTCGAATGCTGAGCTCGGACGACTGGCTCACGTTTCTCCTGATACCGTTGGTATGATGGGGGAGACAGTTGCTTATTTACTGCTGGAGCCAGAAGAGGCTGCTCTGTTAACAACTGATGCCTGGGATGATGCGATTCAAAAAATTGCATCGACCCGAAAGTCGGTCGTTGCTGAGGGGGTCGAATTGCAGTATCCCTGGGACCTGGTGAATCAGAATCGAAGTCAGTTACTTGCTGATTTTACTTTTGACCAGTCAGCGCACCCATCGATGGGTGACGCCAGGAACCTAACTATCGTGGGACCACCAGAGATGGTGCGGGTGGCAGCTTCCGCAGAGATCGACCCCTTTGTCGTGCTGGATACACGTCAAGGACCTGTGGTGATCGAGGAAGATGCGACGATACAGGCTTTTACTCGCATTGAAGGACCAGCCTATATTGGAAAAGGGACTCGGCTGTTTCGTGCGAATCTCAAAGCGGGGACAACCGTCGGGCCGTACTGCAGGCTGGGAGGCGAAATTGAAGAATCGATCCTTCATGGATACGTGAATAAATATCATGACGGTTTCTTAGGTCATTCTTACGTTTGTCCCTGGGTCAATCTGGGAGCGCAAACCAGTAACAGCGATCTCAAAAACGATTATTCCGAAGTCAAGGTTCCACTAGCGGGGATTCCCGTTGAAACGCAGTCGGTGAAAGTAGGCTGCTTTATCGGAGATCACACTAAGACTGGTTTGAACAGTCTGTTTAATACCGGAACTTCCGTTGGTGTGATGTCGATGGTACTGCCCACGGGAGAGTTGCTGCCGAAGCATCTTCCCTCGTTTTCGCGATTTTGGTTGGGGCGCATTGACTGTCAAATCAACCTGTCGGATCTCTTCCAGCTGGCTGAATATTCCATGCAGCGCAGGGGGCTGTCACTCTCTGCCGGTCAGCGTAAGCTTCTGGTCTCTCTATTCGATGAAACCAGCGAGGAACGTGAGCAGGCAATCCGATGGTGGGATAAGAAACAGGCTGCCCGCCCTGCCCCTCAGTCAGCGTCATAAATCAGAGTATGTCGCCGAGACCGTTGCTTCAGGGGCGTAATTTAAGCAGCGGCACAATAGCGAACTTGAGGCAGGTTTGTGTTGTCATATTGATGAGTGCCCGCCCAAGAATAGAGTATGGCGGAACTTGAGGGAAATCTGCGGAGAATCAGTCAGTTCGTAAGATTTATCATCTTGATGTAAGAATGTCGCAAAATGACGACAGTAATTGCATGGTGCCTGCACATTTTGTGAAAATTTCAATTTGTGTTTTGTGCTCCAGATGTGGGAGTCATAAGCATTTAGGATGGACTGTGACTGGAATCCATTTTTTCGGCGAGTTTGGTACAGCCCTTGCGATTCATTCAGTCATTCAGCTTTTCCAGAGGTGGAAAGCAACAGCATCGTTCGAATCACAGGATTCGAGGCTGTGGAAATAGATCATCAACAAAACAAAGTCGTGAATAGTGAAAGTAGGAGAAGAGGGTCATGTCAAATCAGGTCATGGAAGAATTGTGGAATGGGTTGGCTCCAGCGGCAAGTAGTGCAGAGCTGGCTAATGCGGTCGTGGATCGATTGGTCGAGCTGAAAGTTGATTTGCAGGAGGTTTCTCTGGCAGAGATGAAAACACTATTGGCTAATGCCTATATACGGAGTGTCCGGGGAGAGGTGCAGCCTCGAAACCGTAGTGTTTCCGATTGTGTAATTGCATCGTAAATCGTGCGGGACCTCGCACGATTTTGCGTAATTCAAGGTAGGTGCCAGGAAAGTCCTTGAACAAAACAAGCTCCTGGTGGTAGAACTAATGGCGATGCATTTTTCTCTACCCCAGGATACGCTGATATGAATGACTCCGATTCCCAATCGCCAGAAGATACTGGCGCGGCCGACGATCAGTCCGAGCTTGTAAGAAAGATCGTGAATTCGCTCAAACAGGGCAATAAGATCCAGGCCATCAAGGATTACCGGGAGTCCACGGGCGCTGGCTTGAAAGAATCGAAAGAAGTGATCGATGAGTTGATCCAGAAGTATGAGATTCAGATGAAGTCTGGATGTGCTTCGATGGTCTTAATGACGCTATCCACTCTGCTCGTACTTTTCGTCTTCTGCGGCCGCTGAAGTTTCCTTTTTATTGAGGACGTTCGCGTCCACTAATCTCCGGCTTGCCCTTCCTCTCCCCCTCAATTCTCGGAGACTCCTGTCTGCTCGCCAGACTTTCTCTAGTTTGTCTAGGTGAAAAGGCTTAGGTGATTGGTGATATTGTTTTTTTCTAAAACTATGAAACAAATATTAATTCGTTCTTGAGGTACTGACTTGTGTAAGTATACTTAATTAATTAAGGCCGCTCCGAAGTAAAAATCAGCTCTACAATTCTTCATTACTTATTTAATAAATCTTGCTAAACATCTGGGCCTCTTGGGAAAACCTTGGGGCAGATTTTTTAGCCAGCGCCGAATAATTTATGAATATTTTATCCTTTCTTTTTTTAGGAGAGCGTCATGATTTCAAGTCAAAAGAGGCGTCTAGGTTTTACGTTGATCGAACTGCTGGTCGTGATTGCGATTATCGCGATCTTAATTGCCCTGCTGTTGCCTGCCGTTCAACAGGCCCGCGAAGCGGCTCGTCGTGCCAGTTGTAAGAACAAAATCAAGCAGATTTCGTTGGCATTACATAATTATCATGAGACACATCGGGTGTTTCCTCCGGGGGCAATCAATTATGGGTGGTGCTCTGAAAAAGCGACCTTCATGCCACTGAGTCCAGCACGAACAAACCACAATAAAAATGGGTTATCTTTATTGCTTCCATTTTTAGATCAGGCTCCGCTTTATAATAAAATAAATCAGGAGACAGCGAATAGTGCTCAGAATAGCGGTTACTGTTGTAGTTATACAGGAAATGGAAAGCCCCTGGCAGGGAATCCAGCGGATAACGCCGATGCAATGTCGGCTCTCCTGGATGTTTTTCTCTGTCCTTCCGATAGTGGTTCCACACATCTAGGAACTGGTGCGCCTTATGGAACTGCGGCGGCACCAGGCCCTGCTCAGACAAATTATGAATTCAGTGCGGACCAAACGATTGATTGTAATCTGTGGTCGAACCAGGCACCCAATGCTCGGAAAATCTTTGGTGAAAACAGCAGGTCCAAAATCAGTGATATTAAGGACGGCAGTTCCAATACTCTCATGGTTTGTGAAACGGCACGTGAGGTCGCTAATGGCGAGGCACCTGCCTGGGGAATGCGCGGCTGGGTCACAACCGGGGGAGACATTGATCCCGGGATCAATGTGTGGGATGTTCCCACTGGATGGACTCGTCCCGATGTCGGTAACTTAAATAGCTGGGGCCAAGTTGGAAGTCTACACACAGGTGGTGCACACTTTGGACTTGGTGATGGGGCGGTCCGATTCATCTCAGAAAATACGGATCTTACCTTGTTGAAGCGATTGGGAACGATGTCGGATGGTTCGGTAGTTGAACTCCCCTAATTCTAAGTCCTGAGTATCCCAATCACGAATCAAGTAAGAGTGAGGTTTTCAATGCGCTTCGATCCCTGCGGACAGGTCATTTCTGCCGTCGTCATGTTTCTGTTTTGTTTCTGTGTGGGTTGTGGGTCTGCAACAGAACCGGGCCCTGAACTGACTCCGGTCACAGGTGCAGTCTCTTTAAACGACGAGCCTTTAGTCAATGCAGATCTCGTTTTCATCCCTCTGGAAGGCACTCCAGGAGTGGGGGGACAAGCCCGCACTAAAGAGGCTGGCGAATTCAATGTCATATATAGTCGTGGGGGAGAAGGACTTCCTGTAGGAACTTACCGAGTGGCTGCCAGCTATCGATTACTGCCCGATGGTACTCCCGTTCCTGAAGGAGATACAACACCCCCCATAGAATCTCCGGCGAAAGAAACACTTCACCGTAAGTATTCTAGCCAGGATGAATCAGAATTAAGGGCAACGGTTTCTCCCGGTACGCCGATCGAGTTAAAACTGACTAAGAAGAAATAGGAAATAGAAAGACAAGAAGTATCACTTCTCTTAAACGAGGCAGATCGACAAAATCTCATTTTGCTGGTTTTAACTGCGGAGTGACAGAATAAACATACCCGAATTCGGTCGCCTCCGAATTCGGGTTTTGTCGTGTATTCAGGGCTTTTTCTACGAACGGAAATTGAAGAGTGAACCCGACTCGATGTTTTGAGTGCGCTTAGAATATTGCTTCTTGATTCTAGGGTATTATGTTGAATTGGAAACAGGCTAGCCCATCCCCAAAATAGAGCTGTGAAATGTAGTATACAGAGTTGATGCGGTGCGATGGGTTTTCGTTGTCTGCTTACCGTAAATTGCAGTTCCAAGAAAACTTTCCTATTAAAAACATCTTTTCTTCACAATTACCAAACAATTTGTCATCATAGTATGGTGTCGATTCGATTTGCGTGATTTGCTGTTTCGTAAATCTCTTGTGATCGAATTGAAACATCGACCCGCCCGAAGCTACCCTCCTCGAAAGGTGAATTCATGAGACGGTTTATCACTTCTCTGGCTGTCCTAGGTGCACTGTTAACCTCAACAGTAATCTGGGCGTGCTCGGTCCCCGTCTTCCGTTATGCATTGGAACGGTGGCCTGCCGACAAATATAACGCTGTTGTGTTTTACCGGGGAGAACTCAATGCAGAGCAGCAAAAGCTGGTGGCTCAATTCGACAAAGAGGGCGCGATTGGCCAAAAATCGGCGAACGTCGAATTGAAGTTGGTAAATCTCGATGCGAAACCCACTCCGGAAGATCTTGATCTCTGGAAAAAACAAAAATCAGAAACGCTGCCATTAATGGTCGTGCGGACTCCCCTGCCCGCTCCGGTGACGGAGGGCTTCTGGTCGGGGGAACTAAATGCAGAGAATCTGGTACGTTTGATTGATTCTCCCCTGCGGCAGAATATCGCCAAGCAGCTGATTAATGGGCAAACTGCGGTCTGGGTCTTCCTGGAAAGCGGGAATCCAGAAAAAGATAAAGCCGCCTTTGAACTTCTGACCAAAGAACTCAAGCGAATGGAAAAAACGCTGAAGTTGCCTGAGATCGATCAGGCGGATATCGAACAGGGATTGGTCAGTGTTTCCCCGGATAGTTTGAAGCTGAAGTTCAGCGTCGTAAAATGTTCGCGTGAGGATTCAACAGAAACCTACTTCACGCAGATGTTACTGGCTACGGAAAATGATCTCAAAGACTTTGATAATGAGCCCATGGCGTTACCCGTATTCGGTCGAGGGCGGGTCTTATATGCATTGATTGGCAAAGGGATCAATCCGGGAACAATCGAGCAGGCATGTCGTGATCTCACCGGTCCCTGTACCTGTCAGGTGAAAGACCAGAATCCAGGGACCGATTTATTGATGGCTGTGAACTGGGAAAACCTGGTGACACCTTCAACAGAGGATAAAAAAGAATTACCGCCGCTAACAGGTCTGATCGGTTTTTCCAAAGATTCAAAGGAGACATCAGAAACGCTCAAGATGCCTGCTGTTCTGAAAAATGGTTTGGCCGAGAAGAAAGCGGATTCAGAGCAGACAGAAACGGTTGACGGAACGAAGGCGAACCAGTCGCAGGAAATTACTGTGACGAAAACCAATGGTGCCACGACAGCATCGACATCAGGTGCGACAGAACAGCCCGGTGGAAGCGGGGCGGAATCACAGAAGAGTGCTCAGGGCAGTACCCTCTTTCGGAATCTGAGCATCATGGCTTCATTTGTGATCATTCTGCTTCTGGGGGCCAGCTATATGTTGATGGTTCGCAAATAAATGAGACAGTAGATACAGTCAGAGTTTAATTTCTGTTTTGGTTTTAGAAAAGTATGGGCCATGTCATTATTTCGGTTAATTATACAGGAAATGCAGCATCGCAAGATTAATTTTTTGCTGGGGCTGTCTTCTGTTGTGATTGCGGTCGCTTGCTTGATCGCAGCTTTAACACTGTTGCAGGCAGATGAAATTCAGACGACTTTCATTCTGGAACAGAAAGCGGATGAAGTGAAGCAGGCGGGCGATGATCTGGTAGACGCCATGCGGAAAATAACAAAGGGACTCGGGTTTAATATTCTGATCCTGCCAGGAAATCAGGATTTGAACGAGTTTCATCTGACCGGGATTGTGTCCGGAACAATGCCGGAAGAAAACGTTAAAACTCTGGCAGACTCGAAAATCGTGACCGTCAATCACCTGCTGCCGATGGTGGCGAAAAAAATTACCTGGCCAGAAAAAAAATGTGATGTCATTTTAACGGGCACGCGTGGTGAAGTGCCGATTTTACATCGCGCTCTTAAGAAGCCGCTGCAGCAGCAGGTTCCCAAAGGGAGCATGGTACTGGGGTATCAGATACAGCAGAAACTGGGATTGAGTAAGGGGGATGAAGTTCAGCTACTGGGGAAAAACTTCAAAGTCACTCAAGCGTATCCGGAACGTGGCACAGCCGATGACAGCACAATTTGGATCAACCTGGAAGAAGCGCAGAAATTACTGGGAATGCAAAACCTGGTGAATGCGATTCTGGCTCTGGAATGTAATTGTGCTGCTGAAGACCGCGTGGCTCAGATTCGAGATGAAATTGGAAAAATACTTCCCGGGACTCAGATTATCGAACGCGGCCCCCCTGCTCTGGCACGGGCAGAGGCACGCAATCAGGCACATGAGTCAGCTGTCGCTTCGCTGGAACAGGAAAAAAACAGTCGACTGCAGATGATTGAACGTCATGCCGATTTTGCAGCGGTACTGGTTCCGCTGGTTGTGCTCGGCTGTGGTGCCTGGATCGGGTTTCTGTCGTTGGAAAACGTCCGGCGTCGTGCGACTGAAATTGGTGTATTACGAGCAATAGGATTACGGTCTTCACAGGTCTTTGGGATCTTTATCATCAAGGCGATTGTGATCGGCGTGATCGGCGCGTTGATTGGATATTTTCTGGGCTACGGGATCGGGATCATCTGGGGGAATCTGCCGGCTTCCGTCAATCCGGAAGTCGCCCTGTTTTCTGGGCGATGGTTACTGTTAAGTCTGGTATTTGCACCGGTACTGGCAAGTCTATCCAGTTGGATCCCCGCCTTGCTGGCGGCAAGACAGGATCCTGCCACGATTCTTCAGGAAGGATAATCGGAATAAATATGTTATTGGAATTAGTGGAACTATCAAAGTCATTCAAGTCCGGCTCCAGACGGGTTCAAGCCGTGGATGGGATCAGTCTGACTGTGGACGCGGGGGAGTTTCTCGCGATCAAAGGGCCGAGTGGCTGCGGGAAGTCTACCCTGTTGTTAATGGTCGGCGGTTTATTAAGCCCCGATTCAGGGAAAGTGCTCATTGAAGGCACTGATCCTTATGCACTTTCTAATGACCAGAGAGCCCGGTTTCGGTCGACCCATCTAGGTTTTGTTTTTCAACAGTTTCACCTTGTGCCCTATTTAAGTGTGCTGGATAACGTATTGACGCCGGCGCTGGCGACAAGCTTAACGGACGCCAAAGAACGAGCGAATGAACTGATCTCGCAATTTGGTTTAGAGCATCGTTTGCACCATACGCCTGCAGAATTGAGTACAGGAGAAAAGCAGCGAGTGGCTCTGGCCAGAGCGCTGTTTCATCAACCCAAAGTTCTACTGGCGGATGAACCGACCGGGAACCTGGATTCCGAAAATTCTGAAATTGTGTTGAATGCACTCAATTCATTTGCCAAGAACGGAGGCTGCGTGCTGATGGTCACTCATGATGATCAGGCGGTTCAGTCGGCGCAGAAGGTATTGGGCATCAAGAATGGCCGTTTACAGCCACAGAGTGAAACTGAAGCGTTAATTAATTCTTAAGAATGAATCAATTGAACTAACTGGATGATATAATGAGACACCACCACAGTGACCACTGGAAGCAGGTAACTCAGCTTTTATCCCGAAGAGGCAAAATTAGTAGTGGAATGGCGTTTGTTGGAGGCTCTCTGGCTTTCTTCGTCATTATGCTAGGGGTTCTGATCTACGCGCCCCCGAAAGATGCATCAGAAGCACCAGTAAAAACGGCTCAGGATTCTGACGGCCAACCGGCTGCGAAGAATGAACGAGGCGACTCAGAGAGTCAGAATACCGAGTCCCTGTTAATGTACTGTGCTGCGGGCATTAAGCCACCGGTTGCAGAAGCAGCAGCGCAATTTGCGGCAGAAGAGTTTGGCGTGCCCGTTCAATTGCAGTATGGGGGCTCTGGAACCTTGCTCAGTAATTTGCAAGTGGCGAAAAAAGGAGATTTGTATCTGGCTGCAGATACCAGCTATATCGAAATCGCCCGTGAGAAGAACCTGGTCAAAGAAGCGGTTCCGGTGGCGCAAATGCATCCGGTGATCATGGTCAAAAAAGGGAATCCGAAACAGATTCAATCAATTGATGATCTGTTAAAAGAAGATGTGACCGTTTCCCTGGCGAACCCCGATGCCGCCTCGATCGGGAAACTGACTAAAAAAGAGCTGGAAAAAGCTAAGAAGTGGGATGCTCTGGCGAAATCAGCTCGGGTCTTTAAACCGACGGTTTCAGAAGTCGCCAATGATGTGCTGCTGGGGGCGGTGGACGCCGGCATTGTCTGGGATGCGACCGTCAATCAGCATAGAGACAAAGCGGAAATGATCGAGGTGCCTGAGTTCTCTCAGGCGATTAAAAATGTGACCGTTGGGATTTTGAATTCTTCGGAGCATCCTCAGGAAGCATTAATGTTTGCCCGTTACCTGCAGGCTCCGGAGAAAGGGCAGAAACTGTTTGCCAAAATGGGGTATCAGTCGGTCAACGGCGACACGTGGGAGCCACATCCCCAAATTCTGCTCTTTAGTGGTGGTGTGAACCGACTGGCGATCCAGGATACGCTGAAGGGATTTGAAAAGCGTGAAGGCGTTTCGATTAACGTAGTGTATAACGGTTGTGGCATTCTGGTGGGGCAAATCAATAGCGGACAAAGTCCAGATGCTTACTTTGCCTGTGATACCTCTTACATGGTTCAGGTTCAGCCTAAATTTACTCTCCCTTTAACCGTTGCCGAAACGGATATGATTATCATTGTCGAGAAAGGCAATCCTAAAAACATCAAATCCGTTTACGATCTGGCTGGTGAAGACATCAAGATTGGGATTGCCCATCAAGAACAAAGTGCGCTGGGCGCCTTGACCAAAAGATTACTGGGGCCGCTGGTCCAGAACGATAAAAGTCTGTACGACGCAATTCAGCCGAATGTTAAAACCAACACTCCGACCGCTGATCTGCTGGTGAATCAATTGCGAACTGGTTCTCTGGATGCGGCGATTGTCTATCGGGCTAATATTTCTAAAGTAAAAGATAAATTGGATGTCGTGGAAATTAAAGAGGGACGTCCTCTGGCAGAGCAACCGATTGCGATCTTGAAGTCAACGAAATATCCCAACCTGATGCAACGTCTGGTCGATCAGTTAACATCAGATTCTTCGCGTGTGATTTTTGAATCCCGAGGATTTCGCTGGCGTATCACTCCGGAGTCGATATGACTGAGCAGAAGACTGACGAACTTTCCAGCGGGCTCAAATCTCGTTCTGATCTCCCCTTTTATACGATTTTTATTGCCATCAGCGCCATTTACGTGCTGATGATCGTGGCGATGTTGTCGGCAGAGACGACTTATACGACCCCCGATCATATCTGGGGTGCGTTTGAAAAACCGGAAATCCGCTACGCGATCTGGCTGAGCCTTGTCTCCTGTGCGATTACCACAGTGTTGTCACTGTGGGTCTCGGTGCCGATCGGATATTTAATGTCCCGACATAATTTCTGGGGCAAAACGCTGGTGGATGCGGTCCTGGATATTCCGATTGTGTTACCTCCGCTGGTGATCGGTTTGTGCCTATTAATCCTGTTTCAGGTAGAAGTGCCTCAGATTGAATGGGTGAACAATATAATGAAGTCCATTTCAGGGGCCTTGTTTGGCAAAGAAATCTTTGTCGCCGAAGGAGATTCGCTGGATGACATGATTCGCAAAACCACCGGTCTGATTTTTGGAAGACCGATCGGCGTGACTTATGAAATTCCGAGTGTGATTCTGGCCCAGTTTATGGTGGCGTGTGCGTTTGCGGTTCGGACGATGCGGGTGACCTTCGATCAGATTGGCCCGCGGTATGAGCAGGTGGCGTTGACGCTGGGGTGTAATCGCGGGCAGGCCTTCTGGCGTGTGGTGTTTCCCCAGGCCTATCGCGGGTTATTAGCGGCGGGGACACTGGCCTGGGCACGTTCGTTAGGCGAATTCGGGCCGATTCTGATATTTTCGGGTGCCACCCGCATGAAGACAGAGGTTCTGCCAACTACCGTGTTTTTGGAGCTGACAGTTGGTAACATAGAAGGTGCCGTTGCCGCTTCGTTAATTATGGTTGTTTCTGCATTGATCGTATTGGTGATTGCCCGGCTGTTCGGACTGACGCGCGGTGCGGCAATTTAAATTGATGTTTTAAAAGTGTCTCTGGATGCCAGGGAACTCTGCTGCCTGATTTGATAAGATATGATTTCAGTAAATAATCTTTGCGTAAAAGTGGGCGAGTTCAGCCTGAAGGATATCAGCTTTGAAGTGCCTCAGGGGCATTACGCGGTATTAATGGGCAAGACCGGCAGCGGGAAAACGACGATTCTGGAAACCATTTGTGGCTTGAAGAAAGTCCTCTCCGGAACAATCCATCTGAATGGGAAACTGATGACTCATGCCAAACCGTCTGAGCGTGAGATTGGTTACGTTCCCCAGGAAGGTGTGCTGTTTCATACGATGACCGTTAGAGACAATTTATCGTTTGCTTTAGAGCTGCGAAAATGGAGCAAACAGAAAATCAATGATCGTGTGGAAGAGCTGGCCAGTCTGCTGGGGATCACGGGACTACTCAATCGAACTCCCTTTGGTTTGAGCGGTGGAGAAACGCAACGCATTGCGCTGGGGCGGGCTCTGGCAGCGAAGCCTGCCTTTTTGTGTTTGGATGAGCCATTAAGTGCTCTGGACGAACAAACACGCGAAGAAATGTGTGTGCTGCTGAGCGATGTGCAGCGTTTGACCCGCGTTACAACTTTGCATATCACGCATAATCTTTCAGAGTCCGATCGATTAGGCGATATCAAGTTATGTATCGAGGGGGGCGCCGTTCACCAGCGCTCAACGGGCAGCACGGAAAAAATATCGGGACAGCCGAGTCAGGTGAGTCAGAAAACAAAATTGACCCCATAAAACCGGCGAAAATGAAAGCGGAATCAGATGAAGATTGTAGTGGAGTATACGGCACAGGTTAAAAAAGCCGCCGGTGTAGGCAAAGAAGAATTTGAGGTGAACGAAGGAAGCACTCTGCAGGAACTCGTCAAGAAGGTGGCAGAGAAGCATGAGACGTCTCTGAAATCAATCCTGTTCCCGAATTCAGACGAGTTACACCCTTCGATCCTGCTGTTTGTCTCCAATCAGCAGGTTCTATGGGATGAGCCTTTGACTTTAGAACCGCATCACGTTGTGACGATTCTCTCGCCCATCTCCGGCGGATGATTTTCTGTTTTTAATATATCGGCAATGCTTATTTACTGAGAGACAGGAGTCATGATGTCTGGTTTCGCTCCCCTGACAGATGAAGAACGAGCAGTTTATGAATGGCAGATCTGGGTACCGGAGTTTGGTGAAGCCGGTCAGGAAAAATTAAAAAATGCGTCTGTGTTGGTCTCACGTTGCGGGGGCCTGGGCAGCGTGGTTGCATATGAGCTGGCAGCGGCCGGCATTGGTAAGCTAGTGATTGCCCATGCAGGAAATGTCAAACCGAGTGATTTAAACCGCCAGTTATTGATGACGCATGACTGGTTAGGCAAACCGCGTGTGGAATCTGCGGAACGCCGTTTGAAAGAGCTGAATCCTCGCCTGGAAATCGTTGCTATTCCAGAAAATATGAGCGAAGAAAATGCAGAACAGATTGTGAACCAGGTCGACTTAATTGTCGATTGTGCCCCGCTCTTCCCCGAACGCTATGCGATGAATCGGCAATCGGTGTTACAGAAGAAGCCATTAGTTGAGTGTGCCATGTATGATCTGGAAGCGCAGATCACGACGTTCATTCCCGGTCAAACCGGCTGCTTGTCGTGTCTGTTTCCCCACGATCCGCCTGCCTGGAAGCGGGAGTTTCCTGTCTTTGGCGCTGTTTCGGGAACAGTCGGCTGCATGGCAGCGATGGAGGCGATCAAGGTGCTTTCCGGATTAGGAGAGCCGTTGACCAATCAGTTAATGATGTTTGATTTGCGAGATATGACATTTCACCGGAATACAATTCAACGCCGGACAGATTGCCTCGTCTGTGGAAAATAGCAGCTGATGGGTTTGATATGATCAAGAAGGAAGATCTCATGAAGGTTCAGGACCCGTCAGGCAGTGAAAGAGTGATTCGGCGCTCCTTCGATTAGGGCTAGCATGTACAGCAATCCGGATTTGTCGTGCAGTTTCTCTAAATTGGTGTTTTTTTGTATTTTAAGCTCTCTTTACTAAACCACGTAAGTAGAATAAGTTAAGATGAAATAAAGATATTAAGATCTGTATCAGATCTAGCCATTTTTCACTTGGAGTAGACAGTGATGCGCCATCACCTTTTCAAAAGTATAATATTCTCACTCGTTACTGTGTTATCAACGGTCATGTTTACCGCTGTTGTACAAGCCCAGACGGATCAGGAAGTGACAGAGTCCCGATTAAAGGGGATCGAATTTCTGAAATCCCAACAGCAGGAAGATGGGAGTTGGGAATACGAAGGGCATCCAGTGGGAATTACGGCGCTGTGTACAATGGCGTTGCTTGAAAACGGCATTCCGGTGAATGATCCTCTGATTCAGAAAGGCCGTGAGTTCGTCCTGAAAGAGTCAGAGAAGTTGAAGTCCACTTACGATCTGGCATTGGCGATCTTATTGCTATCACGGGTGGGAGACCGGGAAGATAAAGTTCAGATTCGCAGGTTTGCCGCACGCCTGATTGCCGGGCAGACTACGACCGGTGGTTGGACTTATAGTTGCCCGCTGGCCTCTGCCAGTTCCTTGAATAATCCGAGAGCCCGTCCCAAGTTAGGGACTTCGCCGGGAGATAACAGTTGTACGCAGTTTGCTGTGCTCGGCTTATGGACTGCCTCCCGATCGAATATTGATATCGAAAATTCGATGATTGGTGTGGCCCGACGATTTGTTGAGACCCAAAATGAAGATGGTGGCTGGTCTTATAAGCTACCCACGGAAGAGATGAAAGAACCGTCAAAGAATTCCATGACATTGGCGGGGCTGTTTTGTCTGACGGTTGCCCGTGCGGCCAAAATCCGGTCGTTGCAGGAAGAACAAGAGAAGGACGGTGAATCCAGAGCGACAGAGCAAAAAGAGGGTGATACTTTAGTGTCTGATCCGATTTTTGCCAAAGGGCTTGAAATGGCGGGGAAATATGCGGCGGGAATCAGTACTTCCTCAGCACGTTATTTTCTCTGGTCTACGGAACGCGTGGGGGTTTTGCTGGGGCTGGAAAGACTGGGAGACACCGACTGGTTTTCGAAAGGTGCCAGTGCTCTGATCAAGACTCAAAAAGAAGATGGAAGCTGGGAAAATTCGAGAGGAAAACTGGCTGAGACTTCGTTTGCGATTCTCTTTTTGCGGAAAGCCAATCTGGGAAGTGATATTTCGCGGATGCTGAACGGGGAGCCAGAAAAGAAATTTCAGATTTCTACTCAAGCAAAGAAACCATTGTTTGAGAAACTGGAAGATGCAGTGGCTGCAGCGAAAGCTGGTGATTTGATTCGTGTCAATGGCGATGGGCCTTTCCAAATTCCGCATATTGAAATTGATAAAAATTTAAGTATCGAAGCGGGCTTTGGTTATTCGCCCGTTTTTGTGTATGCCCGAGGACGCAATAAACTGGGATTGCGGGCACGCCCTGAACGAGATCCCAATGTACGACACATTATACGGGTCTCAAAGGGAATGCTGGCATTGGAAGGAATCGCGTTTGAGTTCGATCCCCCAGAAGTCGGGAAAGATATTCCCTGGGCGGCGATCGTCGTAAATGGTGGTGACCTGAAAATGCTGAACTGTTCCATTTCAGAACAGAACGAAAAAGGCATGGCCGCCATTCAGTTTTTAAAGCCGACTGATTCTTCCATTACGAACTGCTTTTTAGTGGGGGGACGGGCTGCGATTGAAATCGAAGGAACCGGCAAACAGACATTGCTGGTCGATGATTCCATCTTGTTTTCGCGAAAAATATTCTCGGTATTAAAAAGTTCCGGAACCACAGCAGGTGGCAGCATTAACCTGAACCTTTCACATTGTACAATTCAAGGTGAGGATGTGTTTGATTTCGAACGCTTTGTCAAAGACATCCACGTCAAGAGTGACTTCACCGCTTATAAAGTCGATAACCTGGGACTGTCCATGTTGTCGTTGAAGTCGTCAAAAGAAAATCGTTCCTTTACTGGTGACGGAAATGTTTATGACGTCGATAAATGGCTCGGGCTGAGTGGCAGAGCTGATTCCAGCGTGACCGATGTCAAAAGTTGGAATCGCTTCTGGGGCAATTCGGATGACAACTCTTTGCAGGAAACCATTTCGTTTGTGCAGCGTCGTACCAATAATTCCTTTAACCATCGGTATAAACCTGAAGATTGGGCATTGTCAGAAGACTCCAAGGTCGCTGCGCGGCAGTATGACCTGGGGGCCAAGCCATTTAATGTGGGAGCGGGTCTGGGATTCAGTCGTTTTCGCAGCAGTATTCTGTATAACGAATGGAAACAGAAACAGTTGGCTGAGGCCAAGTGATCGGGTTTCGAACAGCTCAGAATTGATTTTTCGTTTGATTCCGCTAGAATTCCAATGAGTCTGACTTTCAGGGGTGTCCCTGAAACGTCTCTCAATCCTATCTTCGATTCGACGGTGAGAAAGTTCACCGCTATTTGAATGAACGCCAGTAAACTGCGCCGCCAGATTATTTTCGAAGCGGCACGACTGATGTACTCCCGGCAAGAGACCGAATATTATCGCGCCAAAATGAAGGCAGCCCGCAAGGTCTGTCAGGGGTGGGTGAAGCCGTCTGACTTGCCCAGTAATCGCGAAATTCGGGATGAAATCCAACGCTTCGCCTGCACATTCGAAGGGGACACGCGTACCGAGAATCTGCTTTCGATGCGTCTGCAGGCATTGCGTTTTTTACGGTTGTTTGCCCCCTTTCACCCCAAATTGATTGGCAGTACGCTGACCGGACATATTCGCAAGGGGTCGGATATTGACATTCACGTCTTCTCGCATAGCTGTGAAGCAGTGACAGCACGACTGGATGATGATGGAATTCCCTATCGGGTCGAACATAAAACTGTCAAAAAAAATGGTGAAGAGCGAATCTTTACACACATTCATGTGCAGGATGAGTATCCTGTCGAATTAACCCTCTATTCCACGGTAAAATCGAGTTATGGCTTTAAATGTTCGATCACCGGAAAACAAATTGAACGGGCGACGCTGCCGGAATTCGAACAGCTTCTGCAAAAGGAATATCCGGGTATCGATCTGGATGAGCGGCTGGCAGAAGTAGAGCAAAGTATGGATCGATTTCAACTTTATCGGATGTTGCTGCTGCCACTGGCGGGGGTCAAGCAATCACGAAAGTATCACCCTGAAGGAGATGCTTTATATCACAGTCTCCAGGTGTATGACCTGGCCTATGATGAACTGCCTTACGATGAAGAATTTCAACTGGCGGCTCTGTTACATGATGTCGGAAAAGCCATCGATCCCAAGAATCATGTCGAAGCAGGCTTGCAGGCACTGGAAGGTTTGATTACAGAGAGAACATTCTGGTTGATTCAACATCATATGGAAGCCCATGCCATCAAAGATGGAACCATTGGGGCACGTGCCAGACGGCGGATCATGGCAAATGAGAATTTTGAAGATCTGTTGCTGCTGGAAGAATGTGATCAGGCTGGTCGGGAACCGGGGGTCGAAGTGCCTGACCTTGATGATGCTCTGGAAGCGGTTCGTGAGCTGGCCCGACTTTGTGAATGAGCCCGATTCTGTGAATCAGATAAAGCACGATTCGAAGCTTATATATCAATACTATTATCTCTAAAAGGATCTACTTAAATGGCGAAGCGTGTACTGAGTGTTGGACAATGTATGCCAGATGCAAATGGGATTGCTCGTTTTTTGACGAGTCATTTCGATGTTGTAATTGAAGAGTCCGACGTTGAAGTTGATACCATGGAAAAACTGAAACAGCAGTCTTATGACCTGGTGATGATCAATCGGAAGCTGGATGCCGACTATAGTGACGGAATTGAACTGATTCAGAAGATCAAGAAATCCTCTGATGTGAAACCGTGCCGGTTGATGCTGGTTTCCAATTTTCCAGAGTATCAGGAAGAAGCGGTTCAGGCTGGTGCGGAATACGGGATCGGGAAAAAAGAATACCGGAATCCGGAGACCGTTGCGCGTTTACAACCTTATCTGGGTTGATAGCGGATGTAGCGACCGGGTAGTTTTTCCGAGTTGATTTCAAGTGGCTGATTGTTGTGAACGATCGGCACGCCGTTCGTTAGGACGTATTCGATTCCGCTCGAAAACTGCTGTGGGTTGTCGTAGGTCGCGTTGTCTTGAACCGTCAAAGGATCAAACACAACAATATCGGCAAAGTATCCTTCCTTCAATAGGCTCCGTTTGCCAAGTCCAAAACGTTTGGCAGCCGCGCCAGACAGCTTATATACGGCATCTTCGAGCGAGAAGAGCTTATGGTCTCTGACACAGGGGCCGAGCAGGCGTGGCGCCGAGCCGAACTGTCGGGGATGAATCATGCCCCCGTCCATATAGATGCCGTCGGTGCCCATCATATACAGATCATGCTGCAGAACGGGGTCGACCAGACGGTCATCTCCCATATTGAACACCAGCAGCACGGCCATCTGTTCTTCTATCAGCAGGTTGATCAGCGCTTCTTCTTTGGGGAGCCCGGTCTCTGCGACATATTGGCTCAGCGATTTACCCTGATGATGCTTATTTTTCTCTGTGAGAACCCAGGCAATCTGAATTGCCGAGATATCCAGCAGATAGTTTTCCAGGCCATATTTGAAACGCTGCTGCATTGCCGGCTGTTTTAATTTTTCGACTGCTTTGCGGGGGCCTTCTTCAAAAACTTCGTAAGGCAGCAGGAAGTGCAACATGGTCGAGCCGGGCTGGTAGGGATAGACGTCGAACGAGATATCAACTTCGTGGCGGGCGACCTGATCGATATATTCGAGTGCTTCCTCCGCCTGACCCGGGTGCTGGCCTTTCATGTGTGAAATATGCACTTTGACCCCTGCCCGTTTGCCGATTTCTACTAGTTCCTTGATCGCAGGCATTAAGGTTTTTTTATAGCGGATATGAGAAACATACAGGCCATCGTATTCTGCCATCGCCTGGCAGGCTTCCACGAGTTCATCCGTTGTGGAAAAACATTGCGCGACGTAATCTAGTCCGGTGGAAATTCCCACTGCCCCTGCTTCCATCCCCTTGTGGACTTCGCTGCAGATCTGTTTCATCTGAAAATCATCGACGCGCTGGCGGCTGAAGCCGCAGTTCATCGCACGCAGATTGGCATACGGAATGTGGGTCATCACATTTTGTACATTTTTACCGTCAATGAGCTTCATATAGTCTTCCAGAGATTCCCAGCCCGTATATTCTTCGGGAAGAAGTCCGTCCAGTGACAGCAGGTATTGGATCCAGTCCTGCGCGGTGCAGCGATCGACGGGCGCGTAGGAGATCCCATCAGCCATGATGACTTCGGTGGTGAATCCCTGGGATGTTTTCGAGAGAAAGTTGGGAGTGTTCAAAAGCCAACTGTCAGAGTGATTGTGTACATCCACAAAACCAGGGCAGACAATTTTGTCTTGAGCATCAATCGTGTGAGCTCCTGTCGCATTCTGCAGGTCTCCCAAGGCTGTGACTTGATCCCCTTTAATGCCGACGTCCGCGCGATATCGGGGAGAACCAGTGCCGTCGATCACGGTGCCGCCTTGAATCAGAACATCAAAATCAGGGCTTTGGGGGGAGGGATCATAGGTGTTCATGAATCACGTCAATTTCAGCTTGAGGAGTGACAGTGGTGGGAGAACGCTGGCTTTCTAGTTTACTTTGACATTATCTGGGCTGATAGAAAAGTCTCTTTAGAAAATATTTTAAAATAATTAAGACCTGATCAGGGGAAATGGCTCCCGTCTCGATTTGGTGATCATTCCCATTTCCGGCCTAATTCTGTTTTCTTTCGTTCAGGCAGTAACTACAATAAATAGAACTTTCCTGATGCAAGTTTCGTAAAAGTTAAGAAACGTTTTAACCGACTAAAGTAACATGACGTAAGAAGTTTACTTTAGAACATTCAAACAGGAGCACTTCATGAGTCAACGTTCAACTCGCCGCGAGTTCATTAAGCAATCATCGGCATTAGGCGCAGCCTTCTGGGTGGGTGGTCAGAGTCTGCTGGCAGCAGAGAAATCTCCGATGGAAAAATTGAACTTCGCATCGATTGGTGTGGGGGGAAAAGGTTCCAGCGATTCGGCAGATGCCGCCAAGCACGGTAATCTGGTCGCGATTTGTGATATCGACGATAAGCGTCTGGCGAAAGCGGCTGCCCGTTATCCCAAAGCCAAAAAGTTTAATGATTATCGTGAAATGCTCACGGAAATGGACGGGGACATTGATGCGGTCACTGTAAGTACGCCTGACCACTCACATGCCCCAGCCAGTGTGATGGCGATGAAAAAAGGAAAGCACTGTTTTACACAGAAACCGTTGACCTGGTCAGTTAAAGAAGCACGCGTGATGCGTGAAACTGCCAACGAGCACGGCGTGGCGACACAGATGGGAAATCAGGGAACTGCCAAGAACGGTTTCCGTGATGCAGTCGAAGTGATCCGTTCTGGTGTTCTGGGTAATGTTCGCGAAGCACATGTCTGGACCAACCGCCCTGTCTGGGGTAAAGGTGTAGAGCGTCCGCCTGAAGGTGAACCCGCACCGAAGCACATTCACTGGGACTTGTTCCTGGGGCCTGCTCCCTATCGCGAATTCAGTACGCTGTATCATCCCTTTGAATGGCGTGGCTGGCTTGATTTTGGAACTGGTGCCCTTGGCGATATGGCCTGCCACACAATGAATATGCATGTGATGGCCCTTGATCTCTATGATCCAAAGTCGATCGTCGCAGAACAGGAAGGGATGATCGAGAATGAAACGTATCCCAAATCGACCAAGATTACGTATCAATTCGGCGAACGTGGTGAAGGTGGCAAGATTTGCCCACTGAAATTGACCTGGTACGATGGTGGTAATAAGCCCCCAGAAGAAATTCTGATGGGCGAAAAGATGAAGTCCAGCGGCGTTGTTCTGGTTGGTGATGAAGGAAATCTTTACACCCCCGATGATTACGGTGCAGAATACGTTCTACTGCCTCGGGACAAGTTCAAAGACTTCAAAAAGCCTGAGCAAAGCCTACCGCGCTCACCCGGCCACTTTGAAGAATTTGTCGTGGCCTGCAAAGGTGGCGATCCTGCGATGTCCAACTTCAATTACGCCAGCCGTCTGACGGAAACAACATTACTCGGTAATGTTGCCATTCGTGCCGGCAAGAAGCTGGATTGGGATGCCAAGAAAATGGAATTCACGAACGCTCCTGAAGCAAACAAGTTTCTGAGCCGTGATTACCGTGATGGCTGGTCTCTCTAAGCCGAGATCTCTGTTTAAAAAATGACGTTTCGAATCCCCGCAGGGTAAATGCTCTGCGGGGATTTTTGTTTTGTGAGTGCTGTTTTACCAGTTTGTTGTGAGCTAGCGAATAATATCTTCCAGCGCCGAGAGCGAGACAACTTCCATTCTGGAAATCAGAATTCGTTTTCGGTTCACGGCAACGCCGTGCATACCCATTTCGTGGACGTATAATTCGCGGGTCGTTGTTGTATCTCGCAGGTCATGAGCATCCGCATCTTCCAGAACTAGATAATGCTGGTCCTGCCCGATCAAAGTGCCTGCGATCACATACAGGCTGGAAAGATCGACCACGATCGTCTTCCCGATGAGTTCGTCTAAATAGTGGCTTTCGTCACTCATAAAAGGTGTCCGCAATGAAAAGTGTTTAGAATACAGGGCAGTCGCACCCCGGAAATTCAAAGCCTATTCTGACCGGTTTTCAATGGAAAGCAACCGCAGGCAATCCGAGGTTACCAAACGCCTGGCGGAAACCCGGCTTGACCCAAAATGCAAAATCGAATATGAGACGTGTCTCAAACGATCCTCCCAGTGCCTCTCCCATATTCTGTTTCTGTCAAAAATCATAAGTCCTAATGACTCATTACCTTAGGTAAGTCTCAAGCGGTACGGCTGAGTCTGCCGTCTGCGTGTTTCTCACAGAAGTCAGTGATTTAAAATGAAGAATCATTCCTTTCAAATTCCATTTTCGCTTTCGATGAAATTGCTCTCACTTTGTCTGGTATTAATCGGCTTGGGGACTCCCTCTTCGCTTCTGGCTCAGGAGTCGACTCAAGCGAGCAAAACTTCTGTGCTGTTAATGAGTACCGGCAGAATCCTTTCAGGAAAAATTAGCGAAAGTGCGGGCGGCTATTTTGTGAACAACCCGGCCGGCAATATACTGGTTCCGTATGAAAGTGTGCTGTTCGAAGCGAACGACCTGCATGAGCTTTATGTCAAACAGCGAAATTCGATGAAATTTCCAACGGCGAATTCACACCTGGATCTCGCACGCTGGTGTATTACAAATAAGTTATACGCTGAAGCAAAAGCGGAATTAAGAGATGCGATCCGACTGGAACCCAAACGCTCGGAACCACAGTTGATGTTACGCAGGTTAACACAACCTTCCGCCAACAATCAGCCAACGGTCGAAGAAAAAATCAAAGAGACGATTCTGAAGAAACAGCTGTCCCAGTCTGAAGAGGCGACATCCTTATCGGGAATCTCACGCGAACAGTCGGCTATTTTTGTGCGAAAAATTCAGCCGATTCTGTTGAATAAATGCGGTAATGCGAGTTGCCATGGAAGTGCTGCTAAATCAGAATTTCGTTTGACACAGGTCAGCCGCCGTTACGGGAACCATCGGATTTATGCAGAGAAAAATCTGGCCGAGGTGATGAAATGGGTTGACCTGGATGAAGCCGCTCGCAGCCAGTTGCTGGTCCAACCAGAGCAAGCGCATCTCCAGCAGGGAATTAAAGTTTATTCCGGATACGCCGGGCGAAAGCAGAAGCAGCTCATTCAAAAGTGGGTGGGGGACGTCGTGGCGGATCGCTTGCAGCAGGATCAAATGCGGGTAGATCGTTTGACGCGTCGTGCGCAACGCCGCAAGGGGCAGGCGAAAGAGAATCTGTTGGAGCAGGCAGCCGCAATACAATCAAAGAACCCAGTACAGCAAGCAGTGCAGCAAGTGGCGATGGAAGCTGAACCAGTTCCTCTGAAAGGCGACATTTCGCTGATCAGCGGTTTTGAACCGAAAAAACTGTCAGATCAACAGATCAACGAACTGGTGAAGGAGAAGCCCACTGATCCCTTTGATCCGGCACTGTTTAATAATGGCACAACACCCAAAGTGCCTTGAGGCAATTGGTGTGTCTTAGCAGCACCAGTTTTCAATGAGTGCGGCAAACTTTTGGGTCCCCTGCTCCAGTTGTTCGAGTTCGATGAATTCGTCGTGAGTATGTGCCTGTCCGATGTCACCGGGACCGAACACCACGATATTTTTCATCTCTGTGAACTGGCTGCCATCGGTTCCGTAAGAAACAGTCCTGGCCTGTTCCTTACCGGCAATCTGCAGCACTTCGTTTACGAAGGGAGAGTCCGGTTCGGTGTAGACGGGTTGTCCGCCACACTTGAACTCGAATTCGATACCACATTGTTCTGCCGCTGCGCGAGCACGGGTCACCAGCTCTTCGGGATCCTGTCCCGGCATGGGGCGGAAGTAGACCGTGCAGATACTTTGAGGTGGCGTAATATTGACGGCATTGGTCCGGTCGTTGATGCCAATATTCCAGCCGTTAGTAGGAGGATCAAACTCTGCATTCTGCCAGCGGGGGTCCGTCATGCATTCCTCGTACAGTTTTTTCATTTCAACGAGGAACGGGATCATCGCCAGATTGGCATTGATGCCGGTACTCAAACTGGAATGGGCGGCCCGGCCGTGTGAGATGGCCTGGAAACCATAGGTCCCCTTGTGAGCGTATACGACTTCGAGACGTGTGGGCTCGCCAATGATGCCGTGTGCTTCACCGGCAACCATTTCGCGGTAGATGCTCGATTTTTCAGCGACGTGACGGGCACCGTGATAGCCGACTTCTTCATCTGCAGTGCAGGTAATATAGAGTGGATGTTTCAGATCGCGGTCCACATATTGTTTGGCGGCGGCCAGCATGCAGGCGATCGAACCTTTCATATCACAACTGCCACGACCAAAGAGTTTGTCGTCTTTCAGGGTCGGGGTGAAAGGTCCAAATTCGTCCGTGAACCAGGGATCAGCGGGTACGACATCGGTGTGTGCGAAATACGCCATGCCTCCCTGCCCTTGTCCGCGTCGACCGATGATATTCGCTTTGCGAACTCCTTTGGCATCGTCATATTCCAGACGTTCGATTTCGAATCCCAGACTTTTCAAAGCCGCTTGGACATAATCGCTGACTGCCAGATTGGAAAGGTTACTGGTTGACTCAAATGCCACAAGTTCCTTCGTATAACTGAGTGCATCCATGGGAGAGAATTCCGAATTCGAATCTATGATTGTTGAGACAGCAAATGGCGTTTGAAGTGGGATAAGGTCTTGTCCCACATTATGGGAGAGAGCACGTGCCCTGCACCCTCTTCAATATAATAAGTGAAATTCGTTTCTGCATGCTTGGCAGCGTAGTTGTTTGCAATTATTTTGACACCATTTCGGACTTCATCGATCGGACTGCCCCCGTCTCGTTCGCCAAAATTCAGATGGAAGGGACGCGGCGCGATCAACGCGGCGATGTCGGGCGTGTCGCCATACTCGTAAATTCCGGGGATAAAGTTAGGGAAACAGTGCAGCATATGCTCGCGATGAATGCCTTTATAAGTCGGCAGACAGCAGTTTCCGACCAGGCACTTGATCCGTGGCTCCCAGGGGCCAACCAGCCAGGTATGCGTCGAGCCCATCGAGTGACCGTAACAGCCGATCTTTTCATCGACGACTTCCGGGCGGCTCTGAAGATAATCGATGGCCCGTTTCATATCCAAGATATTTTTCCAGGCCATACACTTCCCGGCGACGATATACCGCAGAAATTCAAAGCGTTCAAATTTGCCAGCTTTCAATTTGCCGGTGGAATCCTGGCGTTCTTCAAAACAGAGGGCATCAGGACAAAGGACAACGAATCCTTCTTTCGCGAGGGCGGCCCCGGTGTGATGCATCGGGTTCCCCGCCAGCCCCGCCGGTTCGCTTTTGCCCAGATGATACTGACCGGCATGCTGATGCCAGACCGCGACGGCCGGAGCAGGATGCGCGGGCGAAACCATATCGGGAATCAGCAGCATCGCGGGAATCGCATCGCCGGGCTCGGCTTCGTAGGTCAAAGATTCAATTCGGTAACCGTCTTTCTGGATCGTCTCAAGGTGTTTGACATTCAGCGCCGGCGGCTCAGGCCACTCACCACCTAAACCTTGTAATAGCTTCTTTTGAAAATCAGTGGGGGGCATGTTGGTCACTCCAGGAGCTAAACAGGAAGCGATTTGCAAAACATATATATTTCTGTTTATACCTTGGTGAGTGTGCGGAAGAAAGCGAACATTTGAAAAGATCGACTGCTTTCCCAGGATGATCTTTTACTCGACGCCACTGGTGTCGATGCCGTTTGGTTTCAGGTAGGCAAGTAGTTCGGGAATTGTGTTCTCCAGTTATTTCTTGAGGTAGTTGAGTCTTTGGTTCACCTCAGTATGCTGCGGAGCAAGCGTTTCAAGTGATTCTCTGGAATTGTCGTGAATAGAATTCACTCTGTTTCCAGGATGTCTTCCCATTCGAACATGAGTCCGTGTTCGCAATCCCAATCGACGGCCAGATAGCCATCAATGACAATCTCATCGTCATCTGGCCATCCGGGAACGGTCAGATTGATTCTCGGGATGCCGATATAGGATTTGAGAGAGTTGAAGTCGGGTACTTCCTGGTCATCATAATCGATGTCAAACTCGGACTTCTCGAATTCGTCCATCTCGACCCAATAATCAGAAAAGCTGTCTACGATTTGCTGTTTCAGGTCCGTCGCTAGAGGCAGGAGGTGGGATTGCAGACGCTCCATGGCGTCCAGGAGCAGGCTGATTTGCTGATCTTCTCCCGGCTGAAACTCAATATCGACGTTGAAGTCGGTCCAGTCGTTCTGGAATCCGTCTGGCTTCGACCAGGAGACGCGAATCGTGCTACATTCAAAATCTTCATCGATGCTATAGGGGCCGTAGTCGTCCATCCGTTTCTGGAGCGTAAGGTCCTGTGTGATTTGCGGGTGAAAAATATCACTGTATTTTTTCTGGAATTCCTCACATTCAGCCAGACAGCTTTGCAATTTCGGGAGCAGATCCGTCTGGTCACCTGAGTATTGTTCGTAGAGGTCGGTCAGTTCCCGGCGGTGGGAAACCAGTTTAGCTGAATTGCCCTCCACTTTTTGATAGAGTTGTTCGAACTTCTTCATCTGGCGTTTCAGCGATTGAATCGCATCCAGCTGGGCTGCCCTCTGCGCTTCCCGCAGACGCTGCGTTTCCAGTTCCTGCAGATGGGCTTCGGGATCAAAGGCGGGGGCCTGTCGCGGGTCGCCATGTTTATCCAGATCGGACTGCAGGTCCTCTTGATGGCTGGTGACGTATGCATCCAGCAGGACTCTGATTTCCGACAGGGTTTCAATTTCCGGATCGTCCGGAGTGGGGGGCGAATTATCGGGCGTGTATCCCGCCTGGTCAGCCAGCTCCGGAAACTCATTTGCTAAATTCTTCCGTAATTCATTCAGGGCTGCTGCGGGATCGATCTGTTGCATCTGCTCTTGAAGATTACCCCTGGCCTTCATTAGCTGGCTGATGGGGGACCGATTTTCGGCAGTTGGAATTTTCTCTGCAATCCGTGTCGCACCAATTTCTCTAAATGCAAATGCGGTTTTTTCAATTCGATATTTCAGATACTTTCCGGTTTCATACACCGAGTAAGACCGCCAGTTGGTCAGGTCAATTGCGTCCCCCGCACCCTCAATGAAATCATGCACAATCCGGGTGATGAGCCCTGTCTCGGAAATTTTCTGCTCGTAAGTCCGGTATCGCTCAGCGTGCGAGTGATTATTCAGGTAGAGTCCTGCATAACGGCACCAGTCTGTATAATCCTGTGAGTCAATCATTGGTTGGCCTTGGTGTATCTCAGAAGCGATTAATGAAGAGATAGTATTGCTTATACCGCACAAAAGTGTATTGTGAAACCGTTTGACAGAGTGCTCGAGAAAAATTTACCTGATCTTTGTAGTCTGAAGAAAATGAAGACATTGACAGCTACAACACGTACAACACGCTCACGTATTTTCGGCACTGCTGATTCTGGGAGATTAGTCGCACAGGCAACAGAGGACGAACCATTTCAGGAGTGTGAAGTAAGATTGGGGATTCAACGAGATTCCGACTCCGGTTATTTACTAATCTTAAGCCCCGCAGGATATTTTACTGTGGATGCGTGGCATGACTCTCTGGAAGCGGTGCAGAATCGGGCACGGGATCTGTTGGGAGTTAACTTCGAAGAGTGGTCTTTATAATCTCAATTGCACCTGAAAATCGATCCAGGCATAACACTTTCACTTCTCCAGCATCGCCAAGCTTCTTCACGCCCTCTTGAACTGACAGCTCTCGAAAACTATGCACGTCGACCGCCTGTTGCATATGGCTCGTTTTAAATTTGTATTGTCGAAATATTAATTATTGGCGAAGGTGGTTTCTCGTTATCAATCAATTATGAGTAAAGTCATTTCAGGTTCTTGTGATGGCTCTGTGGTGACTTTGTATGAACTCCCGTTTTTACGATTGAAAACGATCGCACTCAGAACTGCCATTCGTTACCTTCTATACAAATGAATTATTTACGAATCGATTTGAGCCATTGGTATTAAATGAGCGTTGTCGCAGGAACAACCCCATCTTTTACAGAGTGGCAACTTTTTGTGAGCGAGCAGGATGACGATCAAAGTAAGCTGTGGGATGTGCGGGAAGAACTACAAAGCCCCTGATAAGGCGGCAGGTAAGCGACTGCGCTGCAAAGAGTGTGGGGAGTCGATCAAAATTCCTGAGCCGGAGGTTGAGTATGGGGATGACGACGACGGCTTCTCCAACCTGCTCGCCGATGCGGTTGAACTGGAATCCAAATCAAAAACGATTCGACGTCCTGTTCGCAAGCCGATGGTCGAAGCAGAAAAATATAAAGGGGATGAAGATGGCCCCGCGACCCGTAAACAGGAAAATAACTACACGCAAGACTTGATCGCGACGTTCCTGTTTCCCCTGGATCCAGCAAACATGTTTACGTTTGTGATGATCTGGGTACTACTTTGCCTGCGGGATCTGATTCTGCCGTTTGGAGGCCGCATCGGGCTGATGGGCTATATCATTATTCTGGGATGGTATAGTAATTATCGTTTCAGCGTCATCTATGAAGCGGCGGCCGGCGGTAAGGAGTTGCCTGAGTTAGCGCCAGAAGAAGGCTACTTCATTCCGATGTTGCAATGGGCGGGCACCTGGCTGCTCGTACATTTGCCCGCTTTTCTCTATCTGGGGATCGCGCTCTTTCTGTTTTTCAGCAATTTAGGCGAAGACGCAGGGCCCTTTCTGACACCGGAGGAAGTGGTTGATTTGCTGCCGGTATTTCACCTGGGAGTCTTTGTGATTCTGTATTGTCTCGGCCTGTTTTTCTGGCCGATTCTCGCGTTGTGTGTAGCCATCGGGGGGATCGAGACCATCTTCCGCATCGACCTGATGCTGCTGACAATCTGGCGTTCGAAAGCCTCGTATTTCTTTACTGCTGGCGGGATGTTTTTGACATCCGTTGTCTATACCTTTACCGCCATCGCAGCGATCCAGTTAGGTTTCGTCGGAATCATTGTGATGATGGCGATCGTCCTCTATATGGAAATTGTCTCGCTACGGATGATTGGCTTGTACTACCACCACTTCAAAAAACGGTTTGCCTGGAATTGGGGTTAACGCAGGTGCTGGCTTACTTTTCGTGAATGGTCTTTATGGTCTGATCAAAGACGGGCTGCATTTTTTCAAACAAGGCCTCATCACACAGACAGATCAGGTTGAATTGGACACGTCCGGTCAGCAGTGTGACGCGTAATCCTTTTTTCTTGCCGCCGAGCAAGCTTTTGGTGGTAAAAACAGAACTGCAAGTGTCGCCCATTTTCGTTTTGAACAACTGGAAATTGCCGATCTCCTGATAGTTCGAGTAATCTTCGGCAAATTTCTTTTTCATTAAATGATGGATGCCTACGACAGGAGGTTCGATCTCGTCGTCAGCGCCCTGGTTCATTGACAGACCTGCTCCTCCCAAAGCGGATCCTGTCATGTTTCCGCGAATGGAAATCGAGGTGCTTTCATCGGGAGCAGTAAATTTGGCCCAGCTTTGAACGCCACCCTGCCCGCCCCCACTTTTGACCGCCCAGTTTTCCGGGTATTCACAGCCGAAATTACCAACTTCGGGCTCAAATTTGGCAAACTTTGCTGGTGCTACAACATTATTGTTGGCAGTGCCCCCCGGATTCAGAGTACTTCCCCTTGAATAGACAAAGTAGCCCAGACCGGCCATGATACACATTCCCAAAACGCTGCCACCAATGAGAAGGGGTAGAGGCAATTTCGTATCGCCTTCCTTTGAGGACTTCGTTTTCTTCGGAGTCTCTTGAGGGCCGCTTTTTGAACTGGAGCTGCTTTTCTTTTTTCGTAAACGACGTGACCGAATCTGTGACGAATCGTAAAAATCATCACCGTCTGATTCTGAATTGACTGCTTGCTTTTTGCGCGACGTTTTTGATTTATTCTCACCGTCTGCTTTCAGTACAAAAGGCGATTCACAATTTCGACAGTTGACTTTTTTGCCCAGCATTTTTTCACTTTTGAGCTTCACTCGTTTCTGACAGTGTGGGCACGTTGCGATGACTTCTGGCACGATTTCAAACTCTCCTTAAGCAGTTTTTTCAGGCATTTCAATTCGCCCCGGCAGTAAGCGCTGCCGCTTTGACCATTCCAAGTTTAATATGAATAAAAAACTTCAGGTATATACTGATATACAGAAAAGAAAGGGAATGCAAGATCTGTATAAATAACAAAATGTGAATTTCAGATTTGAATCAATTTGTATTTTTGAAAATAAAAAATCAGACAAATCAAAGACTCGAAAAGGTCAATTGCGTGACAAAGCTCATTGGTCTGTGACTGTTACTGGCGCGACAACGCAGCATCAATGGGCTTTGTTCTTTCTCAATCTGACTGAAATATCGGGAAGCCATTCACGAACAAGATGCAAACTGGTTCACATCGACAACGATTTATGCCATACTTGAAGACAAGATACCTTCAAAGTCATCTTGTCAAGAAATGTGTCTGACTTCCAGGAGACTCCGATGCGGCCATTGATGTTAAAACACGTTCTTTGTTGTGTGCTTGTTTTCGTTTTGGGAATCGGGCTTGTCTCCCAGAACCGGTTACCGGCAGCAGAGGCTGCCTATTCGTTTGGGTTTGCGAAAACAGAGATTACACCGGAAGTGCCCTTGCGCCTGTCGGGTTATGGAAATCGGGCCAAAGTGTATGAGGGCATCGATGAACCACTTTATATTCGTGCGATTGCCATTCAGACGCCGGATCAAAAAGTCTGCTCGTTGGTCTCACTCGATTCAATTGGCTTCGCCGCCTCGTTTATTGATCGCATCGCGCAGCAGGTCAAACAGAAGTATGGCGTGAACCGCGATCAACTGATGGTTTGCAGTACGCACTCGCATACGTCTCCCCAGCCGGTGGAAGGGTTATCGAATATATTTTCGACCCCGCTGACCGAATCAGAACAGCAGGCAGCGCAGAAATACTGGGACTCTGTCGAAGCACGCATCGTCAAGACAGTCGGTGCAGCGATTCAAAATCTGCGACCCGGGAAAATGTCAATCGTCACGGGTAAGGTCGGTTTTGCACAGAATCGCCGTGTGTTAAAGGACGGGAAATGGACCGGATTCGGCGTGAACCCGGACGGCCCCGTTGATCATAGTCTGCCGATCATCAAAGTAACCGACGAAGCTGGAAAATTACGTGGTCTGATATTTAACTATGCCTGTCACTGCACGACGTTTGGGAGTGACTACAATCGCTTGAATGGTGACTGGGCCGGCTACGCTGCAAAATATATTGAAGAACAGCACGGCGATATCGTCGCCATTTGTACGATTGGCTGTGGTGCGGATCAAAACCCGGTGCGGGGCAAAAAAGATGTCGCGAAAGATCTGGCGATTGGACATGGACGCGCGATTGCGCTGGAAGTCAATCGGCTCCTGAAGCAACCCGGCCAGGAATTGACGGCGGAACTGCAGACCGCATTCGGTTTTGCCAATCTACCCATTGATGCGCCGTTGGAAAGTGTATTGAAGCAGGCTTTAGAGCATCCACGCCCTCAGGTGAAACAGCACGCAAAGAACATGCTGGACGTGATTAAAACGGCAGGACAGCTTCCCAAAACGTACCCGGCTCCGGTTCAGGTCTGGAAGTTCGGGAATCAGCTCACCATGGTTTTTCTGGGTGGCGAAGTCGTCGTTGATTATGCGTTGCGTCTCAAGCAAGAAATCAAAAGCGAAAACGTCTGGGTCAACGCCTACGCCAACGATGTATTTGGTTATGTGGCATCAGAACGCATGCGGGATGAAGGCGGCTATGAATATGATTTTTCCATGATCTATTACAATCAGCCGGGCCCCTGGGCCAAAGGGACCGAAGAACTTCTAATCCGCCGGATACACGAACTGGTGAAACAGGCCCGGTAATGTTCCGCATGACTTGATTGACGTTAGCTTGGCCGCGATCACGTTTCATCAAAATCAAGTCCCTCAAGCCGCCCCAGCCTGACATTTCGCACGATTTCACAAAGATTGGCAGCAGGAAGTTCATTTTTTTTGAAATCCAGTCCTGCATTGTGTGTTGTAAGTATTGAGAATAAAAGCACTTTCAAGTTAAAATCGCGAACCAAGTTATGAGGATTCTTCAGCGCGAACTGAATTCGCCTGAACAGAGTCATAAAGAAACACAAGCGCCCGTAGCTCAGCTGGATAGAGCAACGGACTTCTAATCCGTAGGTCGGAGGTTCGAATCCTCCCGGGCGTATTTATAACTCTTTATGTTGTAGTGGTTTATTGAGATTTCTCTTTTGTGTTTCAACGCTCTTTAATTCACTGGTACCTGTTTTGGTACCTAAGTCTGCAGCTGAATTCCAGATTGATTCTGCCACTTTTTCTGCGTTCCTGCCCACGTAAAATTTGAGCGTTGTTTCCATGCTCTCGTGACGCATGAGCTGCATTAGTGCTTGAGGCATCACTCTTAAAGACCATCGCTCACCGAAAGATCTTCTCAGATCATGGGCAGAAGCAAAGCGACGTTTTCTCTGTCCTGTTTTTTTGTCTTTGTTCCCGATGTCTCCAACAACGATATTTGCTCTTTCTCCGATGTCGGCAATTTTCTTTGAAACAGTAGATGCAAGTAATCTTTTCCCGCGTTTCTTTTGGGCTTGGGGATTGAACACGGGGCCAATTCTTTTCTCTAGTGGAACAGCTTCTAGGAACTCAGCAAATTCAGGTACGATGGGTAGCAATCGGTCTTTATTCCCCTTTTCTGCCTCTGCCCTGATTCGTAGCATCGGGTACTTACCAGTCAGGTCAATTGAAAGCCTGTCTTCCCGGTCCCAATATAATTCTAGTGACTCTGCTAAACGCAAACCGGAGCACCATAATCCCCAGAGATAGAAACGCCATGAATCCGCCTGTTTCTCCCCACATATTTCAGAAACAGCTGCCAGCATGCGCTCGAACTCTTCCAGACAGAGAGGGCGTCCTCGCATGGCTTTCTCTGTTCTGGCTCTCTTGAGCTTTGGAAAGTCCGGAACGACAGTAATCAACTTGATTGATTTTGCCCAATTCAAAGCAGACTTCAGATGAGCCAGATTGCTACGAATTGTGATTTCTTGTAACCCATCTTTGCGATGGTGTTTAACAATCTTACTGATTGCGTTCGCGTCTACCTGTAAAAGCAAGCGAGGGCGAACAATTCTTTCAACGGCATTCAATGTGGCAGATATTTTTTCGCTGGTTCGCTTCGCCATACCCGGGACAACTTCTGTTTCATATCGCTCGCGAAATTGCTTCCAGGTAATCGTTGATCGGTCGTAATAGACACCCTCATTTAATTCTTTCTCTAAACGCAGGGCAAACCGTTCCGCTTCCCGTCTGATTTTTGTTTTGGTGCTTTTACGACGTTCCCGCAATGTGACAGGATCAACCCATTTCACATAAAAATTCTTGCTGTTATCTCTCTTGAAGAGGATCAATTTAATAGCTGCCATCGCTCGTATTTCCCTTTCTCGTTCACAATCTCGTGTTATAGGACGGTATCCTTCGCCGGAGAATCAATCGCGTTTCACTCCCTTCAGCGCGATTGTGGTTGAAATTGGGACAAGTCTCAATTTTAGAAAACTCACCCAATGTTCAGGTGACCGCGGCTTGATTATGCGTAAGTGATTCGTAATGGTCAATCAGAACCTCGGGGATACATTATAAAGTTCTTACTTTATCGGTCCGACCGCAAGGGCCTTCTGTCGTTCCACGGAGTACAACAGGTCCCCACTATTTCTGGGGAAGTCCAGACAGCCAAAAAAGAAGGAAAGACACACACAAAACGCGATAGCTTCTATATTACTCAGAGATTTTTCCATTTCGATATAGTACCTACGCTCCCCTTCGACGACTTTAAAAGTCAGGAACATCCTGGAATGCCGGTTCATTCAGCCCTTTGATGAAACTTAATAATCATAGACGAACTGGGTAGCTCACTTCTCAATTCAACGTTAGCATCTGGCCGGAAATGATATAATGCTAACTGGGTCACTGGCATCATGTCGAAAGACGGTCCAACCATTTTGCTCCTGCATTGGGTAACATGCCATACTCCTAATGTCGCTCTGCTCAAATTATGCTTTCTCCTTATGCTGACTTGTGGTTATCGTCATCAATTTTTGTCCTGAATATTTGGAAAAGTTGTCGAATAATTACTGTTCGAAATACAAAGATTCGATCCCCAGAAAACACTGAATGTATAGAGAGAACATGAACTAAATATTGTAAAGAATGAATATTTGTAATAATTGTATCCCTGTTATAGATATCTCTTTTCCTCTCTTATAAGCCCCTCAAAGGTGGGTACAAAAATTACAATTATTACAGAATTTCAATGACTCATATCGAGAGGTACACGTTCTTCTTGTTTGTTATGGTCTTTATCTCTTCACATCGGATATCACCACTCAAAGTAAGTGATTCAATAATTTCGTTGCGGTCTCTCACTCTGATACCTCTTGTCTTGCTGGTAAGCCCCGACTTTGTGATTCCTTTCCTACCTGCCGCTTTGATGACTCTCAGAACTTTTTTGGTCATCGCATCGAATGGATTTTCAGAAACCCAGTCGGAAGCCGTGAAGATCATTTTCCGTGTCAGGTACTGACTGAGACTGCAAGCCCACTCTGCCGCCGCTAAGTTTACTCGTGGTGATTGTGTGTTCTCTGAACAGGCAAAAATCAAGGCCAGTTTACGTGCTTTCTCAACAGTCCGCGTCCACATTGAGGAAATCGTATCATTATCAGTTTTGCGCTCGTTGTAAGCAATTTCCTCCAGTTGCTGGAAAATATCTTCTGCATCCGAATCATATCCCACTACTTCAGGGCCTGGGTTTTCGCGTCCCAGATTCCCACCAGGGGCGAACTGAAACCAAGTTGCTGCAACCGCTTTGATACTGTTGGGGACACCATAGATCGAAACCTGCTGTGGCCTTGGGTCGTGATTCGCTGTCTCAAAGATCATCATTCGTGACAGAAAGCCGTCTGTCAGGTTTTCCGATGTTAAGCCCTCGTACAAACTCTGCGGCACTGTGGTGCCGTATAAGCACACGTGAGGCTGATTAATCGCTTTGTTTTTACTAGAGTCCGCATAGGCGTCGCCAATGTAAACCGAGTTCGCACTCGTAAACATTTTCATAAGAACGGTGGCGATGTGGTAAAGATGTGGAGAACTACTCGCATTGGCAAGTGTTTTAATCATCCTGCCGATTTCGTCCAACTGCAAAAGCTGGCAGTTCTGTTTTTCAACCGCCGTCACGAGTCCTGCATGACTGGCCAAACCTTCCGGACCAATCAGTTCTCCTGCTCCAGACTGGAATAAGATTTCTTTGTTGACCTGCCGGGCTCGCTCTTTTCCGCCTCCCGACTTGCACACACTTAAACAATACACGTTGGTACGTGTCCCGAATCGGTCTGAAATTTTTCTTCCCGTCAAGGTGCCGACTAGAGCGATAGCAGCAGCAAGGGCAAGCACGGGTTGAGGCTTAAACGCACCATCCAGATTGTATTTCATCACGTCACCGATGAAACCGGTGACGTTTAATAGCTCATCTGGAAACGGCCCTGGATCTTCTGCTGTCTTTGACTTTGGTTCAACGAATTCTTCGCCATCACCGTGAACGTATCCCTTACCAATTTGATCCGGGGTGTAGCGGGCAATACTAGCTGCCACACGCTGAACCTCTGGTTCTGGAAGTGGTGGAGTGCATCGATTCTGATTAACTACATGCAGAGCCCCAGCAATCTCTGACTCCCCGAGACCTATCCGGCGCATACTCCCGCCAATACGAGATAGCGTGGCATTTCGCTTTCCATCTGGGATCGGGGTGTCTTCCCATCCCAGATCTAATCCTTCCTGGGCCACCTCTTTCAGCTTCTCAACAATCCACGCAGGGGCCTCAGCAAGGCTCTCAAGCGGTTCATCCAATTCATAAGACGGAAGCCATTCATACGCTTTGTCTTTGATCCGAGACGGCGGAGCAACGATATAACCACCGTCTGCCCTTGTATCGACCTTAGGGGCCAGCTTGCCAGTCGTATTCCTGAATTCGCCGTTTGGTGGCTGCCTGAAAATAAAGTGCCGACCACCACTAGGCGTTTGTGACATAGCACCGTGAGACAGGTCGTCCATAATCTGGCGGTTGGTCAACCATTCGTTACCAGAACCGTCGATATCAACGACTAAGAGCCCATTGGTAGAAACGCCGATATTGGCAAAAACATTTTGTTCCCACCATTCGATGATTTGATCTTCATCAGTGGTGGCATCAATGCAGCCGTTTGGAGTGAGAGGCTTTTTATCGCCACAACCACAGGGGAAGACTGAGTAACCCAGTCCTGCATATTCGAGAGCCGTTTGTAAGAATATATTGTTTTGGGTAATCATTCCGCTTTCCATTTCATTCCTAACATGAAAGAAAAAAGAAGAGCCCCCTGTACTTAAGGGGGCTCCCTTCTGATGCTAATTTACTAAGTTTGTTTTACCCATCATTGATTTACGAACGACTTTTTTAAATGCAATGATCTTATTGGCGTCTACCTCTTCCTGCGCCAATTCACGATTAAATAAATCCGTATCAATCACCCTGTCGATTGCTTCTTTTAGGATTTCTTCTAACTGTTCAGGCTTCAGTGCCTCGACTTCAAATACATTCTTGCCATACCCACTCATGAAGTTTTGAAACTGCGATTCAACAAAAGTCTGAGGGCCATCATAGGTTCTCCAACAAGAAACGGGCCGTGTGGGGTCTGCAATCGCATTCATTGAAATTGAACCCTCTAGCCTAGCTCTCGCTACCAGATCAGTCAGACTCTTATAGCTCTGCTTATCATTCTTATAAATGGAACCTGGCTTTCTGGCATGCTTTAGCGGTGGATCGTTGAGAAGTGCATAATGGATCTGGCGAACACTCAGAGGCAAATAGTTTCGACGTTCACGGATAGCCTCAATCACCGCCTTTAGAAAAGGTACTTTTGCACCTGAAATACTGGAACGTACCTTTTGCCCTTCAATGATAAAGGCTTCAGTAGTGCAACCAGTTTTTTGACGTTCTTCGATCAACGATTGGTACGCTGCTTGGGGGTTCTGACGCGCTAACTCTTCCCGTACCTCTTCATCAAATGTTTTTTTGCGTTGCCTGTTGTGTTCTGCCAAGCGTGCCGTAAATGCATCTATATCGTCCCCTCGCCTGATATCAGACAAGATAGCCGGAATCACTTCCAGACCAGCGAGAAGAGCTGCGCAGTGCCGCCTATGTCCCGAGACTATGTAGCCGTCCGAAGTGTAGATAATGGGGTCAAGAACACCCTCATTCCAAATGGAGTCCGATAGCTTAATGATTTCAGGGTCTTCTGGATCAACGGGCTTGTATATCGTGTCGTTTTCAGGACTCGGGGTCACGGAATCGATATCGATGTATTGGATTTGATCTGACTTTGGGACTAGTCCCATTTTTGTTATTTCCGAAACTGGGACTAGTCCCAATTCTGAGTTTTCGGTGTCTGGAGTCGCTGTTTCAATTGGTTCTGTTACCAAGAGGTTCATCCTTGTTTAATGGATTCAGAAAGCAATCTTAGATTAGATGTCACGTGCAGTCAGAATTAGATTCCACCAGGCGTACCACTCCCCCGGTTTAATTAAGGCTACACAGTTCATCCAATCACAATTGCAGAATTACAAGTCGAGTCAGTCCGTACGCTCTCTACGAACGGACTACACACAATCGAATTTGATAGCACAATCAAAACGATCAATTACGCAAGATAGAAACGCGGATTTAAAAATCTGTCGATACCACCTACAGCGGGTATCACGCGGCCACCTCCAGGCGGACAGGGAAATAATCACCGAGAGGCGCAGATTAACTCTGAGCAGCTTGGGGTAACTTGAGATAGTCAAGAAAATCTTGACCCAGGACAAAACAGCGGCGTCCTGCTTTGCGGACAACAAGGCCATTTCTGCGGACCGTGTCCAATGCGAATCGACGAATTCCGGTGATCTCCATAAAGCGGGCCAGCGTGTAAGCCTTACCACTTTCAATTGCTCCACCAGTTCCTTCCATGTAGCAAATTCCTTCTGCTAAAGAGATAGAAGCCCTAGAACATCCCTAAGGGTTGACTCCATACTAATCGATATCTGGTAGTAGTCAATTGTATTTTACACTAAATGCTGTGGTTTTTCCAATTAATATCGTGACCCCAAAATAGTCTGGTTGATTGTCTGTTCATATATTGCATTCATAGTGGTTTCCGTGGTCTTCCGCGGGGGCGGGTGGTGCTTTCCAGTGAGAGTCTCACAGCCGTGTTGCTGGTCCATTTTTCATTGCCGAAGGGGGTGCCTCTCACGATACATTTTCTTATGGCGGACAGCTCTGCGTCGGACTGGGGTTTATTCAACAGCGCCCGCCATTGTCGCGGCAGCCGTGGATTCTTCACCGTCGCCAGCCATTCTGGCGTGGCCTGTTTCTGCTGCCGCGCCCAGGCGGAGCCGTACACCCACTCCTCTGCCTTCTTAACCAGATTCGCCCGCAACGGGTTGCGTTCAACGTAACACATCACGGTCAGTAAATGGTCGTCTGATTGAATCGGGAACGACTTGAACCGTCCCTGGTAGAGGTGACCGGTGCCGCCGGTTGCATAGTGAGCGTGCCAGCGCATGGTGTGGGTCACAGTCAGCCGCTGGAAAAATTCTGTCAACTGAGTATCCGTCGTGGGACGCACAACAAAGTGCCAGTGGTTGGGCATCACCGACATCGCAAAGATCGGCAGAGGATTCTTCTGCCACGTCTCCTCGACCACCCGCATGAACGCAGCATAATCATCCGGCTTCTCAAACAGAGTCAGCCGCGCAACAGACCGGT